>OLKW01000265.1_pt1 | contig 363008 bp, 307 predicted proteins | sample 1604351 | NCBI WGS metagenome assembly OLKW01 (sample SAMEA104055714, study PRJEB20765) | soil metagenome | isolation source: soil
ATTGTTTCCATGTTATTTAAAGTTAATACTTTTTGGAAACACTATCTTATTTATGATTACATTTAGTCCACATTATGCTGAAGATTTACACATAACAGTATGTATTGATGAAACGGGTGCTGTTGACGGAACCTATTTTTATATTGCCCAATACAAAATGGATTGTGTAACTGAAAATTCCAATCAAATTGTAAAAGGGTTTATAACGGTAATTAGGTAGATTGTTCAATGGTCTTTTCAGAATTGAATTACGCAGACTATAAAGCTGAGGTTATTAATTTACTAAAACGAGTTTGCACTGTAAGCGTTGAAACCATGAAGATTGTAAACCAAATGCAAGAATAAAACAGGTAGGGTTAAATGCTAAAAAGACATACTACTTTTTATATAAACGAAGTAAAGCCTCTCAACTTTTGCGGTAAGATAATAGGATATGAAACAACTGGAGGCAGTTTTGAAAACCCCTTTGAAATAAAGCCAACCGAAGGCGAACACGATTTCAATAAATGTGAAGGCTGCAAAGAAACTTTAACCCAAATAACAAAACATTTAAAAGGAAAATTTGAAGGTAATAAAAGTAAAAAGGGATTTCCATTTTGCTGCGAATTTCATGCTAACCTTGTAAACATAAAAGAATTTAATAAGGCTTTTTTTGTTAGTGTTCCCGAAATGGTTGCAAAAAAAGTTGTTTATACAAATCAACATATCGTTAATAACCATACTTCGGAAAACTGGTATAAAAAAATAAGTGATTATATTGAATGGGTAATTGAAAGTTTCGGACAAATGCCAATGAAGTGCGGTGAACCGCTTTATTTAGGCGATTATTTTCATTACATAGCTGAAATGCTTAAACGTAATCCTGATATACCCAAAGAGAAGAAAAATAAAATTTTAGAATACCTTAATTCATATCAAATACCAAATGAAAACCCGCAAACTGATTTAAACGTTCTTTTAAACACATACCAAAAATGGTTTAAAATATTTCCCTTTGAATTAAATAGTTATTTCGGACACCTTAAACAGCATTTTGAAAAGCAGTTGCCAATAGTGAATGGTAAGCCTGAAACAAATATTTATTCAGGAATGACAAAAGTAAAGATGCACACTAAAAACAGTTTGTTTGAAGCCTTAATAAACTTAACTAATAACCTCTTAACTCAAATAAACGGCGAAAGGCTTTATAAAATGGGTCTTATTAGCAATGCGAATGAAATAAAACTGCAACTGATAATTAGCAGCCGGAAATTGAAACTTAAACAAGGTTATAAAAGCAAATCCCCTAAAGAGGAACAACGATATACAGATATGCTAAAGGAATGGTTTAAGGATGAAAAAAAATTTATTGATGAAATTACACCCTTAATAAACTCTGAAAGTGATATTGATTATATGAAGGGCGAAGTTACATTTCACTTTTACCCACAGGGCGAAACAGGTTATTTTGAAGTTGAGAAAAATAATAGCAAAAGAAGATACACGCCTGAAAAAGTTTATGATTTAGAATTAAAAAATTGGGAACTGGCTATTGATAACGCACCAACTAAAAAAGAAAAGTTGCAAGCCGCTAACAATGCCATATTTAGATTTAGAAAAGATTATTTAGAATACACACACCCAATAGTTGAGCCATTAAAAGAGAAAGTAATTAAGCATTTACAGGATATTAAGGAATGTATAAACAGTTCTTATGAAGATAGCCCAACACCTCAACAAACGGAATTAATAAACCACAACCAACAAAGATTTGAATTAACAACCAAGATGTATATAGTATCATATTTTAAAAATGATTCTATTGAAATTAATCTTTTTACCCCAAACAACAATACGTTTAAAGAAGCTGCTAAACTTGACTTAGAAGATATAAGGAAAGGCGAAGCTATAAACGATTTTACAATAGCCACTTGGCGAACTAATGATTTATCTCTTAATATTATTAGAGAAGCCCACCATAAAGATTTTGTTACACTACTAAATGATAAATTTAATGAAGCAAAAATTAATCAAGGATATAAAATAATTGAAACTTTCTGTAAAGACGAAGCTAAAGACTTAAAATTGAGATATTCAAAATACTTTGATTGGTTTCCTATATTACGGCAATGGTGTGGTTTTTTAGAAGGGTACAAAAATTTACCACCTCAACATTCGGAAACGGAACAGTTAGGTAACGATTTAATTAAATCTACCATAGAAGATTATTTACAGCCTTTTGAAAAAAAGATAAACCCATCTTCATACAAAAACTTAGTAGAATATCTAAAAGAATATTTTGATACCGGAAAGTTTCCGTTAAACATGAATGAAATAAAAATTAATAAGGTTGCTAAAAAAGCATTTGGTTGGGCTTTAAATGAAATCTTTAGAGCCTGTAAAACTAATAATGAAGTTTTGCCTTATCAGTATTTAGAATTTGGCAAAAAGTATATTTCAATTTTTAAGAATGCTGAGCTAACAAATACTAACATGAATAAATCAACTCTCTATAAATATTACACTACTAAAACAGTAGTAAAAAAAGGGTAGCCACCAAAGCCACCAAAAACACTTTTCACATTTGTAGAAATAAATAATCTACAAATGATAATAGTACAACTCGACAGCGAACAATTAAGCAGCCTTATTCAAAATGCCGTTCGCAAAGCAATAACAGAAACACCGAAGGCAGAATTACAACCTGAAGCCGACAAACTTCTTACTATAAAAGAAGCCGGAACATTTTTGCACCTCAGCGTACCAACTCTATACGGCTATGTAAGTCGGTCGGCAATTCCGGTATCTAAACTACAAAAGCGTTTGTATTTCTCAAAACAAGATTTAACCGAGTGGATAAAATCCGGTCGCAAAAAAACTATTGCCGAAATAAACGCAGAGGCTAATACTTACCTAAGCACAAAAAAGAAATAGCATGAAAAATTTAGCGACTACAAATCAGTTTAATGGAGGCTATTCAAGAGCATTAGGGGAAAGCGGGACAAGCCAAGTTATGAAGCAAAAAAATAAATTACCTAAACGGGTTTCCGGCAATGGCATGAAGATTATTGATAAACAAACTTTATTAGACCTCAGCAAAAAGAAATTAGTAACGCAATCAGTAGTTCCAAAACTTGTTGATATGGCAAGGGCAAAAGGAGCGTTTGAGCGCATGAAGTCATATTGGAATGCTTACCATTGCCTAAATACTGTTTATAAAGCGGCTGGCAGTTTGTATATTGATGAGGACAAATATTGTAAGAACAGAATATGTGCAGTATGCTGCGGAATAAGAAAGGCAGAATTAATAAATAAATATTTGCCCGAACTTTTAAGTTGGTGGGACACCCATTTTCTTACATTAACCGTTAAAGCAGTACCCGCCGACCAATTAAAAAAACTTATTGATGAAATGGTAAAAGCCTTTAGCGGGATTATAGCAAAGTATCGCAAAAGGCATCAAAGGGGCAGGGGTATAAAATTAATGGGTATTAAATCAATAGAGAGTAATTTTAATCCTAAAGCGCAAACATACAACCCTCATCTGCATATACTAATCCCAAGTAAGCAAATGGCAGACATACTTAAAAAAGAATGGCTTTTGTACTGGGGCATATTAACCGACCCACAGGCGCAAAGATATAGGCCGGTTAAAGACACCGAAAAAAGTTTATCGGAAGTGATTAAGTACAGCACAAAAATATTTACTCGTTTTGACCCAAATGATAAAAAGAAACCTATAGCAGAAAACACAATTCTTATTTATGCCGCCGCGATAGATAACATCGTAGCAGCGTTAAAACCTCATCGTGTTTTTGATAGATTTGGATTTAACTTGCCGCCGACCAAAAAAGCCAAAGGCAATTACACTAAATTAAGTGTTTACCAAGAGTTACATTTTGATATTAAAAAAACAGACTGGATTAATGTAGATACTGCGGAGCCACTTTCAGGTTATACTCCACCACAGGAATTAACTTCTCTTTTAGGATATAATATTGATACGTACTTACAATAAAAAGCCAAGGTACTCCCAAAGGTTTTTTTGTTAGGTGCAATGTATGCGAAGCAGCGTTTCTGTCTTTCATTACACTTATTTGAATGTTTGTAGCCAAAACTGTAGCCATTTTGGCTACAAAATACTTATACGGTAAAACAACAGAAATAAATTTTTTTTATACATTTATTACAAGGGAAACTGGAATTTTAATTTGATTCAATTATTGAGTTTCTTACAAGGTTTGTATGTAACGTGTCCCCTATTTGTACCTCGATACTCCGAAACACCAATGAATATAAGGATAATTACCTTCTGCCACGGACAGGGAGTATAAGTTTTCTCAGACGAAGTGGACTGCTTTTCGGAAAAACGCGAAAATGCTTAAAAACGTCAATTTTTGACTGTTTTTCGTCAATTTTTTGATAAAAACCATTAAAATTAGGCAAAAACATCGATTTTTATCGCTATTTTTTAAAACCTAAAGTTCTAAAAAAAACTTTTTGCATCATTTTTTACCAGTCATGCAACTAAAACAATAAATCTGCGTCTATGTAGTAAGTGAAAACACGTATTTTTTTTCAAACAATGCCGGTCTTTGCTTTTTTGCTACTTTTAATTATACATTTGTCACTATAAAATGGTACACAAGTTAATTACATTACCCATGTTTCCCCTCAACATCGTTCTTATTCCGGGCGAGACACGTGTATTGCATATTTTTGAAGATCGTTACCGCGAACTGGTGGCAGATTGTGTAACCAACAAGGCTAATTTTGGAATACCTTATATAAAAGGCGACCAACTTGCCGATCATGGAATAGAAGTAAGCATTTCTAAAATCATGCAAGACAACCCTGATGGAGAAATGGATATTGAAATAAAAGCTGTTAAGCCTTTTAGAATTTTAAAATATACAAGCATTCTAAAACCAAAATTATACGGCGCAGCATATATTGAGGAGTATGAGGATGACACTACCTCTAACCGTTATAAATTATTTCGTTCGTTTAAAAAATTAATTAAAGCGGCTAAGGGTAAAGAAATACCGGTTGAAACGCTGATTAATGTTTCGGTTTACAAAGTTGCCGCTTTGCTTGATTTAACCAATGATGAAAAACTTCAGCTCCTTTCTTTTGAACACTTAAAAGAAAAAGAAGATTTTTTGATTGCAAAAATAAAGCTATACATGCATATGCTTAAACTTGAAAAAGAAATAAAAAATAATTTCAGGTTGAATTAGGTTACGGCAATTCTAAAAAATATTTTCTAAAAAAAACTCCAACAATTGTTCGGAGTTTTTTCTATTACATACTTTTAATTTTCTTATCGTAATAATTGCACGAAACCTTTTTTATTTACAATATCCGCTTTGGTAGAACAGTTAGATTTATATTTTAACATAAAATAATACGTACCATCATCCTGCGGAGTTCCGCTTTGGTCATTACCATTCCATGGTTTTGAGTACTCATCAGTTTCAAAGATTAATTTACCCCAACGATTATAAATATATATATGATAATACTCTGTTTGCTTATCTATTTCAGGCTGTGAATATGCTTTTCCATAAAAAGGATAAAACACATCATTTCTGTTATCACCGTTAGGAGTAAATACATTTACTAACGTATCAGGCCTTAATGCATGCCACGAAGGAAAAGTAATTAAAATCTTAGCTGTATCCTTACAATTATGATCTAAATAAGTCGCCACGTAATTATTTACATCTCCTGTTTTTACCCAAATTGAATCGTTGTTGTAGTTTTCTATTGGAAAATGATTAAGCAACCAAGTGTATTGAGTGTGCCCTAATTCTGTTACACAAATTAACGCTGAATCATCTTTGGGGCAGTAGAAAGTATTTAAAGTATCGTAATTAAAAGGAGCCGGGTTAACTAAGGTATAGGTTTTTGTCGCAATACAATTACCCGATTTAATTACAACCGTATAAGTGCCCGGATGTAAATTGCTTTCCTGTGTTGATTGAGGAGGAGTTGATCCTTTAATTATTGTAGCCGGACTTGAACTTGTAAATGGCGAAGGATAAACCCACGTAAAAGTATAAGGGTTGCCTAACGGACCATTTACTTCTGAACTGGCCGTAGCTTTTATATTTCCGGTTGAATCACCATGACATTGAATAGGCTCTGAAGAAGAAATGCTTGCATTAAATGAAGATAATTTTATTGTGCCCTTGTAAATACTTACACATCCGTGAGAATCACGCATGGTATCAGTATAAACTACGTTAGCTGTTACACCGGTAGTTATGTAAGGATATGAATTTCCCAATGGAACTCCGCCTGAAAACCAGGAATGAGTATGTCCCGTTGTTATAAATGTAGGAAGTGATACATTATCAAGCGCACAACCTTTAAGGGTTTCTAATGCAGGTGTAGGAATTGTATTCGGCACAAGTGTTAACGTTAAAACAGTTGCACACGTTGGATTCCCGGTAACATTAACAGAAACAGTATAAATTCCTCCTGCTAATAACGAATCATATAAAGCAGGGCCGCTGTCATTTGGGGTTACATTTATTGTTAAAGTAGGTGCCGGATTAATTGTCCAATCAAAATGAGTAAATGGATTACCGCCTGCCGGAGTTAAAGTAATACTACCGTTATTTCCGGAATTACAAGGGTTTGTTTGCGCAGCAGTAAAATTAATATTAGCCGGAGTAAGTATTGTTTTTAAAGAATCTTCGCAACCTGTACTTGGATCTTTATAAGTAACGATAAAATAGTCGCTTGTTGTAACAGCCGGGGTATATGTAAGCGTACCCGATATTCCAATTACAGAAGTACTTGTATTCATTGTCCACGAATAAGGCGCTAATGCCCCTGTTGGCACTTGCAATTGCGGAGATAATATATTTCCGCAGATTTGCGATGACGTTGTAGTTAAAAGGGGTGGCGTGTTTAACACGGTAACTACCGTATCTCTAGACGGACAATTATTTGTTATATCTGTTACCTGAACAGAATATGTTCCGGGCGGAAGATTATTTACGATGGAAGCATTTCCTATTACTTGAGCGCCGGAGTTTGTCCATGTATAAGTAATATTACTATTTGCACCAATTACGTTAGCATTAACAATGCCGTTACTGCCTCCTTTACAGGTTGGAGTTGATGAAGGCGCCCAAACAATAGTACTTGAGCCAATTCCTATTTTCAATAAGGCCGGACAACCCGAAGGAGAAACCATAAAAACAGAAAACGTGTCTCCAACATTTGTAGTTGTGTTGGTATAAGTTTGCGAAGTTGCTCCCGCTATTGGATTACTGTTATTTGGACCTTGCCACTGATACGTACTAAAACCCGGTGGGGCAGTTAAAATAGCGCTTGTGCCGCCACCACAAAAACCCGTAACAGTTGCAACCAAAGGACCACAGAAAGCATCAATATAAGCATAACCAAAGTGGCCGGTTCTTGCACAGTCGGCAGTTTGAAATTCAATTGTAACATTTGTACCTACATATGCTTGCAGAGGGATAGTTACGGTAGTCCATGTTTTATAAAAAACATCTACAAAGTTATTGTAAACAGTTCCGGTATCTTCTATTAATCCCAAACTGGCTGCAGAATCAGTAGCCACATAATATTGACCACAGTTGCCTCCTATTGCATTGCCGGACTGATCTTTTACAGTAATCTGAAAAAATGGCTGTTCACTGCGTGTATGCGATGAGTCCGGGTTATTTAAAACAATAGCATATTGATATGTAAACTCTGTGTTACCCGTTGTAACAAACATACTATAAATAACGTGCTCTGTTTCTGCACCGGGAAAGGTAGCAGAAGTACTGCCAACATTAGCATTACCTAAACGCAAAGAAGATGTTCCGCCATTTGGAGAAATAAGAGGAATATCCGCTAAACCGGTAATGGGGTTTAAAGCCAGCGAATCATATCCAATAACCGGCCCTGCAGTTGGGTCGTTATTTGTTGGTGGTGTGGTTAAAACTACATGCCTGTTTGGAGTTGGAAGAAAAGACGGAGCATATCCGGCACCACCAATATCAAGCGGGTCATTTAGATTACCAAAAGTTCCAACTGTCCATGTTGGTGTTGTTAGCCATGTATTTCCACCAAAAGGCATTGGGAAAGGAAGTATCCAAATACCACCTGTCCATCCCGATAAATTATTTTGCTCGAATCCGGCATTTACGCAAGCCGAACTCATTTGGGGAATTAGATGAACGTGATTAGTTTTTGATGTTGTATTATTTTTTATTTCCTGTTTTGGTTTAGCTGTGTATTTTGGATAACCTAATTCTTTTGCTTTTTTTATCATGTATTCTCTTTTCGCAATCCCAAGAAACTCAACCGGGTCTAATCCTTTTTTTCTTAATTCCCTGATGGCATTTTTTTCGTCAAAGCCTTCCAGAAATATTTTATTGTTTGGTGTTTGAGCTTTTGCAAAACTTAAACTAAGTACAAAAGAAAAAAGAAGTAATTTTTTTATAGTCATTGGCATTTTATTTCGGCAGACTAATATAAAACAATTATTAACAGCGATATCAATGAAGACCGGAAATTATCAAAAGCAAAAAAACATCTGTGTTTAAAGGTTAAATAATATATACAATGCAGTAAGTCTTTATAACCCATTAAAATAAGCAAGCCTGTAAGCCGGGTTTTGTATCCCGATAAATCGAGACTTCTACCATTTATCTTGTCTGTCTACCCGTTGCGGCGCTCCGCCAAGGCGGAACAAAAACGAGCAATTTTACCCGCAACTTATTTGACGTTTCAACCCCCAAGGTTTTCCTTCCTGCCGGTTACCCGGACAAGACGTGAGCTCTTACCTCGCGTTTTCACCCTTTCCGCACCGAAGTGAGGTGGTATTTTTTCTGTGGCACTGTCTGTTATCTCGCTGTTATACGAAACACCCCCGTTTTCACAGGGTAGGGTACTCTGTGTTGCCCGGACTTTCCTCCCCTAATAAATTAAGAGCGATAGAACGGCTTGCTTGAGGCAAAGGTAGGGAAAATTTACTCTGCATTGGACATCTTTCCTGCCCTCATCCGTCAGCAGAGCTAACACCTTCTCCCAAGGGGAGAAGAGATAACGACCTCATCTGTCCTGCGGACATCTTCTCCTAAAAGGAGAAGAAAATACAACTATGCATCTAAATTTCCATAGTCTAATTTTTTGCCTTGTGTGTATAATACAAAACGCATAATTAAAATAAAGAATGGAATGTACATTAAGAAAGAAGGAATATCAAAATGTTTTAAAATAATTACTGATTTACGTTTTAATCTTTCTGAAATTAAATACATGGCCGGAACTAACAACAAAGTTAAAACAGTTGCAAAGCTCAAACCAAAAATCATGGTCCAGGAAAGTGGACCCCAAAACACTACACTATCTCCGCCAAAAAATATGTGCGGATTTAAATGTGTGAACAAAGTTTCAAAATCAATATTTAATCCAACAGCTAAAGGAATCAATCCTAAAATTGCCGCTGTAGCAGTAAGTAAAACCGGCGTCATACGTGTACGCCCTGCTTCTACTATTGCTTCGTAAAGTCCCATACCTCCGGCGCGTGCCATCTCTGCAAATTCTACTAATAGAATTCCATTTCGAACTACAATTCCAGCAAGTGCTACAATTCCAATTCCTGTCATAACAATACTCATGTCCATCTTAAAAATGGCAGTACCTAACAACACACCAATTATGCTGAAGAAAATTTCTGTCAGAATAATTAAAGGTTTTCCCACCGAATTAAATTGCATAACCAAAACCAATAAAATTAATCCGATGGAGGCCATTAAGGCATTGCCTAAAAATTTTCCTGTTTCCGCTTGTTCTTCCTGTTGTCCGGTAAATTTAACTGTTACATCTCCTTGCGGCTGATACCCTGCTGCTACTTTTTGTAATTTGGCAACAACTTCATTGGCATTAAATCCTTCTTTTACATCAGACGAAAGTATAATTACACGTTTGTTGTTTTTTCGCTTAATACCCGCATACGTATTAGAATAATGAATACTGCAAACCGATGAGAGCGGAACTGAGCGAACTTGTCCGCCCATATTCATATCGCGATACGTAATTTTTAAATTTCTCAAAGCTTCCACATCAATACGCTGATCAAATTGATAACGCAACTGAATCGGATATTCATCATCTACATCTCTAAACTTAGAAGCTTCTATTCCATAAACCGCACCGCGAATTTCCATTGCTAATTGCGAAGTTGAAAGTCCTTCACGATTTGCTCGCTCCCTGTCAATATCAAAAACAATTTCGGGTTTGTTGCTTTCAAAATCTGATTTTATATCAGCAACACCTGCTACTTTATTTGAATCAAGAAACTTTTTAAAATTAAAAGCGTTGCTTGTAAGCTGTGTAAAATCATCACCTGTTACTTCAATATTAATTGGTTTTGATACGGGCGGGCCGGCTTGTTCTTTATTTACATTTATTTCTGCGCCCGGAATATTCCATTTTATATTCTGCAATTTTTTCAGATAATCCATAGTAGAAACACCACCACGTTTATCGAAGGAAACAAAATTAATTGCAATCTTTCCGCGGTTAGGATACGAGTTCTGATCGCCATCGCGTGGGTCTGTTACGCCAATGGTTACGTTAGAAATAATTGACTCAACAATTTTATTTGTGTCGCCAATTACGGAAGACATTTTACTTTCCACTTTACGCATTACTGCATTGGTTACAGAAGGATCTGTGCCTACCGGAAGTTTTACATACACGTAAATATTGTTTGGATCGCCCTGCGGAAAGAAAACAACTTTGGGTCCGCGCGCAATAAAAAAGAATAATGAGAATATAAATAAGGCTAAGATTGCGAGTAAAGGTCGGTATGGTTTTGACAAACACCATTTCAATACTTTTACATATTTATTTTGAAAAGCAGGCCATGCACGATTTTGCCAAAAATTAATTGCCCTGTATAACCACAAACGATTGAGAATTAAAAACAATCCCAAAAACACAATAAAATTTCCAACACCAACATGTCCGCTTATATACGAGAATAAAGCAATAACAGCATACACTATTAATTGCAAACGTGCTTTACGTGTTAATTTACCGTGTTCTTTTGCTTCTTCGCTATGCGATTTCATAAAATCGACGGCAAATACAGGATTGATAATATAAGCAACGAACAAGGATGCCAGCAATGCAATGATTAAAGTAACCGGCAAGAAAAACATAAACTTACCAATGATACCGGTCCAAAAAGCCAACGGAATAAAAGGTGCCAACGTTGTAATAGTTCCTGAAAACACCGGCAAAAAAACTTCGCCGGCCGCCATTTTAGCTGCTGTTTTTATATCGCGTTTTCCATTATCAAACAACCGATGTGTGTTTTCAATTACCACAATGGCATCATCAACCACAATACCAAGTGCCAATAAAAATGCGAACAACACAATCATGTTAAAACTAAAATCTATGCCGGGCATAATCATAAATGCAATAAACATAGAGAGCGGTACCGACATTGCCACAAACAATGCATTGGTAACGCCCATAAAAAACATGAGGACTAACGTTACCAAAATAAATCCGATGATGATAGTATTAATTAAATCGTGCAATGTGACTCTGGTTTTTTCGCTCTGGTCTCCACTAACCGTAACATCTAATCCTTTTGGGAATTGCTTTACCTTCATTTCCTCAATGATTTTGTAAATTTTATCGGAGGCAGCAATTAAATTTTCGCCTGCGCGTTTTACAACATTTAATGTAATTACATTTTTTCCTTTAGAGCTGGAGTAGCTTTCTTTTTCTTTGTAAGAATCTTTTACCTCAGCAAAATCTTTAATAAATAATTTTGCTCCGGCCGCAGAAGTAACCACAATATTTTCTATTTCTTTAGGATTTTTAAATTCGCTTTTAATGCTGAGAGTAGGTTTCATTCCGTTTAGCGGAACATTACCGCCTGTTAAAGAAATATTTTCTGAACCAATAGCGCGTTGTACATCTGTAAGTGTAAGTTGTGCGGCTTGCATTTTGTACATATCAATATTCACTTGTATTTCTCTATCAAGTGCGCCAATAATTTTTGCTTCGTTAATTTCTTTCATGCCTTCAATTCGGTCTTGCAAATCCTCGGCATATTTTTTCAAATCTTTTAAATCAAAATTTCCGGCAATGTTTATATACATAATAGGAATTTCAGAAAAAGAAATTTCCTTAATCATAGGTTCGCGCGTAAGTACTTGAGGTAAATCGGCGCGCGCTTCATCAACGGCATCTTTTACTTTTTGTTTCGCTATCTCAACCTTTACATTGGTATTAAATTCCACTACAATTACTGATACGTCTTGCAGCGATGTACTCGTAAATTTTTTCACTCCCGATAAAGCTTTCAATCGCTTTTCTATTGGGCGTGTAATCGTATTTTCAATATTGGTTGGAGAGTTACCGCCGTTAATCGTATTGATGTAAATGGTGGGGACAGTAATATCCGGAAAACTTTCTTTAGGCAAAGAATTATACGACATCACTCCTACAATACAAATAACAATTGTTATCAGGTAAACAGTAATTTTATTGTCTATAGCCCAACTGGATGGTTTAAATTCTTTTATTTTATCAATCATATTAAACTTTTTTTCTAAATTATTTCGACCTCACCCCAACCCTCTCCTGCGAGGAGAGGGAGAATAATGCATTATTTTTTTACTGTAATAGCGTCACCGTCATTAATTAAATCGTATCCCGCAACAATAAGCATATCGCCGGCACCTAATCCTTTTGTAATTTCTGCCAGTCCGTTATACTCACGTCCAATTGTGATAATTTTTTTAACCGCTTTATTTCCGTCGGCAACATATACATAGGCTTCGCTTGTACCGCGTTGAATAAATTTAACGGGCACAACAACAACAGGAGTTGGCGATTGAAAATCATTTATCTTTAATTTGGCAACCATGTTAGGATGATATTCTTTGTTGTTATCCAATAGAACCTCTATATTAAAAGTGCGATTTAAAGTGTTAATGGCGCGTGCCGCATAATTAATTTTTGACGTGATAGAATCATTCATGTCCGGAAAATAAACAAACACTTCGTTTCCCTTTTTAATTCGAGAAACATACGTTTCGGCTACATCCGCTTTAACTTTTAAATTAGAAAAATTAACCACGTTAATAGAAGGCATGCCGGGCATAACTAACTGTCCGATTTTAATATTTACCGCGTCAACTGTTCCGTTAATAGGAGAAATAATTTTGCTCATACGTATTTGTTCCTGAATGCTGCCCATTTTTTTCTCTAAGCTTTCTTTTGTAGTTTTTGCTTGCAGAAATTGTATTTCAGTTCCTATTTTTTGGTCCCAAAGATTTTTTTGTTTTTGAAATACTTGTGTTGCTAAATCCAAATTGGTTTGCAAATCAGATAATCCCTGTTCTATAGCGCGTGAATCTGTTAAAGCAAGGTCTTGTCCTTTTGTTACCGCATCGCCTACCTTTACATTTATTTGTGTGATGGTACCGGGCATTTGTGTTGAAAGCGAAACATTTTCATCGGCATCAATGCGACCCTGCACTTCGATATATGTTTTAAAAATTTGCGGAGTTATCGCTTGCGCAATTACCTCAATCGATTTTTCTTTTACACTATCTCCTCCGGCTTTTTTAATTTCGTCTTCGAGCGAAACTATTTTGGTTTCGATTTCCGATTTTTGCTTTTTCAGTTTTTCAAGAGCTGCTTTTTTATCGGGCGCGCCGCAGGACGCCAAAAAAATGCCAATTGCAATTACAAGTATTTTATTTTTCATAAGGTTGATTGTATTAATTTTTAATTATTTAATAAGTGTTCCTGTTGCTTTTTGATAATCAATTTTTGCCACAATTAAATCGTATAACGTATTATAATAATTTGTTTGTGCTTGTTGTAAATCATTTTCAGCTGTATTTAGTTCAAGGCTCGAACCAATTCCTTGCTCATATTTCTTTTTTACCACATCAAAAATATTTTGCGCTAAGTCAATATTCTTTTTTTGCGTTTGCAGAGAAGCCAATGCGTTTTTATAAATAACCGCTGTGCTTTGTGCTTCCATATCTAAAGCTTGCTTAAGTTGATTAACGCTGTTTTGTGTTTTCAAGAGCGTGATTTTTGCTTGTTGAATGCGCCAGTTGTTTTGTAATCCGTCAAAAATGCCCATGTTAATGGTAGCGCCGATAATTGCAAATGGATACCAATTTTTAGTTGAAAAATCTAACGTGTTTTTTTGAAACATTTGCGCGTATGAACCATACGCTCCTATCATCGGTAAATAATTGAGGCGATATCTTTTTAAATCCAGTTCGTTTAATCTTTGTTGCGACTGAAGAACCAAAAACTCCGGTCTTTTAGAAACATCGGGCTTATCATTCATAACAAGATTTTGCAAATCTTCTGCGGCACCGGCTTTCTCTAAATTATCGCTCAGTGTTATGGGCTGATTGAAATCGTATCCCATCTGAAATTTTAAAACAGTTTCGCTTAGTTCAACTAATCTTGTCGTTTTTTCTTTTTCGGTTACAAGATTATTATAGCCAACTTCTAATCTGTCTACATCTATTTTTTCTACGAACCCGTTTTGGTTTAGGGCAGTAGCATTGTCTTTCAGGTTTTTAATACGTGTAATATTTAAATCTAAAATTTTTAATCGTTCGCGATTTACCAATGCACCATAGTAGGCTTTAGAAACGTTTTGTGCGGTTTCTACCTTACTGCGTAAAATATTTTTTTGCGAAAGATTTACAATTTCTTTCGTTGCCTGTATCCCCACAAAAAAATTGCTGTTAAAAATTAGTTGCGATGCCGAAACACCGGCCGTAGCATTGTATTGCACGCCAAATTTAACGGGAGCAAATGTGCCGGGCATACCGCCAAAAAACTGCGCCGGCAAAAGCGAGGTGGGAAGGATAGCATTATCTTTTACGTCGAAGCTGGAATTAATTTGAGGCAAGCCCTGGCCTAAGAGTTCGTTTTTTTTGTACACACTATACTTGGCATCAGCTTCCGTATTCAGGTAACTTGCATTGTGTTTAAGTGCATAATCTATTGCGCTCTGCAAAGTAAATTCCGCCGGGTTTTGTTGCGATTTTACAATGAAAACAACCAACAAAAAAAATGTTGTTATTTTAAATTTATTCATTTTTATCCCGATAGCTATCGGGATTATTTTTCTACTCTTCTTCATTAATTTCTTTGTATTTATTTATGAGTTTGTGTCCCTTTAGTGTGCATATTCCATATAAAAAATGTTCGGCAAGTGTCAATTGAACGTCGAGCATACTAAACTTATCGGCCGGAAAATTACTTCCCGACATAGCCATTGCGATTTCTTCCATACGCAAGTGAGCCAAAATTTTTGTGTTGATGTCGGGTCTTACTAATCCTTCTTTTTTTCCTTTTTCAATGCTTCGTTCTACATGTGCCAAGATATATTTCTCTCTGAAATCGGTGAACAATTTCCATGTTTGCGGATAAAATTTTTGTAAATCGTAATACATAACCGGGTTGCAGTTGCTGAAAATTTCTGTCATTTTTTTCATGATGATAAAAATTTCATCTACCACATTAACCGATTTATTAAAAATTTCATCGAAATCTTTGTGGTTTGTCTTCAGGTCTTTTAACATTAAAGAATTTACCAGCGCGTCTTTATCCGGGAAGGCATTATAAATGGTTTTTTTTGAAATAGCCAGATGGCGGGCAATTTCATCCATGGTAATATTTTTTATACCATACTTGTAAAATAATTCTTTAGCACCTGATAATATCTTCTCTTTGTTCTTCATTTTTTGATCCCGATAGCTATCGGGGCGGCGCAAAACTATGGAAACTTTTTTTGTCTTGCAAGTTTCCTGCAGAATTTTTAGATGAAAGAGTCTTGTATCCTGATTACAGTCTGATTCTACATACTCTATGAAAGTAAAAGCGTTAGGGATTGCAGCGTAAAACCCGCAGCCGTCCCTATTTCTTCGTTTTTTATAGCGGACCAATAGGGCTAGGACTTGGAGCGGAAAGCCCGACCGTAGGGAACGCCCATGTTTCCAATGCCCGACCGTCATAAACAAATAATAATCAGTCATTTGCAAATCTAAAATCTTGATTTTTTTTCTTTTCTTTTAATTTCAATAATCCAAGCCATTTTTTATCTTTGCAACCCTTAATTAAATTAATATGAGCGTTTTAGAGAAAATTCGTAGTAAAACTGCCTTACTGGTAGGTATTATTGGCCTTGCCCTTTTAATATTTGTTTTGCAAAGTGCACTGGAAACAGGAAACTCTTTGTTTGGCACTAACGAACGTACCATGGGGCGGATTGCCGGAAAAAATATTGATTACAACGATTTTCTTTCAAGATATAATGTTGCCGTTGCAAATTACGAGCAAGCCGGACAAAAAGTAGATGACCAGTCTAAACAAACATTGGTTGATCAGGTATGGAACGAAATTATTTCTGAACGTGTACTAAAAGTAACCTATACTAAAGTTGGCATTACGGTAGGCGAAGATGAGCTCTATGATTTAATGGTAACACACCCTCACCAAATTGTGGTTGGTCAACTTACCGATCGTCAAACAGGTAAAGCATATCCAAATTTTGCAAAAGCAGATGGTTCTTTAGATCCTGCAAAACTTCAAGGATTTGTACAACAAATGACTCCCGAGCAAGAAAAATATTGGAAAAAAGTAGAAGACTATGTACGCGATTCCCGTGTGTCAGAAAAATATAACAACCTGCTTAAAAAAGGATTATACGTTACTGCCGCTGAAGCTAAAACAGAATACGAAAGACAGGGAACAACATACAATGTAGATTTTGTTGCAAAGCGCTACAGTTCTGTTTCCGATTCTTCTATTCAGGTAAACGAAGAAGATTTGAAAAATTATTACAACAACAACAGTTATAAATTTCAGAATTTTGAAACTTCCCGCAAAATTGAATATGTAACATTTGATGCTTATGCAACACCCGAAGATATTGATGATATCAAAAAACAAATGGTGGAAATTGCCGGCGATTTTAAAAGCAAAAAAACTGCTTCAGAAGATTCTGCTTTAATGCAAGCCGAAAACGAAAATAATTTGGTTGATATTGGTCTTTTCAAAAAAGCAATGATTAGTCCCGAAATTGATTCTTCTATTTTCACTGCAGAAAAAGGAAATGTGTACGGCCCCATCCAAGAAAACAGTGTGATTAAAATAGTTAAACTTATTGATAAAGTAACTTTGTTAGATTCTGCAAAAGTGCGTCACATACTTATTTCTTTCGCAGGCGGAGGTGCCGCACCCGATGTAAAACGCAGTAAAGAACAAGCTAAAAAATTGGCCGACAGTCTTCTTGTCCTCTTGAAAAAAGACATAAAACAATTTGCAACTTTTGTAAAAAATTATTCTGATGATGGAGGCAAAAAACTTCCTCCCAATAAAAAAGAAGGCGAAGAGTATATGGGTAAAGACGGTAACTACGGTTGGATGAACGACAATACCGGTTTTGTTGAGCCTTTCAAAAACTTTGGCTTACAAGGCAAAAAAGGCGACTTCGGCGTGGTAGAAACAACTTTTGGTTACCACATTATGGAAGTGCTTGATATCAGCAAAAACACACAAACAAAATACAAGTTGGCAACTATTTCGCGTAAAATACAACCCAGCGAAAAAACACTCAACAACTTTAATTTAAAAGCCAGCGAGTTTGCAGGCAAGTACAATACAGCCGAACTTTTTGATAAAGGATTGGAAGAACAAAAAATAAGTAAACGTTTAGCCGATAACATCCGCGAAGGCGATAAACAAATTCCGGGTTTAGAAAATCCTAAAGAATTAATTCGTTGGGTTTATGCCGGTAAAAAAGGAGACATATCTACCGCATTCCAATTCGGAAATCGTTTTGTTGTTGCTAAACTCACTGATGTTAAAGAAAAAGGAACAGCACCTTTCGAACAAGTTATAGATGATGTTACTTTAAAAACCAAGCAAGATAAAAAAGCGCAGCAATTTATTAAAGAATTTAGCGATTATGTGACTACGGCTAAAAACGCCGCAGACCTCGCTTCTAAAATGAAATTGAATGTAGAAAAAGCAAACGATCTTGTGTTTAACAGTTATAGCGTTGCAGGTTTAGGAAAAGAAGATGTAATGTGCGGAGCAGTTTCTGTTTTAAAACTTAACACAGCTTCTAAAGCCTTGAAAGGAACTAATGCTGCATACGTAGTTTGGGTAACAGCTAAAAAAGACCCTGCTGCAACAAAAGATTATAAAGCAACTCAGAAATCAGCAAACGTTACTTTATCAACCAGAGCCGATTACGAAGCTTTTGAAGCACTTAAAACATTAGCTGATATTGAAGACCACAAAGCAAAGTTTGATTTTTAGGACTTTGTCTTAGGTGCCGCAGATTACACGGATTTGCGCAAATTTTTTTCACGGATTTATATTTGTTTAATAGGGTGTTTTGTTGCCTAATCTGTGTTTATTAATTGTCGCGGGTTAAATTTTTAAATACAAATTGCCTTACAACTACAATATACACTTTCACAAAAATAATCTGCGTTGCCAATCTGTGTAAATTTGTGAAATCCGTGGCAAGCAAAAAGGATGATGCTATTTGGAATTTATTTTTTAAGTTTGAAGGAAGATGAATCGTAGTTATAAAAAAAGAAAAATTATTAACGACCCTATTTATGGCTTTGTAACATTGCCGGCCGATTTAATTTACGATCTAATCAATCACCCGTATTTTCAACGTTTGCGTCACATCAAACAATTAGGTATGACTAATTTGGTTTACCCCGGCGCTTTGCATACTCGTTTTCATCATGCTATTGGCGCTATGCATTTAATGACCGAAGCCATTGATGTATTGCGCTCAAAACAAATTGAAATTACAGATGAAGAAGCAGAAGCAGTTGCTATTGCTATTTTATTGCACGATGTTGGTCACGGGCCATTTTCTCATGCCCTTGAACACACTTTGGTGCAAGGAGTAAATCACGAAGATATTTCTGCTTTGCTGATGGAAAAACTAAACAAGGAGTTTAAAGGAAAACTTTCTCTTGCCATAAAAATATTTAATAATAATTATAAGAAAAAATTCCTGCACCAATTAGTCAGCAGTCAGCTCGATATGGATCGCCTCGATTATTTAAAACGCGATAGTTTTTTTACCGGCGTATCAGAAGGCGTAATCAGCAGCGACCGTATTATAAAAATGTTGTATGTTAAAAACGACGAGTTAGCTGTAGAAGAAAAAGGAATTTACTCAATAGAAAAATTTATTATTGCACGCCGCTTAATGTATTGGCAAGTGTATTTGCACAAAACGGTTGTAGCTGCAGAAAACATGTTGGTTAATATTTTAACGCGCGCAAAAGAGCTTGCAAACAAAGGAGAAGAATTATTCGCTACTCCGGCACTTTCTGTTTTTCTTAAAAATAATTACAGTAAAAAGGATTTTTCATCAAACGCAACTTTACTCGACACCTTTGCTTTGCTGGATGATTATGATATTTTTGCTTCGATAAAAGTCTGGATGAAACATCCCGATAAAATTCTTTCTACACTTTGTAAATGCCTTGTTGAAAGAAAACTATTTCGCATTGAAATGAAAAAAGAAAAAATTGATGCCTCTTACAAAAAACAACTTATTGAAAAAGCTATGAAGCTTTATAAAGTTTCCGAGAAAGAAGCTGCCTATTATGTTGTTTCCGGTGAAGTGGAAAACAGCGCCTACAAACCAAATAATGTAAAAATTAATATCCTGATGAAAGATGGTTCTGTTATGGACATTGCACAGGCCGGCGACCAATTAAATATAGAAGTATTATCTAAAACCGTAAAAAAGTATTTTATTTGTTATCCTAAAACCCTAACCTCTTAAGCCATGAGCGTAAAAACAAAATTTGCACACGAATCCCTTACTGTTACAACAGAGCATGTATTACCAAACGATACAAACGCATTAGGAAATTTATTCGGCGGAAGGTTATTGCAATGGATGGATACTACTGCTGCTATCTCTGCGCACCGTCATTGCAAGCGTGTAGTTGTTACTGCAACAGTAAACAATGTTTCGTTTAAAGAGTCAATTAAGTTAGGAAGTATTGTTACGTTAGAAGCAAAAGTTTCCCGCTCTTTCAGTACAAGTATGGAAGTTTTTATTGATGTGTGGGTTGAAGATCCTGTCACCGGACAACGTAAAAAAAGCAACGAAGCTATTTATACTTTTGTAGCTATTGATCAAAATGGTTCTCCTCTTCCTGTTCCGGAATTAATTCCGGAAAGTGAAGAAGAAATAACTCGCTTTGAAGGAGCGCTACGCCGCAAACAATTAGCTCTCATTATGGCCGGAAAAATGAAACCGCACGAAGCCACTGAGTTGAGACAATTGTTTTTGAACGATTAACTATCCAATAATTGCTTTCAGTTTTTTAAGTTTTTTACAAAGCAAATTACTTTCTTCAAAATTTAAAGTCTGCTGTCCATCACTGGCAGCTTCTTCCGGAATTTCGTGTACTTCATAAATTACTCCATCTGCTCCGGCAACTGATGCAGCCAACGCAATTTTACTAACGTAATCGCGAATACCAACTCCATGCGATGGGTCTGCAATGACCGGCAAATGCGTTTTATCTTTAAAAACTTGAATGGCATTTATATCAAATGTATTTCTATACGCGTTTTCAAAAGTACGTATTCCTCGTTCGCACAACATGAGTTTTTCATTACCCGCACTAAAAATATATTCGGCGCTTTGCAGTAATTCATCGATAGTTCCACTCATGCCACGCTTTATTAAAACAGGTTTATCAATTTCTCCCAATGAATCCAATAAATTAAAATTTTGCGAATTTCTCGCCCCAACCTGAAACACATCTACATAATCATACATTTCACGTATTTGAGAAACCTGCATGACTTCCGTAATAATTTTTATTCCGTTCTTTCTGCAAATACTAGAAAACATTTTCAGCCCTTCAATCCCTAATCCCCTAAAAGCATAAGGAGAACTACGCGGTTTAAAAACCCCGCCTCGCATTATACGAATATTGTTCTGTTTTAAATGTGTAGCAATTTTTTGCACCTGATTTTCATTTTCAATTGAGCAGGGGCCGGCCATAATTGATAATTCATTTCCCCCAATGATAACTCCGTCGCCCAAATCAATGCTACTGTAATTTACTTTCCATTTACGCGAAACTAATTTATAACTGTCAGAAACACGGTGTACATCCCGCACACCTTCCAAACTTCCTATTAAACGAATGTCAAAATCATTTTTTCCTATACACACCAGGTATTTACCAAACTGCGTTGACACTTCGGTGGCCTTATAATTAATGCTTTTAATCACATTGATTAGCTGTTCCTTTTGTTTTTCCGTTACTTTTTTTTCTAATTGAATTATCATTTTATTTTGTTTTTGGGCGTTCCCCTGTGGGTCGCGCTTTCCGTTTCAAGTCCTCGCTGCGCTGTGGGCTTTCCACTGCAATCGCTAACGCACTTGTTCTATATTTTTACATTTTCCTTTTTAATCGAATGAATAAAACTTTTAATTACATTATCGCTATCTCCCTTGTTCTCCAATTCTTTTATAAACGCACTGCCAATAATTGCTCCGTTAGTATGAGTACATGTTTTTTCAAAAGTTTCTCTGTTTGAAATTCCAAATCCTGCCAATAATGGATTTTTCAAATTATAGGAAGCAATTCGATGGAAATAATTCTGTTGTTCATCTGTAACATTATCTCTCGTGCCGGTCGTACCCGAAGAAGCTACCAGGTAAATAAATGCATCCGACAATCCATCAATCTTACGAATACGTTCTTCAGAAGTATCGGGTGTAACCAGAAAAATATTTTTTATATTATACTTTTCAAATAAATTTTTATAATTTAATTCGTATTCTCTCATTGGTAAATCCGGAATAATCAGTGCATCAAATCCGTTTTCTGCCGCACGTTTTAAAAATTTCTCTACCCCGTATTGTAAGAGCGGATTCAAATATCCCATCAGCACTAAGGGAATAGAAATTTGTTTACGCATTTCTTTAGTCTGCTCAAAAAGCAAATCCATATTCATTCCATTTTTTAAAGCAACTTCACTGCTGTTTTGTATAACCGGACCATCAGCCAATGGATCTGAGAAAGGCATACCTACTTCTATCATGTCAGCGCCATTTTTCTCCAGCGCCACTAAAATAGCCATTGTAGAATTTAACTCAGGAAATCCGGCTGTAAAATAAATCGACAAAATATTTTTGTCTTTCTTTTTAAATAATTCTTTAATTCTATTCATTGTAATAATTTTTTCTCGCAAAAACGCAAAGAGCGCAAAGGTTTTTATTTATTTGTTTGTTTTAGTTTTTCATTTTTCTCATGTAGGTTTCCAAATCTTTATCCCCTCTTCCACTGAGATTCAAAACAATTATTTCATTCTCTTTAAATTTTATTTTCTCCAATACTGCCAAAGCATGAGAACTTTCTAAAGCAGGAATAATTCCTTCTAATTTGCATAATAAAAAAGCAGCCTGCAAAGCTTCCTCATCTGTAACATTTAAAAATTCTCCTCGCTTGCTTTCGTGTAAATGCGCATGCAACGGGCCAATGCCCGGATAATCCAGTCCTGCCGAGATACTGTAAGGCTCTGTTATTTGTCCGAATGAATCCTGCATCAGCATAGTTTTACAAGCATGAATCACTCCAGGAGTTCCAATTGCTAAAGTAGCAGCAGTATGTCCGCTATCAATTCCTTTTCCTGACGCTTCCACTCCAATCAATCGCACATTTTCTTCATTTAAAAAATGATAGAACGCTCCGGCTGCATTACTTCCCCCACCTACACATGCAATAACTGCATCGGGGTTTTCTTTTCCGGTTTTCTCTTTTAATTGCTTTTTTATTTCTTCACTAATTACCGATTGAAATCTTGCAACCATATCAGGATATGGATGCGGACCAACTACAGACCCAATAATATAATGTGTATCGTGCGAATTATTAATCCAATCACGTATAGCTTCATTGGTTGCATCTTTCAAAGTTTTACTTCCGCAAGTTGCAGGCACAACTTTTGCTCCGAGTAATTTCATTCGTGCAACATTGGGAGCTTGACGTTTTATATCCACTTCGCCCATATACACCACACACTCAATATTCATCAAAGCACAAACAGTTGCTGTTGCTACCCCATGCTGGCCCGCGCCTGTCTCTGCAATAATGCGTGTTTTACCTAATCGTTTTGCCAATATAATTTGGCCGATTGTATTATTTATTTTATGTGCTCCTGTATGATTTAAATCTTCACGCTTTAAATAAACAGTGGTTTTATATTTTTCAGACAAACGTTTTGCCATATACAAAGGAGTTGGTCTACCAACATAATCCTGCAAGAGATTTTGAAACTCTTTTTGGAATTCAGGTTCATACATTATTTTTAAATAATTCTCCTGTAGCTCCTCCACATTCTTGTAAAGAAGCTCAGGAATAAATGCTCCCCCGAAATTTCCATAATAGCCATATTCATCAACTTGGTATTTCATAGTACTATTTATTATGAGATTGATTCGTTTCACTCGCGATGACAGTCACGAGTTGTTTCAATTTATTTATATCTTTTATGCCCGGTGAACTTTCAAATTGAGAATTCACATCTAAGCAATAGACATTTAAATCTTTTGCTGCCCCAGCATTCTCTAAGGATAATCCTCCGCTGAGAAAATACGGTTTGTCTAATTTATATTCTTGCAGTTTCTTCCAATCAAAAACTTTTCCACTGCCACCGTATTGCTCGCTTTTTGCATCGAAAATAAAATACGCACAAACATCCTTGTAGGCATTTAAAACAGAGAAATTAAACTCTTTATTTATTTGAAATGCTTTTATAACACGAACGTTTTTTTGCAAAGACTCGCAAAACTCCGCTGTTTCATCTCCATGCAACTGAACATAATCTAAACCAAAACGAGAAACGTAATCTAAAATTTTAATTTCGGTTTCATTTACAAAAACACCAACTTTTTTTACGGAAGAAATACTTTGGACAAAATCGACATCCAGTCCACCGACATACCTCGGCGATTTATCATAAAATATAAATCCAATATAATCAGGTTTACATGCCAATACTTGCAAAATATTTTCGCGATTTTTCAAACCGCAGACTTTTAGTTTCATCCTATTTACTTCTTTTAAAGGTTCTCGACTACGCTCGAACTGATAGTGCTTTTGTATTTATTTTAAGTTGTTTCACTTCCTTTATAAATTGCATACAAGCTTCTTCCGGCCGACTATGTTTCATAAATGATTCTCCCATTAAAAAACCATTGTACCCGGCTTCTTTTAATTGAATAAGTTGCTGCGCAGTTTTTATTCCGCTCTCCGAAATTTTTATTGCTTCTATCGGTAGTTTAGAAAAAATATCAAAAGAAGTCTGCAAAGAAATTTCCATGGTTTTTAGATTTCTATTATTAACTCCAACTATTTTAATTTCAGAAATGATTTTATCCAACTCTTCTTCTCCATGTATTTCCAATAAAACTTCCATTCCTAAACTTACAGCAAGCTTTGTATAATTTTTAATTTGTTCCTTGTCTAAGACAGCAGCGATAAGCAAAATCACGTCTGCCCCTATACTTTTCGCTTCTATAATTTGGTACTCATCAACAATAAAATCTTTTCGTAAAATAGGACAAAAATTAAATTTTCTTGCCATTGTTAAATCTTCATTTTTTCCTCCAAAGAAATTTGTATCCGTTAAAACAGACAAGGCACTTGCTCCCGCCTGCATATAACCAATAGTAGTTTTTTCCACATCGGCATATTTATTAATGAATCCCTTTGAAGGAGATTTGCGTTTAAATTCAGCAATAATTCCGGCTAAATCATCGCGCATTAAATATTTCCTGAAAGAAACACAGGGTGAATTAAAATAAATGGAGCGTTCTAAAAGTTTTGCCGGGTACAAATCCTTTTTCTCTTGCACTTCTTTCTTTTTGTATTCTACAATGGTTTGTAAAGTATCCATACTATTGATTATTGATAAGGTTAGTAAAAAGATTAAATACTTTTTCTGATTGAATTGCTTCACGCGTAATTTCCAAACATTTAGCTACCGGCTTTTCATTATAACAATGCATTGCATAAGCCGAGTTGATGGCAACAACTTCCATTTGCTCTTTGGTTCCCTTATTTTGTACTACTGCCGAAAATATTTTTGCTGCTTCTTTCACCGTATTTCCTCCAAATAAATTTTCCTCCTTTATAACAGGTAAATTAAACTCTAAGGGATTTACTACTTGCTCTCCTCCCTGTGAATAAACTTTAAAATCGCCGGTGCCGGAAATTTCATCGTAACCATCTAAGGAATGGACAATACAATAATTTTGATTTTCCCGTTGCAATAAATAATGATACACCCTTGCCAATTCTAAATTATAAACGCCAACCATTTTGTGCGACGTCTTTGCAGGATTAACCAATGGTCCAAGCATATTAAAAAAAGTTTTTACACCCATTTCTTTGCGAATTGGGGCTACACTTTTTAGAGCGGGGTGAAATAAAGGCGCGTGCATAAAACAAATATTATGTTTATCTAATTGTTTCTTCAACGAATCAACACTGTTAGTAAATTTATATCCGAAATGCTCCAGTACATTGGAAGAACCGCTTACTGATGATACGCCATAGTTACCATGCTTTGCAACAGGTACTCCGCAAGCTGCAACTACAAATGCCGATAGCGTTGAAATATTAAATGTATTTTTAGAATCTCCACCTGTCCCGCAAACATCTATGCTCGGTGTTTCAATATTTACCGGCAAACAAAGTTCAAGTAATACATCACGGTAGCCGGATAACTCATCTACACTTATTGGTCGCATTAAATATACCGTAAGTAACGAAGCAGTCTCAGCGGGATTTGCTTTACCTTCCGAAATTAAAAGCAATACTTCCCTCGCTTCTTGTTTTGTAAGCGTTTGACTTTCGTATAGTTTTTTCAAATACTTTTTCATTTCCGTTCCTTTATTAAGTTTCTTCACGTTTCTCGACTTCGCTCGAAATGACATTGTCAGTCTGAGCCTGTCGAAGACCTAGCTTAAAATCCAGTTTTTAATAATTTGTTCTCCGTATTCCGATAAAATTGATTCGGGATGAAACTGAACGCCTTTTACATTGTAAGTTTTATGTTTCATCGCCATTATGTTTCCGTCTTCGTCAGTCGCTGTAACATCAAAACAATCTGGCAGTCCTTTTGTATCTACAACCCAAGAGTGATAACGACCTGCTTTAAATTCTTTAGGGCAATCTTTAAATAAACTATCCTCTTTTAGTAATTGTACAGGTGTTGCTATTCCATGATAAACGTTATCTAAATTTTTTAATTTCCCTCCGAAAGATTCTCCAATAGCCTGCAAACCCAGGCACACTCCCAGAATACTTTTTGTGGGAGCATAGGTTTTAATTACCTCTAATAAAATGCCTGCCTCATTAGGTAATCCCGGTCCGGGCGATAAAAGTATTTTATCGTACTCGTTGATTTTTTTTAAATCAATTTTATCATTTCGGACAATGTCAATTTTATAATCACACACTTTTTCAAGCAAGTGAACCAAATTGTAAGTAAAGCTGTCGTAATTATCAAATACCACTATTTTCATTTTATTATTTTAGGTTGGCCAAATTATTTTTATGGGATTGCTTCGCTTCACTCGCAATGACGGTTCTCGAAGCAAGTTCTACTGCTTTTTTCAATGCACCGACTTTATTATATACTTCGTTCAATTCATTTTCGTCAATAGACGAATCTACAATGCCCGCTCCGGCTCGATAGTATAAAACATTATTTTTACTTAGAAAAGAACGTATCATAATGGCATGATTCAACGAACCATCCAATCCAATTAATCCAACTGCTCCGCCATAAAAGCTGCGCGCCGTTTTTTCATACGCATCAATTAATTGCATGGCCTTGTGTTTGGGCGCACCTGATAAAGTCCCGGTAGGAAAAGAATCGCACAACACTTTAAAGGCGGCAGATTTTTCTTTGAGCAATCCTGTAACTTTTGAAACCAAATGGATTACATGAGAATATATTTGTGCTTCTTTTAATGTTGCTACTTTTACATCTTTACAATGCTTGCTTAAATCGTTGCGTGCCAAATCAACCAACATCATGTGCTCGGCATTTTCTTTTTTATCATTTTGCAATTTTTCAACTGCTTTTAAATCTTCTGCATCATTTTCCGTTCGTTTATAAGTGCCCGCTATAGGATGAATCTCTGCTTTGTTATTCTCCACTATTAATTGTGCCTCGGGCGAGGAGCCAAATAATTTGAAATTTCCATAATCAAAATAAAATAAATACGGGGAAGGGTTTACCCTGCGTAATTGTCGGTATACATTAAACTCATCTCCCTTAAAAGCCCGGCTAAACCTACGCGACAATACCAATTGAAATACATCTCCGCGTTTACAATGGTGTTTAGCTTTCTTTACCATTTCTAAATAATTCTCATTCGTATTATCAGATTGCTCATCGCTTGTGACAGAAAAAGAAAATTCAGCTATAGTTTTGTTTAAGAGCAGGTTTTCAATTTCAGCAAGTTGTTGTTCTAATTTGTATTCATCTGTTGCATTACAGGTAATTTCTACTTCATCATTAAAATGATTTATGACAATGATATTTTTGTACAAAGAATAAACAGCAAGTGGAATTTCTGTTTCAAAAGAAACCTGTTTGAGTTTAATATCTTCCATCAACTGAACAGCTTCATAAGAAGTATAACCAAAAACCGATTGGCTTTTATTTTCAACATCAAAGTTCTTCAAGAAAATTTCAATTTCTTCGCTTAGTGAAATTGGTGCCGGTTTTTTCTCTATTCCGATTTGATTTCTAAAAATAATTTCGTTTTGTTTTACAATTATACTCGCCAAAGGTTGAAAACAAATAAACGACTTGCTATTTTTACCGGAGTGATAGTCTGAACTCTCTAAAAGCAATGGCTCACGGTATTTATCCCGTATTTTCAAATAAATACCTACCGGAGTAAGTAAATCACCATTTATTTTTTTTGTTTGTGTATGTATTTTAATTTTTTTCATTTTTAATTTATTTTCGACCTCAACCCAACCCCTCTCCCCACAGGAGAGAGGGGAGAAAACAAAAAGCCCGTTGTTTTGTGAACAACGGGCTTCGAAATTTTTTCTGCCTTACTAAATACCTTAGCCGTTCACAACATTTGTTGAGAACCACCACCATGTATTTTGTATAGACTGTCTTTTCATAATTCTACTACAAATGTAGAATCTTTTTTTTATTCTCCAAATTCAATCCCTGTTTAACCCCAAAAAACACCGTTAATCAAGGTTAACAGGTTTTAATGTAATTAATTGTCGGGGTTTCGGTAAGATTGTATCTTCGGCGAAAAATTTACATGAACAAATTATTCGTTTCAACCTGTGCCATAATGCTGATTAGCTTTAGCACTTTTTCTCAAACCTCGGGTATTACTGTTGCTAACATTGATAAAAGTATTGACCCAAGAGATGATTTTTACCAATTTGCCAATGGAACCTGGCTTAAAACAGCCAAAATACCGGGTAACGAATCGGCTTGGGGAAGTTTCAATGAAATTATTGACCGAAACTATGATAACCTGAAGAAAATATTGGTAGAATGTGCTGACGATAAAACTGCTAAACCGGGTTCTAATCGTCAGAAAATAGCCGATTTCTATCGCTCTGGAATTGATACGCTTAAATTAGAAAAAGAAGGATACACTCCTATAAAGTCTTTCTTAGCCGATATTGATAAAATTGCTACTCGTGCCGATTTGTTTAAAACAATGGGGCAATTAGATAAAAAAGGAATTGGAGGTATTTTTAACTTTTTTGTTTATACCGATTTAAAAAGCAGCAATGAAAATACCCAGTATTTTGGTCAACCCGGCTTGGGCTTACCCGATAAAATGTTTTACACCGATGCTAAATATGAAAAAATACGCGCTGCTTATAAACAACACCTCGAAAATATTTTTCTGCTGATTGGAGAAAAAGCGGAAGATGCAAAAAAAGCTGCCGAAACAATTTTTAGTTTAGAAACTCAGATGGCAGCAGTTTCTATGGGGCGACTTGAATTACGTAACCCGGAAGCACAGTATAATAAATTTACTAAAGATGAATTTTTTAAAAAACATTCCAATCTTGATTTCACTGTTTACCTTACTCATGTAGGCGTTACCGTTCCATTTACAGTTGCTATTGTTAGTCAGCCGCTGTTTTTTGAAAAGTTAAATGAAATTATTCTAACTATTCCATTAGCTGATTGGAAAACTTATTTGAAGTGGGGTGTAATTCATGAATCCGCCCCTTATTTAAGTCCGGCTTTTGAAAAAGAAAATTTTTCTTTTTACGGAACTGTTTTGCAAGGAACCAAGGAAATGAAACCTCGTTGGAAACGCGCACTGCGAACCATTGATGGAAATGTTGGAGAAGCGCTTGGACAAATTTTTGTGGAAAAATATTTTAATGCCGATGCAAAAAAGAGAGTAAACACAATGGTTGATAATCTATTTGTCTCTTTCAAACAACGTATTCAAACACGCGAATGGATGAGCGCAGAAACCAAATTAAAAGCTACAGAGAAGCTTTCTAAAATAATGCGCAAACTGGGTTATCCCGATAAATGGAAAGATTACTCAACACTCGCCATTAAAAACGATGCTTATATTTTAAATGTTTTTCGCAGCAGAGAATTTGCCAACAAAGAAATGATTGAGAAAATTGGCAAACCGGTTGATAAAACAAAATGGGGCATGACTCCGCCAACGGTTAATGCTTATTACAATCCAACCAATAACGAAATTGTTTTTCCCGCAGGAATTATGCAGCCACCGTTCTTCGACCCAAAAGCCGATGATGCATTTAACTATGGTGTGATGGGTTCTGTAATTGGCCATGAGTTAACACACGGATTTGATGATCAAGGTTGTAAATTTGACGGTGATGGGAATATGAATAACTGGTGGACAGAAACCGATATGAAAAATTTTGAGCAACGCACCAAAATGGTAAAAGAACAATTTGACGCTTATGTTGCTATTGATACCTTGCATGTAAACGGGCAACTTACCTTAGGAGAAAACATTGCAGATTTAGGTGGATTGACTATGTCTTACTACGCTTATAAACTTTCTTTAGGCGGGAAAAAATCAACAGTAATGGATGGTTATACCGGAGAGCAGCGCTTTTTTATTGGGTTTGCACAAGTCTGGAAAATTTTAATGAGGCCGGAAGCTTTAAAACAACAAATTGCCACAAACCCACATTCACCGGGTAATTTCAGAGCAAACGGACCAACGAGCAACATGCCCGAGTTTTATGAAGCTTTTGATGTAAAAGAAAATAATAAAATGTTTCGTAAAAAAGAAGTCCGCGCTGAAGTGTGGTAGTAAACTAATTTTCTCTTTTTAACAAACACATGTAAAAACCATCAAAGCCCTCAGAAGGCATGATGGTTTTTTCTTTTATGAAAGAAAAATTTTTGTTCTGTTCTAAAAACCGCTTTACCTGATTTTGATTTTCACTCGGTAAAATGCTGCAGGTTGCGTATACTAGTAACCCTCCGGGTTTTAACATACAAGTATAATCGCGCAAAATGGTTTTTTGTTTTTCTTTAACTTCTTCTATTTGCTTTAAGCTCAATTTCCATTTAGCATCGGGGTTTCTTTTTAAAACACCCAGGCCGCTGCAAGGAACATCTAACAATAATCTATCGGCTGTTTTTTCTAAATCCTTAATTGTTTTTTCAGACGCAATAACCTTTGATTCTATTATAGATGCGCTTGCTCTCGTTGCACGTCTTTGCAATTCTTCCAGTTTTCTTTCTTCAATATCTAAAGCAGTAATTTTTCCTTTGTTCTGCATAAGGGCAGCAATATGTAATGTCTTCCCTCCTGCTCCAGCACAAGCATCAATCACCTTCATCCCTTGTTCAAGTTGCATAAACGCCGCTACCTGTTGTGAGGAAGCATCCTGTATTTCAAACTGTCCGTGCTTAAATAATTGAGAGGTGAAAATATTTTTTCGCTCTTTCAACACCAAAGCATCCGGACAACCATCAATTCTGAAAGTTTCCACATGTTCTTGCAAAAGTTCTTTTTGCAATTTCTGTGCAGACGTTTTTAAGGTGTTTGTTCGTAGCACAACTTGTGCCTGCATATTAAGTGCAATTAATTCATTATTCCATTTTTCAGGAAGCTCTGCCAAACCTAATTCATAAAGCCAATCAGGGATGGATTGCAAAACAGCTTTATTATTTTTAAAGGAAGCAAGTTTTTTTGAAGCTTCATTATTATTTAATCCCTTAAACTCCGGCCAATCAGGCAAGGCAATTTCTTTCGACATAAAATAAACGCCGCAAATTTGCCAACGGTTATCTTTTTCGGGCGCTAATTCATTTAATAATCTGTACCAGCGAACTACATCATAAATAGTCTCGGCCACAAAACGACGGTCACGGGCACCCCATTTTTTTTGTTCTTTAAACAGGTATTCTATTACCTTATCGGCATAGCGATTCTCGTTGAATATTTTTTCAAGCGACTGAATAACACCTTCAACAAGATTTCTATATAATTTCAATTAATCTATTTTAAGGTGCAAATGTAATTAAACCCTTACATTTGTATCCCATAAAATGAAAATCAATTTCTCAGAACATACTTGTTATGTAATTGCAGGTCCTTGCAGCGCCGAGAGCCGAGAGCAGGTGTTGCAGACTGCCGAAAAAATTTCGCTAAACAAAAAAGTAAATGCTTTACGTGCAGGTGTTTGGAAACCACGTACACGTCCCGGTACCTTTGAGGGCGCGGGAAACAAAGCATTGCCATGGCTGCAGGAAGCGCAAGAAAAATTCAAATTACCTGTCACCATTGAAATAGCGCAGGCCGAACATATTGAAGCAGCTTTAAAACACAATATTAATTTTTTCTGGATCGGCGCACGCACTACTGCAAATCCGTTCTCGGTACAAGAATTAGCAGATGCATTAAAAGGAGTTGATTGCACAGTGATGGTAAAAAATCCCATTCACCCTGATCTGCAATTATGGATAGGTGCTATTGAACGCGTCATGCAAAGCGGAGTGAAAAATATTGCAGCTATTCACCGTGGGTTTCATACCTCATCAAAAAATACTTTTCGCAATACCCCTATGTGGCAATTGCCCATCGAATTAAAAGTTCAATTTCCAGAGCTGCCTGTTTTTTGCGACCCCAGTCATATTTGCGGACGAAGAGATTTAATTTTTGATGTAGCACAAAACGCATTAGATATCGGAATGAACGGATTGATGGTAGAAACTCATATCAATCCTGATGTTGCGCTGAGTGATAAAGCCCAGCAACTTACACCTCAACAATTAGCGGATGTACTTGATAGATTGCAGATAAAATCTAAGTCGACTGCCAATCCGGTTTTTAATGAGCAGTTGGATACGCTACGTAAAAGTATTGATACCATTGACAAAGAAATTATCGACTTAGTAAAAGCAAGATTAAATTTAGTTGAGAAAATTGCCGGCGAAAAAAAGAAAACTCATGTAACAGCTTTTCAGTTAGAGCGCTGGGTAAACATCATCAAAAGTCGCGGACAATGGGCTACTGAGAAAGAACTGACCAAAGAATTCATTGAAAAATTGTACCAGCTTATCCACGAAGAATCTATTCGTACACAGATAGAGATACTGAACGGGAAAAAAAATTAGTGCAAACTTCCGACTTTAATTCCGGCAAAAAACTGATTAAACACGCCCGCTGTATATTGATTGTTGCCATAATTAGCAGGCGACGAGCTTGGATAAGTTAAATATTCGTACTGAAAAGTGATCCAAAGTCGTTTCTTTTTTGAAACAGGGATATCCAAATTAAATCCGGAATTATTTTTTAATGAATTGAAATTGCTCCAGGCCATGAGTACAAATTTTCGATAAGGAGAACCATTTATTTTATATTCAGTTCTAAGCATGAAGGGATGTGTGCCACACAAAAGTTTATCGCCGGTAAGTTCGCTGCTTCCAATAAATGCATTAGCCCACTGAAATCTTACACCGCCAAGCACCGCAAATTTTGGTGTATTATATCCCATTAATATTTCATAGCCAAACATAAATGAAGTAGTCAGTTTAAATTCCGGACTGGCAAAATAATACAGCGGAGCACTGGCCAGTTTACCAATGCTTACGTTGCAATAAAATTCATCGTAGAAAGCTATAGCGTGCTCTTTTTTCACGAAACTTGAGATGATTCCTCCCGCAAGTTTTGTATGGACTCCATTGCCAACACGCATTGGGATCCCGTTAAACTTAAGCGTCATTTGAGTAACCGCAATATCTCCGCGAATAAAATCTTTATCAATTAAAATATATTTATTTCCACCTGCATCCTGGTAGACCTGCGATTTCAACTCTGCAGAAAAAATAAGGAAGAGAAAAATTATATGAACTATTTTTTTCATCAGTTTTAATTTTCAGGTTAAACAAAAAAATAGATTAGTTTGTTTTGTACTTTAAAATATCGCCGTCTCCTTTTAAAAACAGGTAAATAAATTTTCCGTCCTTAGTTAATTTCCAACGGATATCACCATCGAATTTGTATGTTCCGGTTATCTTCCCGGCTTCAAAATTAAAACCGATCAACTCTTTATCAGACTTAAGAAAATAATTATCGCCCTTTAGTTCAAATTCCTCTTTCATATCTTCTACAGGAACCGTATAAACAAGTGAGCCATCCTGATTTTTATAGGCACATACACCTTCCTGACTTAATACAGCGATCTTTCCATTAAACGCTAAAAGTCTGCGCGGCTCCCCAACTTTAGCGGCTTTATGTTTAATTTCATAAGCAGCAACACCTGTTTTTGAATCGAGTTTATAAAAAGATTCTTCGCTTGCAACATACAAACTTGTTTCGTCTGCAATTAAATTTGTTACGAGTCCTTTAAATTTTTCGCTTTCCCAGATCATCTTTCCGGTTTCAATATCAAATGCTTTCAAACCGAATGGGCCTTCCCACTCCCATTTGCTTTTTGTGCGCGTACCGTTATTATCTGTTACTATGCTTTGGCGATTAACGTATCCTCCTATTTGTGCTATCACCATTCCGTTTACAAAAACCAATTCAGGAATAATTGTTTTGCGTCCGTCAATTTCTTCATTAGTCCAAATAACCTTTCCGGTGTTAATGTCATATTTTTTCAAAACTTTTTTATGCCCTTTGTTTGAAAACTCTACCATATACACAGCATCATTGACGATCAACGGATCTGCTACGGCATTATAAACCTGTACTTGGCTGTTAAATAAGAGACCGCCCTTATCTAAAGACATATTTAATTCGGCATTCCAAATAAGATTTCCTGATTTCAGATCGAATACCTGTAATCCATCCAACTGCACAAGTAATTTATCTTTTCCCTTAGCGAGCTGCCAGCTTACTACCGGATCCTTTGTAACTAATTTGGATTCCACTATTCCTTTATATTCAGTTATCCATTTAACTTCTCCCGTTTCTGCATTAATCAACATTATTTGATTTTTAAATCCGGAGAAAAAAGATTGCAAAGAAACCGGACGGTAATTCATTAACAGCAATTCTTTTGTATCCGTAAAATACATTGATTTTGCTATAGCTCCGCTAAAGCGGGATACAGACCATTTTAATTTTCCGGTACGTGCATCAATCATATCCATTCCTTCTTTTAAGTAAATACCGAAAGCGCTTAATTCAGGAAGGTAAATAAGATTGCTCCCTGTAACACCTTGATATTTTTCGGTACTCCATAATGGTTTACCGGTTTTTGTATCGATACAAACCATTTGATCGGCACCTGATTTTTTATTGAAAACAAAAATTACTCCTGCATCTTCCATGTAACGTTGGTAGTCGGAATCTTTTAATCCGGCAATAGTTTGCAGATCTCCGCTCCACATTTTACTTCCATCGTTACCGTTTAATACACATATTTCTTTTTTAGTAGTTGCTACTACTTCACTTCCATCAGAAGCGCAAGTAGTTAAAAAAGTTGTTTTATTATCTGATTTTGATTTCCACACCAATGGAAAAGTTATTTTTTGTGCGGTTGCAACAGATGCCCACAAAATACTTCCCAATGTAATACTCGCTATTAGTTTATTTGATTTCATAATTTTTGGTTTTATTGTTTGATGAATTTTTTATTTTGTTGTATGTTTCCTGTTTTGTAATTGATAAAATAAATACCGGGTTTTAGTTCAGAGATATCAATTTGTTCCTTCGTGGTTTTGCTTCCTGCTTGCAAAATAATTTCGCCCAATGAATTACAAATAGTAATTGCACTTAGTTCTTCTGAAGAAAGAATAGTAATTACGTTAGTTGCAGGATTAGGATACACACTAAATATATTTTCTTTTTCCGTTATGTTTTTAATTCCGCTTATCGAAGCAGGGCCATACTTGTAAAGTTCAGATTCAGTATTAAGCGGACTTCGTTGAAAGCATCCGGTAAATAAAAGAAGCGTATCGCCCGAATTAAGAAAATATTCTGTTCCAAGACTGTAAGAAAAACATCCGACTGTTTTATTTGTTACTTGTACAGTATTTGAATCTACACCGAAACTTTTCCATAGTACACCATCTGCTAAAAAGAAAAGTGAGTCTTGATAAATTACCATTGTCTCTATATCGGAACTGCTAGCTGCCGGGGCTATATCTTTTAAAACATTGGTTCCCGATGGTGTTCCGTCAGTCTGACATAATTCTTTTCCGTATATATTTCCGGTGTAAGCAATAAAATATAATTTCCCATTGTAACCTCCCATTATAACGGGGCGGGTTCCTAAAGTATAATAAGCCATGTAATTTTTTACAAGTTGAGTACCCGTGGTAGTTCCATCAGAAACCCAGATATCTCCTCCTGATTGGTTGTTGTAAGCAATCATATTTGCCGAGAAATAAAATTTGTTTCCTATTGGATATAAAGCGGAATATGGGCCTATATCATAAGGGTCGTATGCATTGCTGAAAGTTTTTACAACGGTAGAAGTAGCAAAACCATTAGTGGTTACAGACAAATTGCAATTTTTATTTGCTGAGCCTAATGGAGAAGTATCTACTGTATAAAAAAGTTGATTATTAAAAATCAGGGTTCTTCTTATCTGGCCAATATTACTTTTTGTCAGCGTTAATGTATCTGTTCCATTTGACTGGTACAAATCTGTGAAATTTGGGAAGTAGTACATGCCATTATATTTAAACACTGTACCTCTCGACATCATCGAAGTTCCCCAGTAATTATCAACGCTTGATAATTTGTAAGTTCCCGCTGCAGTTCCATCAGATCGATAAAAAAGCATAGAGTACGTATCTGTATGTGCATAGAAAAAAATGAGAGAAGATGTACTATCTGTTAAGCCTACGGAGTATTGAGCGTCTATAAATTGCAGCGAAGGAGTTGCCGTACCGGGAAGAATATCTTTTACAATATGCGTGCCTGTTGTTGTTCCGTCTGTGATCCATAGCTCTTGTCCATGCACACCGTCATCAGCTGCAAAATAAGCAACATTACCCGCCACCTGAATACCAAAAGTATTTATCATAGACGTACTTACTGAACTCGCAGCACCTGGATTAATATCTTTTAAAAGAATCGTACCCGGATCGGTACCATCACTTATGTAAATCTCTGTTCCGGTAGTTGGCTCGGTTGCAATAAATAAAAACCGGTTTTTAAATTTAACCAGGCCCATAGGATTAGAACTCGTTGAACCACCTCCCTGATAAATATCTTTTACAATATTAAATTGTCCCCTGCAAATGCTTGCAGTAAATAAGATTAATAAAGCATAAATAGTATAATTTTTTTTCATGATTTTTGTTTTAGTTAGTGAAAGCAAAAGTCAACATTGACGGGGCATTCGACAATACTACTTTAGTAGTAATCTCTTTCCGTCATCAGGTGTTTCTTCCATAAATCTTGTTTAATGCTTCTGTGCGGGAGCCAACGCTCAGTTTTTTGTATATGTTCCGCACATGGGTGCGAATAGTCTCGATGCTTATATTAAGTTCGTCTGCAATTTCTTTGTAACGTAGTCCTTCGGCAAGTAAAGGGAGAATTTCTTTTTCGCGCGGAGATAATTTTTTGGCTAAAGACTTTTTCATAAAGTGTTATTGGAAGAGATCACAAACTTCGCTTTAAAGCCAACGTTTAGCAATCACACTTTAGTAGTAATCTTTATTTTTTGAAAATTTTGTTCAAAGCGTCAGTACGCGAATTCACCTGTAGTTTTTGGTAGATGTTGCGGATATGCGTACGGACTGTTTCTGTACTTACAAATATTTTATCTGCAATTTCTTTATAACGTAATCCTTTAGAAAGAAGTTGAATTATTTCCTGTTCACGTTGTGATAATTTTTCAAGCTCTGTGTTTTTTTCGGTTTCCTGAAAAGAAGCGATTATTTTTCGGGCAATGTGACTGCTCATAGGTGAGCCTCCTTTATGGATTTCTACAATGGCATCTAATAATTTGGAAGGTTGCGTAGTTTTTGTCAGATAGCCTGTTGCTCCGGCCTTTAATGCTTTAAAAACAGAATCTGTGTCTTCAAAAGATGTACACATTAAAAATTGTGTATCCGGACATTTTGGTTTTAATTCCGTCACGCATTCAATGCCTGTTTTATCGGGAAGATGAATATCCGTTAAAACAACATCCAGTTTAAGGTTCGGAATTTTATCCAGCGCTTCTTTTGCATTTTCAAATGTATGTTCACACGAAAATCCTTCGCTTCCGTTAATAAGAAATTTTAAACTCTCGCGAATTTCTTTTTCATCTTCTATGATCCCAACCCGAATTTGCATTTTACAAATGTATGAACCTTAAACAGAGTATCACTACTACAAAAGTAGTATTATGCCTTTTCTATGTTTTTCAGTGGGACTGTTACAGTAATAATAAGACTCATGCCCGCTGATGATGTGATTTCGGCTCTACCACCAATTACTTCTGCCCGCTGTCTTATATTTTTCAGACCATTGCCACTTTCAACGCTCTTTTCTATCAATCCCTTACCATTATCCGCAATGAGCAACTGAAAATTATTTTTACTGATATCAATTTTCAAACTTACGGCAGATGCACTCGAATGCTTGACAATATTTTGCAAAGACTCTTTAAGAATAAAAAATATATTTCTATGCGCCTCCTTTGTTATTTTGCTATCCCTAAAATTTTCGTTGATCTCTGTATTTAACTCTATTGGAAAATCATTCAAATAATCGCTGCTGTATTCTCTAATACGAGCGACCAAACTTTCTAGTGTAGTGTTTTCAGGATTTAATGCCCAAATCAAATCGCGCATATTCTCTACCAAAAAGACTGATGTTTCGGATATTGATTTAATGCTTGATTGAATCTCCGAGTTCTGATTTGTTTTCGCGGAAATAATCTCCGAAAGAAATTTTATTTTCGAAAGTCCGGAGCCGAGATCGTCATGAATATCTTTTGCCATTCTCAGTCGCTCATTTTCTTCTGCTTCCCTTACGGCCTGCTCCTTTAATTGCAGAGATTTGATTTTTTGCCGCGAAAAGTAAAAATACCCACTCACACAAAGCAGGAAAATAACCAATGTGCTTATAAACAGAAAATATTTTCTTCTTGCTGAAATTAATTTTTGATCTTTTAACTGCAACAAATTAATTTCTTCCTGTTGTTTTAAAATTTTTATTTCGCTTTCCTTTTTATCTGTCTCGTATCTTACTTGTTGTTGAGCAAACTTCTGTACCACATCTTCTGAAAATAAAGAATCGCTCAACTCAACATATAATTTATAATATCCAATCGATTTCTTCGGGTCGTTTAAATTATTTTCAAATAAGTCGGCATAAATTTTATAGGCTTTTTTCAAATCAGCTTTAAACGCATTTTTCTTACAGATAGCTATCGATCTGTCGAGAAGTTTTTTTGCCGGATCATTTTTATTTTCTTTATAATAAACAATCGCCAGGTCGTTAGAATACCTTGCAACATCGCGCATATTTTTCATTTCTTCGGCAATTTTAATTGCGCTGTCATAATTCATTTCGGCATTTTTAAAATCATGCGCGCTTTCATAATATCCTCCCAAACCTTCGTACATGTGTGCAACATCATCTTTATGTCCTGCTTGCAAAGCCATTGAAAGTCCTTTCTCGAAACTTTTTTTGGCCTCTTCTTTGTTTTTTATTTCCAGGTAAATGGCGCCCAGGTTCTCATAAATATTAATACTGAAACTTTTATTTCCTGTTTTATCTGCCAGCGAAAGCGCCATCTTGCTGTACTTAATAGCATCATTAAAGTTTTTCAATTTTTTATTTAGTACACCTATATTATTATAAACTGTGATCAATGAATTAATGTCATTTATCTCTTCCAAAATTTTAGCGGCTTTATAATGGTATTGCAAAGCGAGATTAAAATCAGACTTGTCGTCGTAAACCGTTGCAATATTATTATACGTAAATCCGATGCCTCTTTTATCGCCTAGTTCCGTTTTTAATTCAATCGATTTTTTATAATAATCTAATGCATAATCATATTTCAATTGGTCTTTATAAACGGTTGCTATATTATTATAACAATCGGCTACGCCCTGCTTATTATTTAATGCTTGTCTAATAACCAACGCTTTATTATAATATTCTAATGCCTTTTCAAGTTCACCTTTTAATCTGTATATGATACCGATATTGGCATTTACGGTTGCCATTCCTTTTCTATCCTTTAAAAATTCTTTATCCTGCAAAGACAATAAATAAAATTTTAATGCTTCATCCGTTTTACCTTCATCACTGGCAATATTTCCTAAAGTGTTATAAGCTGATGAACGTCCCTTTATATATTTTAAACCGGTTGCCAATTCAACCGAGGTGTTACAATAATTTCTGGCTTTCTTTAGATCTGTACTGGAATATTCCCAGGCTATTTCGTTCAATAAAAGGACCTTATTGGTATCACTTTTCTGAGTTTTTAAAACATTTACAAGACTATCCACATAGAGACTTTCCTGCGCCTCTAAAAGAAACCCCGAAACAAAAATTAAAAAAAAGGAGAGTATTGATTTCCTGCTCATAAATTTTTAGCGTTTGTGGCAAATATAATCGAATATCATTAGAATTTTGTTCTTTTAGTTTTTACATTTACACATGATCACAAAAGACGTTCCTAAAAAATTATTTTTGCTTGATGCTTATGCACTTATTTACCGTGCTTATTTTGCATTCAGCAATAATCCTCGTATAAATTCTCAAGGTTTAAATACTTCTGCTATTTTTGGTTTTACCAATACCTTGCTGGAAGTTTTAAAAAAAGAAAAACCAACTCACTTAGCTGTTGTGTTTGATTTAGCAGGACCTACACACCGACATATTGAATTTGTAGAGTACAAAGCACACCGAGAAGAAATGCCTGACGATCTTCGCAAAGCGATTCCATATATTTACAAATTACTGGAAGGATTTAATATTCCGGCTTTATCATTTGAAGGATTTGAAGCTGATGATGTAATTGGTTCTTTAGCTATGCAGGCAGAGAAAAAAGGATTTACCACTTACATGATGACGCCCGATAAAGATTACGGTCAGCTTGTGGATGAAAACACTTTCATTTACAAACCCGCGCGTTTAGGAAATGGCGCAGAAATTTTAGGCGTAAAAGAAATTTGCGAAAAATGGCAAATAAAAAATGTGGCGCAATTAATTGATGTGCTTGGATTAATGGGTGATACTGCCGATAATATTCCGGGTATACCGGGTGTGGGAGAAAAAACTGCTATTCAATTAGTAAAAGATTATGATTCGGTTGAAAATTTATACCTCAACACCGATAAATTAAAAGGTAAACTAAAAGAAAAAGTTGAGAATAATAAAGATAAAGCTATTCTTTCAAAACGTCTTGCAACTATTGTGCTTGATATTCCAATAGAGTTGCACGACCAAGAATTAATTCGCAAAGAAATAAACAAAGAATTATTGAAGGAAGTATTTACCGAACTTGAGTTCAGAAATTTGGCACAAAAAGTTTTGGGAGAAGAAATTTCTATTGCAAAAAGTAACGCAGGAGAAGAACAACCGAAAAAAAATCAAGCTCAGGTTAAAAAAGGAAATGCCTCGCAGGTAGATATGTTTGCCGATGAAACTGAAACCGCTGTTGCCGAAGAAGAAGTAAACGACGAGCAAAAAACATTTAAAACCTCGAGCGATACAGCTCACCAATATTTTTTAGTCGGCACAAAAGAAAAAAGAAATGATTTATTAAAACTTTTAAATACGTCGCCCGAATTTTGTTTCGACAGCGAGACAACTTCGCTCGATACTTTTGTGGCAGAAGTTGTTGGATTATCTTTTTCTGTAAAAGAACATGAAGCTTATTATATTCCTGTTCCCGAAAACCAAACAGAAGCGCAAAGTGTACTAAATGAATTTAAATCTTTGTTTGCTGATGAGACAAAAACTTTAATCGGACAAAACATAAAATACGATTTACAGGTATTGAAAAATTACGGTATTGAAATAAAAAATAAATTATTCGATACCATGATTGCGCATTTTCTCATTCAACCCGAGGGGCGACACAACATGAATGTTCTTTCTGAAACCTATTTGAATTATTCTCCTATCAGCATAGAAACACTTATCGGTAAAGGAAAAAACCAACTCAGCATGCGTACCGTACCAACGGAAATTATTAAAGAATATGCCGCAGAAGACGCTGATGTTACCCTACAATTAGAAAAAGTTTTCGCGCCAAAACTAAAAGCAAATAAAGTAGAAAAATTATTTCATGAAGTGGAAGTCCCATTACTGAATGTACTTTCTGAAATGGAGCGCGAAGGAATTAAAATTGATACGAAAGTTTTAACGGATTACTCCATAGAACTTGAAAAAGAAATTGTGCAAATTGATGCGGAAATTCAAAAACTGGCAGGCACCGCTTTTAATATTTCTTCGCCAAAACAAGTGGGAGAAATCTTATTTGAATACTTAAAAATTACCGACAAGGCTAAGAAAACTAAAACCGGACAATACGCTACAGGAGAAGATGTTTTGGTTAAACTGGTTGACAAACATCCTATCGTTCCAAAAATTTTAGAATACCGCGAAGTAGTGAAATTGAAAAATACTTACGTAGATACATTGCCCTTATTGGTAAATCCTAAAACGGGCAGGGTACACACTTCCTACAATCAGGTAGTGGCCGTTACCGGACGATTAAGTTCTGACAACCCCAATCTGCAAAATATTCCGGTACGTACAGAGCGTGGAAGATATATACGCAAAGCATTTGTACCACGCGATGAAAACCATATTTTACTAAGCGCCGATTATTCTCAAATAGAATTGCGCATTGTAGCCTCTATCAGTCAAGACCCCAATATGTGTGAAGCTTTTCGTTTAGGCAAAGATATTCACACCGCAACAGCCGCAAAAGTTTACGGTATTGAGGAAAATGAGGTAACTAAAGAAATGCGTTACAAAGCCAAGAGTGTAAATTTTGGTATCATTTACGGTCAGGGTGCCTTTGGATTAGCTGAAAACATTGGGGTTTCGAGGGCAGAAGCCAAACAATTAATTGATAATTATTTCAGAGAATATGCTTCCATTAAAAAATACATGGACGACACGGTAAATTTTGCCCGAGAGCATGGTTATGTGCAAACGCTGTTAGGCAGAAAACGGTGGTTGCGTAATATTACTTCCAATAATGCCTTAGAACGTGGCTTTGCAGAGCGAAATGCCATCAACGCACCTATACAAGGCAGTGCGGCCGATATGATAAAAGTGGCCATGATTCATATCCAAAATGAATTTAAAAAACAAAACTTTAAGAGTAAAATGATTTTGCAGGTGCATGACGAGTTAGTTTTTGATGTACACAAACCCGAACTGGAAACCATAAAACCTATTATCGAAAACCACATGAAAGGCGCGCTTTTGCTTGACGTACCCCTGGAAGTAGGTATCGGCACAGGCTTAAATTGGTTAGAAGCGCATTAAGAAAAAAATTTGCTACCTTTGCATGGTATGAAGTTAACAAAGCTATTTGTATTTACGTTTATGTCGGTCATTCTCGTGTCTTGCGGTAACGATACACCTACAGATGATGTGATAGGCGAAAGCGCAAGCGATACAGCTTCGAAAAATCTTGACCAGCAAAAGATAAGCGCACAAAATGTTTTTAATTCTATACCCGGGCCTTCAGAATTAACCCGTTTGGTAGAAGAAGCAGCTTTGGATTACGATTTTACTTTATTAAATAAGGACGATGCTCTTCATAAATACACATCTGATAATATGAAAGCCCTTAATCTTGGTGTGTATGGCGGAGACCTTGCTTATTCCAATGTTTACGAGCAATCGCAAGACGCGTTGCTTTATTTAAAATGTATCAATTCGCTTTGCAAAAAATTAGGCATTAACGATGTGTTTGATGAAAAAACGGCCGATCGCCTAGAGGCTAACAAAGATAACCGCGACTCGTTGCTTACTATTGTCACAAAATCGTTTTTACAGGCCGATAAATTTTTACGCGAAAATCAAAGGCCACATACTTCATCTTTAATGGTTGCCGGTGGTTGGATAGAAGGACTTTATCTATCTGCTAAAGTGGGTGTAAAAAGTAAAAACAAAAAATTCATCAAAAAAATGAGTGAGCAAGGGCAATCCTTAGCTGATTTAATTTCGTTGGTAGAAAATGCAGGTATTACCGGAGATGGAGTTTTTGTAATAGATTCATTAAAAGATTTAAAAACATCATACGATAAAATTCCGGCTAATACTGTTATGGATGATGCCATGCTGGTCGAGATAGACCAAAAAGTAAGTGCCTTGCGCAAAAAAATTATAATGGAATAACCATTTATTTTCTGAAATTTGAAGCTGCCTTAAAAGCGGCTTTTTTTATACCCTTTCAGCGAAATTTGGACACGAATTACACGAATTAGAAAAAATGAAAGTAGATTTAATACACAAAGAAGAAGTATATGACATAATTGGGTTATGTATGGAAGTCCATAGAGAATTGGGAAGGGGCTTTTCTGAGATTGTTTATAAGGATGCTATTGAATATGAATGTAAACAAAATGAGTATCTATATGAAAGAGAAAAAGAATACTTGGTTTATTATAAAGATATTATTTTGCCCCATAAGTATTTCTCTGATTTCATTGTATTTTATAAAATAATTCTTGAAGTAAAAAGTTGCGAAGGGATTGTTGAAGAACATATAGGTCAAGTTTTGAATTATCTCGCTGCATCTGAACTTAAAGTTGGATTAATAGTTAACTTTGGTAAGAAATCTCTTGAATACAAAAGAGTTGTATTATAAAAAATTAGTGAAATTAGTGTCAAACTATGCTTACCGTAAACCCCAAAGAAATACCTCAACAACAATTGCACAGCTATTTGCTTGGCGCTGTAGGTCCCCGCCCTATTGCCTTTGCAAGCACCATTGACAAAGACGGGAATTCTAACCTCGCCCCTTTTAGTTTTTACAACGTGTTTTCTTCTAACCCGCCTATTGCTATTTTTTCTCCCGCCCGCGGCGGTAAAACCGGCATTACCAAGCATACTCACGATAACGTAAAAGAAGTACCCGAAGTGGTTTTAAATATTGTAAACTATAATATGGTTCAGCAAATGTCGCTGGCAAGCAGTCCGTATGCAAAAGGGGTTGATGAATTTGTAAAAGCCGGATTTACAAAACTTGCTTCACAAATGATACGGCCTTTTCGTGTGGCGGAAGCGCCTGTTACAATGGAGTGTAAAGTAAACCAAGTAATAGAACTTGGACAACACGGTGGTGCAGGGAACCTGATTGTATGCGAAGTAATACTCATCCACATAAAAGAAGAAGTGTTGGATGAAAAAGGTATTATTGACCAAAGAAAAATAGATTTAGTGGCTCGCATGGGAGGAAACTGGTATAGCCGAGCAAAGGAAGGTTTATTTGAAATTACAAAGCCAATTACTACCCTTGGTATTGGGGTAGACCAGATTCCCGAAAGCATAAAAAGCAGTAAAGTACTAAGTGCCAATAATCTCGGGCAATTGGGGAGTGTTGAACAATTACCTCTCCCGGAAGAAATAACAGCGTATAAGGCTTCTCAAAAGTCGGGTTTTAAGAATGCGGAAGAACTTCATGCTTATGCCAAAACGCTGTTAGATGTGAATAAAGTGACCGAAGCGTGGAAAGTTTTATTGGCTAACTAATCAAATAATCCTTAATTTTAATTCCTTAAATTTTTAATAAATATAACATGGAAGTAACAGGAATTATCAAAGTAAAGTACGATACCAATGTGGTAAGCGAGCGTTTTAAAAAGCGTGATTTTGTATTAACAGTAGAACCGGGTTCACCTTACCCTCAGCATGTGTCATTTCAGGTTGTGCAGGATAAAGTAAGCATGTTAGATAGTTTTAACGTAGGCGACGAAGTAAAAGTTTTATTTAATTTGAAAGGTCGCGAGTGGACTTCTCCGCAAGGCGAAGTAAAATATTTCAACACCATTGATGCATGGCGTATCGAGAAACTTGGATCAGGAAATTCTCAACAACAATCACAACAACATAATTCTGCAAGCAGCGAAAACACGGCACCTCCTGTGTTTACAAGCAACAGCGCAGATGATGATCTTCCATTCTAAGTGACGAAGGACAAGGGGCGAGAGTAATACAACGTCCCTCGTCTCTTGCCCCTCGACTCTTCTATGAATAAGATTCTCCTCATATACACCGGCGGCACTATAGGCATGATGCAAGATGCCAAAACCGGTTCTTTACGTCCGTTTAATTTTAAATTTCTTACCAAGCAGGTTCCCGAGTTAAGTCGTTTTAAACTTGACCTTCATTCTGTTTCTTTTAAAAAACCAATTGACAGCAGCAACATGCATCCGCGTGTTTGGGTTGAGTTGGCAGAAATTATAGAAAAAAATTACGCTAAGTATGATGGGTTTGTTGTATTGCATGGTAGCGATACGATGGCTTACACTGCATCTGCACTTAGTTTTATGCTGGAGAATTTAAGTAAGCCCGTTATTCTTACCGGCTCTCAATTACCAATAGGAATTATCCGCACCGACGGAAAAGAAAATTTAATTACCGCTATAGAAATTGCGGCGGCAAAAAACAAACAAGGAAAACCATTAGTGCCCGAGGTTGCAATTTATTTTGAGTATGAATTATTCAGAGGTAACAGAACCTTAAAATATAACTCAGAACATTTTGATGCATTTCAATCTCCAAACTATCCGCAACTGGCAGAAGCAGGCGTGAGTATTAAATATAATTTTAATTACATTGGAAAAACAAATACAAAAAAATTAAAAGTGCACAAGGAATTAGACAACGATATAGTTGTGCTGAATTTATTCCCGGGCATTTCAAAAAAAATTACGCAGGCAGTTTTAAATATACGCGGTATAAAAGCTATTGTGTTGCATAGCTTCGGTGCGGGCAATGCACCGACCGATGATTGGTTTATTGCTTTATTAAATCATGCCATCAGCAAAGGAATTATTATTTACAATGTAACACAATGTTTAGAAGGCCGTGTTATACAGGGCAAATACGAAACAAGTTCTCAGCTTGCAAAAATTGGCGTTATTAGCGGTGAAGATATTACATTGGAAGCTGCTATTACAAAACTCATGTTCCTCCTCGGACAAAAACTCCCACTTAAAAAAGTAAAATCTCTTTTAAGTAAAAATTTAAGAGGGGAGATTACTACTTAAAAAATGTGTGTCATGCAGAGTCCGCGTTAGCGGTGTTGTTCATGAAGCATCTATACTCCGCGTTACTCAAGTAAAGATTCCTCCTTCGTCGGAATGACACGTTTTTAAGGGAAGCGATTTTGTTATTATTTTTGCATCATGCTTATTAAACATCATCAATACTTTACTTACATCACAACTAATTCTACCGAAAAGGTCCTTTATACCGGAGTTACAAATAATTTGTCTCAACGCATTACTGAGCATTATTTAAATAGAGGAACGCTATCGACATTTGCAGGTAAATATTATTGTTTTAATTTGATTTATTTTAAATCATTCAAATACGTTGAAGATGCAATCGCTTGGGAGAAAAGGATTAAAGGATGGTCGAGAAAAAAGAAAGAGGAATTAATAAAAATAGAAAACCCAGAATGGAAATTTTTGAATGAAGACATTATGACGTGGCCACCGGATGAGAATGCAGTAAGACGCGAAGAGATTTGAGTAAAGATGCTTCGTAAACAGACAGCTTGCGCGACTCTGCATGACACACCACCACGTCGCGTGTCATGCAGAGTATGCGAGTAATCTAAAACTGTAAAGCTTCGCTTACGCTCTGCATGACAAAAAACTACTTCACATACCTAAAACTCTTACCTAAGTAACTTGCACTGGTGCCTAGATTTTCTTCGATACGAAGTAATTGATTGTATTTTGCAATCCTGTCGCTTCGCGACGCAGAGCCGGTTTTAATTTGTCCGCAATTTAAAGCTACAGCTAAATCAGCAATGGTAGTATCTTCCGTTTCTCCGCTGCGGTGGCTCATTACAGAGGTGTAACCATGCATATGTGCTAATTGAACCGCATCAATAGTTTCGGTTAAAGTTCCAATCTGATTTACCTTTATTAAAATAGAATTTGCGGCGCCTTTATTAATTCCGTCAACTAAACGATTTACATTGGTAACAAATAAATCATCGCCTACTACCTGCACATCCTCGCCAATTTTTTCTGTCAGTGCAACCCATCCATCCCAATCATCTTCGGCGCACCCATCTTCAATACTAATAATAGGATATTTTTTACACCAGTCGGCCCAATAATCAACCATCTGCGCAGAAGTTAATTGATCTCCACCTGATTTTTTAAACGTATATAATTTTTTCTCTGCATCGTAAAATTCAGATGATGCCGCGTCCATAGCAATGTAAATATCTTCTCCGGGTTTGTAACCCGCAGCTTCTATTGCTTGTAAAACATATTTCAATGCGTCTTCGTTTGATTTTATGTTTGGAGCAAACCCTCCCTCATCACCAACGTTAGTAGATAGTCCTTGTTTTTTTAATACAGCTTTTAAATGATGAAAAACTTCTGTGCCCATGCGCAGTCCGTCGGAAAAGGTTTCTGCGCCAACGGGCATTACCATAAATTCCTGAAAATCTATTCCGTTATCGGCATGAGAACCTCCGTTTAAAATATTCATCATAGGTATTGGAAGTAAATTTGCATTTACTCCACCTACATAACGAAACAAAGGTTGGTGCAATTCTTCGGCAGCAGCACGTGCAACAGCCAAAGAAACTCCCAAAATTGCATTAGCGCCCATGTTTGCTTTATTCTCAGTGCCATCAATTTCAATCATCTTGGCATCAATTTCATTTTGATTGAAAATGTGCATGCCCTTTAATTGCTCAAACAAAACAGTATTTACATTCTCAACTGCTTTATGAACGCTTTTGCCCATGTACTGCGTTTTGTCGTTATCGCGCAATTCAACCGCTTCGTGTGTGCCTGTTGAAGCACCCGAAGGCACAGCAGCACGACCCATTGCACCGGTATCTGTATAAACTTCAACTTCTACAGTTGGGTTTCCGCGAGAATCTAAAATCTGGCGGGCTTGGATATGGAATATAGCTGACATAATTAAAAGTTTCGGCAAAGATAAGAGGGAATTTAGAATTAAAAATGTAGAATTAAATATTGTGAATAAAGTTCGTAATTTTTATTTGGGCGTGCCCCGTTGGGTCGGGCTTTCCGCTGCAAGTCCTCGCCGGAAGGTCATTTCGAACGAGAACTGGAAATCAGGCGGCTGTGGGCTTTCCGCTGCAATCCCTCACGCGGACGACTCCTAATGATGCTTCTTCACCGGTGGTAAATTCACTCCATGAATAAGATCGATCTCCATCATGCGTTTTTCCATATCGGGGCGGGATATTTTTCCTTTTAAATATTTTTCTATCATACAACAAACTATTGGTGCAGAGAAAACTCCGCCAAACCCGCAATTTTCAACCACACAAGCAATGGCAATTTTAGGATTGTCCTTTGGAGCAAACGCTAAAAATACTGCGTGATCTTTTCCGTGAGGGTTTTGTGCTGTCCCCGTCTTACCGCAAATTGTAATATCTTTTATAGCAGACGCATAAGCTGTACCACCGGGCTTCAACACTTTCTCCATTGCATCAACAACCGGAATAAAATATTGTCCGGGTACCGAACAAAAATTCTTGACAGAAAACTTCGGGTCTATTTTTTTCTCGGCGCCAATTCCTTTGATAATATGCGGGGTGTAATAAAATCCACGATTAGCGATACATGCAACTACATTAGCCATTTGCACAGGTAAAATTGTAAGCTCTGCTTGTCCGATACCTAATGAAACGATTGTATTACCAAACCAATGTCCCTCGCCAAAAACTTTATTATAATATTTTGCGCTTGGCACGTTTCCACCCAACTCATAAGGTAAATCAGATCCTAATTTTTGTCCTACACCAAAGCTCATAACGTTCGCGCGCCAGTTATTATATCCGTCAACAAATTTTCCATATTTACGTTCTTCAACGATGCTTCGGAACACATAAGAAAAATACGAATTACATGAAGCAGAAATTGCTCTGTCTAAATCGCTTGCACCGGTATGGTGGCAATACGGTTTACCGCCCATTGGAGGATACCCATGATTACAAGGATAAACCGTAGATGGCGTAAGCACACCTTCTTTTTGTCCAACGAGCGCATCGATCAATTTAAAAATAGAACCGGGAGGATACGCCGCCATTAACGCACGATTGAATAATGGAATTCCCGCTGTGTCTTTTTGCAGGAGTCCGTAATTTTTTGAACGTTCTCTTCCAACTAATAAATTCGGATCGTAAGTAGGGCTCGTTACCAAACATAAAATTTCTCCTGTGCTTGGGTCGATGGCAACGATGCTTCCTCTTTTTCCCTGCATCAATTTCTCTCCGTACTCTTGTAATTCTTCATCGATGGTACAATACAAAGGTTTGCCAGAAATAGCCAGTGTATCATAAGCTCCTTCGGCATAGCGGCCTTTGGTGCGATTATTTACGTCAACCATTACAATGCGTACACCTTTTTTACCGCGTAAATCTTTTTCGTATGCTTTTTCAATTCCACTAATACCAATATAATCTCCCTCACGGTAATACTCATCCTTTTCTGCTTGTGCCTTACTTACCTCACCAATATATCCGAGCAAATGCGCCGCAATTTTTTTAGGGTATCTTCTTATCGTTCGCTTCTGAATAAAAAATCCAGGAAAGCGATACATTTTTTCCTGAAGTTTGGCGTAGGTCTCAGAAGAAATTTGTTTTTCAAAATACGATTCTTTACGTGGGGTTTGTTTTGCTTTTTTCATTCGCTTAACAAAACCGGCAGTATCAATATCCAATATCGTGCACAGTGCCTGCGTATCGCAAGTGATAATATTTTTTGGCACAACCATTAAATCATAAGCAGGGTCGTTAAATAAAAGTAGTTTTCCTTTGCGATCGTAGATATAACCACGCACGGGGTACTCGGTTAAATATCGAAATGCATTATTACGCGCATCAAATTTAGATTGCTCATCAATTACCTGAAGGTAGAAAAGACGGCCGATATAAATAATTGCGACCAGAATAAAAACGCCGCCTATAATATACTGTCTGCTTTCAAGTTGCTTGCCACGGTTCATGCTATTCCCTTCTTAGAACGATGAAACATAAACTGAAGCAAATAGACAAAGCCGAAAGTAGAAAGGGTGCTGCAAAGTACACGCAGGAAAGTCCGGAAGAATTCATGAAACGTAAATGCCTCAATATAAAAAAGTAAAAAGTGGTGAACCAGAATGAGCATGAGTGCATAGGAAACAAACCAAGCCGCGCCCATATAAGCAACTGTTGGTTTTAAAGATTCATCATAACCTTCTCTTGGTGAAAGTAGTTGAAGTACTCCGCCTCTTGCAAATGCCATGAATACACAAGCCGATGCATGCATACCCTGTGTATTATAAAAAATATCAATACACAAACCCATTACAAATGAAATAACCAAAACAAGTGGTTTTGATGTATTGAAGGGAAGCAACAAAATAAAAAGTACGTAGGGAAAAAAAATAAAATACCTGCCCAGATTAATATTTTTAACTATTAAAACCTGTAACAGCAGTAACACTAAAAACCGGCCGATATTTTTTAAAACATCACTTATCATTTTTATCCTGCTTTTGAGATTTTAACTGAAGTGAATCCTGTTCCAGTTTGAAAACATTTTTTATTACGTACACATGATTTAATTTTTTGTATTGAGTTGCCAGTTGCACCTTAACAGTAAAATACGATTCTCCGCTTTTACGTTCAAAATTTTTGACTTTACCAACCATAATTCCTTCCGGAAAAATAGAAGAGAGCGCACTGGTAACAATAGTATCGCCTACTTTAAAACGGGCATGCAATGGAATATCGGTAAGAGTAGCTGTTTCGTAATCATCGTCTTTTTCCCAACTGAGAGGGCCATACGAGCCATCTTTTTTAAGTTTGCAATTTACTTTTACATCTTTATGCAAAATAGAAAGAGCAGATGAAAAATTTTTGGAAACATCTTTTACTACACCCACAATTCCTTCTGTGTTAATGATAGCCATATCATGTCCTATACCTTGTTCTGTCCCTACATTAAGTGTGAGGTAATTGCTGCGGAGGTTTGTAGAGTTGTTTATGATTTTTGAAGCGATATAAATATATTTTTGTTTGTACAAAGTGTCGTTCTTAATCATTGAACTGACCTTAACCAATTCATAAGACTTTGAACGAATGAGATTTCTCAAGGATGCATTTTCTGTAGCCAGTTTTTGGTTTTCTTCTTTTAGGGCAAGATATTCTTTTGTATTTGAAACTACTTGGTATGTTTTTGCAGAAACGGCATTGGCGGAATTAAAAATACTTGTGCTTTGAAAATTACGGTTACGTAAAATAAGTAATATGCAAAGTATTTGCAACAATGCAAAAAGCAAGTAGTAGTAATTTTTTATCGCAAAATTTAAAATCGCGCGCACTTTCTTTTTATTGAATTATGTACCGATAGCTATCGGTATAAAAATGCAGAATTATTTGAAGAACTTACTATTGAATCGACAGAATTTCTCAACCTGAAATTGTTAGCAAGCGCGTTAAATAATTACTTAATTAAGAATGGGAATCGATGAATATTTTTCAAAGCAATACCGGTACCACGAGCCACGGCACGAAGTGGATCTTCAGCAATGTGTACGGGTAATTTCGTTTTCATAGAGATACGCTTATCCAAACCGCGCAATAAAGAACCACCGCCAGCTAAATAAATTCCGGTACGGAAAATATCGGCAGAAAGCTCGGGCGGTGTCATCTCAAGGGCATTTAAAATCGCTTCTTCAATTTTTGAAATAGACTTATCTAAAGCATGAGCAACTTCTACATAGGAAACGTGAATTTCTTTTGGAATACCCGTCATTAAATCTCTTCCGTGAACCGGGAAATCAGGCGGAGGGTTATCAATTTCCGTCATGGCCGCTCCTACTTCAATTTTTACGCGTTCTGCTGTACGTTCTCCAATTAAAATATTATGTTGGCGACGCATGTACTCTTCTAAATTTGCTGTAAAATCATCGCCGGCAATACGTACTGATTTATCGCAGACAATTCCGCCAAGGGCAATTACCGCAATCTCGCTGGTACCGCCACCAATATCAATAATCATATTTCCAACAGGCTCTTCCACATCAATACCCATACCCAAAGCTGCTGCCATTGGTTCGTGTATCATATAAACTTCTTTTGCTCCGGCATGCTCAGCACTATCGCGTACGGCACGTTTCTCTACCTCCGTAATACCGGATGGAATACAAATTACCATTCGCAAAGAAGGCTGGAAAAATTTCCTGCCGGGATTAATCATTTTGATCATTCCTTTAATCATTTCTTCCGCTGCCTGGAAATCGGCAATTACCCCGTCTTTAAGCGGACGAATAGTTTTAATATTCTCGTGGGTTTTACCGTGCATTTGCTGTGCTTGTTTTCCCACCGCAATAATTTTTCCGGTGGTACGGTCAACCGCAACAATAGACGGTTCATCAACTACCACTTTATCATTACAAATAATAATGGTGTTAGCGGTTCCTAAGTCGATTGCAATTTCTTGCGTCAAAAAATTAATAAATGCCATACAGGGTTTACGATTTTAAGAATTATAAGTTACAATTTTTTTAAATTTAATTTCTCAATGTTTAAAGTGACGAGTTCCTGTCATTACCATTGCAATATTATGATCATTGCAATAAGCAATACTTTCTTTGTCTTTAATACTTCCACCCGGTTGAACGACCGCTTTTATTCCTGCATTACCTGCAATCTCCACACAATCGGGAAAAGGGAAAAAAGCATCACTCGACATAACTGCTCCGTTTAAATCAAAACCAAAACTTTGTGCTTTTGCGATGGCTTGTTTCAATGCGTCTACCCGAGATGTTTGTCCGGTACCGCTTGCCAGCAACTGATTATTTTTTGCAAGAATGATTGTATTTGATTTTGTATGCTTCACTAATTTATTGGCAAATAGTAAATCTCTGATTTGATCTTTGGTTGGCGTTAAAGTTGTAGCGGTTGTAAAATCTTTTTCAGTCTCTGTTTTTAAATCACGATCCTGTTCAATTATTCCATTCAGCAATGCGCGGAATGATTTTGTGTTTGTTTTATTTTTCTTTTTAATGAGAATGATACGATTGGGTTTTGATTTTATTATTTCCAAAGCTTTCGCGTCATAAGCCGGGGCAATAATTACTTCGAAAAACAATTTATTTATTTCTGCCGCCGTTTCTTCATCCACTTTTACGTTGGTAATTAAAATTCCTCCAAAAGCAGAAAGAGGGTCTGCTGCCAATGAATCTTTCCAAGCATCAATTAACTTAACGCGAGATGCAATGCCACAAGCGTTATTATGTTTTAAAATAGCAAATGTGGTATCGGTAAATTCTTCTATCAAATCAACTGCGGCATCAACGTCAAGTAAATTGTTATAGGAAAGTTCTTTGCCGTTTATTTTTTCAAACATTTCATCCAGATTGCCGTAGAAAATTCCTTGCTGATGCGGATTCTCGCCGTAACGCAAAATAGTTGCTTTGTTTTCACTCGCTTTAAAAACCGGAAGATTTTCTTCTTTGTTGAAGTGATTAAAAATAGCTGAATCGTAATGGCTGCTCATAGCAAAAGCCTTAGCAGCGAACCTGCGGCGGTCGAAATAATCTGTTGCGCCTTTTTTAGTGTCTAATAAAGAAAGTAATTCTACATACTCATTTCTGGAAGAAACAATAAGCACGTCGTTAAAATTTTTTGCCGCTGCGCGTATCAATGAAATACCGCCAATATCAATTTTCTCAATAATATCTTCCTGCGAAGCACCCTGAGAAACCGTTTTTTCAAAGGGATATAAATCAACAATCACTAAATCTATATTGGGAATTTCATGTTTTTCCATCTGATCGACATCACTCTGTAATTCGCGCCGACCTAATATGCCTCCAAAAATTTTTGGATGAAGTGTTTTTACTCTGCCTCCTAAAATTTCAGGAAACGAGGTAAGTTCTTCAACAGGAATGACAGGAATATTTAATTTTTCGATAAAAGTTTGCGTACCGCCGGTGCTATATAAAGTAATGCCAAGTTGATGCAATTTTTTTATGACAGGTTCTAAATTGTCTTTGTAAAACACTGATATAAGCGCACTTTTAATCTGCCTCTGATTACTCATAAATGATACTAAAGGTCAAAATTAATCAATTAAACAAGGGTTTAGGGACAAAAACCCGATTGTTGAAAAATGAGCAAGGTTGTTAAAAAGACTAACCATTTAGAGTACCTTTGTTGCATGGCAAATTACAGCGAAAAAGACATTTTTTCTTTCCTGGAGGAAATTCCCGATCCTGAGATTCCTGTAATAAGTATCGTAGAATTAGGTGTGGTTCGTACAGTGAAAATCAACAATAACTCAGTTGAAATTGAAATAACTCCCACCTATAGTGGTTGTCCTGCCATGAAGCAAATGGAAGATGATATTGTTTCAGTTTTAAAAGCTAAAGGCATAGAAAAAATAACACTCAAAACCGTTTACACACCTGCATGGACCACCGACTGGTTAAGCGCCGAAGCAAGGGAAAAACTAAGAAAATACGGCATTGCCCCGCCGGATGGAACCACCAGTGACAAATCGGTTTTAATGGGCAAGGAAAAGCATATTAAATGCCCGCGCTGCGGCTCTCAAAACACAGTACTTGTAAGCCAGTTTGGCTCTACCGCCTGCAAAGCTTTGTATAAATGCAAAGATTGTTTAGAGCCCTTTGACTATTTTAAATGTATTTAAGTCCTCAACTCCGCTCGCACTCGACTTGTTATTTCGAGCGAAGTCGAGAAATCAAAAAAACTATTATCTTTAATTTATGGAAACACCTTCGCACAACAACCATCCGCACAAACATTTTTCGCCGGTTTCTTTTTTGGCAGGATTACTAATTGCACTGATACTGTTTTTTATTATTTACAAATTAGTCCCGCATCATCCCGCTACGGAAAAAAATGTTGCGCAAAAGGGCAGTGTGAAAGTTGAGCAACAAATTAGTTCGGTAGATAAAAAAAATGGGGCAGATTTTACAGAAGAACACTTTTACAAAGAGCATCATCACAGGCATATTGATCAGGACGCTGAGGCCTTAGTTGTTTCTCCTAATGAAATGACTGCTTTAGAAAAAGGCAATCTTTCTCAGCAGCAAAAAAAATTACTGGAGCTTTTGCCTAACGCACCTGTTATCTATATTTTTGATTTAAAAATTACCGATTACCAGAATTTATATTTTACGCTTGGAGAACCCCTGGTATTGGAAAACAAAGTAGTAGCGGGGCAATTATTGCACGACGGGATGAAAGATTTTTCCGAGAAAATTTTTACCGGTTGCTTTACTAAAATGACGCTTCTTTCATTAGCAAACCCCAACGATGTAAATGCTTTATTTTACGGCGGGATGGCCGCTTATTATAAAAAAGATTTTACAGAGGCAGATTTACGCTTTGAAAAAGTAGTTACTTCTAAAAACAACAGTTTTAAACAAGAAGGTTATTGGTTTAAAGCCATGGCATTACTTGAGAATAATAAAAAAGAAGAAGCTAAAAAATTGTTACAAGAAATTATTGACGGCAAAGGCTTTTACACCAATAGAGCAACCGAGAAATTAAAACAAATTAAGTAGGTTTTTTACTTAGTAAGTTTATCGCGCAGTGCAATAATTTTTGCGGCAATAGCTTTAAATTTTTCTTCGTTAAGTTCTTTGGGTTCTTTTATCGCATCAATGTCTTTATGAATCAGTGTTAAATCATTCATTAAATCGGCATCCTCTTTTTTTGCTTTAAAGGAAGCTACTAAATCGATAATATTTTTTAAATAAAAACGCTGATCCCACAATTGCTTTTGTATGCGCGCTTTCTGTATAGCGTCTTTTTCTTCCGCACCGGTGCGACACATAATACTTAGCGCTTCCACCCAACTTCCCACAAAAATATGAGTGGCGGTTTCAACCCGTTCGTTAGTTCGTAAATAATTATCAGCCTTAATGTATAATTCGTCAACTATTCTAAGTAAAGAGTCTTTATTGTTGATGTTAGTTTCGGTGCGCTTACCAATAAACTTATCAAAGGCGGCTTTCATACCCAAAGCATCAATTTCGCTCAATGAAGTTTTGAGGTATTTCATTACATCAGAGCCCTTATCATTTGCCATGGCATATGCCATATCAAGATTGTAAATCCCCAGATTGATGGCTTTAGAAAAATCTGTATTATACGTATTTACCTTGCTAACATCGTTTAAAAAAGCGGCGTTATAGGGGAGATTGTAAGATGCCATATCATTGACAAGTTCGGCCGGAGAAGGGATATTCGCCACAGCAAAATCAAATTTAAAACGCGTGTATTCATCTACTCTAAGCGTAGTAGTATCACCATTTTCAGCATTTACCAACGTACTGTCTATGCTTGATTTTGCCTCTTCGGTTTTACTGCCACCGCAAGATGTTAAAATCACTAAGCTTAATCCGGTTACTATAACTAATCCTTTTTTCATATATAAAGTTTTAATGAAGCAAATATAAGCGTTTGTATAAAACAATGGAAATTAATATCAAATAAGTAACTTTACGCTTTTATAACCATGATAAGCATAGACAAGACCCTTATTTCGGACGAGATTTTTGAAGAAAAATTTGTGTGCGACCTCAATGCCTGCAAAGGCGAATGCTGTATTTCCGGAGAGAGCGGTGCGCCACTTGATGAAGATGAACTTCCAATCATGAATGCCATTGTGGATAAAGTGAAACCTTACCTAAACAAAAAAGGTTTAAAAGCCATTGAAAAACACGGCCCTTACGTTTTAGACAGTGATGGCGATTTTACCACCACCCTTGTAGGAAAAGAAAAAGAATGCGCCTTTGTAGTATTTGACGAAAATAAAATTGCTAAATGCGCTATAGAAATGGCACATAAAGATGGTGTTATCGATTGGCAAAAACCAATTTCTTGTCACCTTTACCCTATACGTATTACTTCACACAAAAATTACGATTCGGTTAATTATCATCGTTGGAATATTTGTAAAGACGCCTGCGCCTGCGGAATAAAATTAAATGTACCGGTATATAAATTTTTGAAAACTCCGCTGACAAGAAAATTCGGGGCAAAATGGTACAATAAACTGGAAGAGGCTTACAAAGAATTTGTGGAGCTAAAAAAATAATGCAGGCTTTAGTTTTAAAATCAACAGGAAGTTTATACAGGCTTTGCACAGATGAAGGCAAACTTTTACAAGCCAGATTAGCCGGTAAAGTACGGCTTGAATTACGCAAAAGTACAAGCCCGGTTGTGGTTGGAGATAAAGTTGAAATTGACGTAGCAAGCAACGAAGCGTTAATCACAAAAATTTATCCTCGCAAAAATTACATCATTCGGAAATCAATCAATTTAGCTAAGCAAACCCATATACTCGCCGCTAATATCGATCAAGCATTTTTATTGGCTACGCTTGTCTTTCCAAAAATTTCTACCGGATTTATTGACAGGTTTTTAGTTACGGCGGAAGCTTACCAAATACCCGCCACACTGATTTTTAATAAAACCGATTTGCTTGATAAAGATTTGAAGAAAGTACAAAAAGAAATTGTTAAGATGTATTCTTCCATTGGATATCCTTGTTATGAAATTTCATCATTCAATGAAAAAGATGTAGAAAAAATAAAAAAATTATTAAAAAATAAAATCACTTTAGTAGCCGGACACAGCGGTGCCGGAAAATCTACACTGATAAATAATATACAACCTAGTTTGAATTTAAAAACTGCCAATTTATCTGAATCGCACCTGAAAGGTAAACATACCACCACTTTTTCTGAACTGCATAAGTTAGATGAAGGAGGATATATTATTGATACGCCCGGCATAAAAGAACTTGGACTAGTGGAAATGAAAAAAGAGGAAGTTGGTCATTATTTCCCTGAGATAAGAGCCATCATGAACGATTGTAAATTTAACAATTGTACCCATACCATTGAACCGGGCTGTGCTGTTTTAAAGGCCGTCGAAGAAAGAAAAATTGCTTTAGGGCGTTACCAAAATTACCTGAGCATTTTAAATGGTGACGAAATGGCTTGGAATGAGTGGGAAAAATAATTTTTCATTCGCCTCCAGGGAGGGGATAAAGGGGTGGGTTAATTTCGTATTTTTACACTCCCAAAAAGAATGCCATGTTACACATTAAAAATTATATAAACGGAGAACTGGTAGAGCCGGTTTCGAAAAAATATTTAGATAACATTGACCCATCGCGCGGTAAAGTTTATTCTTACATTCCGGATAGCGATGAGAAAGATGTAGAAATTGCCGTTGCAGCAGCCAAAGCCGCTTTTCCTTCGTGGAGTATTATGCCAAAAGATATGCGCTCCAACTATTTATTGAAGATTGCTTCATTGATAGAAAAAAATTTAGACAGATTAGCAGAAGCGGAAAGTATTGACAATGGCAAACCATTAAAACTTGCAAAGACAATTGACATACCACGTGCGGCTGCAAATTTTCATTTTTACGGAACAGGTATTTTACATTACGCAGCACACGCGCATAGCATGGAGGATACAGCAATAAATTATACTTTGCGTCAACCGGTTGGTGTTGCAGGTTGCATCTCTCCCTGGAATTTACCATTGTATTTATTCACCTGGAAAATTGCGCCGGCTCTTGCCGCAGGTTGTACGGTTGTTGCAAAACCAAGTGAAGTAACGCCAATGACAGCTTATTTACTCGCTGAACTTTGCATTGAAGCAGGATTACCAAAAGGTGTTTTAAATATTGTCCACGGCTTAGGAGGAAAAGTTGGTAACGCAATTGTTTCTTCTAAAGAGGTTCCTTTAATTTCATTTACAGGCGGAACAAAAACAGGAGCGCATATTGCAAGTATTGCAGCGCCTATGTTTAAAAAACTTTCATTAGAGTTGGGAGGAAAAAATCCAAACTTAATTTTTGCAGATTGTGATTACGATAAAATGTTAGCCACTACCCTGCACTCTTCATTCTCTAATCAGGGACAGATTTGTTTATGCGGCTCGAGAATTTTTGTAGAAAGAAGTATCTTCGAAAAATTTAAAAAAGATTTTGTTGAGCAGACAAAAAAATTAGTTGTAGGTGCGCCTCTCGAAGAAAAAACAAAAATAGGTGCCGTTGTTTCTAAACCACACATGGAAAAAGTTTTGAGTTATATAAAACTTGCCAAACAAGAAGGCGGGAAAATTATTTGCGGAGGAAAACAAGTTTCTGTGAGCGGAGAATTCAGCGAAGGATATTATATTGAACCGACTATCATCGAAGGATTACCATACAATTGCAGAACAAATCAGGAGGAAATTTTTGGTCCGGTTGTAACCATCATGCCATTTGATACCGAAGAAGAAGTTTTGCTGTGGGCAAATTCTACTATTTACGGATTAGCATCAACAGTGTGGACAGAAAATTTAACTCGCGCACATCGCTTAGCACAAAACATTCATGCAGGAATCGTTTGGATCAATTGCTGGCTGCATCGTGACCTGCGCACTCCATTCGGCGGAGTTAAATCATCAGGTGTTGGCAGAGAAGGTGGCTTCGAAGCTTTTGATTTTTTTACAGAACCAAAAAACGTTTGCATTAAACTAAAATAATATGTTTGAAAATACCAGCAGAACAGAATTAAGCACACTTGGAGAATTCGGATTGATAAAACATCTTACCGAGCACATCGTTATTCATAACGAAAGCACTATAAAAGGTGTAGGTGATGATGCCGCGGTGATTGAATATAAAAATAAAGTCGCTCTACTTTCTACCGATATGCTGGTAGAAGGAATTCATTTTGATTTGACATATATGCCACTAAAACATTTAGGTTATAAAGCTATTGCATCAAACGTTTCTGATATATGCGCCATGAACGGAACGTGCAGACAAGTTACTGTAAGTATTGCCCTGTCTAATCGTTTCTCTGTTGAGGCGGCAGAAGAATTATACAGCGGCATGTTATTAGCCTGTAATAATTATAAAGTTGATCTGGTTGGAGGAGACACAACTTCTTCCTTAAGCGGATTAATAATTAGCATCAGCGCATTGGGCGAAGCAGATAAAGAAGATGTAGTTTATCGCAGCGGTGCAAAAGAAAAAGATTTACTTGTTGTAACGGGCGATTTAGGCGGAGCCTACATGGGCTTACAAATTTTAGAAAGAGAAAAAGCAGTATTTAAAGAAAATCCTAACCTGCAACCCGATTTAGGAGGCAACGATTATATTTTAGAACGACAATTAAAACCCGAAGCAAGAATTGACATTGCGGCTATTTTAAAAGAAAAAGGAATAAAACCTACTAGTATGATTGACATAAGCGACGGACTTGCTTCTGAAATTTTACATTTATGCACACAATCAAATGTAGGCTGTAATTTGTTTGAAGAAAAAATTCCGATTGACGGATTAACCTCATCACGTGCACATGAGTTTAAAATGGATCCAACCATTTGCGCATTAAGCGGAGGAGAGGATTATGAATTACTGTTTACCATGCCACAAAGCGATTATGATAAAGTAAGAAACCATCCTGATTTTACAGTGATAGGACACATGACCGACAAAGCAAGTGGCGTAAATATGATTACACGCTCAGGAAGTTCTGTTGAACTTACCGCGCAAGGGTGGGATGCTTTTTTGAAAAAGTAAACTTCATTCGTCATTCTGTCCCAATAGCTATCGGGATTGTTTCAGAATCTGATTTATTCAAATGAAAAAATTGCTTCCCTTCCTATTTTCTTTAATTTTTTCCTTTGCAATTGGAGTTGGAATTTTTTTTCTTACTTACCTAATCGCGATTACCTTATCTCCTCCATATTTTCTAATTGATGGCAAACAATACAGCACAATGCCTCTCGGACAAGTTTTTATTTCAATTATAGTTGCAGTGGGAATTGGTATTGCAGCGCTAATCTTGCTTTATAAATATTTTAAGAAAAAAATTTATTAATACTTCTTTCTTAGTTTAATAATTCCCAATTTTCCAAACATGGCTATTATTATAAACGCAGGATCTATTTCAAATTTCTTGTTGGCAAAGTTTACACTATTCGGATGTTTATGATGATTATTCTGCATCAATTCTCCCATTAAAAAAATATCGACTGGAAGCGAATTTTTACTCTTATCACCGTTATCGTAATTACTATACCCATATTTATGGCCGCACCAGTTTACAATGGCACCTTGCAAAGGCCCCATAAAAAAATGAACTGGTAATAACAAGAACATCCACCAGACCGTTGCAAATTTCAAATAAAACAAAACATATAATGCAATAAATAAAATTCTAACCAACCACATGTTACTTAATTTATCTAGGGTTTTCCATTCAGGGAAATTACCATCAAATGCTTTTTTTGGCGTAACGTTATATTTTGCATAATCAAGGTAAATATCTTTTGTATGCATGGTCATATGCCATACATCTTTAAAAAAATGAGGTGAGTGCGGGTCTTCCTCCGTATCGCTGTATGTGTGATGCATACGATGCAAAATAGCATAAGCCCTCGGATTTAAAAAAGAAGAACCCTGCGTTAAAAATGTCATAAAATAAAAAAACCTTTCCCAAAAAGGGTGCATGGTGAACATTTTGTGCGAGGCATAGCGATGCAAAAAAAATGTCTGGCAAAATAATGATAAAAACCAGTGAGCAAGAAAAAAGAGTAAAATATACAAAGTAAGCGAAGATACTCTTTATTAAGATTGAAGATATTTAATTACATAATCTTGTAGAAGCCGGCCTTATCTACGCCAATAACAGGTAGTAAATGTTTTTGCTCAAAATAATCGTAAATAGTTTTTAAATTCATCCAAAAATCAATTACTGTTTTGTCGTAATTTTTTTTTGCTTCTTCCAGTTTTTTTGAATCTAATTTAAAAGGGTAATCATCTACAGCCACTTCGTTTCCTGCACCTTTGCTAAAAAGACAAATTAAATACACTTCTTTTATTTTATCGTCAGTAATAGGTATACAACCAATGGTTACGCAATTTCCATGTATCATAATTTGTCCGCCATAAGGTCTTTTGCCTAGCATTAAATCGCTTTGATTTGGATAATTTATTTGCATGCCCAAATAATAATCGCTGAAGGCATTAAAAAAATTTACTTTATAAAAACCTTCAGGCACCTGCATGTCACCTTCTTTGCGCTTGGGCCCTAAATTGCCCGAACTGCGGCAAATAGCATAATTGCCATAATGCACATAGTTAGCTGCGTTTTTACTTTTCAACCATACTTCCAGTATTTTTTCTTCCTTAAAAATACGTATCAGCACTTTATAATTTGCGCTGTCAATCCCTTTTGCTTTTAGGTTTTTAGAAATGGCTTCCCACTTTTCATTATACGATTGTTTTACCTTGGCGTATTTAAGCTGTTGCTTTAAAAAAACAGGCTGTGCCTGAATGAGGGTGCTAAACAACAAGAAACAGGCAAGACTTTTTAACAAACGAATATTAATAACCATTGTACTAGTATTTACATACAAAGATGCGCTAAACTATCTTTGTACATAAGCAATGGGGAAAAAAATATTAAAAGTCGTTAAAAATAAATTTCTGCTTACCCTGATAGGCTTAGGCGTTTGGCTTACCTTTTTTGACCGCAACGATATTTTTACACAATACGATTTAAAAAAACAGGTTACTAAATTAGAGAAAGAAAGAAATTACTACGTTGCCGAAATATCTTCCAATAAAAATAATATAGAAGAGTTGCACACTAACCAAAAGAGTCTTGAAAAATTTGCCCGCGAAACCTACCTCATGAAAAAAGATAATGAAGAGGTGTTTGTAATAGTGAAAAAGTAATTGGGCGTTTCCCCGCATTAGCATTTTGTTTTTCCCAATAATCCTACGCGGGGTCGGGCTGCTATGAGGTCGCTTCGCTCCGCTTTTTGCGTCGTGTTTCTGCTTCCAATGTGTAAATACCGGTGCAAAAGAGCCAAGCCCTTCGCATCCCTAACGCAAATACAAATCATCACTTATAATTCGTATTTTTACAAACAGGCTAAAATTCTCTTTCAAATAAAAACACAAAATTTTCTCGGCGCCTTTGCGTCTTAGCGGTGAAAAAATGGATTTAAATGCCTTCGCAAATAAAATAAAAAAGTTAAATCCTGAAATCAAAAAATTTCTGGCAAAACTTAAAAATAAAAAAGTAAGAAATCTTGATTATTTATTTCAAGATGCACACGAAGAAACCTTTGAAGAAATAGATTGCCTTACCTGCGCCAACTGCTGCAAAACAACCAGCCCCATTTTTTCAGACAAAGATGTTGTGCGACTTGCCAAACGCTTACGCATGCCGGCAAGTGATTTTATAACAAAATATTTACGGGTTGATGAAGACAAAGATTATGTACTGATAACAGCTCCCTGTCCGTTTTTAGGTCCGGATAATTATTGTTCAGTTTACGAAGACCGCCCCAATGCTTGTCGTGAGTACCCGCATACTAATAGAAAAAACATGTACCAGCTTTTAGACCTTACATATAAAAACACATTGGTTTGTCCGGCTACGCTGAAGATTGTAGAAGAGGTAAAAAAGAAATTAGAAAACTCCTGAAAATAAAAACCCCATCTACACTAAAGCAGACGGGGTTTCTTAAAAGAATATTTTATTAATAACAAGCTACGCCGGTCATAGTGTGGGTACCACAAACTATACCTGTAAAAGAAGCTTTATTAAAAGTACCTGTAGTAATAGTAAGTGTGCCGCCCGATGCAAGCGTACCGCCTAAATCAAAAGTACATTGACCTGCCGTAAGGGGGGTAGTTGAAACCACAAAATAACTGGCAGCAGCCGGAGCCCCTGACCCTGGAAATGTAATAGTAACCGTACCGCAATTGCCGCTTTCGGTTATTACGTTAGCCGAAATACTTGATAAAACAGCGCTACAAGCAGTACCATCATATGACAAAGCTTTAGTACAAGTTGGAGTAACGGTAGTAGAAGTTGTAGTGCCAGCCGTAGAATAACCCGATGAAGAAGGGTTGTTGTTAGGGTTAGGGTTATTACCCGAACCATAGGTGGTTTGGCTTGCATAACTAACTTGCTTATTGCCATTATCATCTTTGGTACAAGCCAAAAAAACAGCTGCACAAACGGCAACAACTGAGCAAACGGTGAATATTGTTTTTTTCATCTGATATATTTTTTCGTTTCTGTAACCTGAAATTTGCCGGAGCTCATTTCACGCCGATTTGAGTATGCAAGGTACAATGATTTTTTAAATAAACAAATAAAATAGGATCAGATTTTTATTCCTTCTGCCTTCGTCATCTCCCCAAGAAAAAAGGATCACCCCGTCCTGTGGACACACCTCCTTGAAAAAAGGAGGGAAAAATACAGTTACTCCACCGTCACAGACTTAGCGAGGTTGCGAGGTTGGTCTACGTTACAGCCGCGCATTACTGCAATATGGTAAGAAAGTAGTTGTAAGGGTACTACAGATAGTAAGGGCACTAAAGATTCGTCGGTTTCGGGTATTTCCATGCAATAATCGGCCATGTTTTTAACATCCTTATCGCCTTCGTTAACAACAGCTATAATTTTTCCCTTTCGGGCTTTTATTTCCTGAATTGTACTTACAACTTTCTCATAATTAGCGCCTTTAGTAGCAATTACTACCACAGGCATTTCTTCGTCAATAAGGGCAATAGGGCCGTGTTTCATTTCGGCCGCCGGGTATCCCTCGGCATGTATGTAAGAAATTTCTTTCAGTTTAAGCGCACCTTCTAAAGCAACAGGAAAAGAATAACCTCTTCCTAAATACAAAAAGTTACGTGCGTCTTTATATATATCTGCAATGTGCTTTATACTCTCATCGAGTTTTAAAACTTTTTCTATTTTTTGTGGGATAGCATCCAGTTCAAACAACAATTGACGATAACGATTTTCCGGAATGGTGCCTTTTTTATGTGCAATATGAAGCGCCATTAAAGTAAGTACTGTAACCTGAGCAGTAAATGCTTTGGTTGATGCAACTCCAATTTCGGGCCCGGCGTGTGTATATGAACCTGCGTGTGTTGCCCGCGCAATAGATGAACCTACTACGTTACAAACACCAATGATAGTAGCACCTTTTGATTTTGCCAGTTCAATAGCTGCAAGCGTATCGGCTGTTTCGCCTGATTGTGAGATGGCAATTACAATATCATCTTCATAAATTACCGGGTTACGGTAACGAAACTCACTGGCATATTCAACCTCAACCGGAATGCGGGCATATTCTTCAAATAAATATTCTCCTACCAAACCTGCGTGCCAGGATGTACCGCAGGCAATAAAAATAATTCGTTTTGCTTTTAAAAATTTTGCTTCGTAATCAACTATACCGCCCAATTGCACAATACCTTCACTTGCACGAAGTCGTCCGCGCATACTGTCTTTTACCGAGCGGGGTTGCTCATAAATTTCTTTCAACATAAAATGATCGTAGCCGCCTTTTTCAATTGCTTCCAGTTCCATTTCAATTTCCTGTACAGAGGGAGTAATTTCTTTATCTTTTAAGTTGCGGATTTTTAATGCCTCGCCTCGTTTTATAATAGCTACCTGCTCGTCCTCTAAATAAACTACGTTTTTGGTGTACTCTACGATAGGTGAAGCATCTGAGGCAATAAAGAAATCGTCTTCGCCAATGCCAATTACAAGCGGACTACCCTTTTTTGCTGCAATCATTTCGTTGGAATTATTTTTATCCATAACAACAATTGCATAAGCACCTACCACTTGTTTTAGCGCTGCAAGAACTGCGTGCCCCAGTTTTAGGTTATCTTTTTCTTTGATTTCTTCAATGAGATGGATTAAAACTTCGGTATCAGTCTGGCTACTGAAAGTATGTCCGCGTTTACTAAGATTTTCTTTTATTGCCGCATAGTTTTCTATAATTCCGTTATGAATTATTACCAAATTTTTGCTTTCTGAATAATGCGGGTGTGCGTTTATATCGTTAGGTTCACCATGCGTAGCCCAACGCGTATGACCAATACCAATATTACCTGATATATCTTTTCCTTCCACAAATTTTTCTAAATCAGAAACTTTGCCCTTGCACTTATATACATTTAACGCTTGATTTTTTCCGATAATGGCTACTCCTGCGCTATCGTATCCACGGTACTCGAGGCGATGCAGGCCTTTTAATAAAATGGGATAAGCTTCTCGTTTACCTATGTATCCAACAATTCCGCACATAAAAATTTTAGTTTAAAGGTATTAAATTTTAATCATACATCCACAAACGACAAAATTACAAAGAATATTGTGCTGTAGGTACAGTATTTAAGGAACAAAATTCTTTTTTTAAATATTTAAAATAGGCTGTGATACCAATCATGGCGGCATTATCGGTGCAATATTCAAAAGGAGGGACAAAAATTTCGTAGTCTTTTTCTTTCAGGGCTTCTAATCTTTTTCTTAGTAGTGAATTTGCCGAAACTCCACCGGCAATAGCCAACGTTTTTATTTTATGTTGTTGGGCAGCAGCCAGCAATTTTTTAAAAAGTATTTCTGACAAACACCATTGGTACGAAGCGCAAATATCTGAAAGGTTTTCTGCAATAAAATTTTCATTCAGCTTTTTCTGATCTCGAATAAAATACAAAAAAGCTGTTTTAATTCCACTAAAACTATAATTATAATCGGGCATATTACTTATTGGGAACTTGAATTTATTTGGGTTACCTGATTGCGCATATTTATCTATTAGTGGTCCACCGGGATAAGGCAATCCCAAAATTTTAGCACCTTTATCAAAAGCCTCTCCTACTGCGTCATCCATTGTTTCGCCTATCAATTCAAAATTTAAGTAATCATTTACTTTTACAATTTGTGTATGTCCGCCACTGACAGTTAAACACAAAAACGGAAATTCCATCTCTCGCCCCTCGTCCCTCGTCCCTTGTATATAGTGTGCAGCGATATGCGCCTGCATGTGGTTTACTTCAATAAGCGGAATTTGCAAAGCCTGCGAAAGTGCTTTGGCAAAAGTGGCTCCCACCAACAAAGAACCCATTAAGCCAGGCCCTCTTGTAAAGGCTATTGCGTTAATTTGTGTTAAACTTACATTGGCTTTTTTTAGTGCAGCATCTACAACCGGGACAATATTTTTTTGGTGGTCTCTGCTGGCCAATTCGGGCACAACGCCACCGTATTGCTTATGAATATCTTGGTTAGCAACTACATTTGACAATACTTTTTGGTTACACAAAACAGCTGCCGAAGTGTCATCGCAACTCGATTCAATAGCCAATATTAGTATGTCTTTTTGCGTTTTATCCATAATGAGTTTGGCAACCTATTTGTCAATACTATACGATTGAGTAACTTTGAATGCTATGCAAGAACAAAAGAAACCGCACAAAGTTAGGCGTTTTATTTGGGGTGTGTTAAAATATACCACCTTAAGTGTTGTGGTATTGCTTATTTCTCTGTTTTTTGTTTTTCAAATGCATAGTGTGCAAACCTGGTTGGGTAAAGAAGCTTCGGCTTATCTGTCGAAAGAACTTAAAACTAAAATAGACATTAAATCGGTAAAAATTAATTTTTTTAAGACGATAGATTTAGAAGGAATTTATGCCGAAGACTTACACCACGATACACTCATGTTTGGCAACAAATTAGGTGTAGAAATAAAATTACTGAGTATTGGCAATAAAAAACTGGAACTTGATTTAACCAAACTGGACGGCATTACTTGCAAATTACAAAAATATAAAGGCGAGAAAGATTTGAATTTTCAATTCATTGCAGATTATTTTGCCTCCTCTCCCAATACACCAAAAGATACCTCTCATTCAAAGTTCTCTATAAAATACGGCGATTTGCATTTAACCAACGTGCGTTTTGTTTACCGTAATTTTAATGATACTGCACAACAAGCGCATGGTATAAATTTTAGTGATATTGAAGCCAATGATATGCACGGAATAATTTCTGATATAAAAATTGCCGGAGACTCAATTCAGTGTTTTCTGGAAGATTTATCGCTGGAAGAAAAATCAGGACTCTTAGTAAAAAAAATGAGTGCATATGTTACTGTCAGCCCGAAAAACATACGTGCCGATAGCCTTACGCTTTATACGGCCAACAGTTATCTACACGGGTTTTACCGAATGTATACCGATTCGTTTGCAGATTACAGTAATTTTTTAGAGGCAGTTGATATGGAAGTTAATCTTACCGATAGCAGTTATGCAAACCCTACCGATGTAGCTTATTTTACAGATGTTTTCAGGGGCTTGAACCAAAAAATAAAAATCAATGGTTATATAAAAGGTCCGGTGGCAAATATGAATTCTGATAATTTAAAATTTTCATGGGGCGGACATACCGGTTTTAACGGAGGTTTTATCATAAAAGGTTTACCCGATATTGACAAAACTTTTTTAAAAGTAGAAGCTAAAGCGCTCTCTACAAATTACACCGATTTAGCAGACTTACCCTCCTACCCTTTTTACGAAGGCAAAAAAATGGACTTGCCAAAAAATTTACAAAAACTAGGCAAGATTATATTCTCCGGTAAAGCAGAAGGTTTTTTAAATGACTTGTTTTTAGGCGGCGTTATTACTACTTCGCTCGGAAAAATTATTACCGATGCGGCACTAAGTTCTAAAGGAAAAGAACTTGCATACAGCGGAAATTTTAAAACAGAAAATTTAAACATTGGTCGTTTACTGGATCTTGATAAACTGGGCGAAGTATCATTGAATGCAAGTATAAACGGAAGTGGCACTGCAATAAATACATTAAAAGCCGAAATAAAAGGCACCGTGCAAAATATACGTTTCAACAACTATGTTTACCACAATTTACAAATAAACGGAGTTTTTAAAAACAGTTTGTTTGATGGAAGTTTTACATCTGCCGATCCTAACGCTAATTTAGCTTTTACCGGAAAAATAGATTTGAAGAAAAAAATTCCACAAATAAATGCCGAAATTAATCTCTACAATTTTAACCTCTTCGCTTGCAATTTTTTTAAAACCGACAGCGTTGCCATTTTATCAGGGAAAATGAACATTGACTTGAATGGACAGAATATTGATGATTTAAACGGAACCTTACAGGCCGACCATATAAAATTTGTAAAATCAAATGGCATAATCAATCTTGATAATACGGATCTTACCATTATTCAAAATGAAAAACAAAATTCGTTGTCAATGATTTCTTCGGTTGCCGACGTTGAAGTAAATGGTAAATTTAAATCGCAAACACTGCAAAAAAGTATTGGTTATTTTTTGCATGATTATTTTCCGACATTCTTTACCGAAGAAAATAAAACAAAAAATTTAAAACCCAACACCGATAATCTTACCTTTAAAATACGCATAAAAGATTTTAGTCCGGTAGCAACTTTTTTAAATATGCCGCTATCTATCAGTCCACATTCTGTTTTACAAGGCTCGTTCGATGGACAAAAAAATTCGCTTATTGCCAGTGGGGTTTCCGATAAAATTGAATACAACAAAACACCCATCAGAGATTGGTTTCTTTCAGTAAGCACAGCTAATAAGCAGGTAAAATTAAATACAGGCTTTAAACGGATTGACATAGCCGATAGTGTTTACATAGGTAATTTTAATTTTGAAACAACTTCCATTGATAATAAATCAACGTTCCAGGTTTTGTGGGACAATCTATCTAAACGAAAAAACTCGGGAGAAATTGACGGCAAACTTATTTTTACGCATTATAGTTTAGATTTAGATTTAGGTAAATTCTTTGTTTTTACAGAAGATAGTTTGTGGCAGATGACAGGTAACGATCGTTTTATTGTTGATTCGAGTGGTGTAATAAATTTTCATGACCTGGTTTTTGTTAACGGAAATCAACGCGCAAAACTGGAGGGTATAATTTCAAAAAATCCAAAAGACCAGTTTATTATGGAACTGGAGAATTTTAAATTAAATCAGTTAAATCCACTGTTAAAACGCAGCGGAGTTAACCTACAAGGCTCTGTTACCGGAACCACCAGTATTTCTGATTTATATCATAAAGTAATTTTTTCGAGTGCGCTTAACTTTAATCGTCTAACACTTAACAATACACTTATCGGCACCGGTGAATTGAATAGTTTCTTTGATCAAACAAAAAATGTAATCTCAATAAATGGGTTTTTTAAACGTGATTTTGAAAAAATTTCTGAAAGTTCTTACAACGATATTGCCTTTGATGGTTATTATTATCCATCAAAAAAAGACAGTGCGCTTGATATAAACGTTCATCTTAATCAATTTGGTTTATTAATTCTGCAACCTTTTGTAACCGGCATTTTTACTTTTGACAAAGGTGTGGTAAACGGAAATATAAATTTGAGAGGCAGTTTATCTAAACCACTGATAAATGGTGCGCTTGAAATAGCCGATGTAAAAAACTTTAAAGTAGATTACCTCAACACCACTTATGAAATTAAATCCGGAAAAATTAAAGTAGAACCCGGAGAAATAACATTGGATTTTATTCCGCTTATTGATATTCACGGAAATAAAGCGATAGTGTATGGAAATATTTTTCATGATAATTTTGCAAACATGAAATTAGACTTTGATATAAACACTAAAAACTTTATGGCCTTAAACACAACGCCGATGCAAAACAGCAGTTACTACGGCAAAGCTTTTTGCACCGGAAACATCGGTATATATGGTCCACCCGATGCGCTTACCATAGATATAAATGCTAAAACAGCAAAAGGTACGCAATTTTTTATTCCGCTTGCAGGGCCCGAGGAAGTGAATGATAATGGTTTTATACATTTTGTAAAAATTGATAGTGCCAATAAAAAATCGCGTGGCACAAAAAATGATTTTACCGGACTAACCTTAAAATTTAACCTTGAAGCAACCCCCGATGCGGAAGTACAAATTTTGTTTGATGCGAAAGCCGGTGATGCAATTAAAGCGCGCGGCAGCGGTAATATAAACATGAATATTAGTACGCTTGGAGGTTTTGAAATGTTTGGTACCTATACGATATCGGAAGGAAGCTATTTGTTTACGCTGGAGAATGTAATTAATAAAAAGTTTGATGTAGATGACGGTAGTACCATAAGATGGAGTGGCGATCCGTTAAATGCGGATATAAATATAGCCGCCACTTATAAACAGCGCACATCATTGGCACCCTTTTTCCCACAGGTGCAAACAACCGATCAATCTTCGGGTAGCAGCGGAACATCGGGTGCGGCGGCATCGGGTGTAGATAATAACAAACGCTATCCAGTTAATTGCAAACTTTATATGCGCGATAAATTATTGAGTCCGGAAATTACATTTGGAATTGAATTACCTACTGTAAGCGAAGTGATACGCTCGCAGGTAATGAGTTATATTAATAACGATCAGGAACTAAATCGGCAGGTATTTTCATTGCTGTTGCTGCGCACATTTGTTACCCCTTTGCAATTGCAAAACCAATCGGGAGTTAGTGCCGGCGGTGCGATGGGTAATAATGCATCCGAACTTTTATCTAACCAACTCAACAGTTGGTTATCGCACTTTACCAAAGCGTTTAACCTAGGTGTAAACTACAGGCCCGGGGGCGCAACAAGTAATGAAGAACTGGATGTAGCCGTATCGACACAATTACTAAACGACAAACTTACCATTGACGGAAACGTGGGTGTAAACAATAACAACCAAACAAAAACCAGTACACTTATTGGCGATTTGAATGTGAATTACAAATTAACACACGACGGAAAAATACAATTAAAAGCGTTTAACAGAAGTAATGATAATTTTCAGATTGCAACGTTGGGAGGACAATTTACGCAGGGTGCCGGTGTGTTTTACAGAGAAGAATTTAATTCGCTTAGCGATTTATATAAAAGATATATAAATTTTATAAGTAGAAAAAAGAAAAAAACGGCAGAGCAACCCGCTTCTTAAACCGCCACGTTATATTCGCGCAAGGTTTCGTTTAACGAAGTTTTTAAATCAGTGCTTGCTTTTCGTTTACCAATAATTAAAGCGCAGGGCACCTGAAATTCTCCTGCAGGAAATTTTTTTGTGTACGAACCCGGAATAACCACACTGCGTTCGGGAACAATACCTTTCATCTCAACAGGTTTTTCTCCGGTAACATCAATAATTTTTGTTGATTGTGTTAGCACTACGTTTGCACCTAATACGGCTTGCTTACAAACACGTACACCTTCCACAACAATACAACGTGAGCCAACAAAACAATCATCTTCAATAATTACGGGCGCAGCTTGTATGGGTTCAAGTACTCCGCCAATGCCAACACCTCCGCTTAAGTGTACGTTTTTTCCAATCTGTGCGCAACTTCCAACAGTAGCCCAGGTGTCAACCATTGTTCCGCTATCTACATAAGCACCAATATTTACATAGCTTGGCATCATAATTACACCGCTTGCCAAATACGCGCCATAACGGGCAATAGCGTGAGGCACTACACGAACACCTAAGACGGCGTAATTTTTCTTTAGTTGCATTTTATCATGAAATTCAAAAGGGCCTACTTCTATTGTTTCCATTTTACGAATAGGGAAATAAAGTATCACCGCCTTTTTTATCCATTCGTTTACTTTCCAACTGCCATCTGCTAAAGGTTCTGCTATGCGGATTTTTCCTTTATCTAATAGTTCTATTACTCCGGCAATAGTTTTTTGTACAGCTTCATCCTTTAGCAGTTCCCTGTTTCCCCAGACTTTCTCAATGATTTCTTGCGACATACCCAATGGTTTATGGATTGCAAGTTAAATAAATTATGTATATTTGTAGCCTTAAAAAAATGGTTTTGTAGCTCAACTGGATAGAGCACCTGACTACGGATCAGGAGGTTTGGGGTTCGAATCCCTACAAGACCACAAAATCCTCTGTCATGCAGGGGATTTTTCTTGTATGAAATAGATGAAAAAAAGAATTAAGATTATTTTAACCGTTTCCCTTTTTATTTCATTTGCAAATGCTCAGTCTATAAAAACAGATTACGGCGTTTATCCGGAACCTGCGCCACCAATTTTACCTGCTGCAGGAAGTACTTTTGTTGACGCAGTTTTTGGCACGACTTTACTTCGTGTTACTGATGTAAGCGACGGAACCGATAACCATCAATCCTATTCTTACTGGCCAAGCTTTAATAAAAACTCTACTTTGTTATACATTTCTAACGTAAGTGGCACACCTACTTTGTATGATTTTGATACATTAAATTTTTCTATCTCCAACAAGCGTTTGCTTTTTCAAAGTAATCCTGCCGGTGATGGAACGCCAAATGCAGAAGATGCTATCTGGAGTGGCACACAAACTAATACCATGCTTTGTCATACCTCACAAAAATTGTACAGCTACAATGTTTCAACAAATGTGTATACACTCATTCATAATTTTTCCGGCGCTTATCCCAATATTTATTTACAACAGATGAGCCGCTCTATTAATGATAGTGTATTTGGATTTACTTACAAGGAAAATATAAATTATACCAACATTGGGTATATTGCTTATCGTGCTTCAAACAATCATTCAGATACAGCTAACATGGCTACATTGGATGAAGTGCAGGTTGATAAAACAGGTAATTACCTGGTAATAAAAACTGGTAATTCGGGTGCCGGAGTTATTGAAGTAGAAATTCTGAATCTTTTAACGCACACTATAAGTTACCTTACAGATAATGGTCCCGATTTTTCTCCCGGTCATTCTGATAACGGAACCGGTTTTGTAATTGGAGCCGACAACTGGAATAATACATACACTTATCGAACGCTTGCTAATCCGCATACATGGTATTCAATTATAGATCATACCAACGATTGGTCTTTGGGCGATCATGCATCCATGCTGGCAGACGATGAATCGTGGATACTTTTCAGCACCTTCGTGGCAAATACACTTCCTTCAAACGGAATTTTTGTGGATGAAATTTATCAGGTTACAACCAACGGCAGTAAATCTGTAAGAAGATTATGTCATACACACTCTGATTATTTGAATCAAACAAGTGGTAACGATTATTGGAGTATGCCTAAGGCAAATATTAGTCGCGATGGAAAATTTGCCGTGTTTACCAGTAACTGGGGAAGTACTACACGCAGAGATGTTTTTGTATTGCAAATTCCACCAATGAATACAACAAGTGTTTCGGAAAAAGAAAAAAATTCATTTGTGCTTTATCCAAACCCAACGCAGGGAAAAATACATTTAAAATTTCCTAAAAATTTTAGCGGAGAAAAAATTACTGTTACAATCGTTAATAATATGGGAGAAGAATTGTTGAAGAAGGAAATTATTATCGATTCGTCTATTCCATTTATTTTGAATATAGAATCTTTATCGGAAGGAATATATTTTGTTAGGGTAAATGGCAGCAAATCCAGTAGCATTCAAAAATTTTCATGCATTCACTAAATACTCTTATTCAACCAAAAGTTTCTTTTGTACTGAATAATTGCCTGAATTAATTCTGACTATATAAATTCCTTTTGCAAGATGATTCAAATTCAATTGCAATCCCATACTGTTTTGAATATTCTGTATAATCATTTCTTCGCCCAAACAATTGTATAAATGCACATTTGCTTTAGAAATGTTTTCCGAAAAAATAACAGTCACTTTTTCATTTCCGGGATTCGGAAAAATTGAAAATTTAAAAGAAGGTTCTATTATTGTGCTTATTGAATTTAGTGCACAACTAAAAACAGAATCCGCAAACTCCGGATGATCTATAAAAGGGTTACGATTATTTTGAATTTTATAGATAGCATTGTTTCTATTAATTTCTTTTGCACTCACAACATCCTGATGATGCCACTTTAATAAAACACAAACTTCCCAAGGCTCAATCGTCGCTTTATTAGTGGCATCACTGCTGCTCCATAAAGTATCTTCACCCATATAGCGCGTGCTCATGTAAAAATATCCTCGCGCCAAATCACCTTTGTATTCATTTATAGGTTCAAACACCGTTAAGGCATACCCCACTGTAGTGTTTAATCCTAATTTACTTCCGTTCATTGAAGTCCATGTTGGGCTCGACACTTCACCATAAGGATAATTACTTCGTTTGCCATTTACCCAACCATCTGTAGGGTAAATATGAAATATGTCTGTATAAGAAGGAGTAAGCCCGTTAAACCAACTTTGCGGCCAAGAGTGTTCTCGATTAAAACAATCGGCTTCGCTGTTATAATTTCCGCAACGATGGGCTGTGTCGTTTGTATATACGTATGGAGGCGTGCCACCCGGAACATCTGAATAAATATCCCAAATTTCACCATTGGGTTTTGTATCCGTAGAATCAAAAGCGGCATACAATTGTGCATAAAGAATAGAAGTGTGATTTTTAATGATGTTATGCAAAGCACTCTTTAATGGCGCCCCCGTTAAACCGACGGCAGGATTATAATACCCAACGGGGATTTGTCCGAAACAAAAAGAACCTATTAAACAAAAACCAACTATGTATTTATTTTTCATCTTTAATTTTCAGGTGTTTAATGTAAAGATATAAAATAAAAAGCTTTCTATTACTTTTATTGTTCCGATATAAAGCTTAAGATGATATACTGAAAAATAAATGCGATGCCGAATTAAAATTGTAAATTCGTATTCATATCATGAAGATAAAAAAAGTTTTAATAGTTGAAGATGATTTTATGTTGAACCTGATTAACAAAAAATATATTGAGTTAATGGGACATAAAGTGGTAGCCGCTGTTAACAACGGAGCCGAAGCTATTGCGGCCGCGAGAGAACACAAGCCTGATGTTGTGTTAATGGATATTCGTTTAAATGGCGCAATGGATGGAATTGATGTGATGACAGAAATTGCAAAATTTTCTAATGTGCCGGTAATTTATCTTTCAGGAAATTCTGATAACGAAAATAAAGAACGTGCCGCTAAAACCAATATGATTGCTTTTTGTATAAAACCGATTCATTTTGAACAATTGCAGGAATTCTTTTTAAAAATTTAAAGAACTTTTTAAAACCTAATTGTTTTTATTACATTTGAATTAAGCAATCATTCCTAAATGAAAAAAATTATCTCCTTACATCATTTAGAAAAAATTACCGATGGTAATGAAGCAATCTTAAAAGAGTTGCTTACAGTTTTTATTAAAGAAGGGTCGATTCAGATTCAAAAATTACAAACTTATTTAAGCGACGGTAATTTACAGGAATTAAAAAATGTAGCTCATAAAATTAAATCATCGCTCAAACTAATTGGCCTGGATGCCTATAGAAATTTAGCAGAAGAGATTGAAAAGGAAGCCGAAAAAGATTTACAAAAAACCAAACAACAGGCTCTGGAATTAGTTACAGTGTACACACACGCTCTTACCGAATTGAAAAACAAACTGGAAGAATTACATTAAAATTTATTTTTTTCCTTTAGCCGGCACTTGTCTTTGCTTAGCTATATCCTGTAATCGCTGCTGAAAGGCCGATACTTTTACCGGTTTTTTCATATGAGCATCAATCTGCGCGCGTAATTTATCGTCGCTTACAAATTTACGCATCGCCCAGGTTTGTAAAAAGGTAATTACGTTAGCTAAAAAATAATACCAACTTAAGCCCGATGAATATGAATTCATGAAACTTAAAAAGATGAAAGGCATAAAATACATCATGAATTTCATACCCGGCATTTGTTGTTGCGTAGCAGGCGTATAATATTTAGCATTCATCCATGTGTAAATGATGGTTGATACAAACATCAACAAAGCAAACATACTTACGTGATCTCCGTAGATAGAATTTAAGATGGGAACATTGCCGAATGTCCAAACAGAATCGTAAGTAGATAAATCGGGTGCCCACAAAAATGCTTTCTGACGTAACTCTATTGACGCCGGGAAAAAATTTAAGAGCGCAATTAAAATAGGGAATTGAATTAAAGCCGGAATACAACCTGAAAACGGACTCGCCCCTGCTCTCTTGTATAATGCCATCGACTCCTGATTTTTTTTCATTGCATCTTCTTTGTCCGGAAATTTTTTATTGATAACATCCAACTCCGGCTTAAGCATGCGCATTTTAGAAGACGACATATATGTTTTCCAGGCAACCGGAAATAATAATGTTTTAATAATGAAAGTAAGCAACAAAATAATAATGCCGTAACTGATTGTTGAATTACTGAATGCATTGAATACCGGTATTACCAGCCATTTATTAATTACATTAAATACCGGCCATCCAATATTTATCATGCTCTCTAATTCAATATCGTATTTTTTTAGCGTTGTGTAATGTGTTGGACCGAAATAAAAACGCATATCAAAAACCTCATTAGGGTTGTGCGTGTACGGAATACCTAATTCCGTCTGGAAACTTTTTACGGTGGTTAAAGAATTTTTCGCGGCGAATGTTTTTACATAGCTACCATCTTTCAAAAATCCTTTATCGCAAATAACGACGGCTGTAAAAAATTGTTGTTTAAAAGCAACCCATTGTATAGGTGCTTCAGCAATACTTTTTTCTTCGTCCTTGCCCTGGTTTATATAATCAGAATCTTCACCTATAAATTTCCAGTATACAGTTGATTGCGCTCTTTCCTTGTCAATGTGTGCTTCTTGCTGCGGCGTCAGCATTTTCCATTTAAAAGTAAGTTGATCTGCGTTTTGCGAAATAATGCCCTGCATGTTTACAAGCTTAATTTTACAGTTAAGCATGTAATCATTATCCTTTAAAGTGTAGATGTACTCAATGTAATTTGCGGGATTTGATGTTGGAAGTTGAAACACTACTGTTTGTTCAACGCCTGCTTTTTTTGCTTCTCCTCCAATAAAATACAAACTATCGGTGTGAATCTGTAATGTATTATTGTAAGCTAAAAAAACTAATCCTTGCGAGAGAGAGTCTGGAGTAAATAATTTTAGTGTCGGGTTTATTGTATCGGCACGTTTATATTCTTTCAACTCAACCGAAGCAACGTTGCCGCCTTTTGATTGAAATGTAATTTTTACTTTATCGTTTTCTAAAACAAATTGTTTATTCTCTCCTTGTGTTGCAGGAGTAAAATCGCGAAATTTATTTTTTAAGTTTACTTTACGGATTGAATCGGGATTTAAAACAACGGCAATTGACGAAGCAGAAGTATCGCCCTTCACCATTGTTGTATCCTGACTTTTACTTAGCGCTATAGCAGCCTCAACTTTGGCTCTTTCGACCATTTCAACCTTAGCGAGAGAATCATTTCTTTGCTTTTGTTTTTTAAGTTCTTCGTTAGAGGGTCCGTTTAAAACGAGCCATCCTATTAAAATTCCACCAATTAATACTAAGCCTAATATCGAGTTCTTATCCATTTACAAAAATTGAAGCGCAAAGGTAATTTAATTATACAGCACTAACGAGAAGTTTTTTGACACTAATTTCACGAATTAAAAAGTAAAAATTAGTGTAATTCGTGTCGTTTTATTTTTTGCGTTAGGGATTGCAGCGAAAAGCCCGGAGGCGCCGGAGCGAAGCGTAGGCGGCGAGGACTTGCAGCAAAAAGCCCGACCCCGCCCGTGATTAAAGACAAAAACGAGATTATTCTTGCGGGGAAACGCCCAAATTATCTCAATTTTCATTCTTAATTTTGAATTCTTAATTTATATCGTATCTTTGCCCTCCTTTTTTACAGATGGCAGAGAGTCAGTTTATTATCCGATTAAACGGATTACCGGTAGGAAGCCATCAGTATGAATTTGAGGTAACAGATTCGTTCTTTGAGACCCGTGATTATTCAGAAATTCAAGGGGGCAAATTTGATGTAAAGCTTGTCTTGCTTAAGCAAAACAGCCTGATACAATTTAATTTTACCATAGAAGGCGTGGCCAATGTATCTTGTGATCGTTGCACCAAGCCCTATCAGGTAGAAGTGAGTGCCCAAGAGGAGATGTTCCTTAAATTTGGTAACCCCGATGAAGAAAGCCTCGAAAACGTGCTAGTTTTGCCACATGGCGAAAACGAACTGGATATATCACAACCGCTTTACGAATTAATTAGCTTAGCACTTCCTTACCGCAAAGTACCCTGCGAAGAAGACGAAACTTTTGAATGCGATGAAGCCACATTAAAAAAATTAAACGAAATCTCAACCGACTCGCCGGAACAAAACCCCGGAGAATCTATTTGGGATAAGTTAAAAGGATTAGATATTAATAACAATTAAAATAAGAAGTCATGCCAAATCCCAAACGACGTATGTCGAGAGCGCGCAAAAACAGCCGCAGAGCAACATACAAAGCATCTGTACCAACTATAGGTGTTGATCAAACAACAGGCGAGGCCCATTTATGGCACCGCGCACACTGGTACGAAGGAAAACTTTACTACAAAGGAAAAGTAGTAATGGAGAAAGCCGTTAAGTAGTATTTCTTTTAAAAGAAGTAACAATAATTGCACATCCAAAATTTCAACATTTGAGATAAAATATAAATTCGCTAAAAACAGCTAAAAACAGGCCAAAAACCTGTTTTTTTGCTTTAAAAGCATCAATTTTCGCTTTTTTTTACACATTTTCTGTTAAGAACTAATATTTAATTGATAGGATTTACCGTAAAATTTTGCTTCCTTAGCCGCACTTTTGCCGACCTAAACAGGCAAGTTTTATGAAGATAGGATTAGATATAATGGGTGGCGATTTTGCTCCAAAAAACGAACTTGACGGAGCCCTATTAGCCGCTAAAGAATTACCCTCGCACATAAAAATTGTGCTTATTGGAGATAGTGCCGTCGCAAAAAAATACATTACGCAACAAAAAGGCGACCCTTCGGTTTTTGAATTTGTTCATACCACAGAAGTTATTCAAATGGGTGAGCATCCTACAAAAGCTCTTGCTCAAAAACCCAACTCAAGTATTGGTTTAGGTTTTAAATTACTCAAAGAAAATAAAATTCAAAGTTTAACCAGTGCAGGAAATACAGGAGCTATGCTGGTAGGTGCTATGTTTTCTGTAAAAGCTGTACCCGGAGTAATTCGTCCAAGCATTGGTTCTATTTTACCCAAAGAAAACGGCAGTGTAGGTTATCTTTTAGATGTAGGTACTAACGCCGATTGCAAACCCGATGTACTTTATCAATTTGGAATTTTAGGTTCATTATTTGTAAAACACGTTTATAAAATTGAAAATCCAAGAGTAGCGCTTTTAAATTTAGGAGAGGAAGCCGAGAAAGGTAATTTAGTTTCGCAAGCAGCCCACGCCATTATGAAAGATTCTAAAGATTTTAATTTTGTTGGAAATATTGAAGGCAGCGATTTGTTTAATGATAAAGCTGATGTAATAGTTTGCGAAGGATTTACCGGAAACGTTATTCTAAAACTGTGTGAATCATATTATGCTACCATAAAAAAACGTAAACGTTCGGATGAATTTTTCGATCGTTTTAATTACGAGTTATATGGCGCTACCCCGATGTTGGGCATCAATTCAAATGTATTGATTGCTCACGGTAAATCATCCGCTACAGCAATAAAAAATAGTTTGTTACTGGCAAAAGAAATTACAGAAGCTAATCTTCCCGAAAAAATTAAAGAAGTATTTAATTAATGACAAGAGCCGCCATTACAGCCGTTGCGGGTTACGTACCCGATTTTATAATGACCAACAAAGAGTTGGAAAAAATGGTTGATACTACCGATGAGTGGATAATGACACGCACCGGCATTAAAGAAAGACGCATTCAACGCGAACCCGGCAAAGCTACCTCTGATATGGCAGCAGCAGCCGTTCTTGAACTTTGTAAAAGACGTGGCATCTCTCCTTCCGAAATTGATTTACTTATTTGCGCTACCGTTACCCCCGATTTAATTTTTCCCGCAACCGCTAATATTATTTGCGATAAAATAGGTGCTAAAAATGCATGGAGTTATGATATTGCTGCCGCATGCAGCGGATTTCTTTATAGTCTAACAACAGGTGCACAATTCATACAAAGCGGCGCCTACAAAAAAGTAGTAATAGTTGGCGCTGATAAAATGAGTTCTATTATTGATTACGAAGACCGTTCTACCTGCGTAATTTTTGGCGATGGCGCAGGCGCAGTTCTTTTAGAACCCACACAAGAAGATGTAGGAATAAAAGATTTTATTTTAAAAAGCGATGGCGCGGGCAGGCAATATTTACATCTAAAAGCAGGTGGTTCTTTACTCCCTACATCGCACGATACTATTAATCAAAGGTTACATTATGTTTACCAAGAAGGACAACCGGTATTTAAACACGCGGTGTACAACATGGCAGAAGTATCGGCACAAATTATGGAAAGAAATAATTTGAAAGCGGAAGATGTCGCTTTTTTAGTTGCACATCAAGCCAACAAACGTATTATTGACGCCACTGCAAAACGCATGGGCATTGGTGAGGAAAAAGTTTTAATGAACATTGAACGTTACGGAAACACAACAGCTGCAACCATTCCACTTTTATTATGGGATTATGAAAAGAAATTAAAAAAAGGAGATAACCTTATTTTCTCTGCCTTTGGCGGAGGATTTACCTGGGGCGCCATCTGGGTTAAATGGGCATACAACACAAAATAAAAACAAACATCAACTAAAGAAATGCGCTTAAAATAATGTTGATTTAAAAGTCAAAACTAAAAAAGCGTATAACATCTTACATTAATTTAACTAAAAACAAAACAAGATGAAACTAACCGAAATTCAAGATTTAATAAAGTTTGTAGCAAAGTCGGGAGTAAGTGAAGTAGAGTTGGAAACCAAAGAGGTTAAAATTGTTATAAAAACCAACTCCAGAAAACAAGAACAACAATTTATTCAAACACAGGTGGCAACGCCCGTGCAACAAGTTATAACTGCAACTCCGCAACAAGTAATTCAGCAAACCACACAAGCTGTTGCAGAAAATAAAACACCAACCTCAGACGGAAATGATGAGAGTAAATATATTACTATCAAATCGCCAATGATTGGTACTTTCTATCGTACTGCCGGTCCTGATAAACCACAATTTGTGAGTGTTGGAGATGAAGTTGATGCCGGAAAAGTGGTTTGTATTATTGAGGCCATGAAACTTTTTAATGAAATTGAAAGCGACATCAAAGGAAAAATTATAAAAGTTTTGGTTAACGATGCAACACCTGTTGAATACGATCAGCCGTTATTTTTAGTTGATCCATCTTAAAAAAAGTTAATAGTTGTTAGTTATTCGTTATTGGTTTCATTCCAAGCGGATAACAAATAACGGATAACAAATAACTAAAAAACATGTTCAAGAAAATTTTAATAGCAAATAGAGGAGAAATTGCATTACGTGTTTTACGTACTTGCAGAGAAATGGGAATTAAAACCGTTGCTGTCTATTCTACCGCCGATAAAGAATCACTACACGTAAAATTTGCCGACGAAGCCGTTTGTATTGGCCCGCCGCCCAGCAAAGATTCTTATCTTAACATGGCAAGTATTATTGCCGCAGCAGAAATTACCAATGCAGATGCCATACATCCCGGTTACGGATTTTTATCCGAGAACGCTAAATTTTCTGAGATATGCCGTCAAAATAAAATAAAATTTATCGGTGCATCGCCCGAAATGATTAATTCGATGGGCGATAAAAGTAACGCTAAAGCCACCATGATAAAAAATGGCGTGCCTTGTGTTCCGGGTTCAGAAGGATTATTAGAAAGTGCCAATCAAGGTATAGACTTAGCAAAAGATATTGGCTATCCCGTAATTATAAAAGCTACTGCAGGTGGTGGCGGAAAAGGAATGCGCATTATCTGGAAGGAAGAAGATTTTCAAACTGCATGGGATAGCGCAACAACAGAAGCGTCTGCCGCATTTGGAAACGGTGCTATGTACATGGAAAAATATATTGAAGAGCCTCGTCATATAGAAATTCAGATTGTGGGAGATCAGTACGGAAAAGCTTGTCATTTAAGTGAGCGCGATTGTTCTATTCAGCGCCGTCATCAAAAATTAGTGGAAGAAACTCCTTCTCCATTTATGACACCGGAATTACGCGATGCCATGGGTGATGCCGCGGTTAAAGCAGCACTGTCTATCGGTTACGAAGGAGTAGGCACAATAGAATTTTTGGTTGACAAACACCGTAATTTCTATTTCATGGAAATGAATACGCGTATACAAGTTGAGCATCCTATTACAGAAGAGGTAATTGATTACGATTTAATTCGCGAACAAATATTAGTGGCAGCCGGAGTTCCTATTTCCGGAAAAAATTATTACCCGCAATTACACGCCATCGAGTGTCGTATCAATGCAGAAAACCCATTCGATAATTTTAAGCCGTCTCCCGGAAGAATTACCACACTGCATACACCGGGCGGACACGGAGTGCGTGTAGATAGTCATGTTTACAGCGGTTATTCTATTCCGCCTAATTACGATAGCATGATTGGTAAATTAATTACCGTTGCGCAAACACGCGAAGAAGCTATTTCTAAAATGTATCGCGCGCTTAGTGAATATGTGATAGAGGGAATTAAAACTACCATTCCTTTTCACATGAAATTAATGCAAAACGAAGATTTTAAAAAAGGAAACTATACCACTAAGTTTTTAGAAACCTGGGATTTTAAAAATTAAAAATACTGAATGCTTTTTAACTCATTACATTTTTTACTATTTCTTCCAATAGTAATAACGTTATACTATTTACTTTCCTTTAAACATCGATGGGTTTTAATTTTTTTTGCAAGCTGTTATTTTTATATGGTGCTTATTCCGTCTTATATTTTAATTCTGTTTTTTTTAATTTGCATAGATTACCTATCCGCCCTTATAATAGAACGATTACAAGGCAGGCTAAGAAAAGTAGTTTTAGCAGTAAGTATATTAGCCAACATAAGTTTACTTGCTTTTTTTAAATATTTTAATTTTGCCAATGAAAACATTAGCTGGCTGATGCAACATCTGCACACAACAAACCCAATAAGTAACTTAAATATATTATTACCCATTGGATTATCCTTTCATACTTTTCAATCAATGGCATATACTATTGAGGTTTATAGAGGCAATCAAAAAGCAGAAAGGCATTTAGGTTATTTTGCAAACTATGTTTTATTCTTTCCGCAAATGGTGGCAGGTCCAATTGAGCGTTACGATAGACTGGGCAATGAATTAAAAGTTAATCATGTCTTTAACTATGAAAATTTTTCGAAAGGATTTCGTCTAATACTTTTTGGTCTGTTTACAAAAATAGTTATTGCCGATAATTTAGCGCCTATAGTAAATTTAGTGTATTCAAACCCGCAACAATATAGTTCTGTTAGTGTTTTTACTGCTATCATATTTTTTTCATTTCAGATTTATGCCGATTTTTTTGGTTATTCTTTAATAGCTATGGGAGCTGCAAAGTTAATGGGCATTAACCTAATGGAAAATTTTAAAACACCTTACCTTGCAAAAAACATTAATGATTTCTGGAAACGCTGGCATATTTCTTTAACCAGTTGGTTTACCGATTATCTATACATTCCGTTAGGAGGAAACCGGGTAAAGTTTTCAAGATGGATTATAAATATTATGCTCGTATTTGCAATTAGCGGACTGTGGCATGGTGCCAGCTGGACTTTTGTAATATGGGGTGCTTTACACGGATTAGGTTATCTCGCAGAAAGGTTAGTAAATAAAACTCTACGCATCAATACAGAAAGTAAAAACATGCTCTTTACTACATTCCGAATGGTAAAAACCTTTTTGTTTGTGAGTTTTGTTTGGGTTTTCTTCAGAGCCGAGTCTCTTCAAAAAGTAAAATCAATTTTCAAATCATTGCTTCATAATACAGGAACTACTAATGAAACACTAAAAATAGATTATAAAATATGGGCATTGCTTTTATTTTTTATACTTTTTGATGCACTGTTGTTTAATACCAGAATTGACAACTGGGTAAATAAAAAACCTATTTATGTACGTTGGAGTGTTTATGCGTTATTGCTTTTTGGATTAATGGCTATGGGCGGAGTAGATAATGTTCCATTTATATATTTTCAATTTTAATGCAACAGCTAAAAAAAATATCGCTGCGCTTATTATTATTTATACTGATTTTAGTAGTAGCTGATTTTATTTATGAAAAAACATTTTTGAAAGATGATTTAGTATTGGGTAACGCGAAAGTACTGCTCTCTCTTTTAAACGCGCAAGATACAGCTGATGTGATTTATGTGGCAGAATCATCAAACGCTACCTATAAAGAAAGTGATAGCAGCAAAAAAAGTATTTGTCAGTTTACCGCTGATTATTTTCCATCGCTGGTTTTTAAACCGGTACAGAAAGAGGCCACACATGCGGGCAATTACCTGCTACTTCTTAATCACATAAAAAATAATTGTCGTATAAAAACAGCAATCATTACACTTAATTTACGTTCATTTGATGCAAGTTGGATAAATTCAAAGCTTGAAACCTCTTTATTAAGAACAAATGTTCTGCTTCAAAACTATCCTCCCTTAATAAATCGTTTTTTACTTTCGTTAAATGCCTATCATATAAAATCAGACAAGCAACGCGACGAAGATGTGCTGAATCACCTAAAACAAGATCCATTAGTTTTTCCTTATAAATTCAACTATAAAACGGCGCATGAATGGGATTCGGCAATGGCTAATGGTGGATTTGTAAATGCTGATGGTTCCTGGAATAATCCCAAGATAGAATTAGCCTGTCATTATATTAAAGCCTATGCTTTTCAAATAAATACCGAGACAAATCCACGCATTAAAGATTTTGATGAAATTGTAAAATTGTGTAAAAGCAAAAAAATTCATCTTGTTTTAAATTTGCTGGCCGAAAATATACAGTACGCGGATTCTTTAGTTGGAAAAGATTTGGTTTTTTTAATGAAACAAAATCGGGATTTATTAATGAACAGATATAATAAAGACGGGGTGCTGGTTGTAGATAATTTACAACTTGTGTGCGGCTATGATTACATAAATCAAAATTGGACTACCGAACATTACATGCAACGCGGCAGAATGAAAATTGCAAGAAATCTTGCAACGAATCTAAAACAACTTTACCCTAAAGAATTTAAGGATATAAAAGTCAATGTTGAAGGATGTTATTCTAATCAGGTAGTTATAGATTCTACTTTAATTCTTAAAGCATTAAAAGATATAGAAAGAAGAATTAGATCAACGCCTGAGTGGCTGAAGCAAATTGAAAAGAAAGCCAAGGAAAGAAATATTACAATAGATGAAATGATAAAATTAGATGCTAAATATGTTTACGATACGGAAACAAAAAAATAATTTTATGAAAAAAATAATTCTAACCACTTTTACTGCAATTTTATTTTTAGCAGCCTGCAGCCCTAAAGCATCTAAATCTGCAGCTACAACTACTCCTGCTGCAGCTCCGGCAAAAAACCCTACTGAGCCAACGGAGACCAGTTTAGCTATGGCTAAAACCAAATTCCCTGATGTAACTCTTGATGTACTTAAAAAAGGACATAGTATTTATTACGGAGCGTGCACACGTTGTCATGGCACTAAAAGCATTGAAAGGCGAGATGAAAAAGAATGGGTTGGCATTTTAGATAATATGGCACCTAAAGCAAGATTATTGCCGGAAGAAAAAGAGGCTGTTTGGAAATACATTATGAGCGTTAAATTATTGTCGCCCTCCACTAAATAACATAATTTAAATTATGTTCGAAGAATTTCCTAAGAAAAGAATTGAATTACCTGAGGAATTCAAAACAATCTATTTATCGCATTATCAAAAAAACCGTAGCGGTGCGACCTTTGCCACTTTTTTTTCGAAAAGAATGGAAAGATGGATGCATAAAAGAGTAGCTGCAGATGTGAGATTGCTTCGCTCTTCTCGTAATGACGCCACCTTAGAGATTGGTGCAGGAACATTAAATCATTTGACTTATGAAGACTGCAATGCTTACGACATTGTAGAGCCCTTCAAAGAACTTTACGCAAATTCTCCTGATTTAAAAAAAGTTCATAAAGTTTTTTCAGACATTGAAGAAATAAATTCCGGCAATAAATACGATAGAATAATTTCTATCGCCATGTTTGAACATGTTTTAGATTTACCTAAAATCGTTGCTAAGACCGGACTTTTACTAAACGAAAAAGGAACGCTTAGAGTTGCTATCCCCAACGAAGGAAGTTTTTTATGGAAATTAGGATGGAAACTAACCACCGGCATAGAGTATAAACTAAAATACGGACTTGATTACGGAATACTAATGAAGTACGAGCACATTAATTCTGCCAATGAAATTGAAAATGTTTTGAATTACTTTTACAAAAATGTAAAGTGTTCTTATTTTGGATTAAGTAAGAATTTTTCTTTTTACAGATTTTACGAATGTGCAGAAGCGGATATGGAAAAGTGCGTGTTGTTCCGAACTCAATAGCTCTGGTAAGAATCTGTACGTTCGGTTGCATTGAATAAAAATTCATCTACAACCAGATGCTTCGTGAACATCACCGCTAGCGCGGACTCTGCATGACAAAAATAATCTCTAACGTATTACACTTTTCTCTCGTACTTCTTCGCTACGTGGTTGAGTTTTATTTTCATTAAATCTACCATCATTTCGAAACTGTGGAGTAAGAGTTTTACGCTTTGTCCTTCCTGACTTCTAAGTATAACAGGTAATCTTTTTATATCGTAATTGCGTTTTAGAGCTATATAAAGTAATTCAACATCAAAAGTAAATCCTTTAACCCTACCAACGCTAAACAAATCGTTGGCCACTTCCGCTTTGAAACCTTTTATCCCACATTGGGTATCGAACATTCCTCCTGCAACAAACCTTCCAACAAAAAAAGAAAATCCCTTGCTTGCTATATTTCTTAATCCGGATTTAGAATTAAAATAACTTGACTCACTTAGTGTGCGATCGCCAATTGCCAAATCAAATTCCTTTTCATCCAGGTAATGTAAAAACTCTTCGATTGCTTCCGCATTAAAAGGTATATCCGCATCCGTAAAAATTCTGAATTTACCCTGCGCCCGGAGCATTCCTTTTCTTACCGATTCTCCTTTACCAATATTTTTTTCGTTTTTCAAATAAATACATCCTAACCCTTCGGCAACTTGTTTGGTTTCTGCATAATCTAAACTACCATCATCTACCACAATAATTTCGAAAGTGTATTTCTTCTCCTTTAAATAATTTATAAGATAAGGCAAATTGTTTTTTAATACAGCCGCGCTATTGTAAGAAGGAATTATAACGCTTAAGTAAATCATATTAATTTGGTGTGATTTGAACAGGTTAAGCAGTCTGGTCCTTTTTAAAATAAGGAAAATATTTCTTTAGATTATTTATGGGATTTTCCATCAATTTCCAAGATAGATGGGCCATCACAAAAGTTACTAAATAAAATACAACGCAAGCCGTATATTTACTGGTTATATTTATACCTAATTTTGGAGATAAAAAATCCCAAAATAATCCGGGTACAAATAAATGGAATACATAGAGTCCATAAGAAATTTTTCCTGAATAAACCACAAACCTGTTCTCCAAAATTCTCTTCATGATTCCTTCAAATTTATTCTGTGCCGCATAATTTATTATAATGGCAGACATTATTGCAAAAAGAAAATTATCGAGTGTTTCAATGTACCAAAGTGATTTGTTGAAATAGGCAACGTAATGCAACGAAAAATATAAAATCACACCTGCATACACCCAATTAAATTTAGTGAAATAGGAAATGAGATTTTTTCGGTAAATATTCCAATACGAAATTAAAGCGCCTATACCCAAAGCGTGCATACAACTAAGCGTAAAATACGAATTAGCCATCCAGTTATCAGGATAATAAATAAATAAATAAACTTTTGTAAGCAAGGAAAGAGAAATTAACCCAACAATTATTTTCTCACTGTATTTAGTTGGCAGTAAAATAATGAGCCATGGCCAAAACAAATAAAATTGTTCTTCAACAGCGAGTGACCAAAAATGATTGAAATCACCAACAAATGCGCTGCTTACTGATTGATAAATGTTAGATGAAAAAGTAATAAGCCACGGGAAAATTTCTCTGGTATTTTTATAGGAAATAAAATAGAGAAAAATAATTGTTGCAAAATAAAGCGGAAAAATACGAAGTACTCTTCGGATATAGAAAGATTTAATCAATGTAGATTTGGGAATAGAAAACTCGAGGCATTTAATCTTGTTCCTAAATAATATATCAGAAATCAGGTAACCGCTGAGAACAAAAAATAAAGTTACGCCATTTCCAAAGGGAAATCCATTAATTACAGATTGATCTATCTGCCATTGCAACCAATGGCCTATCATAACAGAAACGATGGCAAAAAACCTGAGTCCGTCTAATTGTATAATATAAGAACCTTCCTTTTGTTTTACAGCTTCCATTATTTACAATTTAGGTATTAATAAAGGAGTTAGATTAATAGTACCAATATTATAGGTAGGTACCCCGTTTTCGTTGGAAATTGAAACTTTATCCCAATCAACTTCCTGCCTTACATAATTCAATAATGTTGCTGAAGCAATGAAATGATATAACTTATAATTTCCATAAAGAGTAAACGTACCGTCTTCTTTTGTAAAAGTAATATTTGATTTTCCAAAATTAAGATCCCACGCAACAGCACCTCCTCCTTCTACAGGTTGACCCGTAACCTTATTAACCAACTTTCCTTTAATGGCATATTGATTTAATCCATCGTAATTATAATAATTTGGCCGGCAATCACATTCTTCCGTTTTTTCTTTGCTATTAAAATTTTTAAATACAGCGGCGGCTGATTTTACTGTTCCCGTAACAGTTAATTTTTTATCACTTGTTTGAGTAGTTCCTATATTATTTACCAATCCCAGAAAATTAGATTGAAAATCGTACCACTGCATATCCTTATATTGCCACCAAGAAAAACCACTTGCCCCGCAATTTACAGCACGTTTGAGAAATTTTTCGGCATACATTTTTTGAATATCGTAACTGATAGAATCACCATCAGCAGAAAAACCGGTTTCCCCTATAATCCAGGGTTTTTTAACGTATTTTCCGTACCAATAAATTTCATTTTCTACTTCTCCTTTATGAAACTCATAAGGATGTATAGAAAGAAAATCTACGTCTAAAATATTAGGATCCCACTCAAACATTTCTCTTGTACCGGTTAATCCAAGAGTGAGTAATTGATTGGGAGCGTACATACGACTAAATTTTTTCCAATCTTTAACTATTTTAAATACTTCTTCCTTTTTTCTTTCGGGCTGATCAAAATACAGAGGTTCATTAAAAAAATCCCAGGCCATAATAGCTTTTTCATTCTTAAATTTTGAAAGGAGTTTAGTTAAGTATTGATCGGAAGCCGGGTTTTTGTCGGGGTATTTTTTGGTTAACACAATAGCCCGGATTCCAACTTCATCCATTACTTTAAACATATCTGCCAATGCTTGTAAGTATTTTTCAAGATACTCTCCTTTTAAAACAACAAAAGTGTCTTTGCCTGAATCTGCATATTTACTTATTACGTCATCCTTAATTTGATATTCTACAATTCCATATAATCTAATAGCATTAAAGCCCATGTCTTTAATAATTTGCATATCGCTTTTTAAATTTAAAAGCGATGCTTCTTTAGTAAATTTTATGTCTTTATCTCCGTAGCCTGTATTTGCAGGTCTTATCCAGAGATTGCCACTTCCCACCATAAGTTCAGCGCCATAATTCAATACCATGGGGTAAAAATCGTTTCCGTTTAATTTAAATTTTTTACCTTCCATATAAACAAAATCCGGTTTATGCGTACTGACATCATTGCTACATGAAGTGAGATAAAATGCCGAAAGGCAAATAAATAAAATGTATATAAAAGATTTATACGGGGATTTTAAGGACATATAATAAAATTAATTTGTCAAAATTACAATTTACAAATTCATTAGTAAAGGTGATAAAAGTACGTATATTTTTTCGAAATGTATAGCACTGAAATTGGATGAAATAGGCCTAATATATATATCTTTATACCTTTGCTAATACGTAAATAAGATATGTTGGCCCAAACTCAAAAATTATCTATCATTATTCCCGCTTATAACGAGGCAAGAACAATACATCTTATCTTAAACAAGGTTTTAGATGTTACTCTTATAAATGATATTGAAAAAGAAATAATTATAGTAAATGATTTCTCGAGCGATAATACCAAAGAAGTAATTGAACAATATGTAACTACTCATCCCGCAGCAAATATTCAACTCTTTAATCAGGAATTTAACCAAGGAAAAGGCGCTGCACTTCATAAAGGAATTTCTTTGGCTACAGGAGATTATCTTATTATTCAGGATGCTGATTTGGAATACGACCCCAATGAATACAACGTTTTATTACGCCCTATGATTGAAGGACATGCTGATGTAGTGTACGGATCACGCTTTATGGGCGGCAAACCACATCGTATTCTTTTCTTCTGGCACAGTATTGGAAATAAATTTCTTACTTTTTTATCTAATATGTTTACTAATTTGAATTTATCGGATATGGAAACTTGCTACAAGCTTTTCCGTACAGAAATGATTCAGAAAATACATTTAAAAGAAAAAAGATTTGGTTTTGAACCGGAAGTAACTGCAAAAATATCACGCGTTCCTAAAATCAGAGTGTACGAAGTAGGTATTTCTTACTATGGACGAACTTATGAAGAAGGAAAAAAAATAGGTATGAAAGATGCATTCCGCGCTTTGTATTGCATGATTAAATATAAATTTTTCGACAGAAAAACATTCAAATAATTTTTTGATGCGCCTAAAAACAGTTTACAGTTTTCTTTTTATTGGCGCCTTTGCCCGGATTTCTTTTGAATGCTCTTCTAATGCCGGTTCTGCTGAAAACGGGGCAAAAAAACATATCCTAACCGACAGCGCCTACGATGTATTTTTAGTAGCCGGACAATCTAACACTTATTACGGTTTTGGATTAGACTCTGTTCTTGACAAACCCCAACGAGGAATTTATCAGTTAGGAAGAGTTGACCCCAACAACCTAAAAATTATTGAAGCCAAAGAACCGCTTCAGCATTTTTTTACCAAACCAAACAGAATTGGATTTGCCTTGACTTTTGCGAAGTTGTATGACCAATATAATGGTTACAAAAAAAATATTTTGATTATTCCCTGTGCGATGGACTGGACAGGTTTTGGAGACAGCTCCTGGAAAAGAGGAGACTGTTTATATATAGATGCCTTAAACCGCGTCAATTATGTTTTTGAACATTATCCCAAAAGTAAGTTAGCAGCTATACTCTGGTGTCAGGGAGAAAGAGATGTGAGCAATAAAAAATTTCAAGTTTCTTTAGATTCTATGATTGCGGGTTTTAGAAAAGATATTAAAGGAGATAACAGCAAAGCTCCTTTTATAATGGGAGGCATGGTTCCTTTTTGGATTGAATTAGAATCTGAAAGAACCAAGCAGCAGGAAATTTTAAAAGAAACCCAACACCGTATGCCTTATGTTGCGTATGCAGATCCTTATGTTCCTTTTAGGATATCCAAACCAAAAGACACATCAGATATATATCATTACGATGCTAAAGGACAAAGAGAAATGGGTAAGAGATTTTTTGAGGCTTATAGAAAGTTGCGCGAACGAAATTAAATTTATCTTTTAAACAGCATGAATAAAATCGGATTATTTTTAAAAAAAGACAACTTCCTTTATACTAAAATAAGTGTATGGCTTTTGCTCATGTATTTTCCCCTCTTTTTAAATCTTGGCGGAACTTATATGTTGCGATGGGACGAATCCAGATATGCTTCCTCTTCCTATGAAATGCTCCATGGATCAAACCCATTTGTGGTAACATATTTTAACCAACCTTCGTTAGATAGCGCTAAACCACCTTTACTTCATTGGTTACAGGCTTTATCTATTGGTGTTTTTGGTTTTAATGAAATGTCTGCAAGGCTTCCGAGCGCATTGGCAGGGTTAATTTTATGTATTGCAATAATGTATTTTTCAATTAAAAAATTTAAATCTTTCTCTCTTGGGGCTATCTCTACATTGTTATTATTAACGACTCCGGCAGGATTTTGTGGGTGGGATCATTGTGCGCGTACCGCAGATTACGATTCATTGTTAACTTTATTTTCTTTTGTAGCAATATTGTATTTTTTTCAATATAACGAGCAAACCCATAAGCATAAATATCTTTTTCTTTCTTTTGTTTTTTTCACGTTGGCAGTGTTAACAAAAGCTGCAGCAGGTTTATTTTTTGTTCCAGGGATGTTTATTTATGTATTGATTAAAGGAAATTTTAAACAACTTTTAAAAGATAAATGGTTGTATATTTCTCTTGCTTTTTTTATAGTTGTAGTGGGATTTGTTCTTCTCATTCGGGAATACTTTAACCCCGGCTATTTACAAGCGCTTAATGAAATGGAGTTTTTAGGAAGACATACCACAGCCAAAGACGGTCACGAAGGAGATGTTTGGGTTTATTTTACTTTTTTAAAAGAACGCTTTAGTTACTTTTTTCTCTTTATCCCTTTTAGTTGGGTTCTGTGTTTATCTTGTAAAGATGAAAAAATCAGAAATTTTTCGCTTTTTTCTTTAATTTCGGTTTTAAGTTTTTACATTGTTCTTTCTTCCGCTCAAAGCAAGTTAGAATGGTATTGTCTGCCTTTATTTCCACTACTCGCCATGCAGGCCGGTATTTTAATTTGGATACTCTTGAAGTATATAACTACTTTCTTAACTTCAAAAATTCCGTTTAATAAAACGACCTTGTTTTATCTTTCTACAACGTTACTATTGTTTGGCCCCTATACACAAAGTGTTTCTGATGCCAGTCAAAGAACTGTTCCCGACTGGTTTTTAAATTTTAATAATGTACAGGAATACCTTAAAGAAGAAAGAGACGTTATGAGAGGTGCTATTCTGGTGGCCACTTTTCAAGACACGCAAGGGCCCTATTTATTTTATTATTATAAACTTAATGAAGAAGGGTTTCATTTAAAATATCAGCTTGGTTATAATGCCAATTACAAACCGGGAGATAAACTAATTGTAGAAGATCCGGAAATATGGCACCCAATCGAACAAAATTATAACACTACTTTGCTGGATGAATTCCGGCATTTAAGAGTATATAAAATCATTAACAAAAAAGTTACCGGAGTAAATGTCCCTGCTAAAATAAATTTTACAAGTAAGCGTACTGTAAATATGATGGCAGCAAACGGCAAATACTTATCTGTTTCAGAGAAAAAGGATAGCCAGGTTTTAGCAAACAAAAAAACGACTGAGACAAAAGATATGTTTACCATTTTAGGATTTGAAAACGATCAATGCGCTTTCTCTCCTTCACCCAATAAATACATGGCTGCCGAGTTTGATAAGCAGGGCTTGCTTACAGCAAACCGTTTAAATATTGGACCATGGGAAACTTTTACCAAAATAAAACTTGAAAACAATTATTTAGCTTTTAAAGCGTTAAACGGAAAGTATTTAAGTTTAGATGAACGAACAGGTAAGTTGTTTGCCAAAGCAGATGCAGTTGGCAAAAACGAGAAATTTAAGTTAATAGAGAGGTAACCGTTAAAAATATTTCTCAAAAATTATCTTTATATTTCCAATCAGTTAAATGGTAAATCTGAATTTTTTCTTTTTAAACAAACTTACTTTAAAACAGTTAATTTAAATTTTTCATTTTCCCCAATAGAATTGCCTCTCGCAAAAAGTTGTTTCGATTTTACTTCGAGACTGAGGTACTTACCATTAGCTGCTTTAAAAACAACAAAATCATTGTCCGGTTTTACCATGGTAAAAATTTCTGAAGAACCAATACGAGTTTCGGCAGAAATAATTTCAGCTTTATTATTTGGAACTACAGATAAAAATAAATTTTTATACGAATAGATAGCAACCTTGTCTCCGCCAAATTGAAGTAATGTAAATTTTTCCCAATCAGCAGCCTTATCTCTGTTGGCAACCAGTATTTTCTCTTCTAGTCCGCCCGCGCAAACATATTTTCCGTTGGCCGCCGTTATAGTAATTGTTTTTTTATCTCTGCAAATACGTTTTGCTTCATAGTCAGAGTTCGCACTGTTTTTTAAATATTCTTTTACGCTTTCTGCCAACCAAGGTTTTGCAATGCTATCGTAATAATAATTTTCAACTCCGTAAGGAAAATAATCCAGTGTGCTGATATTTCCCATTATGATTACATAATCTGCCGTTTCCAATTCTTTTTTTCTGTCAATGCTACTCATTGGTTCACCTCCCACATCTCCTATCGGATAAGAAGTGTTAGAGAAATAAAACCAGAATTTAGAATCTTCCGAAAATATATTTTTCAGCATTCGCTGAGCTTTGAGCTGCCAAAAAAAACTGTCTCCGATTACAATAACCTTTGGTCTGTAATTTTTTGTTGTGGAAGCAATCATCTCTAATTTCGGATAAAAATATTTTAGCTGACCAATGTTGTAAAATAAATTCAGAGGTGGTTCAAAATCATTGTCAGATTCTCTTGCTGTGTCTGATACTTCAATACCGGTTCTTTTATACTCCGGTAATTCTTTAGATAAAGATTTCGAGATATAAGATAAAAGAGAATCTTGAGCAAAGGAAGCAGCGTACATTGACCAATGAACACCTGTCTTGTTAAATACAGGATACTTACTCGTATCTCGCATCGTTTTTAAATACGGAGTGAAATCAATGAACGGAATTTTCTCTCTTTTGAATCCTTCTATAAACGTATTGTATTCATTGGGCAATCTGTATTTATCCCTATAATGCTCAGGCATAAAATCAGGGAGAATTTTTTCTTTTGTCGGTGTAATAATAGCCAGAAAATGTCCGCCATGATTTTCAACTCCTTCTTTCAAAAATTTTATCCTTTCTAAAGTTTGTTGGTATTTTTCTTCCGGACCGTATAGAATGCCTAAAGCTTGCTCTATTGAACTTATTTTAAAAATTAACCCATCTTTCCCTTCAATATCATCGACAACGCTTAGCTCGTTAAATAAAATATGGTTTAGACTGTTTTTACTTTTTACCAATAAACCCCTGAAACCAAAATCAGCATTTATATATTCTTCGTATTTCTTTTGAAATTTTAATTCGCTTAAAGAATCGAGAGAAAATTCTGGCTTAGCGGGTTTTACAAAAGCTCCTCTCAGTTGCGGCTCTGTAAACCATTTTGTCTGCTCCTGTATCAATGGCAGCCAAAGTAGCGCGAAAAGAAAAACAAACAATACGATTTTAAATTTTCTTTCCATTTTTTTTTAGAATTTAAAATAAATGAAAGGATTAAAATCGCCGGAAGTTATTTCGCCTACACACAAATACATAATCAAAATAATTAGCAAAACATTAAAAACTGTGCGTTTAACACTTACAATTTTCACGCTGTCTGGAAATTCAGGTTTTTTTATTTTATAAAATGCCGGTACAAAAGATAAGACTGCAGCTACACATAAGATTGAAATCAAATGCCCGGAAAAATAAAATTCCTTAAAGGAAGGCGCATAGAACATTTTTCGAAAAAAATTAAGAGCCTGATGCACATTTTCCGATCGAAAAATAACGAACCCTGTCAATGCAATAAAAAAGGTGGATGCAATTCTAAAAAAAGTGCCGGTTTTTGCGGTAACTTTAAGAAGGAACAATCTTTCTATTGCCAGAAAAAATCCGTGGTAAGCACCCCACAAAATAAAAGTCCATTGCGCTCCATGCCACAAACCCGAGATTAAAAAGACAACCCATAAATTAAAATACAAGCGCGCGCCTGAGACCTTATTTCCTCCAAGCGGGATATATAAATAATCGCGCATCCAGCGGCTGAGAGAGATGTGCCATCTGCGCCAAAAATCGGTAATACTTTGTGCTGCGTAAGGATGATTAAAGTTTTCGGGAAAAGTAAAGCCCATCATTCTGGCAAGTCCTATCGCCATATCTGAATAGCCCGAAAAATCAAAATAAATCTGGAAGGTATAGGTAATTGCTCCCATCCATGAAAGAATAAAATCCAACTCATTATTTGGCAAAGCAAATATTCTATCGGCTTCTTTGCCCAAGACATTTGCGATTAATACTTTTTTTGCAAGTCCGATTGAAAATCGCAGAAAGCCCAATAATACTTCATCCACATTAAATTTCTTATCTCTTCCTTCTATTTGGTCAGCTATTTCATTGTAACGTATAATGGGCCCTGCTATAAGCTGAGGAAACAACAATATGTATAAAGCATAATCTGATATTTTTTTCATGGGAGGTTTTACTCCTCTGTAAACATCAATTATAAAACTTAACTGGTGGAAAGTGAAAAAAGAAATACCAATTGGAAGTGCGATACGCAACATATTTATTGAATGAATGCCAAAATATCCTAAAAGAACACTTGCATTATCAACAAAAAAATTAGCGTACTTAAAATAGACAAGAGCCGAAAGATTAAATATAATGGCTAGTATAAGGGTTGTTTTTTGTTTTTTTCTTTCCGGTAATTTTACCAGGAAGTGTGCAAGGAAAAAATTAAAAACTATTGTAGCAAGAAGTACAAAAATAAACCGAGGGGCTCCCCAAAAGTAAAACAGGATACTTGCCGATACAATAAAATAATTCTTTAAATGAACGGGAAGAAAAAAGTAAATGGTAAAAAATACCGGTAGAAAATAGAGTAGAAAAAAAGTGCTGTTAAATAGCATGTTAGTTTATCCGGCTAATTATCGTTTCAAAAACGAAAGAACTATTTATTTTTGGGTACTACTTTAAATTTCTCGCTTTTCCCTATAGTTTCTCCATTGGCAAAGAGTTGTGATGATTGTTCATTTACACTCAGGTATTTACCATTAACTGCCTTAAATGCCACGAAGCCCTCGCTCAATTCAATTAATTCAAATGTTTCCCATGTGCCACTTTGCTCTCTGTTTGCTAAAATTTCACCTATGTTATCTATTTCTGCCGATAAGAAGAAGTTATCGTGAGATATAAGAGAACATTTGTTCCCCTCGTGTTTAACAATTGTTAATGTTTCCCACAAAGCAGGCCTATCTCTGTTAGCTATGGCAATATGTTTATCGTCAATACAAACATATTTTCCATTAAAAGCCTGTAGGTTTACGGTTTGTTCGGGCGCTTGATTCGGATCCAGCAAAAAAGGAAATTCCAACAGTCTATGAAGTTCTGTTTCTAGAATAACATTAATAACAATATCGGGTTTCTCTTTAAGAATTATATCTTCCCGCATACGGTAACGCCATTCATCGTGAATAAAAACGCTTTTCTTAAAGTGCTCCTGAAACCATTTGATCATTAAAAGTGTAAAGGAATCTCTTATAACTAGAAGTTTTAGTTTCTTTCCATTATCATTTAATCTTACATATTCAAATTCTGCATCAGAAATTCTTGGGGATGTTTTATAACCGCTTTTAGGTCCTTCGTATCCATAAACCTGTCCTTTTGCTGTAAGTTCAATAAACTGTTCGGGATAATTCTTTTCTTCATCTATCATACCTGCCATGTTACCATACCTTTCTATTATATTCATATTAAAATCAGAAAGAGGCATTGGTTTTAATTCAGGAAAATCTTTTGACAGACGATTCATTATTTGCTCATACCCATAAAAAGCACCTAACTCATTCCAATGATCATCTGTATGTTGAAATAAATATTTACCATCTTTCTTATGAAGTAGCAGATTTTTTCTGATATCGATGATATTAATAGTGGCATCATCGCTTAATCCTACAATCTGATCGTATCTTGTTTTATCAGACACCTTAATTACTCTTGCCGGCAAAAATTCCGGATACACATCCATTTTATTTGGGACAACAGCTACATAATATTTTATTCCCCGATTCGCTGCCCATTTGGTTCTGGCTGCCAACTCCTTCTTTATTCGAGCCATTTCATCTTCCGTAAAAATATTTATTCCCTTGTAGTTGGCTTCTGATTTCCTTTCATAAAACCATCCATCTTTTCCGACCAAAACTTCTTTTGGCACAGCCGAAACACCAAAAGCAGAGTATTCAAATTGATTTAAAAATTTAATGAAGTTTTCTCTTAGATTAAAATTGTCTGTATAATAATCATCATACTCTTTAACGTACTTCTCTATGAGTGTGTCTTTAAACTCAGGCTTCGTTGCTTTTGTTCTGTTTTCGTGACCCTTTTCCAAAACAATCAAATTAAAATTTGCATTGATAGAAGGCAGAAGCAACAACCCCAGAAAGAAGACCACTATTATTACATTTAGAATTTTGAAATACGTTTTCATTAGAATCTAAAATAAATAAATGGGTTATAGGTACTCGCGGCCAAATAGGCAACTGTAATAAAAAACAAAGTAAGGCTCACAATAAGTTTTCCCGAATAGAAAATTACTTCATACATTTTTTCTTTATTCCTGGTTTTAAAATACTGAGCCGCCCATTCTAAAAACCATCTGTATATTCTAAAAGAGTAAAGTGTGGCGAATAGTAAAACGAAAATAATTTTTGCATCGAGATACTCTACAAGAAACATTTGGACTTGTTTAGATGAAGAAAAAAAGCTCATCTTTCCAAGATACTCAACAGCCGCGTTGAGTGTATCTGCTCTAAAAAATACCCAACCAATCATTACAACCAATAGTGTATAGAAAATTCTAACGGGTTTCCAAAAGCGGGAAATAACTTTATCAAATCCTATTCTCTCAATTAATAAAAACGTTCCGTGAAACATACCCCATATTACAAAGTTCCAGCTTGCGCCATGCCAGAATCCCGTACAGAAAAATACAATCAGTAAATTCCGGATAGTTTTTTTGTTGCTTCCTTTGCTTCCACCCAATGGAATATAAAGGAAATCTCTAAACCAGGTTGAAAGAGAAATGTGCCATCTGCGCCAAAATTCTTTGATAGATTGAGCAACATATGGGTAATTGAAATTTTCCGGGAAGTCAAATCCAAATATTTTTGCCAATCCAATTGCCATATCAGAATAGCCTGAAAAATCAAAATAAATTTGAAAGGTATAAGCAATAATACCCAGCCAGGCTACACCTGATGAAATTTGATTAGTTGGCATATCAAAAATCTGATCAGCCAAGTACGCCATTGTATTTGCAATAATTACCTTTTTTGCAAAACCAAAAATAAAGCGCTGCATACCGGCCGACACTTTTTCGAGGCTAAGTGTACGTTTTTGAAACTGACTTGCTACATCAATATATCTTACAATAGGCCCCGCAATTAACTGCGGAAAAAAAGAAATATAGAGTGCTAAATCTAAAAAATTTCGCTGTACAGAAACTTTTCTCCTATATACATCAATGATATAAGACATAGCATGAAAAGTGAAAAAGGAAATTCCAATTGGCAATGTCACTTTGCTGTATTCAAATTCCTTTGCGCCAGTCATAGAAAAAAGTGCATTTATATTTTCCATTAAAAAATTAAAATACTTAAAGTACCCTAGTAATGCCAGATTAATACTAACTCCAATGGTTAGAAAGAATTTAGCCCTTCTTCCCTCCGCCCCCCCAATAAGCAGTCCGAATAAATAATTAATTGCAATAGAAAAAATAAAAATTGGTGTTTGAGAAAGTCCGCCCCAAGCGTAAAAGAAAATACTTGCAAATAAAAGAATAATATTATGCAGGCTCTTTCTTCCAAGTCCAATAAGAAAAATAATAATTGGAAGAAAAATAAAAATGAAGATGGGTGAACTGAATAACATTTTACTGAACTATTAGTTTAAACTTTTCGTTTTTCCCTATAGTTTCCCCCTTAGCAAAAAGTCTTTGCGATTTTTCATCCAGACTCAGGTATTTTCCGTTAACCGCTTTAAAGGCAACATAATTGCTATCCAAATCAGTTACTGAAAATGTTTCCCATGTATCGGGTTTTTCTCTCGAAGCCTCAATCGAATTATCTTTATATAAGTCGCAGCAAAAATATTTACCGGTATAGGCTCTTACTACACAATCTCCGTTTTCAAAACGAATTATTGAAAAGATTTCCCAAGCAGCGGGTTTATCTCTGTTGACTATAATGCCATGATTTTCCTCTGCACATGCAAACTTATTATTTGTCGCTTGCAAACTTACATACGCCCTGCTCTTTTCTTTTTTACCAATATCATTGATAAACTGTACAGTTTTTATATTGGCATTATTAAATTCAAACCAATTTTTTAAAGTTACGTCATCTTTATGATCGAAGAAGGGCATGTAGTTGCCCGGATAAGATCCTGTATATGCATTTACACAGGTCAAATTTAATTCCTGCGCGGCAAGCATTACGTTTATGTGTCCCTCTATTATTTTACGGTGAAGATCCTCCCCTTCGTTTAAAACAGGTGGAAGAATTGGCAGATAAGCAAATGCAGCATACTCGGCATTATATTGTGAACTTATATTTTTTTTGATTTCTTCTATTTTCGCTTGTGATTCTAGTTTATCAAATCGTTGTATTCTATCGGGATATATCATATTATCCATTACTACTAACAACGGAAAGCTCATAACAACCCATTTAATTACTCTGTTGGATTTAGATAATTCATTAAAAACAAAAACAAAAATTACAACGAAGAATATAATTTCAGTATTAATAACCCGATTAATAGCGCGCATGGAAGAAAATCCGGGAATTTCAAAAATGATTCGATACAATGTAAATTCACCTAGATTCAAGCAGAAAATAAAACTGAGAAACAGTGCCAATGAAAGACAAGCTATTAATTTTCTTTTAGAAAGTTCGTTTTCTTTAGAGGACAAAACAAAAGGAATAAACAGGATTCCTATCCAAGGTAAAAATCCAATAAATAAAACGTGATCCCACCAATCCTGAAAAGCATAGGCGCTTTGTTCATATAAATATCCCCAAAAATAAGTTGCATAAGGTGGGAAAAAATAAGATTCCAAACGCGGAATAGATGAAACAGTATTTTCAAATTTGCGCATTCCTAATGTATGTGCCACATCTAAATACGGTTTCATTAAAGGAATCAACAGAAAACCTGCAAATACTATTATGGCTAAATGGTATCCTGTGGTTTTTAATTTTTTAAATTGGTGAAAAAATGCCCAGTCTTTGAACGTAACGAAATAGGCTATTATCAAAAATAATAAAATATAAACAGAAAAAAATCCGAGGTAAATACCACAATAGAATTGATATACAAGCGCAAGTGCAGTTAATAAAAAATATTTCACTTGCCTTTCAGTTAAATATTTCCAACACCAGTAAAAAATCAGAGGGACCATAAATTTTGGAAAAATCTGAGCATGCCCTATTTGTCCGACATTATAAAGAGAAAAGGCAAATATATAAGCACCCACGGATGCTAAGATTACATTTTTAGACCATTTATTTAAAGCATAAAAACAACAAATGAAATTCAAGGCAAACATTACTAAAATCCAATATTGAAAAGCAGTATCCCTATCCATACCGCTCATTCTGAAAACAGAATAAACAGGCACTGTTCCAAGTAAATTATCAGATAAAGCAATTACGTTTTTATAGGGGTACATAAAAGGAGCATCCCAGTATTTATCGGTCTTACCGGTTAGGACTTTATGTCCGTGCTCGAGTATATAATTATTAAACCGAGTGTCCCCTAAATCTCCCGGCATTTTAGAAAAACCGGCGTCAAATATTTTTATTGGAACCAGATACAGTCCTACAAGTAACAATAAGAATGGCAAAATGAAAGGGATTAATCTCTTGTATAATTTTAATTGCATTTCCTTTTTAAATATTAAATAACAACAATTTTTTTACCCGCGAAGATTACTCTTTTATTATTTTAAATTTTTCATTCTTTTCAATAGAATTGCCATTCGCAAAAAGTTGAAGCGATTTTTTATCAAGACTTAAATACTTTCCATTATCAGCTTTCAGTGCAACTAAATCATTTCCAAGATATAATACTTTGAAGGTTTCCCAAGGGCCAATTTGTGATCTGATTGCGGTAATTTCAGCTCCTCCTCCTAGTTCGGCAGAAAAATATTTATCGGCATATGAATTTATTGCGATTTGACTATGACCCAAACTACGCATCGAAAAAGTTTCCCAAGCCCCGCAAGTATCTCTATTTGCAACCAATAAATCGTTCCGATATCCATCTACACAAACAAATTTATCATTGGCCGCTTTTAGTCGGAATTTTTTATTGTTAAATAAAAACAATTCAGAGTTATTCACTTCGCCATCCTTTTTATAATTAGGATTGATATAATGTCGAATATAGATTCCTTTAAATCTGGTTATATCATTTGTTAAGACAAAGTTCCTTTCCAATAGTTTGCCGATGTAATTTTCAGGATCATACATATGAAAAGAACAGGTATAGTAAATCTCTTTATATTTCTCAAGATTGTTTTTCCAAACCCAGTCTGCTTCAAATGAATTAAAACTACAAATACCTTTGGTTAACAAAGTTTGTCTTTTAATGCTATCAGGTCTCATTCGAAAAATGTTTCTGTCGTAATAATAAGAGAATAAATCAGGCTGATTAGTAGAAATAAATACGTCCGGTTTTTGCACTTGCTTTAAAAACACCATAGCTTTTTCATATTCAAAGAAACTCGCTCTGGGGAAGGCAAGATTTTCAAATGTAAAGGCTCCGAGAATCAAAAACAAAACAAGTTTACTTATAAAATTAATTTTGATTATCGAAAATGTATACGAATACAATAATATAAATCCAATAAATGTAAACAACACATATCTTTTAAGAAAAATAGGCGTAAACCCTGCTGCCAAATAAACCAAGTAAATTAATATCGGACCTGAAACAATAATAAATCCAATAATTTTCCAATTGACCAACTGTTCCCTTAATTTTTTAAACAACACTAGTAATAATAAAAAGGAAACGAAAGAAATAAAATATATCCAGAAAATATTTTCGAAATTAAATAGTTCGTAGATGGCATACTTAAAATCATCAAAATTAGGCTTACCTACCCACCATGTTTTTCCTTCATTATCCATCATTTTTACCAACCTATCCGCCCATGGTTGCAAAGAAATCACAAAGACGACTATAGACACCAGGTAGCAAAGAAGTTTTTTCTTCGCTACACTTACATTGAAACTAAAACTGGGATTATCCTTAATAGCATTGCTCTTTTGCAGGCTTACAAGTATAAAAGGCAAACAAAGTAATTGAGCTACCATATTGAAAGTAGCTATAATATGTAAATAAAATATTATAGCATTACAAGCGCCCAGAAAAAAAGCCTTCCATATTTTTGGGTTTTTAAATATGCTTAAATAAAAATAATTGGAAAGGATTACAAATAAAATAACCAAGGAAAAGGCTCGAGCTTCCTGAGCGTAATAGTATAAGTCATTTGAAGTAAAAAACATGATAGAAGCAAAAATTGAAGTCTGCCAGTTTAAAAAACGAACACAAAACAAAAATAGCACCGAGGCCGATAAGCTACTTGCAATAACAGATAACAATCTAACCCCGTATTCCGAGTCACCAAAAACAACCATCCAATAATGAAGTAATATTAAATATAGAGGGGGATTTGGGTCTGAGGTTTGAGTAGAATTCAAAATTTCATCAATTGAACTACTACCCATATTCACACTGTAGCACTCGTCAAACCATAGGCCGTTTACACCAAGAGCATAGGTCTTAAAAAAATAATGAACAATAAATATACCAAAGGCAATAAGGTATTTATATTTCAAAATAAAATTTCCCATAAATGTTTTAAAAACTAACGCAAGCCTGCATTAACTTCTTTTAGTGTTTCTGCGCCCGGACAAAGATCTTTTTTCGTTAATGAATTTAAAGCCTTATTACTTGTGTTTAGTAATTTATGAAGTTCAACTGTTTCGGGATTAACATATAAAAGTCCGGTAAGAATTTCGTGTTTCATTTTTGCATTATGAATTGCATTCATGGCAGATAATCTGTCTAATGGATCCCAGTCTTGCGCTAATTTGTGTAAAGCTATAGATGAACCATCGTGCATTTTTACTGTTTTTAAACTTCCTTCATCGTAAGAGGTTGTAATTTCTGTCATCTCCGGAACGAAATCTATTGTAGAAGTTGCCTCTATATGGTGGCGCACATAATCATAAGATTTTGTTGAACCCACGTTATTGTTGAATGTTACACAAGGAGAAATTACATTGATAAATGCAAAACCCGGATGCTTTATGGCAGCTTTTATTAACGGTATTAATTGTGTTTTATCTCCCGAAAAACTTTGCGCCACAAATGTTGCACCCAATTCTATCGCCAGACTTGACAAATCAATTCCTTCAAATAAATTTACATGTCCGGTTTTATTTTTCGAGCCTTCATCTGCTGTTGCAGAATCTTGCCCTTTAGTTAAACCATAACAACCATTGTTCATCACAATGTAAATCATGTTTAGGTTACGACGAATTACATGGACAAACTGACCCATACCAATAGAAGCAGTATCTCCATCACCGCTCACTCCAAAATAAATTAAATCTTTATTGGCAAGATTTGCTCCGGTTGCAACTGATGGCATACGTCCGTGGACAGAATTAAATCCATGCGAGTTACTTAAAAAATATGCAGGAGTTTTTGAAGAACATCCAATACCGGAAAGTTTTGCTAACCTGTGCGGCTCAATATTCATTTCAAAACAAGTCTGCACAACTGCTGCGCTGATAGAATCGTGTCCGCAACCGGCGCATAAGGTTGAAAGTGCTCCTTCGTAATAATCTACCGAGTAACCCAATTTATTTTTAGGAAGTTCGGGGTGGCGAAATTTTGGTTTTATGTAGCTCATATTATTACGCTTTTACCGTAGATTTTGAATGTGATAAACTTTTTTTCATATTAGTGAGTATGCAATCTGCTGTAATAGGCATGCCATCGTAATTTAAAACAGAGACAAGTTTATGGGGATCTATCTGCAACTCTATCATCAATAAAGATTTTAATTGCGCATCACGATTTTGCTCAATAACAAAAACTTTTTCATGCTGATTAATAAAATCTTCAACGGTTTTATTGAAAGGGAAGGATTTTAACCGAAGAGCATCCACAAAAATTCCTTCTGTTTTTAAAATATCCATCGCCTCTTCAGATGAGTAAGTAGAAGTTCCGAAGAAAATAATTCCAAATTCATTCTTGTTTTTATCCTGATAAGCATGAGGAGCGGGAACCATATTCTTAGCCGTGTTCCATTTTTTAATCAGTCTATCCATGTTGCGCTGATACGAACCACTATCTTCGGTATAAACAGCATACTCATCACGTGAAGTTCCTCTTGTAAAATATGAACCTTTAGTTGGATGCGTTCCCGGAAGTGTGCGGTAAGGAATTCCATCACCATCAACATCTAAGTATCTTCCAAATTTTTCTAATTTTTCAAGCGCTTCTTTATCTAAAACTTTTCCTCTTTTGTATTCACGTTTATCATCCCAAACAAGTGGCGGACAAACATGATCGTTCATTCCTAAATCTAAATCTGTCATCACCATGATTGGTGTTTGCAATTGTTCCGACAGATCAAAAGCTTCTGCTGTCATTTCAAAACACTCTTTCGGTGTTGATGGAAAAAGTAAAACGTGTTTTGTATCACCATGAGAAGCATAAGCCGCCTCCATAATATCTGATTGTTGTGTACGTGTTGGCATTCCTGTCGATGGACCTGTACGCTGAACGTCAATAAGCACAACAGGAATTTCAGCAAAATAAGCTAACCCTAAAAACTCATTCATCAATGAAACTCCCGGTCCGCTTGTAGAAGTAAATGAACGTGCGCCGTTCCAATTGGCTCCAATCACCATTCCTATTGCAGCTAATTCATCTTCTGCTTGTACAATAGCGAAATTATTTTTTCCGGTTTCTTTATCTACACGCATTTCTGCAGAGAATTCACTAAACGCTTCTACAACTGATGTTGACGGAGTGATGGGATACCACGCTGCAACGGTTGCTCCGGCATACACCGCACCTAATCCGCAAGCTGCGTTTCCTTCCATCATGATCCAATCCTTCAATAAATCTCTCTTCTCTACACGGAACTCTAATGGATATTTAAAATTTGCTTTCACATAATCCATTCCTAATTGCAATGCTTTAATGTTTGGAGCAATTAATTTTTCTTTTCCTTTAAATTGATCGGCAAGCAAACCTTCAATAGCACCCATCTCAATATCCAACAATGCGAGAAGCGCCCCAACGTAAATGATATTTTTAAATAATTGTCGCTGACGCGCATCAGTAAAATTATCGTTACTCATTTGCATGAGCGGAATTGGTATATAATTTATATCCGGACGAATATATTCGGGATGCAATTTTTTTGAACTGTCGTACATAAAATATCCTCCCGGTCTTACCGACGCAACGTCCGTTGCAAAACTTTGCGGGTTTACAGCCACCATCATGTCAATCCCTTCTCTTCTACCTAAATATCCTTTTTCGCTCACCCGCACTTCGTACCAAGTTGGTAATCCTTGAATGTTTGAAGGAAAAATATTTTTTGGTGTTACAAAAACTCCCATTCTGAAAATGGCTTTTGTAAAAAGATAATTGGCACTCGCAGATCCCGTTCCGTTTACGTTAGCAAAACGAACAACAAAATCATTAATTTTATTTTTATTTTCCATCTCTTGCATATTATCCTCAAATTAAATTCAAGGCAATTTTTTTAATCTAAATTAATATTTCTAATGGCAGGCTTTTACTGCTTTAGTTACATTATAAAAGAATTTATCCATCTCCCAGGCTGATGTTGGGCAACGCTCTGCACATAAACCGCAATGCAGACAAACGTTTTCATCTTTAACCATTACGCGTTTTGTTGGCAGAACATCAGACACATATAAATCTTGCGTGAGAACAGTTGCGGGAACTTTTAAACGAGAACGTAAATCTTCTTCCTCACCGTTCTCAATAAAGGTGATGCAAGAGGTTGGACAAATATCCACGCAAGCATCGCACTCGATACATTTTTTATCTTCAAATACTGTTTGCACATCACAATTCAAGCAGCGATGCGCTTCTTTGAGTCCCGCTATAACATCAAAACCAAGTTCAACTTCTTTTTTTCTATTGGTAAGCGTCAATTTTTTATCGGCTTGAGGGACGATGTAACGTACATCCGTTACTACTTCACTTTCGTACATCCACTCGTGAATTCCCATTTTCTGACTCACTAAGTTTACATACGGTGCAGGACGATCTTTAACCATATCCTTAGCCATACATTGCAAGTGAATAGAAATTGCAGCTTGATGTCCGTGTGCAACGGCAGTAATTACATTCTTTGGTCCCCATGCAGAATCTCCGCCGAAAAAAACTCTTTTGTTAGTTGAAACAAATGTTTTTTCATCTACAATGGGCATTTCCCATTTATCAAATTCAATTCCTAAATCGCGTTCTATCCAAGGGTAACTGTTTTCTTGTCCGATTGCGCAAAGCACATCATCAGCTTCAAAAAATACATCAGGGCCACCAACGGGAACTAATTTTCTTTTTCCGTCAACGTAAGTTGCTTGTACTTTTTCAAACATCATTCCTTTTAATTTTCCGTTTTCTACAACGAAAGATTTTGGAACGTGATTATCTATGATTGGAATATCTTCATGCTGCGCATCTTCTTTTTCCCAGGGAGAAGCTTTCATTTCAGCAAATGGGCTCCGCACAATAACTTTTACATTTTCTCCACCTAAGCGGCGAGAAGTACGGCAGCAATCCATGGCAGTATTACCACCACCAAGTACAATAACATTCTTTCCGATTTTTGCTGTGTGCTCAAATGCCACACTCGCTAACCAGTTAATACCAATGTGAATATTTGCAGCGCCTTCTTTTCTTCCAATTAAATCAGGCAGATCGCGACCTTTTGGTGCGCCTGTTCCCACAAAAACTGCTTCGTAATCTTTTGCTAAAATTTCTTTCATACTGGAAACATACTGATTGAAGTGCGTATGAATTCCTAAATCAAGAATATAATTTACTTCTTCATCTAAAACAGTTTCGGGTAAACGGAAAGAAGGAATTTGGCTGCGCATAAAACCACCGCCTTTTTTTTGCTCGTCGTACAAATGCAATTCGTAACCCAATTGTGCAAGATCGCGCGCAACAGTTAACGAAGCAGGACCTGCACCAAGCAAAGCAATTTTTTTTCCGTTTGGTTTGAACGGGCCTTTTGGCATTAAATCTTTTACATTGCCTTTGTTATCTGCGGCAACGCGTTTAAGTCGGCAAATAGCAACCGGTTCTTCTTCAACACGTCCACGACGACAAGCGGGTTCGCAAGGGCGATCGCAAGTTCTTCCAAGTACACCCGGGAAAACATTCGAATCCCAATTTATCATGTAAGCCTCATCATACTTTCCGTCAGCAATAAGTCGGATGTATTCCGGTACCGGTGTGTGTGCGGGACAAGCATGTTGGCAGTCAACCACCTTGTGGAAGTACTCCGGGTCTTTAATATCGGTTGGTTTCATAATTTCTATTTACTAAAGCAGTTTAAAAATGAACTTTAAAGGCTTTTTACAAAGGATTCAAAAATAACGTTTTTTACGTAACTATTGCAGGGAATTGAAAGAAAAAAACAGACCAGTTTTGGTGGGTTTTTGAACCGTTTTTATCAGAGAAAACTGCTTATTCCTCGATTAGCAGCTTTTTAATTGTTTTGATAGGGCCGGGGCAATGATCTGAGTGGCAACTGAGACATGAATTAATTACTGCATTGTAATTTTTTGTTAATTCTGTTTTAGGTGATTTGTAAAGTTCCTGCAAATTGAAAATATAATTTCTTGCGAAGGCGTTGTACGAATCGTGTTTTGTGTCAGCATCTGTTGGAGTTGCCGTTTGAATTTTCGAAAACGCTTCGGGAAACTTATCTGTTATTTCACCTTTTTTGATTTGTTTTTTTAAGTTTTCAGCATTCGCACGCATTTCGCGCATGAGCAAAGCAAGTTCGCTGTCTCCATTAGGGTTTACTGATTTTTTAACACAACTCGTTGAGTCTGTTTTTACTGTTTCGGTTTGGTTTTTATCTTTTGGCTCTCCACATTTTGCGAGAAAAAAAATAAAAAGACCCGAAACAATTACTAAGGGAAATTTATTTTTTAATGATAACTCCATGGGCTTCAAAAGAAACACTTATTTCGGGTTGCGTTATTTTTTCTATTTCTGCTTTTGATTTTCCTTCATCTTTGGCATAATGTTTTAGTTCGTTTACCGGAATGGTATCGTTGTACGCAACGCCTTCAAAAATGGCTGTTTTGCCCGAAGCATTTTTAGGAACAAAAAAAGCATACTCTTTAAAACGAATTCTCATTGATTGTCCGTCGCCTAAATCTACATTCATCCAGCATCCTTTTTTTTGGCAAACTTCCTCAATAATCGCAGTAATTTTAATTTTTAAGGAATCTTTTCCTTTTAAGTTTGCAATTAATTGGCTCGCAGGTATTGCATCTGCTTCAGTAATTGTATCGCCAAAATATTCAAGTACATCTTTAGACACAGCTTGTTCAACTTTTTCATCAACAGCACTAACATTGTTGCAGGATGAAAATAAGAAAAGGCAAATAGGAGTAATAAATAATAAATTTTTCATTTTAGAGTTGTTATAATTTCTGCAAAGGAAAGATTATTTTATAAATGTAGGCGGAATAAAGTTTTCGTTAATCTTATTTAATTAAAACTGTACTGCATCATAAATAATCATTCGGGAAACAGGTTTTCCATCCTCTTCCTGTTCAGGAGCATAAACCCGGTGGGTATAAATATCAACCCCAATGCTATGAACCATTTTTTGAACCGGAAAATCTTCTAATTTGGTAAAATGAGAAGCATCATCTTCGTGAAACACCGAAATCGCTCCGCTTGAACAAGCTACATAAATTCGTTTCAAACCCGGATCGTATTTTACAACATCTGATCCTGAAGCCATTTTTAAATAGGCAATTGGTTTATAGGTTTCCAAATTAAAAACAGTTAACACATCATTGCCTTCACAAGCAAGAAACGCTAAACGATGCGGTACATCCAAGGCCATACCATGATTGCCCTTACAATCTCCCACCGGATATCTTCCTACAACACTGTCTGTTTTAGGATCTATTACAACAAAAATATTTTCATCTTGCAGGTTCAGGTATATTTTTTTAGCAACCGAATCATATTGAGGCATTCCTGTTTCGCTTTTAAACGAAATTTTTTTAACCACTTCATCTTTAGTAACGTCAACTATAATGAGTGTTTTCCCTCGCTCATCCGAAACATACAGTTTTTTGAAATGTGAGGCATAAACATTACCATCCGGTTTCTTTAAGGCGGGAATTTTTTTTATCACTTCCATTTTATTCATGTCAATTACGCCTATTGTGTGATCTTTCCAGTTAGATGTGTAAACTTTGTTCAGTTCCTCAATGTATTCTACTCCCTCTGCGCCGGGCGTATCGGTAATCATTTTTACCAACTTATTTGTTTTTATATCTATCACATATAAAACATCGGCACCTAAGTGAGCCGACAGTAAATAATTATGTTTGTAATCAATCGTAAGATAATCAAAACGTTTTCCTGCTTCTCCGGGTAAGTCAATAGTTGCTATTTTTTTTAAGGTTGAGGAAGAATTTTTCTTTAGGAAAGGGGCTTTCATTCCTAAACAAATTAGCATTGACAAAACAAGAATAGAGTATATAAATTTTTTCATTTTTTCTTCTGCAGTTTAGAATACTATTACGTTAGCAAAGTTAATTTATCTCACTAATAGCAGGAAACCATTTTTAGCAATTACCCTGTCTTTTTTATCCGTGTACGAAACTATGTAATAATACGTATGTAACTGGTTGCTTTTAGCAATTAAGTGGTGGATTGTATTGGGGATGCCTACTGACTTCGGTCGGATTTGAACCAAGGCTTCCAATAGGTTATTACTTAATATTTTACAATGTACGATATGACTTTAAGGAAACATTAATGTAGCAAAAGGGCCTATTTTACACCTGATTAACGCTTGTGGGTCTATTATACCTCAACCCATGAAGACCTTGGAAGGTAAAAAATTGACTATTGTTAAGTAGTTTTAGTAGAAAAGAATTATATCTTTGATATAGGTAAATGCATTCTGAAAAAGAATAACTCTCAACCACTTTCAGAAATTCATTTATTAAATTTTTTTGAAAGCGGTACACACCTAAGTAGAAAACAAGAATTAAGAAAAACAGGCAAAAAAATATTTACAATTAAATGATACCAAGTATGAAAAAAAATCTTCTGTTATTTAGTATGGCTTTATTCTTTTTGGATATGGCTTATGCACAGCAGTCCGCCATACCTGATTTGAAAAAGGGCTTCGCAGTAAAAGAAATTTGTAAGATGCAATGGGATACTCCCCAAGGTCTTCGCTATAAAAAAGTGGCAGGAGTCAATTTGGGTGTTACTTCTTTTGAGGTATTAGATAAGAACCGCGTTGCCTTTTTATCCGACGCGTCCAATGAAATTATTATCGCAGAAAAATCAAACAACAAAACGCTTAGCAGATTTACTGTTGCAGATGTGCCACGCGATTTTGCTTATGATAAAGGAAACTTTTATGTTCTTTTTGAAAATACCGTAGTTGTTTATAATGAAAACGGCACAAACCTAAAAACAATACCTTATCCTAATTCGTTTGTGGGTGTTGAAAGGATTACTCGCCACAACAATTCTACCTATTTGCTGCTTCCTTCGGGCAACAGCCTGGAAATTGAATCTGCATCGGGCAAGTCAGTTTCTAAGAGCTATAAAGGTTGGATTACTTCTTCCGGCATTTTTGTTTCCGGTAAACTGAATGGTGCTAATTCCTATATGGTGCAGGTAAGCAGTACAAATGGGAAAAGTCATGAAAAAGTTTTTACTTCCCCTTTAAAAACAGCAGGAGTATATGTAGTTGGTTCCAACCAAAATCGTGTGGTTCTTGATGTGCAGACTTATATCAGCGAAAGTCCCATACAGGTAGAGCGGCATCTTGTAACGATAGCGTTAAATTCGCTGGGATTAGGCGATATCATCAGCGATATTAAAGTTCCTGATTGTTATTATGTACTTTCTAATAAAGACCTTGTTCTTGCCGACGATGGCGCTGTTTTAAATATGATTACCGCTCCACAAAATGTTTTCCTTTTTTCTCTCACCGAAACCGAGGCACAAAAATCACAAAACTATCCTTCCTCCATTCTCTCCTTGAAATATCATTTTAATGATCACATCTTGCAGGTTAATGAACAAAAGTAATTAAACATCTAAAAATATTTTTCATGAAACAATTTCGATTAGCATTACAAAAAGAGCGGGAGGTTAAATTTTTGTTAACCGTTGCATTTATTGCGTTATACTCCTTTGCTACAATAGCGCAAACAATAACCCGTACACAAATTCATACTAACGCGCGCCCTTTTACCACCTATACTTTTGCGGCATCTTCTTCCAATATTCACAATAATGTAAATTGTTCGTCGGTGGGAAATATCAAAACCCCTACCTGGGTAGCGGTAGGAAACAATACAGTAGGTATGCCCTATTGTTGGGGTGGCTTTTCATCGTTATCTTCTTTTACATCCGGGCTTATCGGAGGGAAATCTGCCGGTGATGATGATTGCAGCACAAGCGGTGATTGTTGCGAAGGATGCGCTTTAGGAGTAGACTGTTCAGGTTTTGTTTCGCATGCTTGGGGATTAACTACCAAGTACAGCACAAATACGTTGCCCAGTATTTCTACAGCTTATACCAGTGCTTCGCAGGTTAAGCAAGGCGATATTTTTAATTTGGCAGGTTCTCATGTAAGACTGGTAGATACAAATTATACAAGCGGTAGTTTCCTGCTAATGGAATCTTCGGCTGTTGACTGGAAAGTTTCGTACCGTTCTTATACAGCGTCGCAGCTTACTTCTTATACTCCTCGGTGGTATGTGAATGTGGATACCACAACTGTTGCTTGTTACAAAATGTATGCTAACCTTCCCTATGCCACATCATTTGATAATGCCTGGCTTATAGATAGCTGTAATGGCGGCACACAAAGATCTCCTGATAAATACTGGAAAAGCAGTATTGGCGGCACTTCTCCTACAGGAGATGATTACTGGCATCGCAATGATTATACCGGTTCCGACTGGACTAGCCCCACAAACGGTGCTTATTCCCCAACTTTTTCAACCGGTAGTTATAGTGCCAGATTTCATAACGACCCGCCTCCTGCAGGTTCAACCGGAGCGATGGATTTATATATTAATCTATCTTCTTCGGGATCAAAAACTATCACATTCGATTACATGCACAATGAGTCTTCTCCATCGCCTTTTTCTTTTAATGTATTACTTTCTACCAATGGCGGTAGTACTTTCACTAATGTATATACTATTACTACAGCATCTGTTGGAGCATGGGCCACTCAGTCTTTTATAACAACAGCCACCTCGGCAACTTCTGTATTAAGATTTATTGCTACAGATAAAGGCTCTCATGATATGGGTATTGATAACCTGAATGTGAACCTCTCCACTTCAATTGATATGATGACAATAGGCAACAACACAGAGATGGAACTTTTTCCAAACCCTAACGATGGTACTGTTTTAAACGGAAGAATGCCTAACGCTGAAACTAATACTATTGATGTATCTCTTTTTGACGTGGTTGGAAGGGAAGTGCTAAATAAAAAAGTAAATCTCGATGGAACTAATTTCTCTTTAAATCTCGAAGAAAATAAGTTAACCTCGGGAGTTTATTTATTTATTGCAACATCGGGTAGTAAACAATTCAGAAAAAAAATAATAATAAATTGAAGTGATTTTATAATCTCCTTTGATTTTTCTTCTTCAACCTAACTAATTGTTTTATAAAAAAAGCCTCCCGAAAAGGAGGCTTTTTGCATTTATAAGAGGTCCCGGGCGGATTCGAACCGCCGTAGCAGCTTTTGCAGAGCTGAGCCTAGCCGCTCGGCCACAGGACCGTGTAAGCGGGGCATAAAGATACAGATTTAATGTAAATACTGAAAATTGAGTTTTTAATTAAATAAAGATACGTTAGGCTTTTGGAGCTTGTAAAAACATAAGTCTATCGCGTAAAAAAACGGATATCCAGATTATTGCCAAAAAAATAGCTGCAGTTGGCATCTGACCACCGGCTAATTCGATTGACATTGCGCCACCTAAATAAGAACAAAGCAAAAAGAAACCCACCTTGTAAGTTTTTGGATAAATAAAAAGTGCCACAGAAACTAATTCAATTATTCCAAAAAGTTTAATGAAAGAACCTAAACCGGCTTTTCCTAAGCCCGTTACTACTTGCTCTGCTCCGGCAAGTTTCATAACTGCGCTCATAATTAGCATTAATGACGGAATAACCATTAGCACCATGGAGAGAATGCGTGTTGCTTTTGTTGACATAGTTTTTAGTTTTAAAATTATAAAACAAAGTTAAAGAGATTAAGTAAATAGTAAAATAAAAAAGTCTGCCTTACTAATAGCCGGACATTTTTAAAGGCTATTGTTTACGTTTCAATTTCCACAAAAACCTTTTCCACATTCCCATTCATTGGCGGACCTAATTTGGTAACGCGCACCCGGGTTTTAGTTACGTTCGTAAAAGTTTTTGTAACAGAGCGATGAATACGGATGCCCACATTCTCAATTAATTTAGAACGAATTGCCATTTCTTTTTTTACTATTTCAAAAACGGCACAGTAATCTATGGTCTTTGTTAAATCGTCAGTTTTCGCAGCTTCGCTAAAATCAGTTTCTAAATAAACATCCACAACATAGTTGCCGCCAATTTTGGCTTCTTCTTCTAAACAACCATGGTACGCGTACAGCTTAATTCCTTCAACAGCAATTTTGTGTATCATGAGGCAAAGCTAATCTTTTCACCGCAAAGACGTCAAGGCGCAAAGAAAGTTTTAAAACAGCCGTAACCACTCATGTACTTATAAAAAAAATTCTCCGTGCATTGGCAGTTTGTTCTAAGTGTTTTATTCATACTTTTGTATAAGAATTATGCCCGCCCCTAAAGTTTCAACATCTAATCAAAAAAAATACATATTCATAACATGGGGTCTGGTTTTTGCACCCATACTGTTATTGTTGTTGTTTTTCTCACTTACTGCATTTGGGTTATTTGGCGAATTGCCCGATGTAGAAGAACTTCAAAATCCTAAAAATAATTTAGCCTCTATTGTTTACAGCAGCGATGGAAATATACTTGGAAAATTTTACAAAGAAAATCGTGTTAACTGCAAATTTTCTGAGCTTAGTCCCAATTTAGTTACTGCACTCATAGCCACTGAAGATGCTCGTTTTTACGAGCACAGCGGAGTTGATTTAAAAGCTTTGTTTCGTTCAGCAAGCGGATTGCTTACTGCAAATACCAGTGCCGGCGGCGGAAGTACGCTTACGCAGCAATTGGCAAAAATGCAATTCTCCGAAAAACCAAAAAGTAAAGTTCAGCGCATTGTACAAAAAATTAAAGAATGGATTATTTCTATTCGTTTAGAAAAACTGTACACCAAGCAGGAAATTATGGCTATGTATCTCAACAAATTCGATTTTTTGAATTTGGCAGTGGGTGTTAAATCTGCATCACAAATTTATTTTAATACCTCGCCCGATAAATTAAATGTGCCGCAAGCTGCCATGTTAGTGGGTATGGCAAAAAACCCTTCTTACTTTAATCCAATTCGTTTTGAAGAACGCACACAAAAACGTCGTAACGTAGTTCTTTTTCAAATGAAAAAATACGGATATCTGACTGAAACAAAATTTGATTCTGTAAAAGTTTTACCGCTTAATTTAGTTTTTCGTCCCGAAGACCATAACGATGGTTTAGCTACTTACTTCCGTGAATATTTACGAGATAATTTTTTGAAAGAATGGTGTCTCACACATAAAAAAGAAAACGGTAAATCGTATGATATTTATCGCGACGGATTAAAAATTTACACAACTGTTGATTCTCGCATGCAGCAATATGCCGAAGAAGCAGCAACAGAACATATGACGGCTTTACAAGCTGTTTTTGCAAAAGAATGTAAAACCAAAAAAAATGCACCCTTTGCATGGAATGTAAATAAAGAAGAAATAAAAAATATCATGCAGTCGGCTATGCATCGCAGTGAGCGATACAGAATAATGAAAGCATCGGGCAAAAACGAAGAAGAGATAGAACGTGTTTTAAAAATGCCTATTAAAATGCGTGTGTTCAGTTGGCGCGGAGAAATTGATACTACCCTTTCTCCAATAGATTCCATTCGTTATTACAAAAGTTTTTTACAATGTGGTTTTATGGCCATGCAACCTCAAACAGGTTATGTAAAGGCATGGGTGGGCGGAATAAATCACACGCACTTTAAATATGATCATGTAAAAGTGGGCAAACGACAAGTGGGCTCTACATTTAAACCATTTGTTTATGCACTTGCGGTACAGGAAGGTTATTCTCCTTGTTATAGAATACCCAATGTAAGAACCTGCATTACTACCGAAGACGGTAAAGAATGGTGCCCCGATAACTCGGCAGGTGAAGAAAAATTTGAAGGGAAAAATGTGACTTTGAAATTTGCTCTCGCTAACTCTATTAATTATGTAAGTGCTGCCTTAATGAAACAATTTGGTCCGCGCGCCGTAGTAAATCTTGCTAAGCGCATGGGTGTTACTTCTCAGTTAGACCCGGTACCTGCTCTTTGCCTGGGCGTAGCAGATATTTCTGTTTTTGAAATGGTGGGCGCCAACTCAACCTTTGCCAATCAGGGCACTTATGTGCAGCCTATTTTTGTTACCCGTATTGAAGATAAAAACGGTAAAGTGCTGGAAGAATTTGTGCCTAATACCGACGAGGTTTTTAATGAAGAAAAAGCGTATGTAATGTGCGAGTTAATGAAAGGCGTTGTCCAGTCTGGAACGGGTTCGCGCTTACGTTATAAATTTAATCTTAAAAACCCTATTGCCGGTAAAACAGGCACTACCCAAAACAACAGTGATGGTTGGTTTATTGGTATGACACCCGATTTAGTGGCGGGTTGCTGGGTTGGCGGAGAGGATAGAGCGGTGCATTTTAACACTACAGATCAAGGGCAAGGTGCAAGTATGGCCCTACCTATTTGGGGTAAGTTTTTTCAGAAAGTATATGCAGATAAGAGCATAAAAATATCTAAAGGCGATTTTATACGACCCGCCAAAATGAGTGAAATTGAGTTGGATTGCAGTAAGTATGATAATGAAAACCTGCAGATTATAGAAGATAATTCGGGTAATAAAGACCCTTTTGATTTGTAATTTATTGCGTTAGGGATTGCAGCAGAAAGCCCGGAGCTGACGTAGCGAAGCGGAGGCAGCGAGGACTTGAAGCGGAAAGCCCGACCCCGCTGATTCTTTACTTCGATGAAAATGACACAACACTATGCGGAGTAACGCTCCAATGGAAATTAACCCCTAACAAATCGCCAAATAATAGCCCGTAAATATTTGCGTATTTCCAAATAAAGCCCTAATCTTGTGGGTTATAGAAAATGAGAACTAAACCCTTTTTTATGAGGAATTTAATACCGGTTGCCGCTTTATCATTACTGATTTTAGTATCCTGCGGCGGCGACAAAAATGATAGCAGACAAACACAAAACGCAGAAGCAAAAGGCGGACGCGTGTATGGAGGATGTATTCGTCTTGCCGAATCAGAGCCTTACCAAAGTCTTTACCCTATTTCAATTGTTGATGCAACATCAAGTTTACTTGCTACACAAATTCACGACGGACTTATAAAATTTAACAGCGCTACTTTAAAAGTTGTACCTTCTATTGCCGAAAAATGGGAAATTGATGCCACCGGAACTAAATATACTTTTCATTTAAGAAAAGGAGTTTTCTTTCAAGATGATGAATGTTTTTCGGGTGGAAAAGGCCGCGAAGTAAAAGCTGCTGATTTTAAATATTCTTTTGATTTACTCTGCACAAAAAACTCTGATAACTTTAATTTTAGCAGCACTTTTAAAGACCGCGTTGCCGGCGCTAATGAATTTTACGAAGGCAAAGGTTCTTTAGATGCCATTAAAGTACTTGATGATTATACGCTTGAAATTAATTTAGGGCACCCAAGCACTGTATTTATACAAATTCTTGCCGAACCGGCCTGTGCTGTACTTGCAAAAGAAGCAGTTGATAAATATGGCAAGAATATTAAAACCGGCGCAGGCGCTTTTATTTTTGATGTAGCTCACTCAACAAAAGATAAAGCAGTTTTAAAGAAGAACCCTAATTACTATGGAGTTGATTCATTAGGCAATAGATTACCTTTTCTCGATTCGATAATTATTTCTTTCGTGCCAACTAAAGAACAGGAACTTGCCTTGTTTAAAGAGGGTAAAATTGACATGATTACTTCTTTACCATCTCAATCAATTAAAGAAATGGTTGAAACGCAGATTAAAGATTTTCAAAGCAAACCACCAAAATATTTGTTAGACAACAGCGCTGAAATGATTACTCAATACTACACTTTCAATGTTAGTCGCCCACCTTTTGATAACCCGGACGTACGCAAAGCGTTCAACTTTGCCGTTAATCGTAAAAAAATTGTTGAAGAGGTATTAAACAATCAGGCGTTTGGCGCAGGGATAAACGGCATTACTCCCCCCACTTTTTTAGCCGACGGGTACGATATTTCAAAGATTCAGGGATATGAGTATAACCCCGAAATGGCAAAAAAATTATTAGCTAAAGCAGGGTATCCTAACGGAAGAGCTTTCCCTCCTGTAAAAATTATTTTAAACAGCGGTGGTGCCAGACACAGTAACATAGTTGTTGAAATTCAAAAACAGTTATTAGAAAACCTAAATGTGAATGTTGATTTTGATGTAGTACCTATGTCGCAAAAATTAGAGCAATCGCAAATGGGGCAGATGGATATTGTACGCGATGCATGGGTAGCGGATTATCCAAGCCCGGAATCTTTTTTAAGCGTGTTTTACGGAGCTAATGTTCCCAAAGACCCAACACAACGTTCTTTCCCCAATACAGCCCGTTATAAAAATGCCCAGTATGATAAATATTTTGCGCTGGGCCGTGATGCAAAAAGTAAAGACAGCAGCAACGCTTATTTTATGAAAGCAGAACAAATATTAATGAACGATGCACCTATTATGGTTTTATGGTATGATGGCAACTATCGTCTTACGCAATACAGCGTACGCAATGCATATAACAATGCCATGCGCTACAGAAACTTTGCAGATGTATATATAAAAAGCACTCCACTTGCGCCTTCTGCTAATGATACTAAAGATTCCGCCACTAAATAATGGTTCGACTTAGTTCACCACAAGAATTAATTTAAAAAACAAAGCCCTCCGCCATTTGGTTGAGGGTTTTTTAATTTATGAGTTTACCTGATTACTACCAGCTATTACAGGTTTCTAAAAGCGCTACAAGCGCCGAAATTAAAACCGCCTACAGAAGATTAGCAAAACTTTTTCATCCCGATAAAAACAGTGGCAACCCTGCTGCCGAAGAAAAATTTAAACAAATTAAAGACGCTTATGAAAATTTAATTAATCCGCTAAGGCGCAGGAAATACGACGAGAAAATAAATCGGTCTATAGTCGGTCACCAAACTAACACTTTTCAAAAAAAAGCAAGTGTAAAGAAGAATTATAATTTTTCTGAGGAGGAAGCAAAACGCAGGCAATATTATCAGCAACATTACAAAACAACATCTTACGCTGCGCCAAAAACAAAAAAGCAAAAGGCTGTTTCTACAGAACTAAAATACATTTTAATAAGCGTACCCCTGGCAGTAGCTTTACTTTTACTGGTAATTCGTTTGTATGAAAAACCAAAAAAAGAATTGGAAAATACAATTCGTGTTACTGATACAATTCCGGATATAAAACCAGAAATACATACCCCCGATAGTCCATACGAAAGGGTTTTAGGAAAAAATGTTTTTGACAGCACATCTCATTCCGTTATTAAAATAATAAATAAAAGCGGATATGATGCAATTGTATTTTTACAGAATGATAGTCGGAAAATTATTCGTCACCATTTTATTGAAAACAATTATGAATTATTTATGGAAAAAATTCCGGCTGCTTCCTACTCTATTTATTATTGGTTAGGAAAACAATTCAGTACTAAAAATTTATTATTTACGGACGTTGCGGGTAATTACACTGAAAGTATTTGCGTAGGTTCGATGGAAAAACCCGTAAAAATACAAACCCAGAAAAGAGATACCTTCATTTTTTCGCTTAAGGGAAAAAATTCCTCTCCTATTGATTCTATTTTATTAAAAAGAATTTTTGGAAGAAAAAATTAATTAAGGCTTAATACAGAATATTTTATTTTGATAATAGCCCACCAGGTAATTGGGTTGTCCGTTAATTAAATTATAAGCACCCGGCAAATCGCTTAATTTAATTTCGTTCTCGTTAAAAGATTTTTTTGTTGCATTAGTCATTACCAATACGCCGGAAGATTTTTCTAATGAGGCATATACAACTTTATCTGAAAAATTCAGCGAGGTAGCATTAGCCTGTATATCGCGCTTTGTTTTTATTTGAGTTATTTTCTTGCCGAAAAAATCGAATGTCTCAAAATTATTTTCGCTAACTAAAACAAGTACCGGTAATGAACTTTGTTGCAACGTATCAAAGAAAAAACCCGCTGGTTTGTTTTCGGGTTTAAGCACAATTTTTTCAAGTTTATCATTTAGAGAAAGCTTACAGAAAGTTTTTGTTTTTACATCTGCATAACACAAATAAGTTTTAGAAATATCTTTTCCAATGTCAAAATAGAGAGGGCAGTTTCCTGTTGGCAATTTTGTGGTTATTTTTAATCGTTCTTCGCCTTTGCGATTTGTTACATACACATTGCCGAGTGTATCGGTAAGAATAAAATAATCTTTTTGTTGTATTCTCAGTTGTTTTATCGGTCTGTTAAGCGGCGCCTTTATATTTACTGCAACAAATCCTTCTACCGACTTACAGGAAGTAGTAAGACAACACACGGTGTTATTTTTTAAAGGAATCCAAAGTCTGTAATTTTTAGAATTATCATAGTCAAACAAACTTATTCCTCCGGATGCTCCCGATTTAATTTTAACAGGAAAATCTTTGAGATAATTTCCATTTCTGTCCATCACATGGATATAATTTTCGGTTACAAATAGTAATTGCAACTTATTGTTTGCAAAATAATCTACCTGCAAGACATCGCCTAAAAATTTTTCTTTTACATTTTTCTTCCATAAAATTTTTCCGGTATTAGACAGCAGATATAAATGATTATTCATGTCCTGACAAACTAATTCGTTTTCGTTTGTTTTGTGATTAATTACCGGAGTTGGTAATTTATTCAAATCCGTATCTGCCAGTGTTTCCCAAAGTGTATTTTGATACATTTTGTATTTGGGATTAAACCCTGCCTGCGCGGTGAAAAAAATAGTTTCCTTAACTTTTTGCAGAGAAAATGCAATGGCATCAAATTTTTCGTATAACTCCGGGGCTTCCTCTAAAGTTTGATTAAACGTGTTTGCTAAATGAGATTTTAATTTTTCTTTTGCTTTAAATACATCGGCAAAAAATAAATAATTTAGCTCTGTATTAAAATTTTCCCTTATAAAAGCGATGGTCCGCTCATTAGCCAAAAAATTATTTTTTCCTTGGCTCGTTTTCTTGTATTCGTTAATGCCTTTCCCTGTGTTGCAAAACAAAGCACACTCATTATATACGCTTACATACTTAAACGGATGTGTAAAAAATCCGGCACATAAGTTTTTAAATAAATTATTGTCTGAAAAATAAAAAAGATTTGCCGTGTCGTTACTTACAAAGATTGAATCGCAGGTATTTTTTAAAAAAGATATTGTTTTTTCATTATCATTTATATTTACAAGACCGTATTGAAAAAGTGTATCGCTATAAGCTGCTTCAAAAAAAGCAGCGTAATTACCCATAAATTTTGTGATTTCGGTTTGCGCATCGGCAGACAAACTATCCGAATATTTTTTTAAATCAGCGTGCCGTCTTTCGATATTGCTGCTGTAATTATTTCTCACAAAATTTCCGTAATTGCTGATGTTAATTGCCTCAAACCGGGAGGTGTGATAAGGTAAGTGTGCGAATAAATTTTTAAAATTATCGGCATCCTGATTCCTTATTACATTATACAAAACGGTAGAGTCCTTCGGAAGGAAGCCTTTTATACTTAACTCAGCCGGCTCAATGCCTACATCCATCGGAAACCACCTGTCTGTTTCTGTCGTAAAAAATTCATTCATTGTTGGTTTTGATAAAAACCGGGTCCATGCTTGCTTATAGAAATAAGGAAAATGAATATAGAGATTAAGTCCTTTGTCTTTTGCCGTTGTATTACAGGCTATCATAAAATTTTTATTTCCCGAGAGTGTTTGTTTATTGTTTTTAGCAGCAATTGTATTGACCAAAGAATCATTGGTAGATGCTACTACTAAACCGGCCTCCATGTTCAAATAAAATAATGTTTTTTCGTTTTCAATAGTCAACGTGCACTGATATGTATTCCCTTTTTGTTTTTTTGCAGAAAATTTTTGTTCAAAAAAAGTTGTTATTTTTTCTGTTGCATTTACATCAGCTAAATTAAAAGCGTAAACCGCCTCTTGTTTTTTTGTGTTGCCATAAAAAGCAATATAGAACGCCTCATTGCCAAAATAATCTTTTACATCATCTTCATTTGTAAGCGAATCGAATAGTAATAAAGTTTTATTGAATTTTTTTATGTCTCCTATTTTCAAAAACTCTTCCCACATTAAATTTCCTTGGGTTAATTGCATTGCCAAATCCTTGGGCTCTTTTACTTCGGCTAATGCAAAACAATTGTCAGGCAAGACATGAAAAGGCTTAACAGTAGGTTTTTTTAATTCCTGCAAATAAAAATACCCCCAGGTGCCACAAATCAACGCGGCAGCAAGTAAGGTTACAAATGCAATTTTCTTTCCCAATTTCAGAGTAAAGATACGGGCTTACCCTGGCGGTTTCTGCTATGCACAAAAAGGTTATCAATAAGAGTTTGTGAAAATCTATATAAACAAAGAAAGTTGCGGGGGAAGCAGGGTAAAACTTTTGCGATGGTGTTCGCAGGAGCCGTGCTTTACAATGCCGGCACGGTGTAATTTGGTTGGATAACCTTTGTTTTTATCCCAACCGTAATACGGGAATTTTTCATGCAAATCCAACATCAACTCATCTCTATGGGTTTTAGCGAGGAGTGAAGCCGCCGCAATACTCATATAAATGCCATCACCTTTTATTACGCAAAGATGATTGATATTTTTATATTTTTTAAATCGATTGCCATCAATCAACAAAAAATCAGGTATTTTTTTTAATTGATCAACCGCGCGATGCATAGCTAAAAAAGAAGCATTTAAAATATTAATTTCATCTATTTCGGTATGGCTCACTACCCCTACTGCCCAGGCTAAGGCATCTTGTTTAATTGTGTTTGCAATTTCAAACCGCAATTTCTCTGCAATTTGTTTTGAATCATTTATGTGTTTGTTCTTATACCCCTTAGGAAATATTACTGCCGCCGCTACAACGGGACCTGACAAACACCCTCTCCCTGCCTCATCACAGCCCGCTTCAATTTGATTTTTTTTATAATGTAGTTTTAACAATTCTTTACGTTATGCTCCTGCAAATTACGCAAAAAGACGGGTTTGTTTTGCCGCTTATCACAAACATATTATGCACATTAAAAAGCCTTAGTTACCTTTGCAACCGCTATGAAAAGAATTATTTATTTAAGTATTTTAGTTGCTTCATTTTCCCTTTCAGTTTTTGCTCAATTTCCGGGTGGAGGTGGTGGAAATACGAAGGGCATGAACATGAGCAACATGAGTTTTGCCCGTTTATATGGAAAAATACTAGACACGAAAACCAAAGAACCGGTTGAGTATGCCTCTGTGGCTTTACTTTGGTTTGATAAAGACAGTGCTATTGCCGGATGCCTGACTAAAAGTAACGGCGATTTTGCTTTAGAAAATCTTCCCTTTGGCGGATATCGTTTACGAATTTCTTTCCTTGGCTATAAACCCTACGAGCAAAAAATATTTGTTAATATGCAAAACGTAGATAAGGATTTAGGAAATTTACTATTGGAAGAAGATGCCGAATTATTAAAAGAAGTTACGGTAACAACCGAAAAATCTGTGTTTCAAATGGGGATTGACCGGAAAATTTATAACGTAGATAAAGATGCCTCTGCAAAAGGCGGCACAGGTTTAGATGCGGTAAAAAATATTCCCAGTGTTTCTGTTGATGCCGACGGAAACGTTACGCTGCGTAATAACGGCGTGATGATTTATGTGGATGGAAGGCCAACCACTTTAACCTTACAACAAATTCCTTCCGATCAGATAGATCGCATTGAAATAATTTCAAATCCTTCTGTAAAATTTGATGCTTCGGCTACCGGTGGTATTTTAAATGTTATTATGAAAAAAAACACCAAGCCGGGTTATAACGGAATGGTGATGGGAGGTATTGGCACCAACGATCGTTACAATGGAATGGTAAATTTAAACATCAAACAAAATCCTTTCAACTTTTTTATGATGTATAATTACAACACATCAACAAATTTGAATACTGGATTTACTGACAGAACTAATCTAATTAATAATAACACGGTTGGCTATTATAATCAAACTAATTTAACGCGTCAGCAAAACACGTTTCAGTTTGCGCGGTTTGGTTTTGATTACAATATTAACAACCGTAACTCTATTACTGTTTCCGGCAATTATGTACAAGGAGAATTCAAAACACTCGATAATCAGCAATCTGTAATGAAAGATTCTGCGGGTAATTTATTAAACAATGGTCATCGATTAAACGATTCCAAAAATAAATTCCAAAATTATTCCGGACAAATACAATATCGTAAAACTTTTCCGAAAGCCGGAAAAGAAATTACTTCAGATTTTAATTACAATCACAGTTTTGGTAATAGCGGCTATTTAAACACTACCGAAAATTATTTATTGAATAGTGCTGCTGTCAACCCTTACCTTTCTAATTACATGTTAAATACCGGAAGTTCTTTGTCAGACATGTACAACTTTCAGTTAGATTTTGTAAATCCTATTAACGATTACACAAAATTTGAAACCGGTGTGAAGAGCAATTATTCGCACAGTCAAAACAATCAGGATAATTCTTTCAAGACTTTTGCAGATGCCGATTACAAAGCAGATACTTCTCTTACAAATCATTATAGTATTGATAATTTAGTAAGCGCAGCTTATGTTAATTACAGCAGTAAAATAGGGGGCATTGGTTATCAGGGAGGTTTACGTTTTGAAAGTTCTTATTACATGGGAACCCTAACCAATAAAAATCAATCGTTCTCTTATCAATATCCCACCGGTGTTGATAATTTAATGAATGCATTATTTCCTGCCGCTTATTTTTCAAAAAAATTACCGCATAATCAGGAGTTACAATTAAATTTTTCACGTAAAATAAATCGTCCTAATTTTTTTCAATTGATGCCTTTTGTAATGATGAGCGACCAACAAAATATACGTATCGGTAATCCAAAACTAACGCCTGAGTTTAGCAATTTGGCCGAATTAAATTATAATATACAGTGGGGTAAAATAAATTACCTTACTTCTCTTTACGGGCGTTACACCGAATCGCCCATTACAAATGTAAGTTACCCGCAAACGCCCGGAAGTTTAATTTTGATTAATACTTTTCAGAACGGTAAAAACAGTTATGCATACGGATGGGAGAATACATTGAAGGCAACTTTCTTTAAAAATTTAGATGTTACGGCAAACTTCAATGGTTTCTTTACCAATATCAGTTGGAATCCAACTCCCACAACAACAACAAGTAACTCGGGTTATAGTTACACATCAAAATTAATGCTGGTATATAAATTTCCAAAAAATATAAGTTTTCAAGTTAACGGAAACTACGAAGCGCCAAAAATTATTCCGCAAGGCACAACACGTCCGCAATATTATATGGATGCTACACTCAGCTACAATTATAAATTTAAGTGGATGTTTAATTTATTGCTGAGCGATTGCTTTAACACAAAACGGATGGGCACAAATTATGTAACACCTTATTATACGCAGGAAATGAGCCGCCGCCGCGAAAGTCGTTACATACGTCTTTCCATTACTTACCTGTTTGGTAAAATGGATGTGAGTATTTTTAAACGAGCCAAACAACAAAAAGGCGATAACCAGATGGATCAGGGCGGAATGGGTGGAGGATTTTAAATGTCTTTCTGAAAAATGAGTAAAAACATTTTTATTTATTCTTGCCTATGACAAAGGTCAGTTATTTATTTTACCGGAGTACATACATTTGCTGAATCAAAAAAAATATTTATCTTTACTAAACAAATTTTTAAACCCTAACCACATGAAAAAAAATATCTACTTATTAATTATGGCACTTACTTTTAGTTTTTTTGCAAAAGCGCAAACGGGTATTCCCAATGGGAATTTTGAAAGTTGGACATCGATGACCTACGATATTCCGCAGTATTACACACAAAGCTCGGACTATGAAGCATTTTACAAATGTATGTGCCCTGCCAACGAGGTTAAATCAACCGATTTCTATCACGGAAGTTTTGCTGTTCAAGTCACAACGCAAGTGGCAAATGGAGATACTAATGTTGGTTATTTTGCTAATGCAAATATCGGAGGTAATAATCCAAGTGGGTGGGCAGGTGGACTTCCTTATACTCAAAAACCAACCGGTATCCGCGGTTATTATAAGTGCGCTATTGCCTCTCCGGATTCTGCTCTGATAGTGGTTAACTTCAAAAAAAACGGAATCAGTATTGGCACTTTCCCCTTCACATTATACGGCACGCATAGTTCTTATACTCTTTTTTCTTTTCCCTTTCCCATACTCCCCATGAATCCTGATACGGTTCAGTTTGCAGCCATTGCAAGTGATTTTAAAGATAATATATTTATTCCGGGAAGCATGCTCTTGATAGACAGCGTTTCATTTACCGGCGTAACAAGCCAACCAGCTAATTTTAACGGTGATTTTGAAAACTGGTCAAGCGTTACGCTCAATAGACCAAACAACTGGTATTTAGGCGGAGGAGGCCCAAATAATGCAATCGGTGTTTTTCAAACTACTGATAAATATGCAGGAACTTATGCAGTTGAATTAAAAACTTATTTGGGCGACAGGTGTAATGGCGGAAATAATAATTGTCATCCTGCAGCACAGGGAGGTTATATTAGCACAGGATATTATTTAAATAATTGTATGGGACCAAATTGTGAGCGCGGAGGTTCCCCTTTCTCCAACCAAATAGATACGCTTTGTTTTTATTATAAATATGCGCCATCGGGTGTTGATACCGGATGGGCAAATATGTATTTCAAAAAACTTGGCAATAATGTTATGAATTATGGCAAATTGCTTAAAACCTCTGCTACATATTCATATGTTGAAGTTCCTTTCAACACAATGAACCCTATTGACACAGTCATCGTATCATTTCAATCTTCTCTGTCGCAAGACACCCTACTTAGTTTTATTGGCTCTGATTTAAAAATTGACGAGGCACATTTTAAATCGCAACCACTTATTACGGGTATTAAAACGTTTGATGTTGCGGCAGGAATTAAATTATTTCCAAACCCTTCCAACGACGGTAATTTTGTAGTGAGTAACGTACAGAGTTACGATTTAGTTCGTGTGTATAATATATACGGACAAGAAGTAAATGCTTCTATTAAGAAAGAAGCAGATTACGCAAAAATAAAAATTGAAACGCCGGGCGCCTATTTTGTAACCGTAAACGCGCGCGGAAAAATTACCACATTAAAAGTTATTGTTGGTAAAGATTAATTTAAAAAGAAATTTATTTTGAAAATAAAAAGGAGTGGTTAATAGCCGCTCCTTTTTTGTTTATCCTAAGGCCTGTAAAATATCGTCCAGAATATCCTGTTTGTTTTCTAATCCGACAGAAATTCTAATTAAGCCCGGTGTAATACCCACTTTCATTCTTTCTTCTTCGGTCAGTTTACAATGTGTTGATGAGGCAGGGTGTGTTGCAATACTTCTTGAGTCGCCAAGATTTGGTGATATTTTTATCATCTTTAATTTATTCATAAACTTACTTCCCGCTTCGTAACCGCCTCTTAAGGAAAATGTAACAATGCCTCCGCCTCCACTCATTTGTTTTTTAGCTATAGCATAATGCGGATGTGATTTTAAAAAAGGATATCGGGCAAAATCCAAATTGTTATTTCCTTCTAATTGTTCTGCCACAAATAAAGCATTTTCACAATGCCTTTCCATGCGTAAAGAAAGTGTTTCTAAACTTTTAGAAATTATCCAAGCATTAAACGGCGACATAGCCGGTCCGCTTACTCTCGAGAATAAATAAATCTCTTTAATCAATTCTTTTTTTCCAACAACACAACCTCCAAGCACACGGCCTTGTCCATCCATATACTTTGTAGCAGAGTGAATAACCAAATCTGCTCCGTACTCAATGGGTCTTTGTAAAATTGGTGTGGCAAAACAATTATCTACAATCAAAAGTAGTTTGTGTTTTTTTGCAATCTTTCCAATTAATTCTAAGTCGATTACTTCAATAGCAGGATTGGTTGGTGTTTCTAAATAAAGAATTTTTGTTTTGGGTGTAATTAGTTTTTCAATTTCTTCGGGATGATTTGCATTAAAATAAGAATAACTTATACCCCACTTCGGAAAATATTTATGTAAGATTGTATGTGTAGCGCCAAATACCGAAGAGCAACTGATAACATGATCGCCTGCATTTAAAAAAGTAATCAACGAAGCAAATACAGATGCCATGCCTGATGCTGTTGCAAAGCCTGCCTCAGCGCCTTCTAATTCACAAACCTTATCAATGAATTCATCTGTATTTGGATTTGAGTAGCGAGAATAAATATAAGCCTCTTCTGTTTCATCAAAAGCTGCTTTTAAATCTTCAGCATTGTCAAAAACAAAACTACTTGTAAGAAATAATGGCGTTGAATGTTCCTTGTGCTGACTTCTATCAGTTTGTATGCGAATAGATTTTGATTCTTTGTGTTTCATAATTTCATTTTTTGACACGAATTGCACGAATTTCTTTTTTTAATTAGTGAAATTAGTGTCTAATTTATCTTGACTTCATAGGTAATTTTTGCCGTCTTCTCCAACATCACAGAAACGGAACAATATTTTTCTATTGACAAATCTGCAGCGCGCTGTGCTTTTTCCTTATCAATATTTCCTTTTAAATGATAAATGATGTGGATAGAAGTAAAAGGGGAAGGAACCGTATCCTTCTCGCGATGTCCGTTAACTATCATTTCAAAATCTTCTATTTCCTGCTTTTGTTTTTTTAAAATACTGATAATATCAATAGCGCTGCAACCGCCAATGGCCGCGAGTAATGTTTGCATCGGACTGAAACCCTGACCGTGTCCCCCGAAATCAGTACCGGTATCCATAACGAGTTTGTTGTTTCGGTCGTTGCTGGCTTCAAAACCATAATCATTATCAAATCGTTTAATCTTTATTTGCATGTGCTAATTTTTTACCTGCTGATCTATTTTCTGTTTTACTTATGGAAATAATCGGAGATTCTTTCGTTAAAGAAACAAATAATTTATTATCCTGAATATATTTTTGGTGTTTTACCAATTCCGAAATAGGAATTAAGCCTATTACGTATTTAAATTTCTGACTGGTATGCTTAACGTAAATTTCTTCAAATGACAATTGTTTTACAAAAGCATCATCTTCATAGCGTAAATACACTTTTACCAAAACATCATTATTAAATTTTACATTGTTGTTTTGTTTGAACTTTTTGTATTCGTATTTATATTCATAAGACAAAGCCGAAATATCTGACAACACCGCGCTTCCCGTAGGATGTCCACCCGCTCCTTTGCCCGATAAAAATTGTTTATCAGAAAATGCTCCCTCTACAATTACTCCATTAAATTCATTCTCTACATTAAATAAATAATTAGTTGAGTTGACAAATTGAGGGGTGACAAAAATACTTACACTTCCATCATCATGTTTTTTAATGTTTGGTACTAACTTTATTTTCAACCCTTTTTCTTTAGCATAATTTACATCATTGGTTGAAAGCGTACTGATGCCGAAATTAAATACCTCTTCGGGTTTTACAAATAAACCAAAAGCATGAGCTGCCAAAATAATGGCTTTGTATTTGGCATCAAATCCCTCTACATCATTTATTGGGTCTGTTTCTGCAAAACCAAGATCCTGCGCTTGCTTCAATGCAGCATCATAACTTAAGTTTTCGAAAATTGTTTTTGTAAGAATATAATTTGATGTCCCGTTAAAAATTCCGCTTACGCTAAATAATAATTCATTATCATAATATTCTTCCAGCGTACGCACAATAGGAATACTTCCGCAACTGGATGCTTCATACAATAAAGACACATTATGCTTCTGCTGCAACTCGACTAATTCTTTTAAATGAGTGGCCACCATTTTTTTATTAGCGGTTACAACATGTTTGCCGTTTTTTAAAGCGTGACAAACAATATTGTAAGCTTCATCTGCATCATCTATTAATTCTACAATTACATTTATCTCGGGATTATTAAGCAACTCATATCTGTCGTACGTAAAGTAATTTGCATCGATGCTGCGTTTTTTATCTTTGTGTTTCACACAAATTTTTACAATATCCGCTCTGAAACCCTGGCTTTTTGATAGAACATCGTAAAGCCCCTGCCCTACGCACCCAAATCCGAATAATCCTATTTTTAACTTGCTCATATTTTAAATTGTTTTAATGGTAAATAGTTAATTGTTTAATTCTTACTTGCTGTGCACTGCTACTGCCGTTTGATTGCTCCCTGTTTTCGTGTAGAAATTTCTTATTTCATTGGTAATTTTTTCTACTTCAATTAAAAATCCATCGTGACCATAAAAAGAATCTATCATGCTGTAAAATGTATTTGGAATGTGGTTAGCTAAAAATCGTTGTTCTGCCATTGGAAAAAGTAAATCACTTGAAATACCAATGACTAAAGTATTAGCACGTACTTTTGTTAAAGCTTTCTCCACCGAATCTCTTCCTCTTCCAACATTATGCGAATCCATAGCTTTTGAAAGTACAACATACGAGTAGGCATTAAAACGATTCACTAATTTTTCTCCCTGGTAACGCTGGTAAGAAGCCGCCAAAAAATCATCTGACTTCTCTGCCGTTTCTTCTGCCTGCGTATTTCCGTACGTATTATAATTCCGATAACTCAACAAAGCAATTGAACGCGCGGCCGCCAAACCTTTTTGTCCGCCGTCTGCTGTATTAGAAAAATAAGTTATGTCTGCTTTAATAGCTAACCGTTGGCTCTCGTTAAAAGCAATTCCCCAAGGAGAATGTTGTGCGTTGGTTGCAATTAAAATTAAATTCTTAAATAATTCGGGTTGCTGAATATTCCACTCTAAAGCTTGTTGTCCGCCTTGCGAGCCTCCTATAACTGTATGAATTTTTTCTATTCCTAAATGTTTGCGCAACAAATCGTGTGCGCCAACCATATCGCGTATAGTGATGTGCGGAAAGCAAGAAAACAAAGGTGCGTTGGTAGTTGTATGATGAGATAAAGGTCCGCTGCTGCCATAGCAAGAACCTAAATTATTTGCGCAGACAATAAAATAATCTTCGGGGTTGTAAAAATTTGCGTCGCCAAAAAGTCCGGGCCACCAATCAAAAACATCAGCATTTGCTGTTAATGCATGGCACACCCAAATGACATTATTTTTTTCTTTATTGAAAGTGCCATAAGTATGGTACGCAATTTCCAGCGAAGGCATATAAACTCTGCTCTCTAACAGAAAGGGTTCTTTATAAGTATATGTTTGATGCGCCATTTTCTTTTTCAACTTTAAATATAAATAGTAATGCCACCCGGATTTGCCGGACTTTAATCAATAAAGATAATAAAGCTTAGCAACAGGGACAACAACTGCAGCAACACATCATGCGCAGTACTGTTTTTTGAATGTTTGTAGATAACGAATTTACCACGACCGTTTTTACGGACGACTCTTGCACTTTACTCTTTTTTTTGTTCATTTTTTGTAATTTAATTTATCTGTCCCCCGTTTTTCATCGGGGTAGGAATTGGCACCGGTTTTCCAATGCAGATTGCAACATCTGCACTTTTAGTTGGTTGCCAGCGGATCGACGAGCCTATTCTCTCACCGCTTCTTGATAAACTAATTACGCACGTAGGTGGGTAATTAATCTGATGCAAATATAGGTATATTGACCTAAAAAAAGCAAGTTTTTGAGTCTTTTATTTGGTTTCGGAGCTTTAAAACCCCTGTAACATCCTATCTTTGCATAAATTTTACTGAATGAAAAAGTTGATTTTTTTGGTTCCCGTTTTTTTTGGTTTTAGTTTACTGAAAGCTCAGGACTATCAAGGTTTAGATACAATAAAAGCGCCTGCAACTTTTGAAAATATTTACGTTAGGCAACTTTATTCAGACAGTTTAACCAGCAGTTTTGTTATTTTTATAAAAAAAGAAGTAAAAGAACATAAGCATCTCGAACACACCGAGCACGTTACTGTTTTAGAAGGAGAAGCTATAATGAAAGTGGATGGTAAAAGTTTTAAAATAAAAAAAGGCAACCTAATTTTTATTCCGAAAAACACTTGGCATTATGTAAAAACTACTTCTAAAACACCCTTAAAAGTATTATCAATACAAGCACCTAACTTTGACGGGAAGGACAGGATTTTTAAATAAAATACACATTTCGACAAGCTCAATGTGACATCGTTAGTCATCCTGAGCCTGTCGAAGGGAGTGTCAAAAAAACAAACAAATGGAAAGCATCAGACAAAGTAAAATAAATAAGTTAATGCAAAAAGAATTGGCCGAAATTTTTCGAAGTGAATCGAAGAATTTATTTGGCGGGGCTTTTATAACAGTTACCGTTGTGCGTGTCAGCCCGGATTTAGGTTTAGCAAAAATTTACCTGAGCATTATGGGTAATAACAGTAAAGACGCTTTGAAAAAAATTGTTGATCAGACTAAAATTATACGTAAACAAGTAGGTAATCAGGTTGGGAAACAATTACGTGTTATACCCGAATTGCATTTTTATATTGACGATTCTTTAGATTACGCTATGAAAATTGAAGAGTTGTTGAAAAAATAAAATCGTTTGAATGTTTCTCTTTATATAGCCCGCAGGTATTTTATTGCAAAAAAATCTACCAACGCTATTACCATTATCAGTTGGATATCGGTACTGGCAGTTGCCGTGGGAACAGGAGCATTAATAATTATTTTGTCGGGAATGAACGGATTAACCGGACTGGTTGAAACCATGTACAATTCTTTTAACCCCGATGTAAAAATTACTTCTATTGGCGGAAAAGTTTTTAAGGCAGATAAAGATTTGATGTTATCGCTCAATCAAATTAATGGCGTTGCTTATGTTTCAAAAACGCTGGATGATAATATGCTCTTGAAATATAATGACAAATTACAGATTGTACATATTAAAGGTGTTGATGAAAATTTTTTATCAGCTACTCGCTTTGACACGCTTCTTACCGAAGGAAAATTTTTGACTTCCTCGGCGAAAACCACGTCTGCCGGCGAAGCAGGAAAACAAATGGTATTGGGAAAAGGTGTTTCATTTAGATTGGGAGTGGGCTTAGCTGATATGTTTACGCCGATAACCATTTTTTGTCCGAAACGCGGAACAAGCACAAGCATAAACCCCGAAGATGCTTTTAACGAAGAGAAATGTTATCCATCAGGGCTTTTTTCTATTAATGATGATTTTGATTTTAGTTATGCTTTGATAGATTATCAAACCGCAAGAAGTTTATTGGAATACCCGGAGAACATGACTTCCGCTTTAGAAATTTCGTTGAAACCCAATGCGGATGCCCAAAATATAAAAGAGGAAATACAAAAACTACTTGGCACAAAATTTAAAATCCAAAATAAATTTGAGCAGAACGACGTGTTGTTTAAAACACTGCAGACAGAAAAATTGTGGACATTTATTATTCTTGCTTTTGTGTTACTGATTGCTACTTTCAACATTATTGGTGCATTAACAATGTTAATCATTGAGAAAAAGAAAGACATTAAAATTCTTTCGGCTTTGGGAGCAGATGTTAGTCTGATTCGAAAAATATTTATGACAGAAGGCTTGATGATAATTTTTATTGGTTCTACCATTGGTATTTTGTTGGGGTATTTACTTTGCATATTGCAGCAACATTACGGTTTTGTAAAATTTGAAGAAGGCTATATTATTGACGCATATCCGGTAGATACAAGGTTAGGCGATTTTTTTGCGGTAATGGGAACAGTTTTGGTTGCAGGTTTTATTGCAGCTATTTATCCGGTGCGGGTTTTTACTAAACAACATTTGGTTGCTAAAGAGTAATTAAATATTAATTGAAATTTAAAATATGAAAATAGATAAATATATTGGTCACTCGGGTTACATATCGAGAAGCAAAGCTTACGACATGGTAGGCAGAAAAAAAGTAACCGTTAACGGTAAGTTGGCAACATACAGTACCAAAATAACAGAGGGTGACGTTGTTTTAATTGACGGAATTAATATTCACACAAAAGCTTTTGTGCCAACTTATATTGTTTACAACAAACCGAAAGGAATAGAATGTACATCGGAAAAAGTAGCCAATAATATTATTGAGGCTGTTGGTCATCCGCAAAAAATTCATCCTATAGGCAGATTAGATAAAGATTCTGAGGGATTAATTCTATTGACAAATCATGGAGAGATAATAGATAAAATTTCGAACCCTAAATTTGACCACGAAAAAGAATATATCGTTACGCTTAATCTCCCTGTGCGTAAACAATTTTTAAAAGAGATAAGTGAAGGTGTTGAGTTAGATGGTAAAAAAACAAAACCGTGCAAAGTAAGTTTAGAACCTAACGCAAAACGTATTTTCAGAATTACATTAACGCAAGGGCTTAACCGACAGATACGCCGTATGTGCAATATGTACGATTATCAAGTAATAAAATTACAACGTGTACGTGTTATGAATATTAAATTAGATAAATTGAAAATTGGCGAGTGGAGAGATTTAACGAAGGAAGAATTAACCAAGTTATTTGCCGCTTTAGGTTAATTTGTATTTTTGTACTTCAATGCCCGGATGTTGAAATTGGTAGACAAGTACGTTTGAGGGGCGTATGTCGTAAGACGTGGGAGTTCGAATCTCCTTCCGGGTACTACAGTAAATTGACCACTGATAAACCATGATTTATCGGTGGTTTTTTATTTTAAAAACTGTCTCTTTATAAAATCCTTATAAATCCTCTAAAAAGTTTAACGTGTAGATTATAAATCTAACCGTAATTTTGCCCTGTAAATGGAAAGAGCCTTATTAAATAAATTACCGAAAACGCACCAATACCTTTATGGTATTCTTTCAGTCATTGTTATTTCTGCTATTTGTTATTTACTTTCAGAATACATAGCATACAAAATTGTTGCCCTAATTCTTCTCTTTACGGTTTCTGTTATTGCAATGTTCCTTGATATTTTTCCCGTGCTTTTAGTAGCATTACTCAGCGCATTGATTTGGGATTTCTTTTTTATTCCGCCAAAATTTACATTTTACATTAACCAACCGGAGGATGTTTTAATGTTCCTAATGTACTTTATTATTGCGATGGTAAATGGAGTTTTAAATCATAAAACAAGACAATGGGAGAAAATTGCTCGGAAAAGAGAAGAAAAAAGAACCACATTAAAACTTTATAACACTTTACTGAATTCTTTATCGCATGAATTAAGAACACCTATCTCTACAATTATTGGCGCTACCGATAATTTAAAAGCAGATAAAACAAAATTACTTGAGACTGATAAAGATATATTGATAACAGAAATTTCAAGGGCTGCTTTAAGATTAAACGGGCATGTAGAAAATCTGTTAAACATGTCGCGTCTTGAATCGGGGGTTATAAAACCCATAAGAGATTGGTGTGATATAAGTGAACTTGCTTATGATGTGAAAAATCAGTTAAAAGAATATTCAGCAAACCACATTATTAAAATTGATATGAAAGAAAATCTGCCTTTATTTAAAATTGATTCCGGTTTAATCAGTCAATCTATTTATAATTTGGTTTATAATGCGCTCATCTATACTCCAAATAATAGCACGATAACAATTGGCGCATTTTATCAGGATAAAAACTTACAAATTACAGTTCAAGATACAGGCAACGGCTTTCCTGAAAATGAAAAAGAAAATGTGTTTGAAAAGTTTTACAGACTTAAAAATTCTAAAACCGGTGGAACAGGTTTAGGTTTATCTATTGTGAAAGGTTTCATTGGGGCGCATTATGGAACAATTTTATTGGAAAACGTTAAAAACAGCGGAGCAAAATTTACTATTATGATTCCCGCCGAAATATCAAACGAAAACAATTTAAAAAATGAGTAAGCAAGAAATTTTAGTAATTGACGACGAGGCTCAGATTCGCAAACTTTTGGAAATAACCTTAAGGAATAACGGCTATAAAGTAGTTGAGGCATCTACCGCTAATGAAGGCTTAGTCTTAGCTGCCAGCCATCCACCCGATTTAATATTGCTTGACATTGGTTTGCCTGACGAAAATGGTCAGTCTGTTCTAAAAAAATTACGTGAATGGTATCATAAACCAATTATTATTTTATCAGTACAAAGCGATGAAGAAAACATTATTAAAGCATTAGACAATGACGCAAGTGATTATCTAACCAAACCTTTTCGCACAGGCGAATTATTGGCGCGCATCCGTGCATTTATACGCAATAGCGATGTGATTGAAGAAACTTCAAACATTACAATAGGAGATTTATTTATTGACTTTAAAACAAGAATCGTAAAAAAGAATAACGAAACTATTAAGCTTACGGCAACTGAATACACTTTACTTTCTTTACTCGCCAAAAATGAAGGAAGAGTTCTTACACAGCAATATATTTTAAATCAGGTTTGGGGACCGGGCCATGCAGACCAATCTCAATCGTTAAGAGTATTTATCGCACAACTTAGAAAAAAAATAGAAACCGACCATAACAACCCTGAGTTAATTCTTACTGAATCTCGCGTAGGTTATCGTTTCGTTTCACCATCATAAACTCATAACAATATAAAAAATAAACAAAATGAAAACAAGCAAAACATGCTTGAGTAGGATAACTATTGTCCTATTCGTAGCCAAGATTTATTTCTTTAGTGCGCTACTTACAGCGCAAGTTCAAGGTTTATATTTAACTGCCTATGATTTCTCTAATCACAAACTCTCTTTTGCTAAAGGGGAAAACAAAAAATACAAAATTAAAATACACGATTATTCATTTCACGCTCACATCAAAGTTACTTGCGGCGATTCGGTTTATCATTTCAGTAAAGACTCCGTATTTGGTTATAGAGAAAATGAAGTTACACATCGATTTTACAAAGGAGATACTTACTCTATTCTTAACCCGGCAGAAAATATTTTAATTTACAAATTAATGGTATCAGCAAAAACAAAATACGAGGCGGCTGTATACAGTTATCATTTCAGCAAAGATGCAAACTCTCCTATTTATTCTTTAACAACCAAAAATCTGGAAGCCTGTTTTGAAACTAATACTTCATTTATAAAACTTATGGATGTTCACTTTAAAAGTGATAGAGAATTACTTGAATACGACAACATTCATAAAATGTATAAAATAAATCGCTTATTGGAATTAAGTAAAAATGAAAAATAATAAAATGAAAAAACAACTATTTATATCAGCTTTACTGTTTACCTCTTCACTCTTTGCGCAAGAGGATACTATCACAACAGTAAACAAACAAAAAGGTGAACCATTGGAAGGAATGGATTGTACTTGGTGGAACGGCGGTGACAGACGTTCATCTCCAACCTTAACGACAAAATATTTTACACCCACCGTAATGGTTGATGCAAATTACACACACTCGTTCAACGACCCCATTGATAATACGGTCGTTGGCTCAACAGCCCTTGCAAGAAATAACGAGATGCAGGTTTCTGCAGTACATTTAGGAGGTGATTTTAATTATAACGGCGCACGCGCTCATATTGTAACACAGTTTGGAACTCGCTCCACGGTTATACCAAGAAATGATTATAGTATATATAAAGGGCAGTATCAATTAGACAATGTATATCGTTACTTAGCCGAAGCAAATGCAGGATATCATTTTAATATTTTGCACGGCATTAATGTTGATGCGGGTATGTTTATGTCATACATTGGTTTAAATTCTTATTATCAAGTAGAGAACTGGGAATATCAGGCATCTTTCACTTCCGATAATACACCATGGTTTTTTAATGGTGTACGCATACAAATTTTCGCAACAAAAAAACTTAAGATAGAACCTTGGATTATTAACGGTTGGCAGAGCTACGGCATGTTTAACCAACAACCCGGAGTTGGAGGAAATATTACCTGGTGCCCAAATGAAAATATAAAATTACTTACTAATGATTATTACGGAGCAGATGCCGCACTTATTCCAAACCGAAAAAGATTTCATTCTGATAATAGCTTATTGATAAGATATTTTAACCGACCAAAATCTAAAATCATTAGCAAAATGGCATTTTCTTTAACGGCTGATATTGGTTTTGAAAAAGGTGGTGGTGTTAATGGTTTTAAAACCGGAGATTCTATACAAGGTCCGGCGCAATATTTTGCCAGCGTAATGTTTTATAATCGTATTTGGTTTGCTAAAAATAAATTAGCGTGGACATTTGGCGGAGGGTACATGCAAAATCCGGGGAGGTATCTGGTGTTATATCCTACGGGTGATGCAAGCCCTTTGCCAAACCCAACCAATCCAACAACAACAGCAGGAACTCATCCTTTTAGTGCAAACCCCGGAGATCAATTTAATGGATTTGATTACTCAACCAATATAGATTGGATGCCTAACGAACACGTATTATTCAGAATGGAATTTGTTCACAGAGAATCGAGTGTGCCGTATTTTGCAGGGCATGGTGGCGTAACTTCTCCTACAGGATATACAACCAGCCCGCTTACATCAACATGGGTTCCCGATCTTGTAAAATCTGAGAACAGAATTATTTTCGCTGTGTTATTCAGGCTATAAAACAAAACTTCTCATTATTCCTTTTTCAAGGTATCAGTTTGAGCCACTACAACTTCTTCTTTTTTATACGGACGCGGTCTGCCACGTGAAAATAATTTCGGACTGAATTTTCTTTCTTCTTTTACAGGAAGAACAGCAACTTCTTTTTCGGTTTCAGCTTTTGCAACCGTTACACTTTCTTTTGCAACAATAGCTGAGTTGGGCGATTTCTTTGCTGAGTCTATTTCCAATAATTCAATAACAGAATACATGGGTGGTTCTCCACGAGAAAAGTATTCAATTTTTAAATCAGATACTTTAGGTGTTGGCGGAGGCAAAGCATTTTTTGCAACAACTTTACCGGTGTTAGCTGATTGAGCTAATTTTTTCTCAGCTAAAACAAATGATTTTACAGTAGATGCCTCTTCCTTTTCATACTGAATGAGCGTGCCTTGATTTATGTCTTTTGCTAAATCTATTGTGCCGTAAATTCCGGCAGAGATCATTGCTACGATGCATGTAATTAAAAATATTTTCATCGTTCAAGTTGTTAGAGTTGATAAATAGTTTCTGCTTTTATAAAAAATAATTCCTTCTGCTATTACCGCATTTCCCAATACACTTATCCAAAGAGAAATAGAATAGTTTGTGAAATCATTCATGCCGCCCATAAAAAATAAAACATGATACACCCTAAAAGTTACTGCTGTTAGTGCCATTGCGTAAGAGCGTATCATCCAAAATTTATGCGAAAGAAAATTTCTTTCGCGAGCCGCTGAAACAAAACCTTTGTAGGTAGAATAAAACCAGAAAATTGCCATGAACATAAAACAAGCTCTTTCCCAATATCCTCCCTTAGCAAAAAAAGTCATATAAAATCCGGATGGCGCACCTATAAGCAATACAACAAAGACATATATTTTTCCGCTGATGATGTGTATGCGTTTTCTTTTTCCGAGTATCCAGGAAGAGAATTGTAATAGCGCAGTTATTATGCAAACTGATCCTGCAGCAATGTGTACGTAAAAACTAATTCTCCAAACCGGTTTATTATAAAGCACAGAACGTTCTTCCAAAAAACTCATGTGTTTATCAAATGTAAAATAAGGAAGTGTGTTATAAATTAAAAGCAGACTCAAAAAAATCACAGGAATCCAAAACAGGAATAAAAACCCGTTACTGAGTGCTTTTTTTGCGGTAAGATTCCTGCTATTCATACATTACTTTTTATTAGGATGCAGGGAATCCAACTATTCAACAAAAAAAACTTACAATTATTGCTCCCTACCTTGCTTTTTTTTGAGATTTAGGGAATTTTAACAAAAAACCACGATTAAATATTGAAATTCTCTACTCGACACTTTTTTTATGCCTTATACTACAAAAGACCCTGTCACTCTATAAAATTGTGAAGCCTGAAAAATTATGTATATTTAAAAATTATTTTCAATAAGTCGAGGCTGATCTTATTATCTAAAAATGAAATGAAATGAAAGAAAAAGACCTAATTCGATCAGAAGAAGTAGATGTGAATGGAATTTTTACTTTAATTAAATCCTTCTTTGCAAGTATTTTTGGAGGTATTGCAAACCTTGTAAAATTTAGTTTAAACAATCTTGTTAAGCTAACTGTTTTTTCTGTTTTAGGAATTGCCATTGGAATTGGAATATTTTTTCTTATGAAACCGATCTATACTACTCACATAGCAATATCGTCTAAGCGATTAGATAACGACCATTGTTCCATGCTTATTCAAACACTCGAGGATTTGAACGATCATAAAGAAAACGTAGATGTCGTTGCACAAAAATTAAATATTACAACTGAAATGGCTCGCGAAATTAAAAACATCGAATTCGAAGAGTATAATAGTAAAATGGGAAAACGATTTAAAGATTCTGTATCTGTTTACGCTCCATTTAAGGTACTGGTAAAAGTTTATAACAACGGGATTTTAGATTCGCTTGAGAAAGGCATTGTAAGTTATTTAGAAAATAATGAATATGCTTTGAAAAGAAAAAAAATTTCGGAAGAAGGACTGCAGTTACTTAGAGTTGATATCAACAAAGAGATAACCTCACTGGATAGTCTAAAGAAGATTGTAAACAAAAGTATTGTTCCGCAAAGTACTGGTACAGGCATAATACTCGGACAGCCTATTAATCCTGTTGATGTTTACCAAAAGGCCATTGACCTTTTTAGTAATAAATTAAATGTACAAGAAAAACTTGCACTGAATAATAGCATTGAGGTCTTGGAGAGCTTTACTAAATTTACTAAACCAACCTGGCCAAAACTATGGTTAAATATTTTGTTGGGTGCAATTGGTGGATATTTATTGGGATTTATTTTTACATACAAAACAGGCCAACTCAAAACTTCTTTCAAGAAAAAATAATTCTTAAACAATAAATTATGGCAGTTGATTTTTTAAATCCATCAACCAAAAACTCGATCAATCAAAAATTTAGGCAGAAAAGATTTAGATTTTTTACAACGCTTCTAAATAAAATTAAATCACCGCAACCAATAAAGGTTTTAGATATTGGCGGAACGGAAACGTATTGGGAAAGGATGAATTATTTAGGTGAAAATAATATACATGTTACATTGCTAAACTTGGAATTAGTAGAACCGAAGAACAGTAACTTTAAGAGTGTAAAAGGGACCGCCTGTGATTTATCTGAGTTTAAAGACAAAGAATTTGATGTTGTTTTTTCCAATTCTGTAATTGAACATCTTTTTTCCAAGGAGAACCAAAAGAAAATGGCTGACGAAGCTATAAGAGTAGGAAAATATTATTATATACAAACTCCAAATTTTTATTTTCCACTCGAGCCTCATTGGCTTTTTCCTTTCTTTCAATTCCTTCCTTTTAGCCTAAGGGTTTTTTTGACTAGACACCTAAATTTAGGGCATTATAAAAAAACTATTGATAAAAATAGGGCTATTGAAAGGGTGTCGGAGGTCAGGCTTCTGACTCAAACTGAAATGAAAAAATTATTCCCGGATGGGAAAATATACAGAGAAGTTTTTTTAGGATTAACGAAATCTATAACTATGTATCGTTTTCCTGCTTAGAAATTTTCTAAAACTAGCCAATCGTTATTAACCGAATTCTTTAAATATTGGAAGTTGAATACAGTTATTACACCTCATCCAAAAAGCTGTTGAAAACAGTTTTGACTATAATTTTAATGTCCATAAAAAAGGACCAGTTCTCAATATAAAAAATATCCATCTTAACCCTTTTTTTCATTTTCATGGGATCGGTTGTTTCCCCTCTTAAACCCATCACTTGCGATAAACCCGTTATACCCGGTTTTATCATGTGGCGCACCATGTAATCATCAAATATAGCAGAGTACTCTTCGGTGTGTTTTAGCATGTGCGGACGCGGGCCTACAACAGACATGTGTCCCAAAAAAACATTAAGAAACTGCGGTAATTCATCCAGGTTGTGGTTGCGTAAAAATTTTCCGACACTCGTTATCCTCGGGTCATCTTTGCTTGCTTGTTTATCATGCGAATCATTATTTACATGCATCGTACGCAGTTTATAACACGAAAAACTTTTATTATTTAAGCCTGACCGCTGTTGTTTAAAAAATAAGGGGCCTTTAGAGTTTAGTTTAATTAATAAAGCTAAAATAGGGATGAACCATGATAGCAAAAGAACACATACTAAAAATGAAAATAAAATATCAAAACAACGTTTTACGGATTTGTTGATGAAATCATCTAAGGGAATACTTCTAAATGCAATTACAGGTATTTGTCCGTACAAATCGAGCTTAAATTTTTTGTACTGCACACCAAAAATATCGGGCAGTAATTTAATTCGGATAAAATTTCTGTCGGCAAAATCCATAAGAGAAGCTACCTGATTATTATTTATGTCAGATACAGAGCAATATATTTCATCAACCGAATGCTCTTTTGCAAATGCCTCTACGTCAGCAATTGTTCCTTTAATAGGATCGTTTTTGGCGGCACGATCATCAAAAGCACCTAAAAATCTATACCCATGCTCGGGATGTTGATTAAAAAACTCTAATAGATTTTCTGCCGATTCTCCAAAGCCGGCTATTATTACTCTTCTGTAATTATATCCCAGTTTTCTGTAAATACGAAGCCAGAACATAAGCGAGATCCTCCAAATAATAATACAAAGTGTGACTAGGCCATAACAGAGCAATAAATGTTCGCGGGAATAAATAAAATAGTGTCCCATGATGCCATTATAGGCCTCTATGAGAAAAAAGAAAATGAATAATGACCTGAATACACTGCCAATAATGGTTATCCAACCTGTAACCCTGTAAAGTTTATAGGCTTTAGAAATATAAGCGGTAGATGCCCAAGCTATATTAAAGAAAAACAATAAGCCCAGATAATAATTAGAAAAAAAACCGGAAAATTCTTTTAAAATAAAAAAATAGGCAACAATGAAGGAGATATTTATAACGAGAATATCTCCAAGGAAATAGATAGGTTTGATTAAGCGGGAGTAAGCGCCGTGCATACGATCTTGTTATGTAAAAAAATTGTAAACAAATATGAGCAAAAAATATGAGAGTTCAAATCATTCTCCCTCTTTAAACCCGGTATATTGAAAGGCAAACAACGCATTAAATAAAGCAAAAAGCACTACTCCATGTTGGCGCTCGAGCATGGATTCTGTTAAACAGGAAAAAACAAAAATTGTTAAAAAAATAAAATATAAAGGCTTTTTGTATTTAAAAGCATTCATAAATGCTGCAAAAAGACATATTAGCAATAAAAACAGACCAATAATACCTTGTCCAATCGTTGTTTCCAAAAACTGATTATGGGCATTATATTTTGTGTTTTCCCAATAGGTTAACTGGTAATAGTTGTTTGCAACGTAACATTTTTGTAATTCGTCTTGTACATCTCCGGTTCCGACGCCAAAAAAAATATTATCATCAATAATTTTTTTGGAGCAATCCCAATTTAATTCCCTAAGTGCCCTTCCGCCCCATATTTTATCCACAGAATATCTCCCTTTATAGTTTATAGCTTCTTTAAAACGTTCGCGATTGATCGGGATTAAAAAAATCAACAACAAAAATACAACGCACATTGGCATAAGTATGAAAAGAGATTTTTTAAATTGCCCCTTTTTAGCGAAAATGTAAATGGTATAAATAAATACACCAAACATAAAAGCAATAATTTGCATGCGTGCTGATAGTAAAAAAATCATGCATGAAAAGAAAAGCACGGCCAAAACGCAAACACCTTTTTGCTTTAATAAGAGAGCTCGAAAATTACTTGAAAATTCCGAAAGAATTATTGCGACGGATAAAATGATATATAAAGATAAATAAGAAGCATGCATGCCGGCAAGACCGCTTAACTTATGGTAAAAGAAAAAATTGCTATCGCTAAATTGAAAATACTTATAGGAAGCGACCAACAGAATAAATACACTTGTTGCTAAACACGAAATAACAAAAGAAAATAAAATTGTTTTTATTTCTTTAGCGTTCAATTTTGGTGTAAAGCCTAGTATGACAGGAAAAAAAACAAGCGCTATTTTTTTTTGTAATTCAAAAGATGCTTCCTGAGAATTATCGGTTCTAACTAATCCCGCAACCAGAACCAAATAAGGGGAAATAAAAAGCAATACCCAGAAATAATTTTTTTTTGCGGTTTCTTTAAACGAGCAAATAATTAAGGGAATGGAATTAACCAGTAATAAAAGAATAAAAAAACTATTTAACTGTAAATGGTCAATTGAAAAAGGTAACGTGGATACGACACAAATAAGTAGCAGGCAATGAAGTTTCTTGCAAAAAGTATAAATAGTGAAACACATGATTTATTTCCCGAATAAAATCTTTTTATATAAAAGATAAATATATAGAATATTGGTGTTAAAATACCGCTTGCCTAATCGAAAAGGGTCTTGTAAGAATCTATACAACCATTCTAAGCCTGTGCGTTGCATCCAAAGTGGCGCTCTTTTTTTAAGATTTGCGTGTATTTCAAAAGCTGCGCCAACAGCTAATAAAACGGCAGCAATGTTTTTGTGATTTTGTGCTGCCCATGTTTCTTGCTTAGGGCAACCTAATGAAACCAACACTATATTTGCTCCCGATTCATTTATGGTTTTTGCGTATTGTTCGTTTTCTTGTACAGATAATGTTTTAAAAGGCGGAGAAATACTTCCTGCTATTTTTAACTTCGGAAATTTTTGAAGTATATTCTTATTCAAATTTGCCAAAACATTTTTAGTTGACCCAAAGAAAAAAACCGATAAATTATTTTTTTCGCAAGCAGAAAGAATATCTAACATAAAATCTATTCCCGCAATCCGGTCCTGTTTAATGCCATATAATTTTTTTATGGCGTAAACAAGCGGCATTCCGTCCGAAAAAGTAAAAGCAGAAGCATTTACCAGTTTCTTTAAATCACTATTCTTATATGCTTCTATAACCATGTGTACATTCGCAAAACAGACATATGCTGAAACCTTGTTCTGAGCATATTGTATTACTTGAAACAAAGCCTGCTGGTAACTTATAATATTTATATTTAGGCTGATTACTTTCCTTTTTTCCATTATCAAAAATAATTGTTTTACAGAGGTATTTCTTTATCCAAAGTGTTTTTGCATACACCCATTAGTAAACAAAATATGTGCGAATTTTAATAGTTGACGAATTTCTAATTAGTTTGTTCGGAAAAACAGACATCCATATTATTATAGAATTTTTCCATGGTAAATTTTTCCAGGTAATTTTTCCTGCTTTCTTTCCCCATTTTTTCTCTTAATTCTATATCCAATATTAACAATTGCAATTTTTCAGCAACAGCAGTTGCATCTTTAATATAAACAAGGTATCCGTTTTTACCCTCTTCCACCATTCCAGGTATGCCTCTCCATTGTGTTGATATAATTGGTAACGAAAACTGCATAGCCTCGAGGATTACAATCGGGAAAGCTTCATTTTCATAATAACTCGGAAAACAAAATATATCAGCGTTAGCAAATATTTCATTTTTTAAGCTTCCCGTGATTTGACCAATATAGTTGACGTAATCATTTAATTGATATTGCTCAACTACATTGAAGAAACGAATTTTTATTTCCTCGGACGCAAATTTCCCGGCGAAATCAACCAAAAAAGGAATTTTTTTCTCTACCAATTGTTTACAGGCTTCCAATAAAATAAATTCTCCCTTTGTTTCTTTTAAAAATCCAACAAAAAGAATTTTCACAGGTGCTAACGAATCTTTGGTTCTGGTTGCCGCTAATGAGTTATCTTCAATGCCATAAGGTATAGTTAAACATTTTTTTGCTTTAAAAAATTGTGAATCCGGTGGCACATGAGATGATGGAGCAATAGCCACCTCGCAATTAAAATAAGCCCGCTGAAAAAAGAATTTTTCAAGAGCATTCAATTGTGCCCATATTTCACATATCCCACTGGCATGAAAATGAAATATTGTTTTTTTAAACATCCACCTTGTAAGACAAAGAATAACCATATCTCTGTAAATGGGAATTTTATTTGCTCCGGATGGCGGATAATATAACACCTGTGCATTATTGACTATGCGATGATAAAATATTTTAAATATAACCGGAAACAAATGAATTATTTTAAAAACCTGAACTTTCCCTATATCTTTTAGTTCATTGGAAAAGGCCATTCGGATGTGAATAAGTGTTGCGTTCTGATATTTACCGTCTAGCAATCTTTGGATCATCATTGCTTGTCCATGTATTGGAGGAGGTGTTTGTCCGACAACTAAAACCTTATTCATGATTAAAAAGGAGAATTAGAAACATAAAAATTCGTTCAAATATAGACAATCTTTTGCAAAAATTGCCGACGTGCGACCCAACAATAGACACTAAACCGCAAGTGGCGCATGGTGTTGTTTTACAATAAATATACTGTACACTTCAATAAACTTAACAAGTAATATGAAAAAAAGCACCTCGGTAAATTCTAACAGGTTGTCTGCAAATAAATTCAATAACATGAAAAGGCTACCTAAAAGTATAAAATCTTTTAATATGACGGCAGATTTATTCTGCGCTGATTCTTTTAGTCTTTTTATAATGTATTTTATTTTTTTAAATACCACAAAAGAAAGTATAAGGCAAAAAACAAACCCGTATTCTGCAAGTAAGGAAATAATCGAGGAAAATGGTTGGTTTCGGGTTCCATCAAAATAAAGTTTAGACAGTATTTTTTTATCCCACAAAGGATAAATATATTTGGCTGCGTATTTAGGATTATGCACTCCAAATATTTTTTCAAAGGGATTACCAGGACTATAATCCCCATTTAACAGAAAGGAAACACGACTGTTAAAAGTACCTGGGCCAGTTCCAATCAAAAACCGCTTAGAGTCTGTCATGTAATGTTTCTTATAATAATAATAAACAAATAATTTTCGTGGTATTCTTGTTGCGACCGTGTCAGGCTTTTTATCTAGTTTTTCAAATCCATCAACAAAACTTTTAACATTATTAATATTATACTTCAATGTAACCGGATTAATTATAAACATAAATAGATAGATGACCCCAATAAAAAATAAAACGCCCAATATTAATTTTAAACTTCTTTTGACAATTAAGTAATAGGAGAGGCATGTAACAATCATAATCATAAGCCCCATACCGTATAAAGCCATAACAAATGAAAACAGGAAGAACAAAAACATATACAAAGAATATTTTCGCTTATCATGTTTAAATTTTGAAAAATAATATAAGAAAAGTAATCCGTTTATTATAGACATTCCGTGAGATCCAACTCCATGTGTTCCGTAAAGCCCAATAAAGGCGTCGTCTGGAAGATTGGTTACTGGATATACCGGAAAAATAATATATTGAACTAGACCGAGGCAATTATTAAAAATCATAAAATAACTGGCAAACCTGATGAATACGAAGAGCAATTCGTAATTAGAAGAATTTATGAATTCAGGTATGGGACTGCATAAAAAAAACAAAATAGTTGTAAGCACGATATACATAGAAAGTATAAAATTAGCCCATAGCATATCTTCTCCCGTGGCTCCTAATATGCAAACACAAGCAAGAGTAACAAGTGGCAATAATAAAAAATTTATGCTAACCTTAAACGGTACAACAGAAAATAAAAGAATAGGAATAATAAAGTACAGGGGTACAAGAAAGGAACGCAAAAAAGTAAGTAGCACGAGACAAAACAAAAAAAGAGCAAAGCTGTGTTTACTTAATTTGTTCTGTAAAAGATCTTGCCTTGTTATTTCCAAACGCCTATTTGATTTAACTGTAAATATATAGAATTAATACCAATGCACTAATCCATTGGACGCATCTAGTAAAGCGCTTTAAATTTTTTATAATGAAAAAAAGCAAATAAAAAGGATACAATAATAAACCCTGATAAATATGTAATGAGCGTGTCTTGAAAATAAATCCTCATAAACAAGGGTACGATAAAGATGCCCAGATTTAAAAAAAGAAACCTGATTCTATTAAAAAAATACTTTTTTTTAAGAGATAACTTTACCAAACCAATTGATATAACCGTTTCGCCTAAAAGAATACTAACGGCGATACTGTTTAAGCTTTTATGCATCACATAAGATAAAATAACTACACTTGCTAAGGCTATTGCCATAGAATAACCCATAACTTTAGTATATCCTTTATCTTTTTTCTCAAGTAAAGATTTGGTGGTAAGACTTAAAAAAAGAGAACAGGTTATAGCTGAACAACCTAATAATACAAAGAAATTTTTTTGTCCCACAAATTGCTTTCCAAACATAAGACTTATAAATGTTTCTGGAAAAATCAAAACAGAGCCTCCAAAAAGAAGGCCCGTTAAAATAGATAATTGATCTATTTTCAGGCAAACAGAATCATTTAACATGTCTTTCATAAAAGCTTGATGTATAACACGAAGAACACTTTTAAAAATAACATAAAGTTTAAGGCCGATAAATGCAACCGCTATGATTTCATCAGGATATAAATATTTTGCCACCAGTAAAATGCCGACCCCCAAAAAATAAAATGAAAGGGAAACAAGCCCGAGAGATAAACTTTTTGCATAAAGCGATAAACTTTTAACCCGCGGCATAAAAAATAGTTTAGTTTTCAAAAATCGGGCAATGAAAAAATTAGTGGTTAAATAAATCAATACTATACCAAAGGCATAAAAATAAGCAACACCAGCGCGAAAATAAATAGTAGTAACTACCAATAAGGAAAAAGGGATGAGGAGTCGAAAAAAAGCTACCAAGGAACCCGCTATAGGATATCCTCTTGCATATAACGCATAATCGCCACTTAATGCAAAAAAGGGCGCAAATAAAAAAACCAAATATTGCGGGTTAATAAATGCAAATGCAGACAAAAAAGCCATAAAAATTCCCAGCGTAACCCGCGCGCTTTGGGTTTTAATATATTCCTCTTTCCAATTGTCTGAAATAGAAATATTCCTCATAGCAACAGGCTGAAGCCCCAACGCAATTACATATATTATAAGCAAAACAATTGCATCAACTCCTGCAATGGCGCTGATCTGCTCAGGAGAACAATGCTGAGAAACAAATTTTAAAGTAAAGATGGAAAAGAGATGCCCTGCCCCGGTTATTAATAATATTATAGCAACCCTGTTTATCATAATTAATTATAGGAAAATAAAAAACCGTAATTTTTATTTTTCTGCAAAAACAAAATCAACAGCACTTAAAGTGGTAAACGTATTAGTTGCTATTTTATTTTTCGCCTCATCATAACGTTTTAAAAAATTTTTATCTCCAAAAAAAGTGCTTCTTATTTTTTCTTGCACCAAACTTTCGAACCAAAAAATAGTTTGTTGTTGTCTTTTTTTATCAAAGAAATTTTTTGCTTTGGTGTGCCGAATATATTTTTCAATCATCTCGTACACCTCTTCAATTCCTGTGTGCTCGGTACTTGAACAAATTTTTACCTCCGGCATCCACTCACTTTCCGTTGGTGGAAATAAATGAATGGCGTTTGCATAATCGGCACGCGCAGTTTTTGCTTTATCAATATTTGTCCCATCAGCTTTTGTAATTACAATACCGTCGGCCATTTCCATAATGCCGCGTTTAATTCCCTGCAATTCATCGCCCGCACCCGCAAGCATTAACAACAAAAAGAAATCTGTTAGCTGATGAACTTCTGTTTCGCTCTGCCCTACTCCAACTGTTTCAATTAAAATATAATCGAATCCCGCTGCTTCGCAAAGTAAAACACTCTCGCGAGTTTTGCGTTCCACTCCACCAAGACTTCCTCCTGATGGAGAAGGGCGAATAAAAACTTCGCTCTGTGCAGAAAGAAATTCCATTCGTGTTTTGTCTCCTAAAATACTTCCTTTACTCAATGTGCTGCTTGGATCAACTGCCAGCACAGCAACTTTGTGATTTTTTTTAAGAAGTAATTGTCCGAATGATTCTATGAACGTACTCTTGCCAACACCGGGTACGCCGGTAATGCCAATGCGCACAGAGTTACCTGTGTGCGGCAAAATTTTTTCGATAATTTGATTAGCTAATTGCTGATGCTCGGGTTTTGTTGACTCAACTAAAGTAATAGCGCGCGATAAAACAGAAATATCTTTTTGTCCGCCGGGTTGCGAGACTTGTAAAATTCCCTCTACGTACTCGCTTATGCTGAGGGAATTTTTCATTTACACCAATTCAATATCAAATTGCACAAGGTCAACAAATTCTTGTATGCGTTCTTCAACGTCTTTGTTTGTTAATCCAATTAATCTTTCTGTACCAAATTTTTCTACTGTAAAACTTGCCATAGCGGAGCCGTAAATAATTGCGCGCTTCATGTTTTCGAAAGAAATATCTTTTGTTTTTGCAAGGTAACCAATAAATCCGCCTGCAAAACTATCTCCGGCACCCGTTGGATCGTACACATCTTCTAATGGAAGTGCAGGCGCAAAGAAAACTTCTTCTTTATTAAATAATAAAGCGCCGTGCTCGCCTTTTTTTATGATGAGTACTTTTGGTCCCATCGTTAAAATTTTTTGTGCCGCTTTTACCAATGAATATTCGCCTGAAAGTTGACGTGCTTCGCTATCGTTTATGGTGAGTACATCAACCATGCTGATGGTTTTTTTCAAATCATCTAACGCAATATCCATCCAGAAATTCATCGTGTCTAACACAATTAATTTTGGACGCGCAGTTAATTGCGAAATAACTTGTTGCTGAATGGCAGGAACTAAATTTCCGAGCATTAAAAATTCGCAATCTTTGTGGGCATCGGGAACTATCGGATTGAAATCTGCCAGTACATTTAATTGTGTATCGAGTGTATCGCGGGTATTTAAATCGTTATGGTATTTACCTGCCCAGAAAAAAGATTTTTCTCCTTTTTTAATTTGCAAACCTTCCATATCAACACCCTGACCTTTTAGTATGCCTAAAAATTTCTGATCGAAATCATCGCCGATAACAGAAACCAGATTTATATGCTTGTAAAAATAAGATGCGGCTAAGCAAATATAGGAAGCTGCGCCTCCAACAATTTTATCGGTTTTGCCAAAAGGGGTTTCAATAGCATCAAACGCAACCGTACCAACAACAAGTAAACTCATAATATTTTTTTGGCAAATATATTGCTTTATTGCAAAATTGGTAGTAATATTGCAGCCCTTTTTGTAAAGAGGAACATTCCTTGGTAGCTCAGCCGGTTAGAGCACATGACTGTTAATCATGGGGTCGCTGGTTCGAGTCCAGCCCGAGGAGCAGATGAAGAGGCTAAAACGCCTCTTTGTTTTTTTAAAAAATGCGGATGTGGCGTAATGGCAGCCGCGCCAGACTTAGGATCTGGTGCCGTAAGGCGTGGGGGTTCGAGTCCCTTCATCCGCACTCCTAAAAAAGAAAAGCCCTGAAGCAAAAAACTTCGGGGTTTTTTTCTTTCCGACTTTTTTCGAAAAAAATTTCAATCTTTGTGAAATGGAGAAACCCGGTTTTGATGATATTTATATGAATTTGGCTGTTGACCTCAGCCAAAAATCGCATTGTGTAAAAGCACAGGTTGGTGCCGTACTTACAAAAGACACTCGCATTATTTCTGTGGGATATAATGGCCCGCCGGCCGGCACACACAATTGTGATGAGCAATGGCCCGAAGTTGGTTGTCCGCGCGACAGCAAAAACTCTTGCTCTTTAGCTTTACATGCCGAACAAAATGCGATACTGTATGCGTCAAAAAACAATGTTTCTATGCAGGGCTCTACGCTTTACATTACACTTGCGCCTTGTATTGCCTGTGCGCGCGTTATATATACTGTTGGAATAAAAAAAGTTTTGTATTTAAATTCCTATGCCGAAATGAAAGGGCTGCCAACCGAAGAAGGCGCTGATTTTTTAAAAAAATTTGGGGTGGAAGTCATTCGCTATAAACCCGAATTGAAAAATGTTTAGTACAAACAAATTTTACCGCCAAGACGCTAAGACGCCAAGAGTATTTGTAGCAGTAGTTATAAAAAAAACTTTGCGCCTTTGTGCCTTTGCAGTGAAAAAAAACAAGATGGTATGGCCGTTACTGCTTACTGCCTTTTTATTTACTGCCAACTGTACTATGGCGCAGGAAAGCGGCGGTGCCGGAGCAGATAACAAGGGCGGAGAAAAAACTTCTTTTAAATCGAAACGCAAACAACGCAAAGAAGACCGGCGTTTAGCGCGAGAAAAACGTAAATTAAAAAAACAAGAGGAGAAAGCCATAAAAAACCATCATAAGCGCATACAAACTAAAGATGTGCAAAAGCGGATGAAGAAAAATCGTCGGCGCGATAAAAAAAATAGTCGCAAGTATCCAACCTGATAATCGCCTAAACCGACCACTTATCAAAAAAATCCTACCAGTTACCAAGTGGCGTAGCTTAAAAAGAAAGCTTTATTGTAATATTGTGTAATGAAAGTTAAATTTTACTAAAGCAGCATGAAAACAGAGCCCGTATATAGACTGATAATCAATAAACTAAAAATAAACGAAAAAAAATTTTGTGAATTTTTAACAGGATGCTATTTTAGCCGCCTTAATTAAACGCGTTTACTACAAAAATTAAAAAATATGATACGTAAAATTTATCTTTTTCTAACAGCATTTATCGCATTTGGTTCTTTGGCTGTTGCACAAAATAACCCCGGATCTATTAAGGTTTTATTGCAAGACGAGAAAAAAGAAGGGATGCCTTTTGCCAACGTTGTAGTGTACAATGGTACAACACAAGTTGCAGTAGGTACTACCGACATTGACGGATATGCTTTTATTAAGCAATTGACAGCAGGTAAATATGACGTAAAAGCTGTTTTTGTAGGTTATCAAACCAAAACTATTAGTGGTGTAATTGTAAACAACGATAAAACAACTTATTTTACAATTCCTATGAGTAATGCAGGAGGCGTTCAATTAGAAGATGTAATAATAGTATACCAACCCCCACTTATCGATCCGGATACAAAATCGGGAGGAACTGTTGACAGAGCCTCTTTTCAAGCAATGTCTGATAAATCTATTGCCGGTGTTTTATCTACACAGGCAGGTGTTTACAATAACGGAACAGATTTAAACTTACGCGGTGCGCGTGGTAGCGGTGCGGGTGCAGGTGCAGACGGAAGTTCAAGCGCCAACAACATATTTATAGATGGTGAGCGTGTTATCGGTACAGCAAACGTTTCCCGTCAGGCAGTACAACAAATGACCGTTATTTTAGGTGGAATTCCGGCACAGTACGGTGATGTTAGCTCGGGTATCATATCCATTACAACACGCGGACCTCAACCAAAATTCTTTGGTGGTGTAGAAGCTACTTCTTCTCAACTCACAGATAAATTCGGATATAACTTTTTAGGTTTTAGTTTAGGCGGGCCACTACTAAACAAAAAAGACAGTTCGGGAACTAAATCTATCGTTGGTTTCTTCCTTGGCGGTGAGATTGAATATCAAAAAGACCCAAGGCCCTGGGCAAATGGTATTGCATCGGTAAACAAAGATAAATTAAGCAAATTAGAATCGAACCCGCTTGTATATAATCCTTTAAGCAACAATTATTATTTAGCAGCCTCTTATCTTAATGCAAACGACATGACTACTTCTGCGGTTCGTTCAAATGTTGCACAAAGAGGTATTCGTTTAAATCCAAAAGTAGATATTGCAGTTAACCCTAACCTTAACATTACTTTAGGCGGATCGTGGGATTACACAACCAATCACACCTTTGTGTATGAGTATGCTTTATTAAACAGCCAGCATAACCCTCAGGTAGTACAAAATACAATGCGTGGTTATGCAAGATTAACCCAACGATTTGGCCCTACAGGTTCTACCGAACAGGAAAAATCTCAATCGCTTATTAAAAATGCATTTTTTACTGCACAGGCAAGTTATCAGAAATATAAATTTACACAACAAGATGAACAGTTTAAAAACAATTATTTTGATTATGGTTATGTAGGTAAATTTGATGAGGGTCGAATGCCTGTATACAGCAGGGTAGCCGCTGTTACCGGTCATGGAGCACCGTCTAATACACCCGGTTACATGTTTGTCGGTTATGCCGATACAAGTATTTCTTTCACCCCCGGTTCAACAAACCCGTTAACTGCAAATTATACCAGTCAGTTAATGAATGATTATGCCGCACAAGGTGTTAAGGTTTTTGATTATTCTCAAATTTATAATAACAATGGTTTGCGTAATGGCGACAGACCAAATAACGTTCAATCGCTTTGGTATAATACAGGCCGACCATATGGTGGTTATAATATACTTGACCAAAGCATGTTTCGTGTAACATCAAACTTTACAGCCGATATTAAAAACCACTCTATTGTTGTGGGTGTTGAGTTTGATCAGCGCGACGAACGCGGATACACCATACAAACAGGTAACCTTTGGAATACAATGCGCCAATTGGCTAATAAACATAATCAAAGCGTAGATACAGCCTCCTTACAATACAACGCTACAGGTGCTGTTACTGTATTTAATCCTAATGGTTCAAATTATGTAGACAATTCCCTGCCGGTTGTTACAGGTGAAATGAAATACGACCCGGGCGCACAATCGGTTTTCTCAAAAAACTTTTATGATCAGATTGGCGTTAATGGCGATCACAGCATAAATGGTAACACAAAATATATTAATATTGACGCTGTTGATCCTTCTAAGTTAAATTTAGGAATGTTTTCTCCTGACGAACTTTTAAATGGCGGCGGCGGCTCTAGTTTAGTAGACGCTTGGGGTTACGATTATACAGGTAAACGCCTAAATTCTAAACCTGCTTTTAATGATTTCCTTAACAAATTTCATATGGATAAATTTAATGACACTGTTCATGACAGGTTGTTAGGTGCTTTCAGACCCATTTACATGGCCGGTTATATACAAGACCGATTTGACTTTAAGGATATTAAATTTAACGTTGGTTTACGTATTGATCGTTACGACGCAAACCAAATGGTTTTAAAAGACAAATATTTGTTACAAGATGCTTATCATGTTAACGAACTCACAGGCTCTAATGCTTCTTATGCTTCGCAGGTGCCATCTAGCGTGCCAAGCAATGCGGTTGTATATGTGGCAGATAATAACGCGGCAAATAAAAGCATAGTAGGTTATCGCTCCGGCGACAACTGGTATGATGCAAGCGGTAATGCAATATCTGACCCAAAAATTATTTCTGAAGCTGGTGGCGGTACTGCACAGCCTTGGTTATCTAATCCTTCTGCGGCAAAAAGTACTCCTTATTCAAATACTGCTTTTACAAATTATGTGCCGCAAATAAATGTAATGCCGCGTGTTGCCTTCTCTTTCCCAATATCTGACGTGGCTAACTTCTTTGCTCACTACGATATCTTAACGCAACGCCCGGGTTCTTCATTTAATCGTTTAGACCCTAAAGACTGGTATTATTTGCAGTCTAATGTAGCTGCACAACAAGTTTTAGCAAACCCAAATTTAAAATCTGAGCGTACCATCGATTATGAGTTAGGCTTTAGTCAGTTATTAAACGAAAAGAAAAGTGCATCGCTTGAAATTTCTGCTTTCTACCGTGAAATGCGTAACCTAATTCAAATTGTTCGTGTTAACCAGGCATACCCTATTTCTTACCTTACTTATGGTAACGTTGACTTTGCTACCGTAAAAGGTTTTTCTGCAGCATTTAAAATGCGTCGTACAGGTGGTGTTCAGTTTAGCGCCAACTACACCTTGCAGTTTGCAGATGGTTCGGGTTCTAACGCCAATGGCGGATATAACCTTGCCAGTAGTAGTCAGCCGAACTTACGTGTAATTTTACCACTTGATTTTGATCAACGTCATACGCTTACCGCTAACTTCGATTATCGTTTTGGAGAAGGAAAAGATTATCGCGGTCCGCAAACAGTTATTGGCGGAAAAACTTATCAGTGGTTAGAAAATCTTGGGTTTAACATTGTTCCCCGCGTAGGTTCGGGTACGCCATATACCCGTCGTTTCCCGCCAAAAGCTGATGAAGAGGTTGGTAATAATATTACCCAATCTATTTTTGGTGATTTAAACGGTTCGCGTTTACCGTGGCAGTTTCGTACTGATATGCGTGTTGACAAAAACTTCCGGTTAACTTGGGGTAAAGCCAATGGTGATCAAAAAGCCAAAACAACAAACCTTAATATTTATTTCCAGATTCTTAATTTGTTTAATACCAAAAATATTATCGCTATGCATAATTATACCGGCAGTCCTACAGACGATGGGTATTTAGCTTCTAATATTGGTTTAAACGAAATAAACCAAAAAGCTGTACAAGGTGCCGCATTTTCTCAAGCTTTTGTTGATCAATACAGAGCTAAATTAAATGATGGTTCGTATTACAGTATGCCGCGTCAGTTTCGTATAGGTTTACAGTGGGATTTTTAATAATTAGTAACGTGTAATTAGTATTGAGTAATGAGTAAAAAGATTATAAATAAGATGTAAGTGTACCGAGTCCCTGATACTCTATACCCAAGTCTAAAATCATAATAATATGAAAGCAATTATGTATAAATCAATTCTACTTACAGTTTCACTTGGGCTGTGCGTTACTTCGCAAGCACGCGAAAATGTAAACGACGGCACAGGCCATCGTGGAAGTAATACAAACAGTGTGCTTAGTGCCTGTACACCCGGTAAAACACAAACCGAGTTAAAACTAAACGACGTTCGTACGCGCATATTAACCGATGGCGATATGTGGTGGGATTTAAACAACGCCAAATACGAAATTCCAAAAGGAAGTAACTCAATGGCACAATTTGCCGGTTCACTTTGGTTTGGTGGTTACCATAATGGAGGTCTACGTATTTCTGCTATGACTTATCGCCAAAACGGTGTTGATTTTTGGCCAGGTCCTCTAAACCCGGCAACCGTTAATATTGATGCTGCAACTTGTAGCCAATACGATAGGCACTATACATTTACCCGATCCGATGTAGATAATTTTTATGCTTATTGGGCACAGCATGGTTCTGCCGACCCAAGTACCGCAAGTTGGATTAAAGATTATCCCGGAAATTATGATTACGCCGGTTATTCTGTTAATGCCCCGGGCAAATCAATTCCCATGAATTATTTAGCGCCTTATTATGATAACAACGGCGATGGACTTTATAATTATGCAGATGGAGATTACCCCGCATACAACGTAAAAGGTACTCCTACCAACAGGGGAGAGTGTGTTCGCCGTTTATTTGGCGATGAAACTATTTTTTGGGTGTTTAACGATAAAGGTAATAACCATACAGAAACAGGCAGCCTTAACGCCATTGGTGTTGAAATTCGTGCACAAGCATTTGAATTTTCTACCGGCGATGAGTTAAACCAAATGAGTTTTTATAACTACGAAGTAATTAACTGGAGTACCGATAAACTTGACAGTACTTATTTTACCGTTTGGGATGATTGCGACTTAGGTAACTACCAAGATGATTATATTGGTTGCGACGTAAAACGCGGTTTAGGCTACCAATATAACGGAGATAATTACGATGAAGATTTTGGCGGATTTACCGGATACCACGATAAATTACCTGCCATTGGTTGCGACTTTTTTCAAGGACCTTATGCCGACCAAGGAGATGGTTATGATAACGACCGCGATAGTTGCGTAGATTGTACTTGGCAATTAGGTTCAGATGGTAAGCCATGTTATGGTTGTGCTCCTATCCCCGATAATGTTTTACCCGAACAAATTATTATGAGCCGCTTTACGTATTATACAAATACCGGCGATCCTCAAACCGGTAACCCTAATGCAAATTCTCCATCACAGTATTATAACTTTATGAGTGGTAAGTGGAAAAATGGTACACCAATGACGTACGGAGGTAACGGAACAGCAACTACCAATACGCCTTGTGATTTTTTATTTCCCGGAACTACTGATTATAACGGGTGGGGATTAGGCTATCAGCCTGCCGGAGGTAATGGTCCTCATACTACACAAACACCTTCGGGTAATTATGGTGCCACCGGTTGGACTCAAAACCAAGCAGCCGTTGTAAAAAATGATATGCGTTTTTTAATATCTTGCGGTAAATTTACCTTGCTGCCAGGAGCCGTTAATTATGTAACCTACGGTATTCCTTTTGCACGGTCAAATTCTGCCGATAATTTAGCCCCTATTCCATTATTACAAACAGCCGATGATAAAGCACAAGCTTTGTTTGATAATTGCTTTAAAGTACTTGACGGACCCGATGCACCTGATTTAACTATTCAGGAAATAAGCAACCAGCTTTTAATAACTATCGGCAATAATCCTTACACAAGCAATAACTACGAAGCAAAACGTTATTCTGAAGCCGATGCAACCATTCAGCCTGTTGGTTCTATTAAAACACCTGATAATTTATTCAGGTTTGAAGGGTACATGATTTATCAATTAAAAGATGAAACAGTTGGCGCAAGTGATTTGTATAATGCAGATAAAGCACGTCCTGTTTTTCAATGCGACGTTAAAAACGGCGTTAAACAAATTGTTAATTTTACATCAGACCCGGCCTTAGGGTTAGTGCCTCAGGTTATGGTTGCTTTTAATGGTAACGATGCCGGAATACAAAATTCTCTTACTATAACCGACGATAAATTTGCTTCAAACGACCCTCGCTTAATCAATTTTAAAAATTACTATTACATGGCTGTTTCTTATGCCTATAATAATTATTTAACCTATGTTCCTAACGTTCCTCCAACCGCTGCAGTTGATACACATAAAGTTGATGGTCATAGCGCAACTAATCCCGGTATTTCATTTACCGATCCGGGATCAGGTGATTATAACGGACAGAAAAAACCTTTCTTAAGGGGACGTCGAAATATTAAAGTTTACACAGGTATTCCACACGACCCGGCACCGGAATCTTATGGAACAGTAATGAATTCCAGCTACGGAATAGGCCCTCAAATTACCCGCTTAGAAGGTCAGGGTAACGGTGGTTTAGCACTTGATTTAACAGATCAATCTATTAACGATATTTTAGCTAATAATCATTTTCAAAAAATAACTTACGTTGGTAACCGTGGTCCGTTAACTGTAAAAGTAACCGATCCTCTTCGTGTTATAAAAGGAGATTTTATCGTGAAATTTATTGCGTCTACTAAAGTAAAAATTGGTGCAGATAGCTTATGGCAATATTACGGTAACCCACCGGTTGCCGGAACTGCCAACCTTGATACCGGTAAAGTTAAAAACGATAAAAAAATGCGTTGGTTTATGACTGGTACTTATGTAGATGCCAGCGGAAACCACGTAACTAAAACCTGGTTGTCTGATGAAGGAATTAATCTTGGTCAGGAAAAAATAGTAACCGGATTAAGCAATGAACCTTTAGGCTTCTCTGTAACTGTTAGGCAGACTGCAGATCCTCAGCCAACAGCCCGTATTAATTCTCCCTCTACTTCTAACATAGGTTCTGCCGATGCGGCAGACTTACTTGAGTCTTCAATGACATTTGCCAACACATCTACGCCGTGGTTAGGTGCTGTGGCTGATCAGGATGGAAGCCAGTTTCAGGATTGGATACTTGCCGGCGGAGCTCCGGGAGATATAAGCGGTGTACACGGAACCAAATCCTTTTTTGCCGATGCCGGCGGAATATGGGAAAAAGTTATTGGAGGCACATGGGCCCCATGGCGTATGGTTAGTCAAAACTATTGGGCTCCTTCGTACATATATAATAATCTTGCCCAACTTACTCCTGCAAAATATGGCGATACCCGCTTGTTAAGCAGTGTTGATATAGTATTTACAAGCGATCAAAGTAAATGGAGCCGATGCCCTGTGGTTGATATGAATCCGGCAACCGATATACACAGCAGTCTGCCCTACAAATGGCAGTTGCGCAGAGCGCCTTCAGTTGATAAAAATGGTTCTGCTAATTTTCCTTCAACAAATAACAACGATTATGATAGCAGCATGAGTTGGTTTCCCGGCTATGCAATTAATATAGAAACAGGCGAACGTTTAAATATCATGTTTGCCGAAAACTCATCAGATACAGCTAACCGCGGTCATGATATGATGTGGAACCCAACTAAAAACATTACAAATACTTTGGGTACAAAAGCCATACATGGCGGTATGCATTATGTGTATGTTTTTGGGCATAACTCAGACGGAAATTTCACTAATACTACTACCGGAGAAGTACTACCAAGCGATATCAGGCGGTATGATGCCGGAAAAAGTATTTTCCAACTGCTAAGGGGCTTCAGTAGCTGGCCAAGAGATATAAATAATATTGCAATTAGCGGCGAAAAAAGTGCTAAATGGTCATTATTAGCTGAGGTTTATAAAGATCTTATGTGGGTAAATATGCCGCTTTCTGCAAATGGTATTGATATTAAAAAACCTTCCGATATACCTTGCGATGTTAAAGTTCGTATACGTGTTAATAAACCTTATCGTTACGGGTCATCAATGACTACCTCATCATCGCACACAAGTAAAACAGTTACCGGCTTAAGCGCATTGGCCTTAACTTTTACAAATACTCCTATTGACGATAATTCGCCAACGAGTTTACCTGAAGATGTTGTAAGCAATCCGCAAAACGGTAATTTCCCGATGTATAAATTCAACACCAACGATTTAGCACCAAAAAATTACGATCAAAATTCTGCACAGAATGCGTTGGCTAAAATCAATATTGTGCCTAATCCTTATTACGGACACAGCGCTTACGAAAAAACAAGGATTGATAACGTAGTTAAAATTATTAACCTTCCTGTGAAATGTAAAGTACGTATCTATACTTTGGCAGGAACACTTGTTCGTACCATCGAAAAAGATAACGACCAAACTTATATTACCTGGGATTTAAAAAATGATAAAAACGTTCAAATTGCCAGTGGTTTATATATTATGCATATAGATGCTCCGGGCATTGGAGAACGTATCTTAAAATGGTTTGGTGTTATGCGTCCGTACGATTTACAATCTTACTAAAGCATAAATAAAAAAGTTTAAAAAGAGAAGTTATGAATTTAAAATTAATAGTATCAGGCACATTAGCAGCAAGCATTTTGACTACAGCTGCTTTTGCAGGAAACCCCGATCGCGCAGGCTCTGCTGGTGCTCAGGAATTACTTATCAACCCGTACGCACGCTCCAGCGGGTGGGCAGGTGCTAACTCGGCTAAAGCACGCGGGTTAGAATCTATGTTCTTAAACGTTGCAGGTCTTGCCTTCACTAAAAAAACAGAAGTTGTTTTCAGTCGTACTAACTGGTTAGGCGGCGCAGGCATTAGCATTAATAACTTTGGTTTCAGCCAACGCGTTGGAGAAACAGGAGCTATTGGTTTAAGTGTAATGGCACTTAACGCCGGAAACATTCCCGTAACTACTGTTGATAATCCCGAAGGGGGCTTAGGCACATTTAATCCTTTATTCATTAACATCGGACTTTCTTATGCTAAAGGTTTTTCCGATAATATCTATGGTGGTGCAACTATTCGTGTTATTCAGGAGCAAATATCTAACGTATCGGCTCGAGGCGTGGCTATTGATGCAGGTATACAATATCACACCGGTAAATACGATCAGGTGCATTTTGGTATCTCTTTGCGTAACGTGGGTCCTAAAATGAGTTACCGCGGAGATGGTTTAACTTTTGAAGCTAACGTTTTAAACGGCAGTCAATATAACAACACCATTAATGGTTATACAGCTACTTTCGAAAATCGTTCTGCTGCATTTGAATTACCTTCTTTGGTAAACATTGGCGGTGCTTATGATTTTTATTTAACCAAAGATTCTTCGGGTATCAAAAAAGATCATCGCATAAGTGTTGCCGCAAATTTTACTTCTAACTCATTTACATACGACCAATATATTTTGGGCGCTGAGTATGGCTTTAAACAATACTTAATGCTGCGCGCCGGTTATTCGTACGAAAAAGGTATCGGCACAAAAGATTCTAAATCGGCTTATACGGGTCCTTGCATGGGTATTACACTTGAAATACCTTTTGGTAAAGACAAGCAATCTACTTTTGGCCTAGACTATTCATACCGGTTTACAAACCCGTTTTCGGGAACGCACTGCATTGGTGCACGCATAAACTTGTAGAAGTATAATAAACTTTTTATATTCGTATTACGAAAGACCTCTGCCTTTGGCGGGGGTTTTTTCTCTTTAAAACCCAGACAAAAATGTCACAACAAATATCTTATTTTACCGAAGAAGGTTTGCAAAAGTTAAAAGACGAAGTTCATTTTTTAAAAACAAAAGAACGCGCAAGTATTGTAAAACAAATTGCGGAGGCACGTGATAAAGGCGATTTGTCTGAGAATGCAGAATACGATGCAGCACGCGAAGCACAGGGAATGTTGGAAGCACGCATCGCCAAGTTGGATGATGTTTTAGCTAACGCCCGTCTGGTTGATGCAAGCCATATTGATACTTCTAAAGTTTCTATTTTAACGAAAGTAAAAATAAAAAATCTTAAAAATAATCAAACCGTTCAATACACTTTAGTTACACAAAGCGAAGCAAATTTGAAAGAAGGTAAAATTTCGATCGATTCTCCAATAGGAAAAGGACTTATGGGAAAAAAAGTGGGCGATAAAGTTGATATTACCGTACCCGCCGGCACTATTCCTTTTCAGATAGTCGATATAAGCATGTAATTGTGTCAAGCATTTTTTCTAAAATAATTGCCGGAGAAATTCCTTGCTACAAAATTGCAGAGAATAAATATGGATTGGCATTTTTAGATATTAATCCGCTGAAAGAAGGCCACCTCTTGGTCGTTCCAAAAAAAGAAGTTGATGATTTATTTGATTTGGATAATGAAACATACGCACATCTTTTATCTTTTGCTAAAAATGTAGCAACGGCAACAAGAGCTGTTATTCCCTGTAAACGCATTGGCGTTATCGTGTTAGGTTTTGAAGTGCCGCATGCACACATTCATCTTATTCCCATTAATAATGAAGGAGAAGCAAATTTTAGAAATCCTAAAATTAAATTTACCAAAGAAGAGTTTGAGTTAACACGACAAAAAATTTCTCAGTCGTTTGCAGAATTATTTTCCGGCTCAGTATGAGAGGTGGTAGCTTCTTCAACTTTTACTTCCTGCACAAAAAATCTTTTCTGAAATAGAAGTATTGCTATTACCCCGGCACTGATAGAAGTATCAGCCAGATTAAATACCGGCCTAAAAAAAACAAAATACTCTCCACCCCAAATAGGTACCCAGTCCGGAAAATTACCCTGCATAATAGGGAAGTAAAACATATCTACCACCTCACCGTGTAAAAAACCGGCATACCCGCCTTCTGCCGGCATAAACACTGCCTGCCCCATTGCGCTGTCAGAAAAACAAAGACCGTAAAACATGCTGTCAATAATATTTCCTACAGCACCCGCAAAAATAAATCCTATACTGACAATGTAACCAATGTGCATTTTCTTTTTAATTATTTGTCGCAGATAATAAACGCCAAATGCAGCAGCTCCAATTCTAAACAAACTTAACAGCAATTTACCCCAAACACCACCAAATTCAAAACCAAAAGCCATACCGGGATTTTCGGTAAAATGAATTTTAAACCAAGGGAAAAAACTATGCTCCTCGCCCAGGTAAAAATGAGTTTTTACGTATATCTTAATCAGTTGATCTGCCAACAGCACACCAACTATTACAAAAAGGGCAATCTTTAACCGTTTACTCATTAGGCTGCAAAGATAGAATTTGCTTGTAAATAGAAAGCAATAATTTAAGTTTGTAGCATGACAAATGAACAATTGTTGGAAATAGCTATACACGCAAGTCTTAAAGCGGGTGAAAAAATACTGAAAGTGTATGAAAAACCCTTTCACGTAAAATATAAAGAAGATGAAAGCCCTGTAACCGAAGCCGATTTACAAGCCAGTCGATTAATTTCGAAAGAATTAGAGCAAACAAAAATTCCTGTTATTTCAGAAGAAGAAAATATTCCCGACTATGAAATACGAAAAAAGTTTACCCGACTTTGGCTGGTCGATCCGCTTGATGGTACAAAAGAATTTGTTAAGAAAAACGGAGAGTTTAGTGTAAACATTGGGTTAATTGAAAACAATTTTCCGCTCTTGGGCGTAGTATATATGCCCGTGCTGAAAGAAATTTATTTTGCCGCACCATCTATCGGGGCTTATAAAACAGAGCACGAAATTTTTGCGCAACACGATGTAAAAAATTTCTCGCTGAAAGAATTAATTACTCATTCAAAAAAACTTCCTTTTCAAAAACCACATCTTTATACCATTGTGGCAAGCCGTTCTCATTTAAGCAAAGAAACGTTTGCCCATCTGCAAAAAATGAAATTAGAAAAAGGAGAAACAACTATTATTTATAGTGGCAGTTCTGTAAAAATGTGCTGGGTAGCCGAAGGAAAAGCCCATGAATATCCACGTTTTGGAAGAACTATGGAATGGGATACCGCAGCCGGACAAGCCGTTGTTGAATGTGCCGGTGGCGAGTTTTTAAATTTTGAAACAAAGAAGCGACTTTCCTATAACAAAGTGAGCTTAGAAAATCCTGAATTTATTGCCTGGTGCAAAAAAAATTCTTAAATTTCTAAAATTTTTTAAGGATGCGGAAAATCTTACTTTTCACTTTATCGGCGTTTTCTTTTTGTGCATTAGCGCAACAAGAATTTAGTTCGTTTACTAATACAGGCCGAGGTTGCGCCACCACTTTTGCTACCGATTACCAGGCCGTGGGAATTAACCCTGCTAATTTAGGCTGGGCTCCGCAATATGCGGGTAAAAAATTTACTATGGGCTTCGCAGAATTTGCAGGCTCTGTTTATTCTGACTCTCTTAGAAAAGATGATTTACGAAATTCTATTGTTGGCTTAGTAACCGGCAACAACACCACTTTAACTTACGACCAAAAAATACAAGCCGTAAATAATTTTACCCAAAGCGGCTTTACCATGAATGCAGATTTAGGTTCATTTGGATTCGCAGTCAACCTAAAAAAAATAGGTGGCTTTGCTTTTCGTATTAATGACCATTTTCAGTGGTATAGTAAACTTGGCTCTGAAGCAGCTAACTTAATATTTCTGGGTAACACTTCCAGTCTATTCGATAAACTTGTAATTAATGTAGGAACAGGACCAACTTCATACACACAAACTATCAATAACCACGCTAACCTAAGTTCAGATACAGCTAATATGGTTGTAAAAGGAACTTCTAACGCTCCGCAGCTTCTTTCTAAAATATTAGATGGAAGTAGAATGACTTTAACTTGGTATAGAGAATATAATCTTTCTTACGGCCGTAAAATTTTTGGTGACAGCACTTTTGCTCTATATGGTGGCGTTGGTATTAAATACATTCAGGGCATGGCCATGCTGGATATTAAATCTGAAGGGGGAGTGCTAACCGGTTTTAGTTCATTAAGTCCGTCTTTTGGTGTTAACTATGGAGCGGCGGCAGCCCAAGCCAATCAGGTAATTGGAGCAGGGTTTCCTCCTAAATCGGTTGGTACAGGTTACGGATTTGATTTTGGCGCCAATGTAATTATCAAACAAAGATTAAAAATAGGTGCCTCACTAATAAATATTGGTTCGATTAATTGGACAGGCAATGTTTATCAATTAAAAGATACGCTTATGGTAAGTCTTTCAAGCACGGGTGTACAAAACTTTAATCTTTTCAATCAGCTTAAAAATATGCTGGGCCCAAATGGTATGCTTAAAGTAGAAGGGCAACAAACCTACAATACCCAATTACCGGGCATGGTAAGAGCGGGGGCAAGTATACTGCTTGGAAAAATTGCAAATGTGGGGGTTGATTTTGTTATGCCAACAAACAACACGGTTCCAGGAACAATTAATAACCCGCTTATTGGAATTGGCGGAGATTTAATGCCCATACCTTGGCTTAAGTTACAAGCAGGATTTATTACCGGAGGAAATTACGGATATCAAATACCTGTAGGTATTATGTTTATTGCTCCGGGCGGTGCTTACGAAGCCGGCATAGCATCACGCGATGCCATTACATTTTTTACCCAACATGGCCCTACGCTTTCTCTAAGCACTGGATTTATTCGTATGCGATTTTAAAATTAGTATAGTTTAATTTCTAAGTTTAGTAGTCCTGTGTACTTACTTTTCATTACTAAATGAATTGAACCGGAAATCAAAATAGGTTTCAGATTTCCAATAATTATTGATTTTTTACTTTATCGATTAATTATTCTCCAGTACTTTTATCAAAACAAAAAGATAATACCAGTTCTTGCATTTTTTCATTGTATAGTTTAAAGCAAAATTGGGAACGAGAAAACCCGCCTTGGTAAGTGGCGGGTTTTTTTTATTTAAATTTTAATGCTCAGCACCAATTTCACTGCCAAATTATCAATTGGATTAGGTTTTTGATACGCACCGTAACGATAAAAAATACCTATCCCGTAAGTAGAAACTCCGTTTTTAAGCAAATGCAATGCCCGCATGCCGCTCTCAAAATAGCCTTTTTCTAAACTTGTTACCGATATACTGTAAATACTCAACGCGTTATCAATACTGCCAATACCCATGCTATGGACAAGTTCTATTTCGGGATTAAATTTTTTGCGCAATTTTAAAAAGCGGCCTATATTATGGTTTAAAAATACGGCTGCATATTGACTCGATGCAAATTCGTTCAGTCCCATTGTCTCAAAAGTATTGCCTGCCGAAAGATTGTATTTCCCGTAGAGCGAGCCTTTATTATTATACAACATCGTATACGGAATAGTACCAAACACTTTCCCCCCCATAAATTGTATTCTACTTGTGCCAATTGTTTTAAAAGTTTTAACGGCTTCAAATTTTACATCACATTTCCAGTAATCAAAATCGCCTTGTTGGTTAAAATAAGTTTGGTTTAATCCTTTTGTAATATTTACAAATAAAACCGGGTAATCACTTCCTAAAGAAATTTTACTGCGCAGTGTTTGCAGAAATTTTTCTTTATATAAAAATTTTAACTGAACGCCTGTTTCGTTAAAATTAAATGTATCTCGCAGAGTAGTTGTTCCATCAGTTGCCGTAGTTCCAAATTGTGTACCGCCATAACGTTGCTGGTGATTTGCAAATACATTGGCACGCATATATTTCAGAAAGCGAAAACTAAAAGATGTCTGATATTTTGTCATATGGTCGAACACCGAAACGTATGCATCACGATACAACTCGGAAGAATTAAGTGTACGGAGATTTTCAAAAAAACGCACACCTCCCGATTCAACTAAATCTTTTTCATATGATGCGTTAAATGCTAATTCTTTTTTCTTCCATAAAAAAACAGAAGCATCTCCGCCGTATTTCCATGCTTTATCTCCAAAACCATACCCGGCATATCCTCCTAATCTGATTGTTTTACTGAATTTTTGATTGGTGTGCACTCCTGCCCCCAAACGCACTCTTTCATAATCGTTGACTTTTAAAATTTTATCTAAGTTAATATCAAAAATTCCCACAGGTACGCGATTACTGAATAATGCCTCGAAAAATAAAAATTTCTTGTCGAGATTTTCGGCTTTGCCAATGCTGTCAATTTTATAATAGGTGCGTTTTTCTTTTTTAGTAAGCGAATCGCCGCGGTATTTATTCCAAAATTCTTCATTCTGGTTATCGGCATGTTTATCAATTTCTACTTCCACTTCGCTGAATTTTTTCTTTTTCAGTTCCGGGTTCAACACAATATCTTTTACATACGAACGGCTCACCGCTTTCATATTTGCTTTTTGCGTAGGATCTTTTTTACTGGTTACCGTAGCATTTTTCCATACCCAATCGGTATTTAATTGCACCGGAAACCATTGTTTTCCCTCTACAAATTCATACTTCTGTTGAACTTTTATGCTTAGCGTATAATCATCAGGTCTGTCGGGTTCCGCAATTACATTTTGTATGGCATACCCGTTTGTATTTATATATAACACTCCTTTTAAGGCGGAAAAGTTTTTGTTTTTACGCGGCTTAAACGAAATAACATACACCGAATCTTTCCCATCGTACAAAGTATCTTGCATGGCAAAGAAATATTTTCGCGTACTTCCTTCGCTAAGCGGGTTAAGATATTTTTCGTCTACCACGGTAATAAAATCATCGTAAAAACTAAAAGATTGCAGTTGTGTAGCCATTATTGCAAAGGGAGAATTTTTAAACCCCGATACTCTCGACGCCATAACCGTTTCGTGATTGCTGTTAGGATATAAAAATTCGCGTGCCGTAACCGATTCCATTAAAAATAAATGTTGTTTCTTAAAAAATTTTGCCAAACCTATTAGCGTAGTATCTTCTGCCGAAATGCTGTCGATATTAGCCGATAAATCTGCGGTCACAAAAAATTTATTGTAACTGTTATAGCTAAATGAGTGCATTTTTTCGGGATTATTTTTATCACGTAGTTTTGTGGCAGTTTTTATAATGCGATGTGCCGGATTTTCTCCTGCAGCAACAATAACTTCATTTAATGAAATACCCTCAGCTTTTAGTTTTATGATGGTTTTTTGAGCATCTGTAATTTCGCTTACCGCTATTGCTTTAGACTGGTAACTGATATAAGAAATCTGCAAAACAACATTTTTATCGTCGGTAGGCAGCGTTAGTTCAAATTTTCCGTCAATATCTGTAAGGGTTCCCTTTTGGCTATTTTTGATTAATACGCTTACAAAGGGAAGCGATTGACCATTAGCGGCATCAACAATTTTTCCTCTTATAGTTGTGGTTTGTGCGTCTATCAAGGCGCTCAGCAGCAAACAACAAAGCAGCAAACAACATTTAATATGTGTAAATTGTGTTTTCAAATCAAGGTGGAGACCCTACAAACATAAGCATAGAAGGGGGGTTGCACAATAAGCCGCTTCGGAAAATTATTCGTAATTTTGTTTAATTAATTTCATATGTTGTTAATTTTCAATTTTTGCAGTATGGAATTCACTTTTAAAACATTTTACAAATTTATATCAAAAACGCAATAGCTCATTTCTTATGGGGAAAATCGCTTTAATTACCGGGATTACGGGGCAGGACGGTGCCTATCTTGCAGAATTATTATTACAAAAAGGGTACGTGGTGCATGGCATCAAACGCAGGAGTTCTTTATTTAACACAGATCGTATCGATCACTTGTATCACGACTATCACGAAAAAGGTGTAAAATTCTTTTTGCACTACGGTGATTTAACTGACTCTACCAATTTAATTCGTCTTATCAGCGAAATACAACCCGATGAAATTTATAACCTCGCTGCACAATCGCACGTAAAAGTAAGTTTTGAAACGCCGGAATATACCGCTAATGCCGATGGTATTGGTACGTTGCGTTTGTTGGAAGCTATTCGTATTTTAAAACTCGAAAAGAAAACGCGCTTTTATCAGGCATCTACTTCTGAGATGTATGGGTTAGTGCAGGAAATTCCGCAAACAGAAACAACTCCTTTTCACCCGCGCAGTCCCTATGGTGTTGCCAAACTTTATGGTTTCTGGATAACTAAAAATTACCGCGAAGCTTATGGCATGTTTGCCTGTAACGGAATTTTATTTAATCATGAGAGCCCTTTACGCGGAGAAACTTTTGTTACGCGTAAAATAACACGGGCTGTAGCAAAAATAAGTTTAGGTCTGCAAGAAAAATTATTTATTGGCAACCTGGATGCTGAACGTGATTGGGGGCATGCAAAAGATTACGTAGAAGGCATGTGGCGTATGATGCAACATAGCGAAGCAGATGATTTTGTGTTGGCTACCAACAAAAAAATATCAGTAAGAAAATTCATTGAAATGAGTTTTGCCGAAATAGGAATTTCTATTGAGTGGAAAGGCAAAGAGGTGAATGAAAAAGGTCACGATAAAAAAACAGGTGCTGTTTTAGTAGAAGTGGATTCGCGTTATTTCCGCCCTTCAGAAGTTGATTTGCTGATTGGAGATTACAGTAAAGCCAAACAAAAATTAGGCTGGGAACCAACGCGCACGGTAGAACAACTTTGCAAAGAAATGGTTCTGGCAGATATTGAGGTTTTTAAACGCGATAAGCTTTTATCGCAACATGGTCATTCTATACTGAATGAAAATGAATAATGTAAAATTGAAAATTTATTATTGAAAAAGTTGGAAAGCTTTTAAATAGTCCCTATTAACTATGAATTCAGATTCTAAAATATATGTGGCAGGTCATCGGGGAATGGTGGGCAGCGCTCTTGTAAGAAATTTAAAGGCTCACGGCTTTACCAATTTAATTTTAAAAACACGCGCTGAACTTGATTTATCCATACAACAAGATGTTTCTATTTTTTTTGAAACAGAAAAACCTGAATTTGTTTTTTTGGCTGCTGCTAAAGTGGGGGGTATTTTTGCCAATAACACTTATCGTGCCGATTTTATTTATGAAAATTTGATGGTGCAGAATAATATTATTCATGCGGCTTATAAAAACAAAGTAAGAAAATTAATGTTCCTTGGTTCTTCTTGCATCTATCCCAAATTGGCGCCCCAACCCTTAAAAGAAGAATATCTTTTAACCGGAGCACTCGAATATACCAACGAGCCTTATGCCATCGCAAAAATTGCCGGCATAAAAATGTGCGAATCATATCACTTACAATACGGTTGCGACTTTATTTCGGTTATGCCCACTAATCTCTACGGGCCCAATGATAATTATGATTTAAATAATTCGCATGTATTGCCCGCGCTATTACGTAAATTTCATGATGCAAAAGAAAATAAATTGTCGGCAGTAACTGTTTGGGGCACGGGCTCACCGCGACGTGAGTTTATGCATGCCGATGATATGGCCGATGCCTGCGTGCATTTAATGAATAATTACACCGGAGAAAAATTTGTAAATCTGGGTGTGGGTAACGATATCAGCATAAAAGAACTGGCGCATTTAATTAAAAATGTGGTGGGATATGAAGGAGAAATAATTTTTGATGCAAGTAAACCCGATGGCACTCCCCGTAAATTAATGGACGTTTCTTTTTTACACAGTCTCGGTTGGACCCACAAAATAAATTTAGAGCAAGGCATACGAAGTGTTTATGCAGATTTTAAACAAAGTAAAAATCTACGTACCGTATAACGATGATTTTTTTTTTTACATATAGAAAAAAAAATTTGCTGCTTGTTTCTTATTTCTTATTTCTTGCTTCTTTAAACGCGCAATCTCTTTTATTTCCTACAGATTATTTTTTTGATATCCAAAGACAAAAAGCTGTTTTGACAGATACTACAGCTATTGTCCATTCCTCTATGCAACCCTTTATTTACAAAGAAATTCCGCCCGATACATTTAAAAAAATAAAAGCGGGAGCAGATCCCTTTTTTGATAAAATTTTTTATGAGAATTTGATTCAGGTCAGACACATTGATAAATCTTCGGGTTACGACAGAAAATTTAATCTCGATATAAATCCAATATTAAACTTAAATTATGGTAAAGACGCTTTTGATACTACCAAGAGTAGTATTAAAACCAATACACGTGGTTTTTGGTTGCGCGGCGAATTAGGTAAAAAATTAATTTTTGAGTCGGCCTTTATAGAAAATCAATCTTTTTTTCCAACCTACTTAAAAGATTACGCGAATGCTACCGGCATTGTACCCGGCCAAGGGCGTTGGAAAAACTTTAAAACAAGTGGTTTTGATTATGCCATGTCAAGCGGCATAATACATTACCAGGCAAGCAAGAATTTTTCTGTTCGTTTGGGGCATGGAAAACAAAAAGTGGGTAATGGGTATCGCTCTCTTCTGCTCAGTGATAATTCTTTTAACTACCCCTATATACAATTTACGGCAAGTTTTTTTAAACAGAAATTGCAATACTCGCAAACGTATGCTTTGCTAATGAATTTAAACACCGGTGGTTCAAAAACTCCGCCGGGCACAGAACAAATTTTTCAGAAAAAAGCAGCGTCGTTTCAACAAGTAAGCTGGCACACATCAAAATATTTAGATGTTTATTTTTTTCAGGGAATGATTTGGAAAGCAACCGACAGCAATAACGTAATGCACCTAAATGCACTCTATGCAAACCCTGTTATTTTCAGCAACCTTGCGGCGTTTGGATTTAACAACGCTAACCATATAATCGTTGGCGGAGGCTTTCAGGTAAAACTATTAAAGAAAACTTGTTTATACACACAATTTATGTATGATGGTGTTTCTGTAAATGGTGGGAGTGATAATGGTGGTTTTCAGGCAGGCATAAAATTGTTTGATGCCTTTGGCTTGAAAAATTTATTTCTTCAATATGAATTTAATTATGTAAGCGTTAATTCATATAAGAATCCAAAGTATTCGGCACAAGATTACTCGCATTATGGTCAATCCTTAACTACCCCGGTTTTATTTCCGCAAGAGCATATCGGGATGATTTCTTACACCTATAAAAGAATTTTTATTCAGCTGAAAGAAAATTATTCGTCTTCTGATATTACCGGTTTTGGCGTAAATTATTTTGACGGGAAAATCGGTTACATGGTAAATCCGCATTACAATTTTAATATTTCTGTTGGAAGTACATTTCGAACAACTTCAAACTGGGGAATAAATGCAAAACCACAGCAGATGCAATTAATTTATGTAAGTTTAAGGACATCTTTATATAATTTATATTACGATTTTTAAAATGAGCGCACTTGTACTTGGTTTGGTTTTTGTTACTTCTTTTTTAGTGGTGCTGTATTCTACTCCCCCACTCATTAAAGTTGCCATCTTAAAACGTTTGTTCGACGAGCCCGGAGAACGAAAAATACACAAACGTGTAGTTCCTACCATTGGAGGAATTATCATTTTTGCCGCTACACTTTTTTCTTACAGTCTTTGGTTTGAACTTGATTTTACCAAAATACGCAACATGTTCGAACTCGGTCAGGTGTATCAATACATACGTGAGTTTAAATTAGTTGTTGCTACTTTATTGATGTTATTTTTCATTGGTATTAAAGATGATATTATTGGCACCGCACCCATTAAAAAATTAATTGCCCAGGTATTAGCCGCACTCATTTTAGTTTTAGTTGGCAACATACGCATCACCGGCTTACACGGCATTTTTGAAGTATATGAAATTCCGTATTGGGCCAGCGTATTTTTATCCTTATTTACTTTTATTGTTGTAATAAACGCTTTTAACTTAATTGATGGAGTTGATGGCTTGGCTGCGGGGGTTGGCTTTATAGCAACCATGGCTTTTGGCGTATGGTTTATTTTTGCAGGAGATATTATTTTAGCCTCTCTCGCTTTTGCATTAGGCGGATCTTTATTAGGGTTTTTGGTTTTTAATTTTAGTCCGGCTAAAATATTTATGGGAGACTCCGGTTCACTTACTATTGGACTTGTTGCCTGTGTACTTGCCATAAAATTAATTGAATATCCTGTTGATAAATTGCAGGGCATACAAACCTACTTATCGAAACCGGTATTTGTTATTGCCACCTTAGTTTATCCCTTAGCCGACACCTTGCGTGTTTTTACTTTGCGCGCATCAACCGGAGTTTCTCCTTTTTCTGCCGATAGAAATCACTTACATCACCGCGTGTTAGACTGCGGCCTGGGACATCGCGCAGCCGTAATTATTATTTATATTTTTAATTTATTAGTCATCAGTATTTCAATTGCCTGTTATAAATTTAATGCAAGCCTCGCCTTGGTTATTGTTGTATTATTTGCCTTGCTTAATGCAGGTATATTGCAATTGGTTTATAGAGCAAAAAATAAAAATAATAAACTACCTCCTGAAGCGTAAATTACATATCCTCTTTTTTTTCTTTCTGGTTACGGGCGTTTGCTTTTCGCAAAGCGATGCGCAAATCATTTCTTTGAACACAGATCTTAATAATTTAATAGACAACTATTACATAAAATATCCCAATACCAGATTTCACTCGTCTATAAAACCTTATTTGAATTACTCCATTAAAGAATCTGACGACACTAGCTTTCACCTGCACAATTACAAAATAAAAAACTTTTTTTTGTTTAACGATATTCGTTCAAAACCACAATACAGAAACCGTTTTGCTGCGCAGTTTTTACCGCAAATAGATGCGCAAGCGGGTTACGATATGCTGCAAAATAAATTTGTGAGCGAAACTTCGGGCGGCATGTATTCTCGTTTAGATATTAATGATGATTTTTCGGCCGACTTTACTTTTGTGGGCGGACAGGTTTCCTATCCAAACTTTACAGATACACTTGTTTCGCAATATAAAGTTATTCCGGGTTTAGGAACTGCCTACGGAAATAATAACAAATATACTTTTACCAATTTTACCGGGCATCTTTCTTATTCGCCTATTCGTATTCTTAATTTTCAGCTGGGAAAAGATAAAATGTTTATTGGCGATGGTTACCGATCTTTATTGCTATCGGATATAGCAAATAATTATCCGTATTTTAAAACAACCGTTAACATTTGGAAATTACAATACAGCGTTTGGTATAGCGCGTTTAAAGATGTTTACAACCCTGCTAACGGCATCCCAAATAATGCGCTTAATAAATTTGGCACTTTTCATTACTTAAGCTATAACGCTACTCCCGATTTTAATATCAGTTTATTTGAAACAGAAATCTGGCAAGGAAAAGACAGCAGCAGGTATCGTGGTTTTGATCCTAATTATTTAAACCCCGTAATTTTTTACAGACCCATTGAGTATTCACTCGGTTCGGGCGATAATGCATTGATAGGATTGAACTCTTCTTTTAAATTTTTGGAACAATATAAATTATACGGGCAAGTTGTTATTGACGAATTTAATTTTGCGCAAATAAAAACTAATAAAGGTTGGTGGGGTAACAAACAAGGTTTTCAACTTGGTTTTAAATACCTGCATGTTTTCGGTATAAAAAATCTTTCCTTTCAAGTAGAATATAATTATGTGCGGCCTTACACTTATTCGCACGGTAGTCCGCAACAAAATTATTCTCAATACAATCAACCGTTGGCTCACCCCTTTGGTTCTAATTTTACCGAATCATTGGGTTTTTTAAGCTATAAATACAAACGATGGCAAATTGATGCAAAGGGTACTTACGCCGTAATTGGCAAAGACACGGCCAATTCTCGTTACAGTGTTGGGCAAAATATTTTTTTAAGTTATAATCTTCGTCCGTACGATAATGGGCACAGCATTTTACAAGGAGTTAAAACTACCTTTGCACAAGGCGAATTAAAGTTTACTTATTTTATAATACGCGGCTTAAATTTGCGTTTAGAGGCAGGCTATATTCAACGTTACTTAAAAAACGATCATGGTTATTTTAATCAAACGCCCTTTATTTATTTTGGGATAAAGACATCAATGTATAATTTTTATAGAGATTTTTAACATAATTTTTATTATTTTTGTATTTCCTAACTAATGAAAATGAAACACTTAACCGTAAGTATACCTGACGCCTTTTATAAAACTTTTATAGAATTTTTTAAACATATTCCTGAAGCTAAAATAGAAGATGTCACAATTCCTGAGTGGCATAAGAAAGAAACATTAAAGCGTATAAACTCAAGTAAACCGACAGATTATATTCCTTGGGCTAAGGCAAAAAAACAATTAAAATTCAGAAATAAATAATGCCATACAGTATAGTTGTTGAACCAAGAGCTTTGGCAGATATACAACAGGCAATCGATTATTATGATGAACAACAAGAGGGATTAGCGGGAAAATTTATCGATACCTTAGAGAAATATTTTTCCACTATTGGCAAGAATCCATTCTACCAAATTCGATACAACAAAGTTAGGTGTTTACCTTTAAAGAAATTTCCCTTTATGATACATTATTTTATTGATGAAAAGATAAAGACCGCTTTCATAGTTTCTGTTTTTCACACTTCTAAAAAGCACAATGAACTTATTTAAAGTATTTAAATATATAAAAGGTTACTGGCGCTATGCCTCATTGAATATTTGGTTTAATATTTTATTTTCTTTATTTTCGGTTGTATCAATTGCATTGGTAATTCCGTTCATGCAATTGTTGTTTCAAAAAGATACATCAGATTATAGTAGAATTTTAAGCGAAGGCAAACCTTTTTTTTCAATGAATCATGTAATAGATTATGTTTCCGGTACTTTTAATTATCACATGGCCGAAATAATTGTCAACTCAGGAAAACTTCAAGCGCTGTTGTTAATTTGTATTGTTGTATTTGCCCTAACATTTTGTAAAAATGTATTCCGCTATTTTGCCATGTATTTTTTAGCTCCCATTAGAAACGGAGTAGTGCGCGATTTAAGAAACAAATTACTTGTTAAATCATTGGATTTACCTCTTTCTTATTACAGCAACGAAAGCAAAGGAGATATGATGAGTCGCATGACCACCGACGTACAAGAAATTGAATGGAGTATTATGCAAACATTAGAACTTGTATTCAGGGAGCCACTTACCATTATCATTTCTTTAATCATGATGATTTCTATAAGTGGTTATTTAACGCTGTATGTATTTTTATTTTTACCCATTGCCGGACTAATTGTAGCGCTTATCGGTAAAAGTTTAAAACGTTCTTCTGTGCGCAGCAAAGATAAGTTGGGCAGACTTTTTAGTATTATGGAAGAAACCCTTGGAGGATTAAAAATTATTAAAGCATTTACCGGCGAACGTTATGTGGCCGATAAGTTTAAAAATATAAATCAAGAATACACAAAAATTTCTATTGGTATTTATCGCAAAACAGATTTGTCATCACCTTTAAGTGAAATTATTGTAACCGCTATTCTTATGCTCATTTTATTTATTGGCGGCAAAATGGTTATCTCAAACGATGGAATATTAACAGCGGCTGCCTTCATTGGTTATTTTGCCATGGCATCACAAATTGTTCCGCCCATAAAACAAATTACGCAAGCGTATAATAATATTCAAAAAGGAATTGCATCCGAAGAAAGAATAAATAAAATACTACACGCCGAAAGTGCAATTGTGGAAATTAAAAATCCTACTGAGTTAACTTCATTCTCTCAAAAATTAGAATTCAAAAATGTTTCCTTCGCTTATACCAAAGGCGATGCCGGACATGTTCTAAAAAATATTAATCTTATTATTCCTAAGGGAAAAACAATTGCACTTGTAGGACAATCAGGTTCGGGCAAAACAACGTTGACAGATATGATTGCACGTTTTTACGATTGTGATACCGGAGAAATTTTATTTGACGATACCAATATTAAAAGTGCCTCGCTTAAAAGTTTGCGTAAAATGTTAGGTATAGTTTCTCAGGAACCCGTTTTGTTTAACGATACCGTATTTAACAACATTGCGTTTGGACTGGATACTATTTCGGAAAAAGAAGTAATGGAAGCCGCACGTATTGCCAATGCACACGATTTCATTATGCAAATGCCGGAAGGATACCAAACTAATATTGGCGATAGAGGTGCAAAATTAAGTGGAGGGCAACGTCAGCGCATTAGTATTGCGCGCGCTGTATTGAAAAATCCACCGGTATTAATTTTAGATGAAGCAACCTCTGCGCTTGACAGCGAAAACGAACGCATGGTGCAAGATGCTTTGCAAAAACTAATGCAAAACAGAACCACGGTTGTAATTGCACATAGACTTTCTACCATTGTAAACGCCGATGAAATTATTGTTTTAGATAAAGGACAAATTATTGAACGCGGCACTCATCGTCAACTATTAGAACAAAAAGGTGCCTACTACAAGTTGTTTGAAATGCAACAATTAAAATAATGTCTTCCTTAATTTTACTAAGAGGTTTGCCGGGCAGCGGAAAAACAACATTAGCCGCCTTGTTAAGCGAAAAAGGAAGATATCCGGTGTTTTCTATTGATACTTATTTTACGGATTCGAAAACCGGAGTCTATAATTTTGAGTTCGAAAAAAACCATTTGGCTTATAAAAAATGTGAAGAACAAACAAAAGAAGCTTTACGGCAAGGCGCAGAAAAAGTTTTTGTAGATAATACCTTTACCTTAGAATGGGAATTAGAACCTTATTTTAAACTTGCTTCAGAATTTAATTCTCAGATACATATTGTTACAGTAGAGAACCGTCATGGCAACGCAAATATTCATAACGTAAGTCAAGAACAAATAGAAAAAATGGCGGCCAAATACAAGGTGGTTTTATTTTAATACATAGTAAACATTATTGCGAGGAGGCCTACCGTAGGCGAAGCAATCTGATAATCCTTGTGAGATTGCTTCAGGGGCTGCCACATGCGGCTGTAACGTTTGCTAAAATGAACACTATACATTTTATTAACGCACAACCCTTTCGTAGTGACGGTTTCAGGGTAAGTTTTGCATTGATAAAAAAAGGTCTACTTTCGTTGTTGATATTCTCTTACCAAATATCATGAACACTACATCTTCAACTAAAATAAAACAACTTGAAAAAGAAATTCTTTTACTGAGAAAAGAAAACACTAAACTCAAAAAATCATTTAGTCTTCATACAGAGAAACATACCGTAAAAGTTTCTACACCAATAAAACCCGTTTTTGACAGAGCGGAAAAATTAGTTGGACAATATTTTAAATCGCTGAAATTTTCTCCTACAAAAGGCAGCATCGAAATAAATAATGAGCGTTATGTGTTGGTACGTGCCTCAGCCTTATCGCACGAATTTTTAAATTCTATTAAACGATTATACAAAGACCGTGGCGAGGAAGAAGCCATGAACATAGGTAAAAATATTTTGTTTGATTTATCACATGTGTTGGGACTGGAAGATGCACGCAATTTTCATAAAAAAATGAAATTGAAAGATCCTATCAGTAAACTTTCCGCCGGTCCTGTATATTTTGCTTATACGGGTTGGGCCTTTGTAGATATTTTACCCGATAGTAATCCGAGTCCGGATGAAAATTATTTTATTAAATATAATCATCCTTATTCCTTTGAGGCTGATTCATGGATACGAGCAAGAAAAAAATCAAGTACTCCTGTTTGTATAATGAACGCGGGGTACTCCAGCGGTTGGTGCGAAGCCAGTTTTGGTATTTCTTTAACGGCAGTTGAAATTTCTTGCAAAGCAAAGGGCGATAAACACTGTACTTTTATAATGGCGCCACCTCATAAAATAGATTCGTACTTACAAAAATACAATGTTAAAAAAATTAAAAACAAAGTAGAGATTCCCGCTTTTCTTGAGCGAAAAAAAATAGAAGAAAAACTAAGTGCCTCGCTTAATGAAAAAGAATTTTTAATTAAAGAAATTCACCATCGTGTAAAAAATAATTTACAAATTATTTCCAGTCTGCTAAATTTGCAGGCAGACAGCATACGGGACAAAGCAACAAAAGAAAAATATACAGAGAGCATTAGTCGTATAAAATCAATGGCTATTATTCATGAACTTTTATACCAATCAAAAGATCTTTCAAACATAAAAATAAAAGATTATCTCGAAGAGTTGGTCTCGTACATTACAAATACATACAGCCTGGGTAAAAAAATAAAAGTTAATTTATTGGTTGATGTAAAACACAAGTTTATAGATTTGGATAAAGCCATTCCTTGCGGCATAATTATTAACGAACTATTATCAAACGCATTTAAATATGCATTTACTAAAAACAAAAGGGGCGGTGTAATAAATATTGCTTTCGATGAAAACAATCAACATTATAAATTAACTGTTTCAGATAATGGTATTGGTTTACCCGAATCTTTTAATGTAAAAACTTCTTCTACACTTGGTCTGCAACTCATCAACTCATTGGTAGAGCAACTTGCCGGGGAGTTAAGTATCAAAACAGACAAAGGAACTTCTTTTGTAATTTCGTTTTCTTAAAACAATTTGGGGTTTGATGTGACACTAATTTCACTAATTATTTTTTAAATAGAAAAATTCGTGAAATTCGTGTCAAAAAATTAAACCATTTTCAAAAAAGAAATTTCGGCGTCGGTTAAAAAACGCCAGCGGCCTTTTGGTAAGTTCTTTTTGGTGAGGCCGGCAAGCATTACTCTATCAAGTTTAATTACTTCGTATTGCAGATGTTCAAAAATACGTCTCACCACACGATTAGCGCCCGAGTGAATTTGTATTCCTACTTCGCGTTTGGTTTCACCCACATAAGAAACTTCATCGGGTATAATAAGTCCGTCTTCTAATTCAACACCATCTCTTATTTTTAAAAGGTCGGTTTGTTTTAAATTTTTATCTAATTCAACGTGATATAATTTTTGCACGTTGTGTTTTGGGTGCGTTAATTTTTTTGTCATTTCGCCATCATTGGTAAATAACAAAAGTCCGGTTGTGTTGCGGTCTAATCGTCCAACCGGATAAATGCGTTCTTTGCAAGCTCCTTCAATAAGTTCCATTACGGTGCGGCGACCACGATCGTCGGCAGCAGTAGTTATATAATCTTTTGGTTTATTTAATAAAAGATAAACCGGTTTTTCGGTTTTAATTTGCGAGCCCGAATAATTTACCACGTCTCCTTCTTTTACTTTAAAGCCAAGTTCGGTTATTACTTTTCCGTTTACGCTAACGCAACCGCTTTTAATTAAATCATCGGCTTCGCGGCGAGAACAGATGCCTGCATTTGCAATGTATTTATTTAGACGGGTTAATCCCTGGTCGGCAAAAGTTGGTTTCTCATCTTTCTTTTCTTTCTTTTTAGAAAAATCTTTTTTGTAGAAACGTTGTTTTCTATCGTAGCGTTTTTCGGTAGGGTCTTTTGTAAACGGACGTTTTGGTTTTTCGGAAGAATCTTTATCAAAACTTTTTTCTCCTTTGTCTTTTGAGAAACCGCGATACGGTTTGTCGGAAGAATCTTTGTCAAAACTTCTGCGAGGCTTATCAGAACTTCTTTCTACTTTATCTTTAGAAAAACTTTTGGATGGCCTGTTGAATTTTTTTTCGGGGTAACTTTTTTTCTCGTCAGGATTAAAACGTTTTTTAAATTTATCGCGTTCGCCCACATGCTCGTCGTTGTTAAAACTTCTGCGGGGTTTATCGGAAGAATCTTTGATATATCCCTGTTCCGGTTTATCGAAACTTTTTTCTTCGCCCTCTTTTGAAAAATTACGACGAGGTCTATCGGAAGAATCTTTGTCGAAATTTCTGCGGGGTTTATTTGAAGAGTCTTTATCGAAACTTCTGCGAGGTTTATCATTCCGATAGCTATCAGAACTTTTTTCTGAACTGTCTTTTGAAAAATTTCTGCGAGGTTTATCGGAAGAATCTTTGTCAAAACTTCTGCGAGGTTTGTCGGAAGATTCGTCTTTGCGTTTAAAACTGTCTTTATAAGATGATTTTTTTTTGTCGTCAGAAAAATTGCGGCCTGGTTTACGGTTATTCATGGCGCGAAGATACGATTAAGTAACTGTAATTTTACCACGGAGGCACGGAAATGCACGGAGAATACTTTGTATTAAATAATAATCTCCATGTGCCTTTGTGTTCTCATTGTCTCTGTGGTTCTTGTATTATTTTAAGCCGGGGTAAAAAGCCCTTTTTATATGTTCAATCTGCTTTGTTTCATTATTAATAGAGACTATATCAAAGCGTACTTCGCTTTCTATATTATGTTGTAATATATATTCGTGTGTGGCTCGGATAATTTTTTGTTGCTTTTTTTTGGTTACAAAGGTTTCCGGTTCTCCAAAATCAGCATTTTTGCGGGTTTTTACCTCAACAATCACTAAAAAAGTCTCGTCTTTGGCTATAATATCAATTTCGAGGTGCCTATATCGCCAGTTTACATGGGCAATTTGGTAGCCAAGTCCTCTTAAAAAGGCAGTGGCTTGTTCCTCTCCTTTTTTGCCTGTTTGTAATGTTTGTGGCACAAATTTTGTTTTTATCAAAGCTAATCCTAATTTAGCAAACGCAAAACAATAAAATTATGAAAAAAATATTTCTATCATTCGCCTTGCTTGCCTTTACTACTGCGGCTTTTGCCCAATTTGAAGGAAGTATAGAGTTCCGTATGGAAACAAAAAAAGACACTACTACCAACATTTACTATGTAAAAGGTACTAATGTTAAGCTTGATCAGATTGGAAAAAAATCGGGTAAGGTTGAAGGAAGCTTCGTTTTTGATTTACCTGCTAAAACAATTAAATTTGTTAACCCTGCGCGTAAAGTTTGGGGCGATCACAAATCAGAAACACCTCCTGCGGTAAAAGGTATTTGCGAAGTAAGCAAAGGAAAAACTACCAAAATGGTGGGTGGCAAAATGTGTCTTGAATACACTGTAAAAAACACAGAAGAAAACACACAAATTGTTTACTACATCACATCAGAAAAATTTGATTTTTTTGCAACCTTAGTAAAGATTTGGAATCGCAAAGACAAACAATCTATTTATTTTAACCAGATTAAAGATCTTCCAAAAGGTTCTATGCCTATGTTAAGTCTTGAAACAACATTGGATACAAAAATGACAATGAGCAAACTGGAAGTAATGAAAATAGAGAAAAAAGCAATTGATGCAGCTACCGTATCAGTACCTTCTGATTACAAAAAATTCGAACAATAAAACGTGTTCATCTGCCTATTTTAAAACCTTGTCGAAAGACAGGGTTTTTTTATTTTCGTTTTTATTATTTAGAACTGTTCTAAATTACGTTTTCGGTAAAAAAACCTGACTTTAAATAACTTCTGAATGCAATCTTCTATTAAATTTGCGACCATTGTAATTGATTTGTCATTACAATGTCATAGCAACTAAACCATATTATGATAAAAAATATGTCCCGTAACGCTCTAAAACTCCTGGTGAGCTTCATTTTTACGGGTTTTGTCATCTCCAACAATCTTCATGCTGCTGATGGTGGAACCGTATTTAAACAAAACTGTGCCGTTTGTCACTCTTTAGGTGATAATAAAATTACAGGCCCCGGCCTTAAAGGTATTGCCGACAGAGCTCCTAAAGGAGATTGGCTTCATAACTGGATTAAAAACAACAATAAAGTTATTGCTTCGGGCGATGCTCATGCTGCGCAATTAGTTGCTGCAAATGGCGGCACAGACGCAATGTCTGAATTTGAATTTTTATCTGACGAAGAAATTACTGCTGTAATTGAATACATTAAAAATCCACCTCCACCTCCAACGCCTCCGGGCGGAGATAAAAATGCGAGTGCAGGCGGAGAAGAAGGCGTCGCAGCTGCAGGAGGAATTAATCCACTATACATTTTATTAGCTGTTATTGTAATTCTTGCTTTATTAATAAGCATACTGCGCGGTGTACGTATGTCTTTAAGAAATGTTACCAATAAAAAAGAAGGCAGAGAAGAAGAACCTGCTCTTACTTTTTGGGAAGAAACAAAAGTTTGGATGGGCGGTCACCGTCGTTTTGTGGGTGTATGTATTATTGCCTTAAGTTGTATAGGAATGAAAAGTTGCTGGAATTCTTTATTCCGCATTGGTGTTTATTACGATTATCAAACTGATAAAGGTTACAAACCCGAGCAACCGATTAAATTCTCTCACAAAATTCACGCGGGCGATAACGCTATCGCTTGTCAGTATTGCCACAACTCAGTAGAAAAATCGCGGCACGCAGGAATTCCTACAGTAAACATTTGTATGAATTGCCACAAAGGAATAAGTAAAGGTGCCATTACCGGCGAAAAAGAAATTGCAAAAATTTATGCAGCCGCGGGTTTCAATCCTAAAGTAGGCTTATACGATTTAAGCAAATCAAGCCCTATTAAATGGGTAAAAGTGCATAACCTTCCCGATCACGTTTATTTTAATCACTCGCAACACGTCGTGGTTGGAAAAATTGAATGTGCACAATGTCATGGCAATTTAAAAGAGATGACGGTGGCAGAACAAAGAACTCCCTTAACCATGAAATGGTGTATTGAGTGTCACCGCAAAACAGAAGTGGCTATGACCGGAAATCCGTATTACGAAAAACTTCACGCTGCATTAAAAGAGAAATACAAAAATCAACATTTAAAGAGCTTTACCGTTGCACAAATGGGCGGTATTGAGTGCGCTAAATGTCATTACTAATTTTTTGAACGAAAACGTTATTCAATATAGATAATGGGTACAAAAAGAAAATATTGGAAAGGACTTCCTGAACTGAATGCAAGTCCCGAGTTTTTAAAAACTAAAAACAACGAATTTGCTGAAGACCTTCCTATTGAGGAAGCGATGGCAAGCAAAGAGTTAAACGAAGGCAGCACATCGCGTCGTGACTTTTTAAAAGTAGTTGGTTTTACAACTGCTGCTGCTGCACTTGCATCGTGCGAAACTCCGGTTATCAATTCTATTCCTTATGTAAATAAGCCTGAAGACATCACACCGGGTGTTGCAAATTTTTACGCTTCTACTTTTTATGATGGACATGATTACTCTGCCATTCTTGTAAAAACACGTGAAGGTCGCCCAATTAAAATTGAAGGAAACACTTTATCTAAACACACTAACGGAGGAACAAGCGCACGCATTCAGGCATCTGTACTTTCTTTATATGATGGTGCACGTTTAAACAGACCTTACGCAAAAGGCGCAGCATCAAACTGGAAAACGGTTGATACTGAAATTGGAAAAGCTTTAGCTTCTGTTGGCGGAAAAGAAATTGCAATTATATCTTCTACAATAATTTCTCCTTCAACGCGAGCAGTTATTGCCGAGTTCACTGCTAAATATCCAACTACAAAAGTTTATCAGCAAGATGCAGTTTCTTATTCTGCATTGAGTGCTGCAAACGAAAAAGTGTGGGGTAAAAAAGTGGTATCGTCTTATCATTTCCACGCGGCAAATAAATTAGTGGTTGGTATCGCTTGTGATTTCTTAGGAAACTGGCTATCGCCGGTTGAATTTGCATCAGGTTATTCTAAAAACCGGAAGGTTACAAAAGAAAAACCCGAAATGGCTAAGCATTACCACTTCGAAGCAAACATGTCGCTTACAGGTGCTAACGCGGATGAGCGTTTTATTATTAAACCATCTGAAATTGGTAAAACAGTTGTAGCCTTATATAACGAAGTTGCAAAAGCAACAGGTAACTCTGCGGTTTCTACAAATGGTACAATTGCTTCTAACGCCGATGCACAAAAAGCTATCAGCAAAATTGCAAAAGAACTTATTGGCGCAAAAGGACAATCACTCGTTCTTTGCGGATTAAACGATACAGATGTACAAGTGTTAGTTAACGGCATTAATAAAATGTTGGATAACTATGGTAAAACTGTTGACGTAGAAAATCATTCTAACCTAAAACAAGGTGATGACGCTGCGTTTATGGGCCTTATTGAAGATATGAATGCAGGTAAAGTAGGTATTGTACTTGCTTACAATTGCAATCCGGTTTACACAGCTCCGGCAAAAACCGGTTTCGCTGCAGCATTTAAAAAAGTTCCTGTAAAAGTTTCTTTCGCGCAAAGCATGGATGAAACAGCGCAGGCTTCTGATTATGTTTGTCCTAATCACAATTTCTTAGAATCTTGGGGTGATGCAAATCCAAAACGCGGACATTATTCTTTACAACAACCTGCTATCAATCCGATTTTTGCACAACCGCGTTACGAAGGTACACGTCAAGTGCAGGATACTTTACTAATGTGGGCAGGTGTAAAATCTGATTACTTAACTTACTTACAGGCATTTTGGCAAAATCATGTTTTCCCGATGCAAGGTAAGTATGGCGATTTTTATAGTTTCTGGAGCAACACGTTGCATGATGGTGTTTTACACGTTCATTTTGCAAAACCAACCGAAGAAGTTATCGCTCCAATGGCAAAAGACAGTTCCGGCAAACCTTTAATGGTTGGAATTGCAACTGTTATTGCAGATTCTTTAGGTCTTGCAAAAGAAAAAGTTGAAGAGAAAAAAGAAGAAAAAGCAGAATTAGCTGAAGAGAAAAAAATTGAAGTTGATTATAATTCGGCTGCATCAAAAGCTGCATCAGCAAAAAGCGGAACTTGGGAAATTACAGTGTACGAAAAAGTTGCATTAGGTAACGGTAACATGAGTAACAACCCTTGGCTGCATGAATTACCGGATCCTATCTCTAAAGTAACCTGGGACAATTACATTACTATGCACCCTGAAGATGTGCATGATAATAAATTCGGAGAAATGTTACGTCAGGATATTTTAGGCGGCGTTGCAAATCTTACTGTTAACGGTGTTAGTGTTGAGTTACCTGTTTATCCGCAACCCGGGCAAGCAAAAGGAACAATCGGCGTAGCACTTGGTTATGGTCGCAAAGGCGAATCTATGAAAGTTGCTACCATTGCAGGTGGCGCTAATGCATTTGAATTTCTTACGGTATCAAATAATACTATTCAAAATATTTCTGCTGATGTAAGTATTGATAACGCAAATAAATCTCACACGTTTGCGGCTACACAAATACAACACACCATCATGGGTCGCGAAGAATTTTTATTACGCGAAACAACTTTAGCACAATACAAAGAAGACGCTGCATCTAACAATCCAAAAACAATGATTGCTACGCATACAGGTGCATTACCTATTGCTGAGGTTGATTTGTGGGCTGCGCATCCTCGTCCGGGTCACCGTTGGGGATTAACCATCGACATGAATTCATGTATTGGTTGCGCCGCTTGTGTTGTTGCCTGTTCTTCAGAAAACAACGTACCTGTTGTTGGTAAAGATCAAATCATGCGCACACGCGATATGTTCTGGTTACGTATTGATCGTTATTACACATCTGATATGACTCGTAAAAAAGCGAGCGAAGAACACGTAGGTGCTCGTCAGATGTATTTAGATATGGAAAATCCTTCTTACAATCCGAAGGTTACTTTCCAACCTATCATGTGTCAACATTGCAATCACGCGCCTTGCGAAACTGTGTGTCCGGTTCTTGCAACCAACCACAGCACAGAAGGTTTAAACCAAATGACTTACAACCGTTGTATTGGTACGCGTTATTGCGCGAACAATTGTCCGTTTAAAGTTCGCCGTTTCAATTGGTATAACTATAATGGAAATCCTGAATACGCTGATGTAAATCCAATTCAACAGGATTTAGGTCGTATGGTGTTGAATCCGGATGTTACCGTTCGTGGTCGTGGAGTAATGGAAAAATGTTCTATGTGTGCGCAACGTTTACAAGCAGGTAAATTAGAAGCTAAAAAAGAAGGTGTTGTTTTAAAAGACGGTGTAATAAAAACTGCTTGTCAGCAATCTTGCCCTACTAACGCAATTATTTTTGGTGATTTAAACGATACAGAATCTGAAGTTGCGAAAACGCGCGAGAACGAACGTAATTATTTCTTATTGGAAGAAGTTGGTATTAAGCCTACTGTTTCTTATTTAGTAAAAGTTCGTAATCAGGAAGAAGCAATTGTTTTAGAAGAAGGAGAAGAAGAAAACGAATCTGAAGAACAAGAAAAAAACGAAAAGAAAAAAGAGGCAACACATTCGTAAGAAATTATATTAAAGAATTAAGGATTAAAAATTATAAAAAGTATGCACGCAGAATCGCAAATAAGGGAGCCGCTGATTTTAGGTCACAAAACCTACGGACAAATCACGGATGACGTTATCAGGCCGGTTGAAGGCAAAGCAAACAAATCTTGGTGGGTTTTGTTTACTATTGCTTCCCTTACATTTTTGTGGGGAGTTGGCTGTTTGTGCTACACAATCGGTGTTGGTATCGGTGTGTGGGGCTCTAACAATGGTGTTGACTGGGCTTGGGACATTACAAACTTTGTATGGTGGATTGGTATCGGTCACGCCGGAACATTAATCTCTGCTGTGTTATTATTATTCCGCCAAAAATGGCGTATGGCAATTAACCGTTCTGCAGAAGCGATGACAATTTTTGCCGTAATGTGCGCAGCTATTTTCGTAATGCTTCACACAGGTCGCCCTTGGTTAGATTATATGTTATTTCCATTACCAAACCAATTTGGTTCTTTATGGCCTAACTTTAACTCTCCATTATTATGGGACGTGTTTGCGGTATCAACTTACTTCACCATTTCATTGGTGTTTTGGTATATCGGTTTAATTCCCGACTTCGCAACTGTTCGCGATAGAGCTATCAGTCCGTTTGTAAAAAAATGTTACAATTTACTTTCATTTGGTTGGGGCGGAAGCGCTCGCCACTGGAGTCGTTTTGAAGAAGTATCATTGGTGCTTGCCGGTTTATCTACACCACTTGTATTTTCGGTTCACTCTATTGTATCAATGGACTTTGCTACCTCTATCCTTCCGGGTTGGCACACAACAATTTTCCCACCCTATTTCGTATCGGGCGCGGTATTCTCAGGATTTGCAATGGTATTAACGTTAATGCTTATCGTTCGTAAAGTGTATCACTTAGAAGCTTACCTAACAATTAAGCACGTTGAGTATATGAACATTGTAATTATTGTTACGGGTTCTATAGTTGGTGTTGCTTATTTAACTGAGTTATTTATGTCGTGGTACTCCGGTGTTGAGTTTGAACAGTATGCATTTCTCAATCGAGCAACGGGACCTTACGCTTGGGCATATTGGTGTATGATGACCTGTAACGTAGTTTCTCCGCAACTGTTCTGGTTTAAAAAAATTCGAACTTCGTTGGTAGCAACATTTATTCTTTCTATTGTAGTAAACATCGGTATGTGGTTTGAGCGTTTTGTAATTATCGTTCCAACATTATGCCGTACATTTTTACCGTCAACCTGGAATATGTATCACCCAACGTTTGTTGATATTGGAATTTTTGTTGGAACCATCGGAATGTTCTTTTTCTTCTTCCTGTTGTTCTCTCGCTTTTTCCCTGTAATTGCGCAATCAGAATTAAAAACAATTTTAAAAGTTGCCGGAGAGTCGCAAAAGAAGGCCGCAGCGGCACACACACATTAATAAATTAAGAGTTAAGAATTAAAAATGCAGAATTGTTTGAGTAATAAAAGGAATAGCATTAAAAATTGAAAAAATAAAATTCTGAATTCAACATTCTGAATTCTAAATTGAATAGATATGGCAGCAACAATAACAAAAAAAATAATCCACGGCGTTTACGACGACGAGGTGCCTTTACTCGAAGCTTGCAGAAATTTAAAAGCAGCAGGCATTGCAATAAAAGATGTTTTTTCACCATTCCCCATTCATGGAATTGATCCAATCATCGGAGTGCCCCGCACACGTTTGGCAATCTGCGCATTTTTATACGGACTTACCGGTTGCGGATTAGCTACTTTAATGATGTGGTATATGATGGTAAGCGACTGGCCTACCGATGTGGGTGGTAAACCAAGTTGGGTTTATATTTATAATATCCCTGCGTTTATTCCAATCACTTTCGAATCGACAGTATTTTGTGCAGGGCACGGAATGGCATTAACTTATTTATTGCGTTGTATGTTGGTACCGGGTGCTAAAGCAAAAAATCCTGACCCTCGCACAACCAACGATAAATTTTTAGTTTACTTAGAACTTGAAGAAGGTCAAGCAACACAAGCTGAAACAGTTTTACGCGGTGCCGGTGCCATTGAAGTAAATTACAAAGGAACTCTAACAGAAAAATTACCTTACTAAAAGATAAATTTTACGTGATGACATTTAAAAATAGTATAAATCTTAAAGCCTTAACACTCGGAGTAATTACTTGTGTTATCATAGCGGGTATGAGTTCTTGCTCAAACGCACCTAACAGTCCGGGTTACGAGTTCATGCCCGATATGTATCACACGCCCGGATTAAAATATTATAATTCGCAGGTAATTGGCGGCGATACAATACTGAGCGCCATGAAACCTGTTGCCGGAACAATTGCACGCGGGCATATTCCTGCCATCCCTCCCGGCATGGATTATGAAAAAGCAGGCTTGTATTTAAAAAATCCTATTGCAAACAGCGAAGCCGTATTGAAAGACGGAGAAGTGTTATACGGAAAATTTTGTGTGCATTGCCACGGCGAAGCAGGTAAAGGAGATGGTAAAGTAGGATTAAAACTTCCGGGGCCACCACCTGCTTATGATGGCGGCGCTCTAAAAAATTTACCGGAAGGAAAAATATTTTACTCTATTACTTATGGTAAAAATTTAATGGGTTCACATGCAAGTCAGCTTAATTCAGAAGAACGTTGGAAGTTGGTACATTATGTTCAAAAACTACAAGGGTCAAAAGCTCCTGCCGATTCATTGGCAAAAACGGCTGTTGTAATTGCTGATGCTTCGACTAAGCTCAGCATGACAAAAAATAAAGACGAAAAAAAATAAAATAGATATTGGATATGAGCAGTAATTTAAACTTTACATTTCCGCAAAAAGCAAAAACATTTACTTATGCCCTAATGGGTGTTGGTTTGGTGTCAATTATTGCAGCTTTTATTTGCGATCATCCGGCTGAGGCCGATGAGCATTATCATCACACCCGCGCATGGGCAAATATTTTTATTAATTGTTTTTTCTTTATGGCTATTGGGCTAGGAGCAGCTTTCTTTATGGGCTTGCAATATGCCGCAGAAGCAGCTTGGGCAACTTCTGTTAAACGTGTAATGGAAGCCGTATCTTGGTTTTTACCATGGGGTTTAAGTTTACTAATGCTGATGTTTATTTTAGGACAACTGGGTGTTCATCATATTTATCCTTGGATGGATAAAGAAACCGTTGCACACGATAAAATCATACAAGCTAAAATGGGCTACTTCGGAATCTTCTGGTGGGTACGTACCATTTTATATATGGCAGGTTGGCTTTGGTTTACCTATAAACTTCGTAAAAATTCTTTGGATGCCGATAACACAACCGGTAACGATGACCATTGGAAAAATGTAAAATTAGGCGCTTCGTTTATGGTCATGTTTGGCGTTACATCTTCTACCTCGGCATGGGATTGGTTGTTGAGTATTGATATACACTGGTTCTCTACAATGTATGGCTGGTACGTTTTCTCGGGCATGTGGGTAAGCGCAATTACATCCATCGTACTAATTGTGGTCTACCTGAAAAAATTAGGTTACATGGAATTTGTAACGGAAAGCGTAATTCATGATTTAGGTAAATGGATGTTTGCTATTTCTTTTTTGTGGACGTATTTATACTTCTCTCAATTTATGTTGTATTGGTATGCAAATATTCCGGAAGAGATAATTTATTTTCAGCAACGTTGGGAAAATTATAAACCACTTATGTGGACTGTTTTCTTCATCAACTTTTTGTGCCCAATGATTATGTTAATGAGCCGCGATTCTAAACGTAATTTTTGGTTCTTAATGTTTGTAGGGCTTGTAATTTTTATAGGTCATTATTTAGATATAGTAATGCTTGTTATGCCCGGAACCGTTGGCCACCACTGGACAGGTTTAAGTTGGATGGAGTTTGGAATTTTTGCCGGCTTCTTAGGATTATTCTTACACGTAGTGCTTACTAATTTAACCAAGCGTCCGTTACTGGTAAAAAATCATCCATTCTTAGAAGAATCATTGCATCATAGTATTTAATAAAATTAGAGTTTAGAAAGTAAGATTAAATAAAATTTAAAACCGAAATAAAATGACACTGTTGTACATCCTCGCTTTTCTCCTGCTGTGTATAGCGCTAAATCAGGTATTTAAAGTAGTTGAATTAGCCCGCGATTTAAAAAACACAAGAGAGTGGCATCCCACCGAAAAGGATAACCGTTTAAATGCGCGCCTGATGCTTATATTCTTAGTTGCCTTTATGTGGTTTTTTGTTTGGCAGATTATGCGTTTTGGCGGTGACAGAATTTTACCGATATCCGCTTCTGAACACGGTGTAAAAATCGACTGGCTACTTAACGTTAACTACGCCATTATTATTTTTGTTTTTATATTAACCAGTATTTTTCTTTTTGGATTTGCCTGGAAATATTACGGCAGAGATAATGTAAAAGCCACCTACTATCTTCACAATAATAAACTGGAAATGATTTGGACAGTTATCCCTGCAATCGGCTTAGCTTTCATTATTGTGTTTGGTTTAAAATACTGGAACGAGATTATGGCTCGTCAAAATGACCCCAATCCCGTTAAAGTAGAATTATACGTTAAACAATTTGACTGGACCGCACGTTACGCAGGAAAAGATAATCAGTTTGGTATTGACGATTATATGCAAATAGATGGCAGCAACCCGGTTGGACTTGACACAAACGATATTCGTTGCAAAGATGATATTTTAGTGAAAAACGAATTTCATATTCCAAAAGGAAGAGAAGTTGTTTTTCAATTCCGCTCACGCGATGTGATTCACAGTGCTTTCATGCCTCACTTCCGTGCACAAATGAATTGTGTTCCCGGTCAGGTTACAGCTTTCCGTTTTAAGCCAACCATCACCACTGCAGAGATGCGTAAAGAACCACAGGTAATGCGCAACATTGATGAGATTAATGCAATACGCGTTAAACGAGGAGACGAAGCCATTGAATTTGATTATGTTTTATTGTGCAACAAAATTTGTGGCTCATCACATTATATGATGCAAATGAAAATAGTAGTTGACGAAGAGAAAGATTACAATGCTTGGATAGCAAAACAAAAAACTTTTAAAGCAGTAGCTTCAAAATAATTTAATAAACAAAACCTGCATATAAAATGGCAAACAATACACACACAGGGGTTTTAGAACACGATCATTCAGTGCATGATCATGCACATGGACACCACCACGAAACATTTGTGAGCAAGTACGTATTCAGTATGGATCACAAAATGATTTCGAGGCAGTTCTTAATTACTGCCGTAATCATGGCTGCAATAGCTATGGTTATGTCAATCATCTTTCGTCTGCAATTAGCTTGGCCAGGAGAAAAATTTGCGTTCATCGAAGCGCTTATGGGTAAACACTGGGGTAAAGATGGAATCTTAAACCCTAACGCCTATTTAGCTCTTGTAACTATTCACGGAACCATCATGGTGTTCTTTGTACTAACGGGTGGATTGAGCGGTACGTTTGCAAACCTGTTAATTCCTTATCAGGTTGGCGCACGCGATATGGCCTCCGGGTTTTTAAATATGCTTTCTTATTGGTTCTTCCTTATATCAAGCATAATTATGATTTCTTCTTTGTTTATTGAAGACGGTGCTGCTTCTGCCGGATGGACGATTTATCCTCCACTCTCTGCTTTACCAGAAGCTATACCGGGCTCCAAATTGGGTATGACGCTTTGGTTAGCATCAATGGCTTTATTCGTTGTCTCTTCTTTGTTAGGAGGTTTAAATTACATCATTACCATACTTAACCTTCGCACCAAAGGAATGAAAATGACACGCCTTCCTTTAACTATTTGGGCCATGTTTGTTACGGCAGTATTGGGTGTACTTTCTTTTCCGGTATTATTTTCTGCGGTTCTTTTATTATTATTCGACCGCTCTATGGGAACAAGTTTTTATCTCTCTGATATTTATATTGGCGGCCGCCCAATGGAACAAGCCGGTGGTAGCCCTATTTTATTTGAACACTTATTCTGGTTCTTAGGTCACCCCGAAGTTTACATCGTATTATTACCCGCGCTTGGTATCACATCAGAAATTATTGCAACCAATTCGCGTAAACCAATTTTCGGTTACCGTGCAATGATAGGCTCTATTCTTGCTATTGGTTTCTTATCCTTCATCGTTTGGGGTCACCATATGTTTATGACAGGTATGAATCCATTCCTTGGTTCTGTATTCGTATTTACTACTTTGTTAATCGCTATTCCTTCTGCAGTAAAAGCATTTAACTACATCACAACATTGTGGAAAGGCAGCATACAATTTACACCTGCTATGCTTTTCTCTATCGGATTAGTTTCTTCATTTATTTCCGGTGGTGTTACAGGTATTATTCTTGCCGATTCAACACTTGACATAACCATACACGATACCTATTTTGTAGTAGCTCACTTCCATATTGTAATGGGTCTGTCAGCTATCTTCGGAATGTTTGCCGGTGTGTATCATTGGTTCCCTAAATTATTCTTGCGGATGATGAACAAGAAATTAGGTTACCTACATTTCTGGATAACGATTGTGGGTGCTTACGGAGTTTTCTTCCCAATGCACTTTTTAGGAATGAGCGGTGTGCCACGACGCTATTATACCAATAGTAACTTTCCTATGTTCGATAATTTAATTGATATAAACGAATTGGTAACTTGGTTTGCAATTCTTGCGGCATTAGGACAGATTGTTTTCTTCATCAACTTCTTCTACAGTATTTTCCGCGGCGAAAAAGCTCCGCAAAATCCTTGGGGTTCTAACACACTTGAATGGACTACCCCAATGGCACACATACACGGTAACTGGCCGGGCGCATTGCCGGAAGTACATCGTTGGCCTTATGACTATAGCAAACCCGGACACGAAAAAGATTTTGTTCCGCAAACAGTTCCGCTTGGACCTGATGAACATGATGAGAGCGAACATTAAGAAATTAAGAATGTAGAATTAAAAATTCAGAATTAATCCTCCGCAATTTGTGGAGGATTTTTCTTTTGACCTCACCCCCAACCCCTCTCCAAAGGAGAGGGGAGAAATACAAAAACATCTACTTTAATTTGTGGCTCTATTCGTATATTCGTACCATAGCTATTCGTAATTTGTATCTAATGACTTTTAAGCAGCGATTAAAATTTTATTTATTTGGTTTTGCCCTCGGGCTTGGTATTCTCGCAATTATTCTCAATAAAAAAGGTGGTTGTGCAGGAGGCAGTTTAAGCGAACGTAAAATGAACGAACTGCTAACACAAACCTGGAAGATAAGCGATAAGATGCATTGCAAACTAAATTGTATCGGTTTAACCAATGATACTTTGTTTTTTGCCGCACTAAAAACCTGTCGCGTTAATTACGAAAGAAGTAATCCACGCAATGAACCCTGCGGCACTTATGTAATAGAATCGCCCGACAGTAAATTATCTTTTACATTGTTAGTGCAGGATTGCAAAACTGTTTCAGAGATTTTAGATATTACAACGACTAAGAATTGCGATTGTAAGTAAAAAACTGTCATGAAAAACAGAAGAGAATTTCTTACAGCAACCGGAACCATTCTTCTTGGCACATCCTTAATTGGTAAAAACAACATTCCTGAATTCAAAAAGTTTTCCTTTTTACATGATGTACTAAAACCATCTGCATTAAAACCGGGAGATACCATTGCTATTTCTTCTCCTGCAGGAGCGGTGTGGGATGATGCGCAGGTAGAAAAATTTTCAGGTGTCATTCAATCATTGGGGTTTAAAGTTAAGCTCGGACAAACACTAAAAGAGAAGCACGGTTATTTTGCAGGAAGTGATGAGTTACGAGCAAAAGAAATAAATAATTTTTTTTTCGATAAAGATGTGCAAGGAATTTTTTGCATGAAAGGCGGTTGGGGTTGCGCAAGAATTCTTGATAAATTAAATTATGATTTAATAAAAAAGAATCCTAAAATCATTATGGGTTTCAGCGATATTACTTCTTTGCTTATTGCAATCAACAGTAAAACAGGTTTGGTTACTTTTCATGGTCCGGTTGGCAACAGCGGTTGGAATGATTTTAGCGTTGATTATATAAAACGTGTGCTGATGAAAAAAGAAGCAATAACATATTCTTATCCCGAGAAAGACGATGACAAACCTTACACAATTACTCCCGGCAAAGCAAAAGGGATTCTCATTGGAGGAAACTTAACCGTGCTTGCGGGAATTATTGGAAGCGAATATTTACCATACTGGAAAAATAAAATTTTATTTTTAGAAGAGTCGAAAGAAGAGCCTTACTCTATCGACAGAATGTTAACGCAATTAAAATTAGCGGGTGTATTAGATAACATTAGTGGTTTTGTTTTTGGTAAATGCGTAAAGTGCGATGCCGAAGAACCACAAAAAGCATTTCTCTTTAAAGAAGTTTTAGAACAACATATAAAACCATTGGGCATTCCTGCTTTTTACGGCGCCATGATTGGTCATATCGAAAATAAATACACCATTCCCATTGGCATAGAAGCAGAAATTGATGCGGAGAAATGTGTGATGAAGTTGTTGGAAGGGGCTGTGGTGTAAGAGAAAAAACACATCCCCCGCCCTGCGGGCACGCCCTTCAAAGGGGGAAAAGAATACAACATTATTCTTCAAATCAAATTCCTTCAGATACAGTGATACAAATTCTTATACTTTTTCCTACCCCGCCCAATTATCTCTGTCTAAACTTCTGTACTGAATTGCTTCTGCAATATGATTTGGTAAAATAGTTTCTGCATTTTCTAAATCGGCTATGGTGCGGCTCACTTTTAAAATTCTATCGTAAGCACGGGCAGATAATCCTAAACGTTCCATTGCATTTTTTAAAAGTGCTTTGCAGGCATCATCTAAATCGCAATGTGCTTGCAATAGTTTTGTGCTCATCTGCGAGTTAGAATAAATTCCTTCGCTATTTGCAAAACGTTTTTTCTGAACTTCGCGCGCTTTGATAACACGTGTTCTTATGTCTGTACTTTTTTCTGCCTGTTGCTCTTTACTTAATTCGCTAAACGGAACGGGCGTGACTTCAATATGAATATCAATTCTGTCTAAGAGTGGGCCGGAAATTTTATTCAAATATTTTTGCACTATACCCGGCGCACATACACATTCTTTTTCGGGATGATTATAATATCCACACGGACAAGGATTCATACTTGCCACCAACATAAAACTGGCAGGATAATCAACCGAAAATTTTGCGCGTGAAATTGTTACGGTTCTGTCTTCCATTGGTTGACGCATTACTTCCAACACCGTTCTTTTAAATTCGGGCAACTCATCTAAAAATAAAACACCATTATGCGAAAGAGAAATTTCTCCGGGTTGTGGATTAACTCCTCCTCCCACCAATGCCACATCAGAAATTGTATGATGCGGATTTCTGAAAGGACGCTGCGTAATTAACCCACTTGCTTTCCCTAACCGTCCCGCCACACTATGAATTTTTGTTGTCTCAAGTGCTTCATCTAAAGTAAGTGGTGGTAAAATTGAAGGCAATCTTTTTGAGAGCATTGTTTTTCCGGCTCCCGGAGGTCCTATTAATAAAATATTATGTCCACCAGATGCTGCAATTTCAAAAGCACGTTTTATATTTTCCTGTCCTTTTACATCTGAAAAATCAGGAATATCAAGTCCGCTTACCGCATTAAAAATTTCTTCGGCGTTAAAATTTATTTTCTCAAGCGCAGAAGTATTTCCCTCAAAAAAACCGATCACATTTTTAATATGTTCTGCCGAGTATACAGCTAAGCCTTCTACTACAGAAGCTTCGGCTGCATTTTGTGCGGGAACTATAATTCCTTTAAAACCCTCTTGTTTGGCTTTTATGGCAATAGGCAACATGCCTTTTATAGGGCGAATGAAGCCATCGAGAGAAAGTTCTCCCATTATTACATAATCTTCCAGTCCATCACCTTTTATTTGCTCCGATGAGGCTAAAATGCCCATAGCAATTGTTAAATCATAGGAAGAACCCTCTTTTTTAATATCGGCAGGAGCCATATTGATGGTAATTTGCTTACCCGGAACACGATAACCATTATTTTTCAACGCAGCGTCTATACGCTGATGACTCTCTTTTACAGCACTATCGGGCAACCCAACAAGGTAAAAATTCACTCCAGGTACTATATCAACCTCTACGGTGACTTTAGTAGCCAAAATGCCATAAACGGCGCATCCGTAGGTTTTTACAAGCATTGTTTTACTATTTGAAAACTTTTTTTACTTTTATACCAAACCAGCATATGGCTATCTTGCAAAGGCGGGGCGTTATAAAGGTTATAAATGTAAAGTATTTTGGCAAGGTTTATGTAAATCCTGATAAAATTTAAACACATGAAGAAAATAGTTACGGTTTTAAGTCTGTTTACATCAGTTTTAGTCTATGGGCAGGAAGCAACAAAAGTGCAGGAGTTAAACTGCTATAATAAATGGGCACAGAAATTTGAAGAACGAGGTTCTGAAGATGTCATCGACGGAGTTTATTTAGATGTTATTGTTACGTTCAGACACGGGGCTTCGGCAGAGTGTTTTGAGGGCAAAGTAATTGTGAAAGAAAGAAAAGTAGAATCGTTTTATATTTTATTGGATGACGGAAAATACGATGAGGTTATTCGTGTATGGAAAAACGATATTAAAGATGTTACCGTCACCAATGGCATCAGCAAAACGCTTATTACAAAAGATAATCAATTGATAAATGTTATCTGGCCTAAAAAAATAAAACCTAAAAAAGCCGGGTTTAAAAAAGCAGCCGAACCTGTTGACGATTAACCATGCCCCCGAAAAACAAACGCGTTGTTTTTGAAGATGTAGGTTTGCTCGATTACAAAACTTGCTGGGATTATCAGGAAAAATTGCAGCAACAAATTGTTTTGCAAAAAACTGTTAATCGTAACCTACCTGAGACCGAACAAAAACTTACCGATAATTATTTGCTGTTTGTTGAACATCCGCATGTTTTTACATTGGGGAAAAGTGGTAATGAGAATAATTTACTGATATCAGATACTTTTTTAAAAAGCATACACGCTACCTATTATAAAATAAATCGCGGAGGAGATATTACGTATCATGGTCCCGGACAATTAGTAGTGTACCCCATTTTAGATTTAGAAAATTTTTACGCCGATATACATAAGTATTTAAGAATGTTGGAAGAAACAGTTATTCTTTTATTGGCAGAATATGGGATTACCGCAGGACGAAGCACCAAAGAAACCGGTGTATGGTTAGATGCCGATAATGCCAAGGCTCGTAAAATATGCGCTATTGGCGTGCATTGCAGCAGGTGGGTTACAAAGCATGGGATTGGTTTTAACATTAATACCGATTTAAATTATTTTAATCACATTGTGCCCTGCGGCATTGTGGGTAAAGCCGTTACCTCCATGCAAAAAGAGTTACGAAAACCCATCGATATGCTAGAAGTAAAAACCAAGTTTAAAAAACATTTTTCTTCTTTATTTACCTGCGAAATTGTTTAAATTTGTCTTATGAAAGCGGAAGAATTAATACAACGCGCGGAAGATATTGCAATAGCCATTGTGCCCGAATTAATTGAAGACCAAAACGGCTGGATGGTTTATTTAATCAACCTTAAAAATACTTCCTTAGAAAATGTGTTAGTCAGTTCTCAGGGTTACGGAGAAATGAATAATAAAAATTTACGCACCTCAGAATTGCGACACTATATAGAAAAACTCAACGCACACGAATGCGCAAAAATAGAACCCATCATTGAAGATGTATTCGGATTAAATAACGAATACTGGGTTAGTTTTTACGTAAACAAAACCATTTATGATAAAAAGTTTTTATTTTTGCCGGAAAGTATTCAGGAAACAAATTTTATAACCATTCCTTTTCTAAATAAAAAAGGAGTAATGATTAAATAATATGATAGACCAGGTAAACATCAATCACATTTTATTTTTAGATATCGAGACCGCTCCCCTCGTATATAATTACACTCAATTACAGGAGCCGTACAAAAAATTGTGGGATTTAAAATTTCAACACAATAAGGAAGTCTCCGCCGAACAACACTATGCAAAAGCCGGTATTTTTGCCGAATTTGCTAAAGTAATTTGCATTTGTGTAGGTTATTTTAACGGCAACGAGTTTAGAATAAAATCTTTTTACGGAGATGATGAAAAAGATATTCTGACCCAGTTTAAAAATATGTTGAATCACAATTACAGCGATGCAAAATATTTGCTATGCGCACACAACGGCAAAGAATTTGATTTTCCGTTTTTATGCCGCAGAATGTTGGTGAACGAAATTCCTATTCCAACTATTTTGCAATTACAAGGTAAAAAACCATGGGAAGTACAGCATTTAGACACGATGGAGCTTTGGAAGTTTGGCGATTATAAAAATTACACCTCGCTGCAATTATTAGCCGCTGTATTTAATATTCCAACACCTAAGGATGATATTGACGGCAGTCAGGTTGCGCGTGTGTATTACGAAGAAAAAAATATTGAACGCATAAAAACCTATTGTGTAAAAGATGTTGTAACAGTAGCGCGCGTGTTGCAGAAAATGCGTGCAGAAAAACCTTTGCGCGACGATCAGATTGTCATCACGAATTGATTTAACCGCAAAGACGAGTATGAAGCCACGCGTAGCAGTAATAGGAAACGGAAGTTGGGCAACTGCTCTTGTTAAATTACTTGGAAATAATTTAACCGAAGTAAATTGGTTTGTAAGAAAAACCGAAGATGCAGCATACATTACTAAACACAATCGTAACCCGCGTTATTTAAGTTCGGTAGAGTTTGCCCCTAAAAGTTTGAAATTATATTCTGATTTAGAAAAGTGTATTCAGGAATCTGATAGTATTGTACTCGCGGTTCCTTCTGCTTTTTGTCACGATGTATTAAAAGATGTTCCAAAAGAATTATTCAAAAATAAAATAATTTTTTCTGCTATTAAAGGCATTATTCCTCAATACAATTTAATTGTGGGAGAATATTTGCACAAAACTTTTGAAGTTCCGCTAAACCACATTGGTGTTATTGCAGGACCTTGCCATGCCGAAGAAGTTGCGCTTGAAAAATTATCATACCTCACATTAGCTTGTACCGATATAAGCAAAGCCGAGAAACTTGCAGAATTACTTCGGTGCCGTTATATGAAAGTTGCCTGCAGCGATGATATTTACGGAACAGAATACTCAGCCGTATTAAAAAACGTAGTCGCTATTGCCGGAGGAATTTGTAACGGCTTAGGTTACGGAGATAATTTTTTAGCGGTCTTAGTTTCTAACGCTATACAAGAAATAGAACGTTTTGTAAAAGCAGTGCATCCTATTGATAGAGATATTAAAGCGTCTGCGTATCTCGGAGATTTATTGGTTACAGCTTATTCTCAATTTAGCAGAAACAGAATGTTTGGCACTATGTTGGGCAAAGGTTACTCCGTAAAAATGGCGCAATTGGAAATGAATATGATTGCCGAAGGTTATTACGCAGTAAAATGTATCGCCGAAATAAATAAACAATACAAAGTAGATATGCCCATTACGCAAGCCGTGTATAATATTTGTTACGAAAAATATTCTCCCGCAATAGAAATGAAAATACTGGCGGATAAACTTTCCTAACGAGATGCTGTATTCCTCCCTTCTCCTCTTAGGAGAAGGGCCGGGGATGAGGTCGCCCGAGATGCCAATAATTTAGCCAAAACCATTGTTTTTGTATACTCATGAAAAGCCAAATTCCACAATATTACCAATCTACAAAACGTACAGAGCAAAACGCAAAAGCCTTGCGCAAATCACTCACACCCACTGAAGAACTTTTTTGGAAAATAGTTCGTAACCGTAATTTGTTGGGATTAAAATTTAGAAGACAACATCCAATCGGTCCTTTCATTGCCGATTTTTATTGTCACGAATTAAAACTGGTGGTGGAAATTGATGGAGATGTTCACGAGCTGGAAGATGTAAAGCAACGCGACGCGCAAAGAGAAAATTACATAAGAGAATTAGGACTAAAAGTTTTACGCTTTCAGAATGATGACGTGTTTAAGAACGCACATCTGATTGAGGAGGCTTTACAAGCAGTGATTGGTGAGCGCTAGGCTTCTCGAGCGACCTCACCCCTACCCCTCTCCTGCGAGGAGAGGGAATTTCCTCCGATTTAACATTTTCCTATATCAAATACAATATCCGGCTGTGGGCTTTTCGCTGCAAGTCCTCACGCAAAATACAAACAAGAATTAAAGTTACTTTTTATAATACTTCATCGCCTCCGGTAAAAAGGCTTCAATATCTTTTATGCGCTGTGCATCGCTGGGGTGTGTGCTTAATAATTCGGGTGGTTTTTGTCCGTTGCTTGATGCAGACATACGTTTCCAAAAATCAACAGCAACATGTGGATCGTATCCGGCAATCGCCGCAAATACCAACCCTAATTTATCTGCTTCGCTTTCTTGTTTGCGTGAATAACTTAAAAGTGTTACGCCCGATCCAACATTGTATGCTTGGTTAAACAGATCTCTTGTTGCCGCAGGTTTCGTTGATGTTGCAATAGATAACCCTACTCCTAAACCCTGTGCAAGCATTTGCTCGCTCATACGCTCATTACCATGGCGCGCAACAGCATGACCAATTTCATGTCCCATTACAATTGCTAAACTTGGTTCATCGCGTGTAAGTGGCAATAAGCCTGTATAAACAACAACTTTTCCGCCGGGCATACACCATGCATTAATAGTTTCTTCTTCTACTGCATGAAACTCCCAAACATAGCCCTCAATGCGTTTTCCGTTTCCTTTAGAATTTAAATAAGTTGTAATGGCATCTTTAATTTTATTGCCCACCCGTTTTACAATCTGATCGCGCGGGTCTTCTTCCGCTAATGTTTTGTGCGCTTTTAAAAAAGTGGCGTATTCTGTAAGGCTCATTCCTATCATTTCACTTTCAGGAACCAAGCTGACTTGTTTTCTATTGGTAATAGGAACGCGCTCTACACAAGAGAAAAAAGCAAAAATAAAAAATAAAAAAATTAATTTGCTCATGGAACTAATCAATGCTTGCACTTAGTCCTTTGTCTAACAAAGCGACGCATATAGGTTTTAAAATTTCGAAGCTGCCTTTTTTTATGCCGCACTTACCGTTTTGGTGAACGATGAAAGCACACTGTTCTGCCTGTAACGGGTTATGCCCACAAACTTCAACTAAAACTTCAATTACAAACTCGAAGGTATTTACTTCATCGTTGTGTAAAATCAAATCCCTGAGTTGTTCGGCTTTTTCTTGTACTAAGGGCTGTTCTAATAATTCGGTATCCATCTAAAATTATATTTTGACAAAGATACGAAATTACCATTGGAGAAACAATGAGTTTTTGCTTCATTAAACAACAAAAAAAACTCTGCGCCCTTTGCGGTTAAAACAGGCTGTTTACGGTGCCAATCGCTGTTTTATCCACTTTTTTCCCTTCAGCTTATAGCAAATCCTGTCGTGCAATCGGCTCTGCCTGCCCTGCCAGAATTCATAATAAGTGGCCTTTAAAATATAACCGCCCCAAGTTTTAGGGCGAGGAACATCTTCGCTGTATTTTGCATTTATGGCATCAACTAATTTTTCAAGCTCCTCTCGGCTTTTAAGTACTTTACTTTGCGGAGAAGCACAAGCACCAATTCTTGATTGACGTGGGCGCAGTGAAAAATATTCATCAGAAATTTCTTTAGGAGCAAAAACTATTTTTCCTTCTATACGCACTTGCCTCTCTAACTCAGGCCAAAAAAACAAGAGACATCCATAGGGATTTTCTTTCAACTCTTTTCCTTTGCGGCTATTATAATTGGTAAAAAAATTAAAGCCATGATTATCCAATCCGCGCAATAAAACAATTCTTGAAGAAGGTCTTCCTTTTTTATTTACAGTAGAAAGCATCATTCCGTTAGGTTCGTTTGCCTTGCCCTTTACAGCTTCTTCAAACCAAATTTCAAATTGTTTAAACGGGTTATTGTCAGCATCTTTTTCATCAAAAGAAGTTTTTACGAAGTCACGTCGTAAATTTTTCGTATATTCATTGAGCGAATTCATTCTGTATAATTTTGTGCCTACAAATATACGAGCATATATGAGCATTTTACAAGGACAAATATTAGTTGCCCGTCCGTTTTTAAACGATGGTGAGTTTAAACGGACAGTTATTTTATTGGCTGAACATAACGAGCAGGGTTCTTTGGGATTTATTTTAAATAAATCGATGCACCTTACTCTAAAAGATGTTTTGCCGGGTATGGACGATCTTAAAATTCCGGTTTATTACGGTGGGCCCGTTGCTCAAAATCAACTCTTTTATATACATACCGCCGGCAAAGAAATTTCTGACAGTCTTCACATTCAGAGCAATTATTATTGGAGCGGTAACTTTGCTGAGGTAATTGAGGCGTTGAAAAACAGAAGATTGAGTCCCACCCAAATTCGTTTTTTCATTGGGTATTCCGGTTGGGGAGAAGGGCAATTAGCAAAAGAACTCGAAGAAAAAGCGTGGGCATCATTGGATTCTTATACAAGCGAAATTTTAAATAAACATCCCGAAGATATGTGGCCCGAACAGGTTGCAAGGCTTGGCGCTAATTATAAAGTGTTTGCCGATACACCGCAAGAACCCAGTTTAAACTAAGTGAATACAACAGTCCACGAATATGTAGTGCTGGTAGATGAGCAGGATAAGGAGCTTGGCATTATGGAAAAAATGCAGGCTCATCGCGAAGGAAAATTACACAGAGCCATTTCTGTTTTTATTTTTAATTCCGAGAAAAAATTATTATTGCAAAAACGCGCAGCCGGTAAATATCATTCGGCGGGTTTATGGACCAACACTTGTTGTTCGCATCCTTATCCAAATGAAATTCCGGAAAAAGCTGCTGTACGCAGATTGATGGAAGAGATGGGTTTATATTGCAAGTTACAACACGTTTTTAATTTTACTTATTCAGTACAATTCGAAAATAATTTAAGCGAGCACGAGTTTGACCATGTGTTTTTCGGAATTTCCGATACCGTCCCAAAACCCAACCCTAATGAAGTTTCCGACTGGAAATACAGCGATATGGCGGAAATTGAGAGCCAAATGAAACAAAATCCGGAACAATTTACCGTTTGGTTCAAGATAGTTTTTGAGCAGGTTAAAAGTCATTTGAAAAAATAACCCTTTGTACAGTAAGTGGTTGGCTATCCACACACGAAGGACACTATCCTTATTATGAACACTCAAAAGCCTTCGGTTAAATAGTCTATTTTCTGTATTTAATAAATTTTGTTTCTTTTGCAGTCTGAAATTCGTAATAATAAGGCATGAGTAAGAACCTTGTAATAGTTGAGTCACCCGCAAAAGCAAAAACCATAGAAGGATTTTTGGGTAAAGATTTTACCGTAAGATCCAGCTTTGGGCACGTGCGAGACTTAGTTAAAAAAGGGATGGGCATTAATCTCGACAACAATTTTGAGCCCGAGTACGAAGTGTCTGAAGGAAAAGAAAAGGTCATCAACGATTTGATGAAACTTTCTAAAGGTGCTGATACAGTTTGGTTAGCAACGGATGAGGACCGTGAAGGAGAAGCCATTTCCTGGCATTTGGCGGAAGCATTAAATTTAAAAGAAAGTAAAATAAAGCGTATCGTTTTTCACGAGATAACTAAAGGCGCCATTTTAGATGCGATTAAAAATCCACGTAAAATTGATAAGCACTTAGTAGACGCGCAACAAGCCCGTCGTATATTAGATAGATTAGTGGGTTTTGAATTATCGCCTGTACTTTGGAAAAAAATAAAACCATCTCTTTCGGCCGGACGCGTACAATCTGTTGCCGTAAGATTAATTGTTGACAGAGAAAGAGAAATACAAAATTTTAAATCTTCTTCTGCCTACAGAGTTGTTGCCGAGTTTACAGTTGGCAACGCAGTTTTAAAAGCAGAATTAAATAAACGTTTTACAAGTAAAGAAGATGCAAAAGCATTTTTAGAAAAATGTAAAGCTGCTAATTTCTCAATAGGAAATTTAGAAACTAAGCCCGCTAAACGTTCACCCGCTGCACCTTTTACAACTTCTACTTTACAACAAGAAGCTGCAAGAAAATTAAGTTTCTCTGTTGCGCAAACCATGGTGCTTGCACAACGTTTGTACGAAGCAGGAAAAATAACTTATATGCGTACCGATTCGGTTAACCTTTCGGAAACCGCAATGGGACAAGCTAAAAAAGCTATCAATGACATGTTCGGAGCGAAGTATCATACTCCACGGCATTTTAAAACAAAATCAAAAGGAGCGCAAGAGGCTCACGAAGCAATTCGTCCAACATACTTAGAAAATCCAACTGTTGTTGGAGAACGTAACGAAGAACGTTTGTACGAATTGATTTGGAAACGTACTATCGCTTCTCAAATGGCGGAAGCTGAATTAGAAAAAACCACAGCTACTATTAATGTTTCTACTACGTCAGAAAATTTCATCGCACAAGGTGAAGTGTTGAAGTTTGATGGTTTCTTAAAAGTATATCTTGAAAGCAGCGATGACGAAGAAAGTGAAGATCAAGACAGTGGTATGCTTCCTCCAATGAAAGTTGGCGAAAAACTTTCAAATAAAAATATCGTTGCAACACAAAAATTCACCCACCACCCTGCCCGCTACACAGAGGCAAGTCTGGTAAAAAAATTAGAAGAGCTTGGTATTGGTCGTCCTTCTACTTACGCGCCAACTATCAGTACTGTACAAAAACGTAATTATGTAGAGAAGGCCGACAGAATGGGTACTGCGCGTAACTACGCTGTACTTACTTTAGAAAAAGGAAATTTGAAAGATGAAACTGCAACTGAAAATACAGGCGCAGAAAAATCTAAAATGTTCCCTACAGATATCGGAACTGTTGTGAATGATTTTTTAATGCAACACTTCCCTACAATTTTAGATTTTCATTTCACTGCTAAAGTTGAAGAAGAGTTTGATGAAATTGCGGAAGGAAATTTAAACTGGACAAAAATGTTGAAGGAGTTCTACAAACCTTTCCATAAAACAATAGAAAATACAATTGACAATAGCGAACGCGCAAGCGGAGAGCGTTCTTTAGGAAAAGATCCTGTTTCGGGTAAACCTATTATTGTACGTATCGGTCGTTTTGGTCCGCTTGTACAAATTGGAGAAAGCGGAGATGAAAACGATAAGCCGCGCTTTGCAGGAATACGCAAAGACCAACGTATGGAAACTATTACACTGGAAGATGCATTGTTGTTATTTAAAATGCCACGTGTAGTTGGAGAATTTGAAGGAAAAGAAATGAAAGTGGGCATCGGAAGATTTGGTCCTTATGTAGTACACAACAATATGTTTACTTCCTTACCGAAAGAAGACGATCCTTATACTGTTACCGGCGATAGATGTATTGAGCTTATTAAAGCCAAGCAGATAAAAGACGCCGCAAAAATTATCAGCACATTTAAAGAGAATGCTGATTTGAAAGTTTTGAACGGAAGATGGGGACCTTTTATCGCTCTTGGAAAAAAATTCTTTAAAATTCCGAAAACTACTGAAGCATCTTCATTAGATTTTGACGGTGTTGTAAAATTAATTGGCGGACCTGCTGCTTACGAGCAAGCTATTGCAACCAATACCAGAATGGCTGCCAGCAAAAAACCCGCCCCTAAAAAGTTTGCAGCCAAGAAAGCAAAAAGTTTTTCAGCTAAGCCTGCAAAGAAAGCGGCAACTAAAAAAGCTGCTGTGAAGAAAGCTCCTGTGAAAAAAACTGCTAAGAAGGTTGCTAAGAGGAAGTAATAGTCTTGTTTAAGCTTCGTTAATTTTTAGCGGCTATTGATCAAATTTATTATTAGTTGTATCATCAGCTCTTTATCGTCAGGGTTGCTTTGTGCCACTAACAAAGCCAATGCAACCAATCCATTATCGTTAATTTTTACTTCGCCATTCTTTTTAAAGCGGTGTTTATTTTTCTCTAAAAACCATACAAACATAAACGCACCTATACGTTTGTTGCCATCGCTGAAAGGGTGATTTTTTATAATGAAATATAAAAGATGTGCCGCCTGCTCTTCAATACTTTTATACAAATACTCGTTGTCAAAACTTTGTATTATATTTCCTAATATCCCTTTAAAACTTTTATCTTTTTGATTCCCGAAAAGAGCAGTAGCCTCTTTCTTTGCGGTAAGTTGTTTTTTTAATTCGGTAATTGCGCCGTCTGCTTCCTCGTATTTTATCTCGTAGGTAATATGCTCATTCAGCTTTTCGGTTTGCAGTGTGTGGCTATCAAACTTATTAAGCAAGACAAAACTTTGGGTGTAATTGCTGATAATATCTAACAGTCCTTTTGCTTCACTTAGTTTCAAATCTTCGGCTGTACCGCCTTTTTGAATAAGCTCAATAGTTTGTTGTAATTGTTCCAGACGCTCTTTATTAATAGTATAGCCTTTAACTAAATGGTCTTTTAATCTTTGCGTGGCCCATTGGCGAAATTGGGTGCCTCGCTTTGAATTAACACGGTAGCCCACAGAAATGATAGCATCTAAATTATACTGTAACACCTCCCTTTTTACAGTTCTTTTTCCTTCTTGACGAACTTGTGCAAATTTTGCACAAGTTGACTTTTCTTCCAATTCATGCGTGGAATAAATATTTTGAATGTGTTTTAGAATAGATGTCCGATCCGTTTCAAATAAATCTGCCATTTCATATTGATTTAACCAAACTGTATCGTTATCAAACTTGACTTCTATCTGTGTTTGATCATCAGGTGTTTTATATATTACAATCTCATTCATATTATGCGACTAATTTAAAAATTACTAAACAATCCTTTAAGCGTTGTGTTGCCCATTGGCGGAATTGGATTCCCTCTTTCGATTTTACTCTATACCCAACCGAAATAATGATATCTAGATTATAAAAAACAAGTTCTCTCGAAACCTGCCTCTTACCTTCTTTTTGAACTATTAAGGATTTCTTAATAGTTGGCTTTTCATCCACTTCCTTCTCTTTATAAATATTACGAATGTGTTCGTTGATTGTCATCAGGTTTTTAGATATGTGCAAATTTTGCACATTGCTCTTTTCACACAGCTATATTACGAAAAATTATAATTGACTACCTAAAAAACCGTAGTAGTAAAAACAGTTGCAACCGAAAAAGTTGCACCTAAAAAAGCTATCGTTAAAAAAGGCGAAGAAGGTTGCTAAGAGGAAATAGTCTTTATTAGTCGGCTCTTTTACCTCTTTAATTATTTGAAAATCTTATAAAAGTTTTCAGGACTATACATTACGTATAATATTCAAAAAATCTTCAAGTTTATAGGCGCCATTAACAATGCGTTTTTCATAAACCATGAAGTAGCGATAATTATTTCCGGCTTTATTCGCCCAGACATTGCCCAAATCAATTTTTTGCTCTGCGTCTAAATGATCGCCTTTAGTTTCAAGAATAAGTGTTTTTCCGCTTTTTGTTTGAATAATAAAATCGGGATAATGGTTAATAAAACCATTTATTCTGAAACCCTTCCTTTCAATGTTCCTGGTCCAAAAAGAAATGTTTGACATATTGCCAATTTCGTTGATTACTCGTTCTTCAAAACCATTCATGCTGCCTTCTTTCTCATACAAAGATTTTGTAATGTCTTTTGAAGTTTCTCCCGGAGAAATGCTCTGTGGTAACGAAAACCAAGGTTTTATGAACACTTTATCTGTATCTAAAAAATCCTTAAACTTTTTTTCCGCGAATGATTCAGAAAGTGCTTTTATTTTATTTTTTATTTTGTCTGTATATGTGTATTCATTGTTTGCAAAGTCGGTAAATTGTTCATCCCGGAAATCTTCCAATACTCTATTAACGTATTTTTCTATCTCCTTGTCAGGAATTGGGTACATATTCCCGATAATATCCATAATACGTTTTGTAAAATTCTTTACCCTGCTCTCTTTTTTTGAAGGATCAAGAATATACGCCATTATATTTTCTTTTATATCACCATCAATCTTTATAAACGTTGGTGTATGTTCTTTTTTAGTTTCATCTAAATCGACTTTATAAAGTTCGGAAGTAATACTATCGAAAGCAATATTTGTGTCGGCTTTGCTTAAGGCGAAACCCTGTAAAAGATTTTCCTTTTCTAAGGGCAGTTCTTCTTCCTTTTTTCCAAATAAATCATTTGCAGGAACTCTCAAATAAAACTGCGGCAAAATTATTTGAGCTGCCTGTTCCCTGAATATTTCTTTAATGCTATATGTTTTCACGAGTTTTTGTAATTCGTTTGGCAAGGATATATTGTTGTTGGTTTCCATTTCGGAAACCGTTTTTTCAAATGCTTCATTTTGCCTGATAGCCGTTTTTTCAATTTCAGAAACAGTTGACGAAGGCACCTCAGTATCCTCAAGTGTTGAAATTCTTTCTATTTCAATATCCGCTGTAAGATCTTCTCCCGTTCCTATAGAGATCAAATCAAGTTGTGCAAATGCTTCCGATTTTTTAGCATCTTCAATAGCGTTAGGGTCTACAAGTTTGTAATCCTTATCGCTGAAACCTGCTTTGTTTAATCCTTTTACAATATTATCGAGCGTATCTAAAAACTTAGAAGAAGCCGTTAAAACATAACTTAAATTCAGCAACGGAAAATTATGTTTCATTACGTAAGGCTGTCTTAAAACTCTACCTAAAATTTGCTCTACATCTACGGCAGAAGATTTATCGGCTAACGAAGCCAGTATATATGCAAAGGGACAATCCCATCCTTCTTTAAGCGCATTAATGGTAATTATATAGCGCACATGGCAATCGCGACTTAGCAAATCTTCATTTTTTATTTCATTAAGATTTGCTGTTTTTATTTTGATCTGCTCGGCAGGAATTTTTAATTCAATAAGTTTTTCTTTCAGCTTTTCAAACGTGGTATTGTCGTTCGCGTTTTTTGGCTGCGCCTGAAACAAAACAATCGGGCGAATATATTTTCCGCCTTTCTTTTCTTCCTCCTTTGCCTGTAACTCTAATCTTCTTTGTAGTTGCAGAGCTGAATTAATCACTTCGGTTTTATCATGATGATTATAAACTATAACAGGTAGTTTCACCATGTTCTCTTTCTTCAATTCCAATGCATCTATAAAACTGATAATGTTGCTGTTTTTTCTTGGAGTAGCAGTAAGATCAAGAATGAAACACGGATTAATCTCTTTCAACATATCAACACTTAAATCGCTTTCCGCATTGTGACTTTCATCAACTACTACTAAAGGATTAAGATATTTTATTACTTCGCCTAGGGTAATATCATTTTCTTTACCCAATATGTTTTCAAAGGATTGCAGGTTTCCATTTTCCTGGAAAACTTTTCTGTCCTCTTTGTTTTTAGCACGTAAACTGTCAAAACTAAAAACCATAATGTTTAATTGCTCTTTTATGGTTGTTGCATTAAATCCTGCGCCCTGCAACAGAGTAGATTTATCAAACACTTCTACTTTATTTCCAAAATGCGAATTAATTTTTTGGCGATAAGGATGTGAGGGATCTTTTAGGTTTTTAATTGTTTGATCTAAAATTGTTATTGAAGGGACAAGCCACATTACAGCCTTTGGTTTTTCATACTCAAAAGCATCGAAAATTGTTTTTAACGCGTTGCAGGCAATAAATGTTTTGCCGCCAGCCGTTGGCACTTTTATACAAATGTGCGGCACCTGTGGAATATTATTTTTATACGGTTCAATTGCTGTGCCGGCAAATGGAAATAAAGGTGTCTTGGGATGTTTCGTCCAAAAATTATAGAATGCGTTCTGAACATCTTTAGTTTCCTGTACATGTTCCAAAAACAAAGAGAGATCGTTAATTACTTGTTGCTGATAGGGCTTTAATTCCATGCTTAAAATCTTGTAATGTCTCTCGGTATTTTTTTGAAAATAATATTATGTTTAATCATGAAATCTTTAGTAAGAAGACAATTATCAGCGTAGATAACATATTGTTCTGCTTTGGTTTTCATGATGGCTAAAAAAGAATGATCTAATGTTGTTATTCCATCTTGCTCGTAATTGAAATAATAAGCTGTGTCGTTATGTTTTCCCAAAAAATGTTCATTATCTTTTCTATTGCTTGCGGTAAGTGCAGATTTTGTTTCGGTATAGTAAACATACTCACGCAATTTTTTTATTCCAATCAATTCATTTAACGAGCCATCTTCCAAAAACATTGGCTGGCCTAATTCATAAAAATCAAAACTTCCTCCAGTGCCTTCTGTTTCTGCATATCCTTTAATTACACGCTTTACTCTTTCCGCAGTAATGGTTTCTGCATAATCTTCCATTTCTATTAAAATGAATTTTCTATTACCGCCATCTTGTTTATTTAAATTTGAAACGGCATGGGCAGTAGTACCAGATCCCGCAAAACTATCAAGCACAATAGAGTTTTCTTCACTTGCGCAATGAATAAAATCTTCTATTAATTTTATTGGTTTTGGGAAAGAAAAGGACTTCGTTTTGAAAATTGCTTCCACTTCAGCTGTACCTTTTCTACTCGTATTTGTCTTTTCATTGAAAATTGACCTTATAACTTTATGAGTTGTTCTCATTTTTTGAATAATTCTGTACTCACCATCAGAAGTTTTGTAACCTAATATTTCTTTATTTAAATTTTCTCTGGATTTAGGTTTGCCCCACCTCCAAACAAATTGAACATTATCTTTTACTGATTTAGGGGGAAATATCTCAACTGAATCTTCCATTTTATCAATACTTATTTCATAAAAATCGTTTTCAATTTTTTTATTGGAATTTAAATAAAAGGGATAATATAAGTTTGGACGATTATCCGGGGTAAAAGCTACATTACTATTATAGAGAGGATGAATATTATATCCCCCAATATTGTCTTTATATTTAAATGTTTTTTCAACATCGGGCAATTGGTTCGTAGTTAATGTCAAATATTTTTTTGCATAGAAAAGACAGTATTCATGCATTTTCCCAATATGACCATAGTCTCTAGCATTAGGAGTTGAATTCACAATAAAACTTCCTACAAAATTTCCGCTTCCAAAAATTTCATCGCACAATAATTTCAAGTTCGCTTGCTCATTATCATCAATAGAAATAAATATCGCGCCATCTTCTGATAAAAGTTTATGCAATAATTTTAATCGTGGGTACATCATACAAAGCCATTTATCGTGCCTTGTTAAGTCTTCCGCCTCTCTGCCTACAACTTCTCCCAGCCACTTTTTTATTTTGGGATCATTTACATTGTCGTTGTATACCCAATTTTCATTCCCTGTGTTATAAGGTGGGTCTATGTAAATGCATTTTATTTTTCCTTCGTATTCAGGCAAAAGAGATTTTAAAGCCTCCAGATTATCGCCGCGTATAATTTTATTTCCGCTTTTAGTTTCTTCACTTCCCTGCTTTCCATTATCAAAACCATAAGCATGTTCCAGTATCCTATACGGCACATCCATATGGTGATTAATAACCTTTTCTTTTCCTATCCAATGTAATGTTGGCACTATCCATTGTGCAATTATCGTATAAGTACAGATAATTGTCTTTATAGGACAAATATATACATAAATAGAACAGTTGTTTAACCTTGAGTATTAGGAAATTAGCGTCGTGAAACAAAAAATAGCAGACCGAATACGCACTATTCGCACGTTAAAAAGATTAACGCAGGAAAATGTGGCTGACGAATTAGGGATTAGTCACGGAGCCTACGCCAAAATTGAAAGGAACGAAACCGACCCAAACACGAGTCGTCTCATTGAAATAGCAAAAGTACTTGGGGTAACTGTTACAGATTTTTTCGAAGACAGTCCCGCCAACAGCAGAGAAAACAAAATCAATTACGGTTACGCTTCCAAGACTGATGTAGAAAATCTTACGCACCTTGTTCATGCCCTCACCAAAGAAATAGAAAAACTAAGGCAGGAATTGCCGAAAGCTGCAAGCCGCGGTAAAAAAGGTAAGAAGTAAAATTGATCCCATCCTTTTCCGTTTAAAAATAATTACCTCATTTCTATATTCCGGTAAAGTGCGAGCTTTGGATTTTTAGAAAAAATTTCTTACCTTTACGTATCATAAATGAAGCATGAATTACAAAGTATCATTTCAGGAAAGAGCGAGGTTAGGAATGGAGCAGTTATCCAATCAGCAACCGGTTACCTTAAAGGAAGCACGGGAGCAGGTAAAATGGCTAAAGAGTCGAAGCTCTTCAAAAAGCAGGAAACAGAGATCCTAAAGCAGTATATATCCCGGTATAATTTATGGGTTCCTACGGTCGATTCAACCAGCTATGTTAGCGAAGGTGCAGAACAGAAAGTTTATTTAAATGATGCCAAAAATGTTGTTAAACTAAACGACGCCATTTTTTATAATTCATGGGAAGATTATTTTATCAGCTTATTACTTCATAATTATTTTTTTTCTGACACCGCCTATGAATTATTGGGTTTCACTGAAGAAAACAATGTCTTATACGCAGTTGTAAAACAGCCCTTTGTTAAAGCCACGGAAAAAACTGATCTACAGGGAGTGAAAGATTTTATGAAGGCAAACGGTTTTATTAATACCAGAAATAACGACTACCACAATCCCGATTTAGGTATAATTTTAGAAGATTTACATGATGAAAATGTATTAACAAAAGACGGCTTACTTCAGTTTGTTGACACGGTATTTTATCTTACAGAAAATTTCTATACTACTTCATAAATTGAAAAATTGAGACAGTAACCGCCTAAGCCAAGCAACCCGCAGTAAAAAAAATCAAAAATTAAGCAGCTTATAAGTAATCATTGAATAAGTTCAATCTCCAAACACATTTTCTTGCGCCTCCTCGTAACCTTTATCGGGCTTGAGATTGGAATGTTTGTATGCGGCAACCGCTAACTCATCGCAGCGGTTATTTTCTACATTGTTGGCGTGACCTTTTACCCAGGTAAATTTTACGTGATGCTTTTTGTAAATCTTAAGCATACGCATCCACAAATCAACATTCTTTACATTTTTAAAATTTTTCTTTACCCAGCCCTCGAGCCACTTTTTTTCGAAAGCATCCACAACGTATTTTGAATCGGAGAAAACTGTGACGTGCGATTTTTCTTTTTTCAATTGCTCTAATGCAACGATAACTGCCATCAATTCCATTCTATTATTTGTTGTATACTTAAATCCTTCGCTTATTTCTTTACGGTGGCCTTTGTGTAACATCACAACACCATATCCGCCCGGACCGGGGTTTCCGCTGGCAGCGCCGTCTGTATAAATATGAATGGAGTCGTGCATTAATTTTTAAAGGTAGAAATTTATTTTTGAGTGGGCTTCCGTTTTTTTACTACTGTCAAACCGAGCGGAGTCGAGGTTCTTCCACAAATTTACAACAGTATTACAAGGGCTTCGACTACGCTCAGCCTGACAAATAAATACGATTTTTAAATTCCCGAATTAGTTCTGAAAATCTTAACGGCAATAGCCAATAAAATTATTCCGAATACTTTTCGCAAAATTGCAATGCCGCCAACGCCTAAAACTCGTTCTATATGTTTTATATTTTTTAAAACCACATAAACAATAACTACGTTTATGACAATGCCTATTAGCAATGCGACAGTATTGTATTGCGCTTTCATAGAAAGTAAAGTAGTCAGCGTTCCCGTTCCGGCAATAAGCGGAAAAGCCAGCGGCACAACAGAAGCAGTTGCGGAAACCTCATCTTTATATAAACGTATTCCTAAAATCATTTCAAGCGCAATGAAGAAAATTACCAACGAACCCGCAATGGCAAAATCTTTTGTGGTTAGTCCGATTAATTGAAGAATAGATTCTCCCACAAATAAAAACACAACCATAATTGCCAATGAAACCAAAGAGGCTTTACCCGATTGTATTTCTCCCACTTTTTGTTTTAGCCCGATGATGACAGGTATTGAACCTATCACATCAATAACAGCAAACAAAATCATTGTTACGGTTGCTATTTCTTTTATGTCGAATGAGAAATCCATATACTATTTAAGTTGTGTGTCATGCAGAGTGAAACGAAGCATCTGGTTTGCGCTTAGGTTTTTGCCGCCGCATGACCAGATTCCTCACTCCGTTCGGAATGACACGCTATTTTACTTTTTCTAATTTCATTAAATCCTTACCAATATCTTTTCTGTAATATTTTTTATCGTAAGAAATAATTTCTGCATTCTTAAAACTTTTTGCAACGGCTTCTTCAATAGTATTTCCGAATGAAGTGATTGCAATTACTCTTCCTCCGTTCGTCACCACATTTCCGTTGTCATTTTTTGTTCCTGCATGAAATACAATGCTGTCTTTTGTTTTATCTAAGCCTGAAATAATTTTATTTTTTTCGTACGCTTCAGGATAACCGCCCGCAACCAACATCACGGTTGTTGCAATGCGCTCATCAATTTCCAATTCAATTTTATCTAAATTTTCATTGGAGACGGCATCAAATAATTCTATTAAATCTGTTTTAATGCGCGGTAACACAACTTCCGTTTCAGGATCACCCATACGGCAATTGTATTCAATCACGTAAGGTTCTCCTCCGAAATTCATTAATCCGATAAAAATAAATCCTTTGTAAATAATTTTTTCTTGTTGCAATCCTTTTAATGTTGGGATGACAACACGCTCTTCTACTTTTTTAATAAACGCCTCATCAGCAAACGACACCGGACTCACAGCACCCATTCCACCGGTGTTTAAACCAACATCACCTTCTCCAATACGTTTGTAATCTTTTGCTGCCGGGAGAATTTTATAATTTTTTCCATCACTTAAAACAAAGACAGAAAGTTCAATTCCTTTTAAAAATTCTTCTATCACCACTTTTGCAGAAGCGTTTCCGAATTTTGCATTCGCTAACATTTCTGTCAGCTCTTTTTTTGCTTCTTCTAATGTATCCGGTATCACTACACCTTTTCCTGCTGCTAAACCATCTGCTTTTAAAACGTAGGGCGGAGAAAGCGTTTCTAAAAATTTTAATCCTTGCTGTAAAGTATCTTTTGTAAAAGTCTGGTAACGCGCTGTTGGGATTTTATGGCGAATCATAAACTCCTTAGAAAAATCTTTGCTGCCTTCTAATTGTGCACCTGCTTGAGACGGGCCGATGATTGCAATATCCTTCAACACCTCATCACCTTTAAAGAAATCGTAAATGCCTTTTACTAATGGGTCTTCGGGTCCAACTACAACCATATCTATACTTTTTTCCCACACAAAACTTTTAATGGCTTCAAAATCTGTTGCTGCAATATTTACGTTGGTACCACATAAAGCCGTGCCTGCATTGCCCGGAGCAATATATAAGTTCTCTAATTTTTTGCTCTGCGATATTTTGTAGGCAAAGGCGTGTTCACGTCCGCCGTTACCAAGTATTAAAATGTTCATGCTGTAAAATTAGTAAAAGCCAATTGAAAACCTCTAAACTCAATCGCGTCATTCTGAATTTATTTCAGAATCTCTCAACAATTGAAATCAGATGCTGAAGCAAGTTCAGCATGACGGACGAAGGGAATAAAAAAAAGTCCCGCATTTGCAGGACTCTTCAATTATAGAATAAATAATTTTATTTAGTTGTCTCTGCTGCTGTGTCTGTATTGATAATTCTTTCACGAATACGAGCTGCTTTACCTGTGCGATCGCGTAAGTAAAATAATTTTGCACGGCGAACATCACCATGTTTATCAACTGCAATTTTCTCTACAAATGGAGATGCAACAGGGAAAATACGCTCTACACCAACACCGTTAGACATTTTACGTACTGTAAAAGTGGCGGTAGCTCTTTCGTTTTTACGCTGTATAACAACACCTGTAAATTGCTGAATACGTTCTTTTTCACCCTCTTTAATTTTGTAGTGTACAGTAACTGTATCACCGGCTTTAAAATCGGGATGTTTAACCTCTGGGGTTAGTTGTTTTTTTACGAAATCAAGTAACAAACTCATGACTCTTTATTTTTAGATTTAGCTTTTCAGCATTCGTTACTTTGTGCAACCAGCGGCTTAAAAACGGATTGCAAATATACGACTTATTTGAGAATAAAAAACCCCGTTCTACCATTGGTAAAACGAGGTATATTTGTATCTATCTGAAAATTAAGCTTTTGCCTTAGATGCAGCAATTTTCGCCTTAATATTATCAGTTGTAACAGAGCCCGGTCTTTCTATTGGATGGCCTAAAGCGCGATCCCAAATAAGACTTGCCATAACACCTAAAGCACGCGACACACCAAATAACACAGTATAAAAATCATGCTCATGAATACCATAGTGTGTTAATAGAGCACCCGAATGCGCATCAACATTTGGCCAAGGGTTTTTAATTTTTCCGGTAGATTCTAAAATTGGAGGCGCTACTTCGTAAACCATTTGCACAATCTCGCAAATATCATCATGCTTTATCCAGGTGCGGTAAAAATCCTGTTGCGCTGTAAAGCGCGGGTCTGTCTTACGCAATACAGCGTGACCATAACCCGGAACTACTTTTCCTTCGGCAAGCGTTTTCTTAATGTATTCCTGAATTTGATCTTTTGTTGGTAAACCTCCTCCTAAATTTTCTTTCAGTTCCATTATCCAATGTAAAACTTCCTGATTGGCTAATCCGTGAAGTGGACCTGCTAACCCGGCCATACCTGCAGAGAAAGAAAGATAAGGATCGCTCAAAGCACTTCCCACCAAATGGGTTGCGTGTGCAGATACATTACCACCTTCATGATCAACATGAATAGTCATATACAAACGAAACAAACGTTTTACGTCAACATCTTCGTAACCCATCATGTGAGCAAGGTTAGCTGCCCAATCTAATTTATGATCGGGTTCTATGTGTACATTGTTTTTGTATTTACGACGATAAATATATGCTGCAACACGAGGTAAACGGGCAATCATATTCATTGCATCTTCGTAAGTAGAATCCCAATATTCTTTTTTGTTTACGCCTTTAGAATAAGCTTTAGCAAAAACAGATTCAGTTTGCAAGGCTAAAATAGCTGTGCAAAACTGTGTCATAGGATGTGCGCTTTCAGGTAGTTTATCAATAACATCAAACACGTGTTTAGGAACTACGCTGCGTTTTTGCCATTCGTTTGTTATGTGTGTTACGTCATCCTGCGTCGGTAATTCTCCAATGAGCATAAGATGAAAAATACCTTCGGGCAATGGTTCTGTCCCACCCGAAGCTTTTGGTAATTGCTTACGTAATTCGGGTATAGTATATCCGCGAAAGCGTATTCCTTCTTCCGGGTCAAGGCGAGATGTTTCTGTAACCATTCCTATCATGCCCTTCATTCCCTGATAGACCTGAGCTACAGTATATTCTCCCAGTTTTACATCACCACTGGTTTTAATAATTTCTTTTATTTCGGCTGCAAGCGGAGTAGCTTTCTCACGAAATTTGTCTTTTAGTTGATCCATTTTACAAGTGCATTTAAAACTTTAAAGTTAAGGTATGATTTTGAATGATGAAACTTTTTTAGAAAATTTAAGCGTGTTTTTTTCCTTAAACTAATGATGGGGCAACTCCTCTTTTTTCTTCTCCGAATCAGCATCTTCCTTTTCCTTACAAGCGTTTCCTTTTTTCATAAAATAATAGGTAGTACCTAAAGATATCATCACGGCCGCCATACCCAAAACTTTTTCGTATCCTGCCTCTTTAAAATCTACGGTTATCATTTTGTTAGCTAAAGCAATAATTGCAATTTGTATAAGCGGAATTGCAGGAATTGCCTTTGATGCGATAAGGGTATGCAAAGCTTTTACAAGCTCAAATCCAACGGCAACCGTTAAAATAAGACTGAATGTTTTTAATAAGGTTTTGATGCTAAGAAACCATTGCGGGGTATCTGTTTCGGTAGAAAGTTCTTTCCATATAACTCTAACCAAATCAATTGAGCCAAGAATAATACAAAGAGTAAGCACAAGCATTAAAACACGTATAACAACTTTACAAACGTTGATTATAGCTTCATCGTATTTATTTCTTGATTCCATCCTTTTATTTTTACTTGATAAATATAATTAAAAAACTTAACGAAGTGCCTTATTTAGAAGAGAAATTACCTAAGGTAAGCTCAAATACAAAGCCCTGCGGATTTCCCGAGCCGGGACTTGGAATTTGCCAACCACCAGATAAAGCAATGTTATGATGCGGGTGATACACAAAACCCGGCACAGCAACCGAAACAGCATTTTGGCCAATTATCCAATCGCCCATTAACAAAAATTTATGTTCAATGATAACTAACTCAAAACCGCACATACCTCCAAACTGGTCTCTTTGTCCAAGATAAACCAGATTTGAGTAATAGGCTCCCGCGCACAGCATCAAGTTTAATTTTGGAATTTCTACTCTGTTATTTATGTAATCGAAAGTAGCCACATCATCTTTGGTAAAATTATTTTGTGTTGGATTTAAACCAACTTGTCCGCCAAAACCAATTTTATAATGCTCGCCAATACTGAATGCTTTCAATCCCGTCATCATCACCAAGGGTGCATATGGAACTTGGTCTTTTGAAGTAGAATTCGTTATGAGTACCGGTACGTTTTTATCCCACTCTACGCCAACGCCAACTACGTTAATGCCCAATTCAAATTCATGACCAAGTCCGTAAGCTGTATTAAAATTAAGCGAGGTGCCTGCAAAAGTTACGTTTACCTGTTCCTGAAAAAATACTTCTTTCTTTTTTGTGATCGAAATACTGGGGACGTTAAATAAAGATTGCTGAGCATAACCTACTCCTCCCAAGATGGGAAATAAAATAAGATATGTAATTATTTTTTTCAATGTTTATCCTCCCAATCGTCGTGAATGTGTACAACGGGTATTTCTCTTATATAAACTCCCAATGATAATTTTAATTGACCGCAGGTATTTAAGTAAGAAAAATTCGCCGCATCTTGTTTCAATCCTAAACCAATAGAGTGCTGTAAAAAACAACGCTTGCCAATATCTATCTGTGTACCCACATTAAAAACATGTGTAAGTGCTGCATTTTTTTCAAAGAAATAGGAAACGTTGTAATTAAGAAAAAAGCTGATGTCTCTGAAAGAAGGCTCAAGAAAAAAATAATACCCTGCATTAATTCCAAAAGCTGATGAGTTATCGCTGTTAAATTTTGCGGTTGCCGCAACAGAAAAACCATGCGTTTTACCACTGTAAAAATAGCCCGGCAATTCTGCCCGCATACCACTTCCTTCTAACACCGAGCAAGAAAGCGTAATGCCAATATTTCTATTTGAGACAGAATCTTTAGTTTGTGAAAAACAAGTGCCCGAAAAAAACAAGACAATCAAAAACAAAAATTGTATTCCCGGGTTTTTCATTAATTAAATAAAATCTTAGTCGCTTCTACTTTGTAAATCTAATTGAAAAATTGAAAAACATCAAATCACAATAAGTTTTCTTACATTTGGGAAACCAACAACAGTACGCATGAAAAAAATTCTCCTGGTTTCAGCCGCTATAATTGTCTTTTTAGTTATTGGTTTCCTTATGTGGAATCATGTAGGTGCAACACCAGACTTCATGCATCCCACTGTAAAATACGCTATCTGGGCTTTTATTATTGGAGCATTGGTAACTATTTCATTACCGCTGGGGGCTATATCCGGATTAGCTTTTAAACCCGGACCAAAAATGACGGCCATTTTTACTGCTTTTGGTGCCGGGGCTTTAATGGCAGCATTAAGTGTTGAGTTAATTGCACCTACGGTAGAAGAAATTGTTGGGCACATTAATAGCCCTACAGGTATGGAGCATGGTAAGCAACATGCTTTCTTTACAATGGGAGCTTTAATAGTAGGTTGTATTGGAGGTGGATTTTTATTTTACACTTTGGATGAATTGATTAATAGCAAAGGTGGATTTATACGTAAAGTTGGTTCAACCATTTCTCACTTAAGAAATAAAAAACACGATGCAGCTATTAGTGAAAAAGATATTGAGAATGCACAAAAAGAAGAAGGAGAACATAGCGGTGGCGGTATGGCTATCTGGCTTGGCTTGTTGATTGATGGCATTCCTGAAAGTTTTGTAATAGGCGCAGGTTTTCTTACCCTTCTCTCTATAAAATTAGGCGCCGGTGTTGAACCCGCTTTCACCGAAGTGTTGCCTTATACATTAATAGCCGGATTATTCCTTTCCAATTTTCCCGAAGCATTATCTGCAAGCATGGGAATGAAAAAATCGGGAATGAGTACCGGTAAAATTATGATGATGTGGATGTCGCTGGTATTAATTATTGGTATTGGTGCTTTGGTAGGATATTACATTGGTTCATCCATCCCACACGAAATAGAAATTGCTATTGAAGGTTTAGCTGCAGGAGCCATGCTCACCATGATCGCACAAACCATGATACCCGAAGCAGTTCACTTAGGCGGCGCAAAAGTGGTAGGTTTAAGTACACTGATAGGCTATCTTTCTGCCGTAGCGTTTAAGTTGTTGGAGTAATCTTCTTTCTTTTTCAAACCACATAGATACATAGACTTTATTTCTCTTCTGTAAGTTAAAAAAGTATACAGAATTGTTTTTAGTAAATACCTTTGAAACTTCGCTTCAATACTATATGTTGCTTTTACACCAAGTCTTGTTTTTTTTCTTCAAAAACCTATGTTTCTAGGTGGTTAAAATACCTTGCGTCTATTTATCAACAAACACCCTTTTTTTAAACAGACATGTTTTCCATTCTTAATTACCGTTTATTTTTGCGGAAAATATTTTTATGTCCGATATCCAACAATTAAAAAAACTTTGCTCGCAAGTGCGCCGCGATATTGTACGAATGGTTCACGCTCCCGCTTCCGGCCACCCGGGTGGTTCTTTAGGATGCGTAGAATTTTTTGTGGGGCTTTACGGTTCGGTAATGAAACACAATCCTGCCAAGTTTACAATGGACGGATTAGGCGAAGATTTATTTTTTCTTTCCAACGGACATATCTCTCCCGTTTATTACAGCACACTTGCACACAACGGATATTTTCCGGTTAAAGAATTAAATACTTTCAGAAAATTAAATACGCGCCTGCAAGGACACCCAACCACGCATGAAGGGTTACCCGGTGTGCGTATTGCAAGTGGTTCGCTCGGACAAGGAATGAGTGTTGCGATTGGTGCAGCATTGACAAAAAAATTAAATAAAGAAAATAATATTATTTTTTCTTTGCACGGTGATGGCGAATTACAAGAAGGACAAATCTGGGAAGCAGCCATGTATGCAGCGGGAAACAAAGTAGATAATTTAATTGCTACAGTAGATTTTAATGGGCGACAAATTGATGGCGATACTGATCAGGTTTTACCAATGGGGAGTTTAAAAGCAAAATTTGAAGCTTTTGGCTGGCACGTATTAGAAATTAATAATGGAAATAATTTAGAAGAAGTGATAAAAGGTTTAGAGCACGCAAAAACTTTTATCGGAAAAGGAAAACCCATCATCAACATCATGAAAACCGAAATGGGTTTTGGTGTAGATTATATGATGGGCACACATAAATGGCATGGCAACGCGCCTAACGATGAGCAACTTGCTAAAGCGCTTGCGCAATTACCTGAAACTATCGGAGATTATTAAAAGTGTGTGTCATGCAGAGTCTCGCGAAGCGGGTGAAACTCACGAAGCATCTGCTTGAGGGCAGATTCATAAGAATATCACCGCGCAACCAGATTCCTCCTTCGTCGGAATGACACACAATTTTTACTTACTTTTGCTCTTCTAAAAAATCAATCATGCAAAAACGAATTTTACTTTCCTTTCTTTTACTTCTTGTCTCTTGCATCTCCCTGCAAGCTCAGGCCCCAACAACAAATAAAAAAAATAGCGAATATAAATTTACTGTTACAAAAAGTATTGATGTAACAGCAATACAAGATCAGGGTCGCACAGGAACCTGCTGGAGTTTTTCTACACTTTCATTTTTTGAATCGGAAGTAATGCGAGAAAAAAAATTAAAAGATGTAAAACTGAGTGAAATGTTTGTCGTTAGAAAAACCTATCCGCTTAAAGCAGAAAATTACGTTCGTATGCACGGCAACGCACAATTTGCCGAAGGCGGAGAACCCAGTGATGTAATTTACTGCTGGAAAAATTTTGGAATGGTTCCCCTCGAAGTATATAACGGAAATTTAAAAGATAGTTACAATCACCAGGAAATGGATTCAACCTTATTAGCTGAGGTAAAAAAAATAACCAATCCTAAAAATCAAAAAATTGATCCTGCCGCTTACAAAGCAACAGTTGAAAGTATTTTAGATAAATATTTAGGTAAAGCCCCCGAAGAATTTACTTACAAAGGAAAAAAATACACGCCAAAATCTTATGCAGAAGAATTAGGATTAAATCCGGATAATTACATCATGCTTTCTTCCTTTACACATCATCCTTTTTATCAACCTTTTATTTTAGAGGTGCCCGATAACTGGGCATGGAAACAATACAACAATATTCCCTTAGATGAATTAATAAAAACCATTGACAATGCAATTGCTAGCGGATACGGTGTTGCGTGGGCCGCAGATGTAAGCGAACCGTTTTTTCGTTTCAGAGACGGACTTGCTTTGGTTCCTGAAAACTGGGACAAGATGAGCGAAGACGAAAAAAATAATTGTTTTGTAAGGCCCTGCAAACAACAAATTATTACTCCCGAATTACGTCAGCAAGATTTTGATAATTACGAAACACAAGACGACCACGGTATGCACATCATTGGCGTTGCAAAAGACCAAAACGGTGCTAATTATTATTTAGTAAAAAATTCCTGGGGCAATAAACGTAACGATTGTGATGGATATTTTTATGCTTCACCTGAATACCTAAGGCTAAAAACCATTAGCATTACCGTAAACAAAAAAGTTGTTCCTGTTGAATTGATGAAGAAGTTGAGTATTAAATAGAATCCCCTTCACATTTTTTAACTTTAATTTTTATTTCTTACTGCAATATTATAGTTATACAAGGGGTTATCCTTTGTAGTATTGCACTCTTATTTACTTCATGTTTTAAACTTTCTCCGGAAAGAAGCATCTAATCAGAAATTTGTGACCAAGCCATTTACTTTAAACTATTCTTACTTTGTTTTTTTAATTTGGATATTCCTTTCATCTAATACAAATGCACAGACTTTAGAGAATCCAAAAGATAGTGTTACTAAATTCGGCAATATTGGTGTTGTAGAGGAAATTATCGAAAAGGATTTGATTGATATTACAAAAAGCGTTTTTACGAAATTGACTCCTCGTAAATTTAGACACCCTGTGCTTGCCACCGACAGCGCAAAAAAAGATCCGAGTAGCGTGTTTTTTGCTTTTCTTCCGGCCGTGGGTTATGCGTTGCAAACAGGTTTAACGGGTATAGTTGCCATAAATATTTCATTTTTTACAAGCAAGAAAAATAAAGATACGCGGCTTTCTTCTTTTACCATAAACCCTGCATTTTCATTCGAACATCATCAGGTTATGGTACCCATTCAATCAAATATATGGCTTAGCAATAATAAAATAAATTTGTTGGGCGACTGGCGTTATTATTTATATCCTACTTATACCTATGGCTTAGGCGGACAAACCTCATTGGCAAATAATGCTTTAATCAACTATTCATTTGTACGGGTATATCAGGTAGCATCTAAAAAGATTTTTAAAAATTTTTATGCGGGACTTGGCTACGGGCTTGATTGGCATTTTAACGTTAAACAAGAAGACCAAGAAGGACTTGGTACAGATTTTCAGCAATATAATCGAGGTAATCGTCGCGGAAGAAGAACTGTATCATCAGGCCTAATGATGACGCTGACTTATGACAGCCGCAATAACATAAATAATCCCCAAACAGGTTATTATGCCAATGTAGTTGTACATACAAATCTTAGAAGCATGGGAAGCAACAGAGACTGGCAATCTTTACAAATTGATCTTAGAAAATTTATAAAACTCAGCTCTAACGGAAGGCACGTATTATCTTTTTGGAATTATAATTGGCTAACATTTGGAGGCAAAGCACCTTATTTTGATTTACCGAGTACAGGTTGGGACACATACTCTAATACAGGCAGAGGCTATATACAAGGCAGACTTAGGGGTACTAACATGCTTTATGCTGAAACCGAATATAGATTTACCATTACTAAAAACGGATTGTTTGGCGGTGTTGTTTTTGCAAACGCGCAAAGTGTTACCAATTACCCTTCTAATAAATTTACAACTATATTGCCCGCAGCCGGGCTTGGTGTACGTTTAAAAATTAATAAAGTTTCTAAAGTAAATTTTGCGCTTGATTATGGTTGGGGTGTCAATGGTTCCCACGGGTTTTTCTTTAATTTATCTGAAGTCTTTTAATTACACTTTTGTAATATCCATCTTTTTCAGCTTCGGATTTAATTTATTTATTACAGCCACAACTAAGATTGTCATTGCTCCGCCAAAGACAATCGAGTTAACCAAACCTATTGCGCGCGCAGCTACTCCCGATTCAAAACCACCGATTTCATTGGAAGAACCAATAAAAACACTATTGACTGCCGATACTCTTCCGCGCATTTTATCGGGTGTCATTAGTTGCAAAATAGCTGAACGAATTACTACACTAACATTATCAAACGCTCCCGTTAGCAACAACATAACAAAAGCAAGCCAGTAATTTGTACACAGTGCAAATCCAACCGTAAATATTCCAAAACCAACTACCGCAGTAACTAACCAGCGTCCGGCATTTTTGCCCGGAGGTTTTAATGCTAAAATAAGCGCCATCAATACTGCGCCAATTCCCGGAGCAGTTCGCAGCAACCCTAAATCTTGCGGAGTCCCTAATAAAATTTTATCATTAAAAGCCGGAAGTATAGCAACAGCCCCACCAAATAAAACCGCAAACAAATCGAGTGATAAAACAGAGAGCAGCATTTTCTGTTTAAAAACAAATTCTACTCCTACCTTCAAACTTTCTAAAATTCCTTCTTTTATATTCCGTTTACTTTTGTGATTGAATTTTATAATAGCGAAAAATAAAATTCCTATTAAAAACAAAACCATATTGGCGAGATAAATTTTTTCTGCATTATAATTCCCTCCCATTCCATACATAAGCGCAGCAAGTATAGGCCCCGATATAGCAGCAATATGCCAGGCGGTGCTGTTTACAGTAGCAGAAGCAGTATATAAACTTCTATCCACTAACTGACTTAACCATGGGTTCATTGTTGCTGCAAAAAATGCGCGTATGCTTCCAATTAAAACAATAACACCAAAAATTGCGTAATAAGTAAACCCGGTAGTATAATAACTTTTATTAGCACTCAATAAAAAAAGAAGTAAAGAACTGCAAAGCAAAGCAAGACAGGTAAACAACATGATATTTTTACGATTATACCTGTCAGCCACATAACCGGAAAAAAATGAGGCTGCAATAAAAGGGATGGCTTCAAACAAGCCGGTAAAGCCCAAAGCTAATTCGCTCCTGCCGTATTCATAATAAATCTGCAACCCAATAGTGGTCATCTGCATTTGCACGGCCAACGTAGTAAAAAATCGTCCGAAAATAAAATTTCGGAAATTTTTAACTTTAAAAAGGTCAATTATTGGAGAAGAAGGGCTGCTCATAAAATTTCTCTGTAAAAGTAGCGTAACTTTTTTTATCTTGCCTCTTATTTTTGAAGATGGAAGAAGAAGTACAACACTTATCAATTAAACAATGGGCAGAAGACGACCGTCCACGCGAAAAGCTTATGCTTAAAGGTAAGCAAGCCCTTTCCGATGCAGAATTGTTGGCAATTTTACTGGCTACCGGCACAAAAAACGAATCGGCCGTACAATTAGCGCAACGTATTTTATCGGCGTATCAGAATAATTTGCACGAAATTGCCAAGCTTTCTATCAACGATTTAAAAAAATTTAAAGGCATTGGCGAAGCAAAAGCAATAACCATTATGGCTGCGCTTGAATTAGGAAGAAGAAAAAAAGATACCGATACCGTGAAGTACGAAACAATAAAAACAAGTATCGATGCATACAATCATATTGCTCCAAAACTATGCGATTTACCACACGAGGAATTCTGGATGATTTTATTGAATCGCTCTAACAAAATAATAAAAACCGAATTAGTTGGAAGGGGCGGCGTTTCGGGTACAGTAGCCGATGTGCGATTGATGATGAAAACAGCCGTTGAGCATTTGGCAAGTTCGGTTATAGTAGCGCATAATCACCCCTCGGGTAATTTAAATCCCAGCGAGAGCGATATACAACTCACCAAAAAAATCAAAGAGGCAGCAAAACTGTTTGACATGCAACTGGTAGATCATGTTATTGTGGGAGACGCTTCGTATCTTAGCTTTGCCGATGAGGGCCTGTTGTAAATGAGTTTCAAAACACTAAGCAATGAAATTACTAATCCGGCACGCGTGTACGGGCTCGATGTATTACGCGCTTTAGCTGCATGCTTAGTGGTTTACGAGCACGGTAATTTTATTTTAGAAAGAGTTTCGCCCACATTAGCCAGTATTAAAATTATTGACGGAGTTGATTTATTTTTTGTACTGAGTGGATTTTTGATTGGAGGAATTTTATTACGAGGTATCAATCAAACGGAATCAATTAATTTTTCATTCGTGAAAACATTTTTGGTTAGAAGATGGTTTCGTACGCTGCCCAATTATTTTCTCTTCTTGTTAATCAATATTGCGTTTATTTATTTCGGAATAGCTACCGGCTTTATCAATAAATACATTATTACTTTTTTTGTCTTCCTGCAAAATTTTATAAAGCCTTATGATTTTTTATATTGGGAATCCTGGAGTCTTTCTGTAGAGGAATGGTTTTACCTTTTATTTCCCTTCTTATTAATTGGCGGCTCTTTATTTTTCAAAAAAAACAAAAAACTATTATTCTTGTTTTGTTGTCTGCTATTGATTGTGTTCTCAACTATCGTACGTTTTTACAAAGCAGAAAACAATTCCTATACTTACGATACTTGGGATTTATGGATTCGTAAACTTGTTATTTGTCGATTTGACAGTATAGGTTTTGGTTTACTTGCGGCATGGATACATTTTTATTATAACAAACTTTGGGTTAAAAGCAGATTGCTTTGTTTTCTTGCCGGACTAATTTTATTTACGTACTGCATTCTCAATGCATTTGAATCGAGTAAATACTTCACAGAAACATTTTATTTTACTTTTTCTGCTGTGGCCGGTATGTTATTGCTTCCCATGGCTGAGCAATTTAAAAAGTCCGGCACTTCCTTCGGAAAATGCGTAACTTTTATCAGCATTATTTCATATGCCATGTACTTAAGTCACTTTGGAGTAACAGCATCCATAATAAAAAACTGTCTCAGCTACCAAACATACCCTGCTTTAATGTACTCACTTTATTGGGGCTTTACCATTCTGTTTTCTGCTCTTATTTATACTTTTTACGAAAAACCAATTACAAATTTTCGAGAACGGTTTTCCTAAGCGATTAATGCCTAAATTTGTGCTCTATGAAAGTGTTTAAATTCGGAGGAGCTTCGGTTAAAGATGCAACAGCAGTAAAAAATGCGGGTGCTATTGTAAAACATTATTTAGGAGAGTTAGTGATTGTGGTTTCAGCTATGGGCAAAACCACTAATAATTTAGAGCGCTTAACGAATGCTTTTTTTTACAAGAAAGAAAGTCCGGAAAAAGTTTTAGAAGAAATAAAGCAATTTCATTCCACTATTTTAAAAGAACTTTTCAAAAACTCATCACATCCGGTTTACGCACAAATAGAAAATGATTTTGTAGAACTGCAATGGGCCATTGAAGATGAACCCAGTTATTCTTACAACCATGAATACGATCAGATTGTTTGCATGGGAGAAATTATTTCCAGTAGAATTTTAGCCGCATACTTAAATGAAGTTGGAATTTCTTGTTGTTGGTTAGACTCCCGAGGCATTATACAAACCGATAATACTTACCGCGAAGGAAATGTTAATTTTGAATTAACTGAACAACTTGCAAAAACCGAATTAGTACCTTTGGTTAAACAACATAAAATTATTTTAACGCAGGGATTTCTTGGCGGCACCAGCGAAAATTTTACAACAACACTTGGTCGCGAGGGCTCTGATTATACGGCAGCTATCCTCGGTTATTGTTGCAACGCAGAAAGTGTTACGATTTGGAAAGATGTACCCGGTGTACTTAATGCCGATCCTAAATGGTTTAACGATACTGAATTAATAGATGAACTTACTTACCAAGATGCAATAGAGTTAGCATATTACGGAGCAACGGTTATTCATCCAAAAACTATTAAGCCACTGCAAAATAAAAATATTCCTTTACTTGTAAAATCATTTCTACATCCGGAAGAAGAGGGGACAATCATAAAAGACATTAACCGGCATCTGCCTATTCCATCTTTTATTTTTAAGGTCAACCAAATGCTGGTTACTATTTCCCCAAGAGATTTTTCATTTATTGCAGAAGATAATCTCAGTACCATTTTTGCTTTGTTTCATGTGCATCAGGTAAAGATAAATGTGATGCAACTTTCCGCCATCAGCTTTTCTGTTTGTTTAGACATGGATACTAAAAAAGTTTCGCCGTTACTTGCTGAACTACAAAAAGAATATAAAGTTTTATACAATGAAAATATGGAGTTGGTTACAATACGTTATTACGATCAATCTACAATAGACAGAGTATGTATTGGTAAACAAGTTTTATTAGAACAGAAAAGCAGGTACACCGTTCAATTAGTAGTAAGAAATACAATTTAGAAATCTTAAATCCAAAAAAAACTAAATTCTAAATGTTTATATACAACGTAACGATAAGTGTAGATAAGACCGCACATGATGAATGGATGAAGTGGATGCAAGACGTGCACATGCCGGATGTGATAAAGACGGGCTGCTTTATTGACAGCCGTATGCTAAAAGTTTTGAATGTAGAAGACGAAGGTATTACTTACTCTGCCCAATACACTTTTTTAGAAATGAGCGATATGGAGGAATACCAATCAAAACACGCGCAACGTTTACAAAAAGAAGCTTTAGATAAATTTAAAGATAAGTTCGTTGCTTTTCGTACCTTGTTGGAGATTATCTAAATTATTTATCCTTACAAAAAACTCCGCGCTCTTTGCGTCTTTGCGAGAAACAATCATGAACCAGGTAAGAGCGAAAAAACATTTAGGGCAGCATTTTTTAAAAGATGAAGAAATTGCCAAACGTATTGTAGATTCTTTTTTAGAATCTGCAAAGGGAAATATATTGGAGGTTGGTCCGGGGACAGGTGTTTTGACAAAATATTTAATAGAAAAAGAAAATTTCTTTGCCGTTGAGATAGATAATGAATCAATTGCTTACCTTAAAAAAACGTACCCTCAATACGAGCAAAAAATTATTTACAAAGATTTTCTGAATATAGATATCGGAAAATTATTTGAAGGAAATTTCTCTGTCGTAGGCAATTTTCCCTATAATATTTCTTCGCAAATAATGTTTAAAGTGCTCGATCATAAAAACCAGGTGGATGTTGTGGTAGGTATGTTTCAGAAAGAAGTAGCAGAGCGTATTGCAGAAAAACCAGGCACAAAAACATATGGAATACTCAGTGTATTGCTACAAGCCTTTTATGAAATAGAATATTTGTTTACCGTAGAGCCCGGGGCTTTTACTCCGCCACCAAAAGTAAAATCAGCCGTAATACGACTTACACGTAATAAAGTGCAAAGCCTTGGCTGCGATGAAAAATTATTTAAAGCCATTGTAAAATCTGCTTTTAATCAGCGCAGAAAAATGATGCGCAACAGTTTAAAAACTTTTGTAAAAGACGAAGCGTTGTTTACTCACAAACACTTTACTAATCGTCCGGAACAATTAAGCGTAACAGATTTTGTTGAGTTGACGAAGATGATTGAGAAACAGAATCTCTAATGTCTTTGCGCGTGAAGCAAAGCAATCTCACTTTGTTATTTTCTGTTTTGAGATTTAAAAGATTCTCTGATAAACCTCTTCAAATGTTTCACACAGGTATCCGGTTGTTCTAAAAAACCCATGTGCCCACTATTTTCAAGTAACAAAACATTTTTACGTTTTGTTAAAGCAGCTTGATCGAGCAAAACCTGCATTGGCAAAAGATTATCATATTTACCAATGATAAAAAGTATGGGATATTTGGCATAATGTAAAATCACATCACGATTCGGGCGTTCTTTCATTCCTTCTAAAGCTGCAACTACACCTTGCTTAGAAGTTTTTCGGGCAATCTGCTGAGTAAATAAAATTTCCTTTCTGAAATATTTTAAATTTTTTGTGGCAAATAAATTTTTAATGGTTGCTCTCACATAAATACTATAACTACTTTTTACCAACTTAATTGCTTTACTTCTTTCGCGTTTTTTTTGTTCGCTATCCGCAAATGATGATGAGTGAAACAAACACAAGCCTCGTACACAATCAGGAAATAATTCTGCAAAAGCTAATGCAGCATAACCTCCCATGCTGTGTCCCACCAAAACATATTTTTTAAAACGCAATTTATCCATCACGGCTTTTACACTTTGCGCCATCAGTTCCATGTTGTGTATATAGCCAAAGCAATCGCTTTCTCCATGTCCCGGTAAATCAATACAAATTACTTTGAAATGTTTTGAGAGTATTTTTTTTGTTTCTTCCCAAATTGCCGCAGAGCCCAAAAACCCATGCAACAAAACAACTGCACGGCCTTTTCCGCTGCTGGTGTAAGCTATTTTTCCCTCTTTAAATTTTATGTATTTTACGGGGGCTGACAAAATTTTTATTAGTCTGTACAAATTTAACTAATTATATAAACCCTTGTTTTAATTTATATAATCTCTACATTTGCTTTTATTAACACAATTGCACTTATGGCAGGAGTTAACAAAGTTATTTTGGTGGGCAATTTGGGGAAAGACCCCGAAATGCGTCGTTTAGACGGAGGTGTAGCCCGCGTAAATTTCACTCTGGCAACCAGCGAGCATTATAAAGACAAAGAAGGAAAACGCATTGAGCAGACCGAATGGCACAACATAATTTTGTGGCGTGCTGTTGCAGAGAACGCTGAGAAATTTCTGAAAAAGGGTTATACCATTTATCTGGAAGGAAAATTACAAACGCGCAAATGGCAAGATAAAGAAGGGCAAGCACGTAATACCACCGAGATTATTGGAGAAGCTTTTCAATTAGTAAGAAGAAATGATGCGGGTGGACAAACAACAAATGATGATTCATCAAATTAAATATATGTCAGTAAAAAATAAAATAGTTTCCCGGCTTATACTTCTTTGCTCTTGCTTCTTTGCTCTTGCTTCTTGTATTGGGACAGACGATGATGAAGTTATAACACCTAAACCTCGCGCCTATTACTCCTTAAATTTTCCGGAAAAAAAATACAAGCTGTATGATGTTGATTGTCCGTTTTCATTTGAGACTCCGATTTATTCAACCGTAGAACCCGATCATCAAAAAAACAGCGAGCCCTGTTGGATTAACATAAAATATCCTTTGTTTAAAGCGCAACTGCACATAAGTTACAAGGAGGTAAACAATAACTTACCAAAATTTTTAAGTGAAGCCCGAGAATTAGCTGTGCGTCATCAGGTAAAAGCAACAGGATTAGATCAACAACCTATACTTAGAGATTCTGCCAGAGTCTTTGGATTGTTTTATGATATTGGCGGAAACACAGCTTCCTCTGTTCAATTTTATGTAACCGATAGCGCTAAACATTTTCTGCGCGGTTCTTTGTATTTTAATTGTGCCCCAAATATCGATTCTATGAAAATAGTAATTGATTATTTGCGACAAGATGTTTTACATTTGATACAAAGTTTTAAGTGGAAAGATGTTAAGATGGAGCCGTCATTGCGAACGAAGTGAAGCAATCTCACCAATTAACAGATTGCCTCGGTCGTACCTCATTCGCAATAACGTAAAGTTAAAATGTTCTATTACTCCTATCATCCAATGGAATTTTATCTAACTCCGCACTTTAGTGCGGTGTATTTTAAAACGAAGGAATGAATGGGCTTTAGCCCTGACTTTTGTATTCAGCCATAAACTCATCATATTCCTGCTTAAAAGTAGTTTTCTTGTGATGCTCCTCCTGACTGCTGATATACGCTCTTACTTTTTCTATTGCTGATTCGCTGACTGAACTCGCATAATATTCATCGTGGCGGGGTAATGTTTTTACTTCTTTATTTAAATATGGATATCTGTCTTTAGTTCCCCATACTGCGTGTATCCAAACTCTTACGTATGCCATTTTATTTTATTTCCTCAGGGCTAAAGCCCTCTTATTCTTACTGTATGTATATCCCGACGCTAAAGCGTCGGGTTAATTTAAAATGCTCTACTCACCCCTATCATCCAACGAAATTGAAAATAATTATTTTCTGCATACGGCAAACGATTAAGAAACAAAGGGAAATCGGCGCGGATAGTTAATGGTTTTATGTTTTGCAACTTCCACCATTTTTTTATGGTGAGTGTTGTTCCAATACCCGCATCAGCCATTATATCAGAAAAAGCAATTGCCTCATAATTATAATTTGTTTGTATGATACCTGCGTCACCAAATAAGTAAGCGCCAAAGGCAACACTTTGCTTAGTCCATTTTTCAATGAAATTAAAACAACGACTAAAATCTAATTCCATATTATAAGCCGCGCCTGTTGTGCCTTTGTAATTAAAACGATAATCGCCCGTAGAACTTACCTGTGGCAATAAATATCCCATGTATCCGCGCAAATTTAAACCACCGCCCGTTGCAAAATTATTTGTTGTTGCACCAAAAGCAAAGGGCTGAAAAAATCCCATAGAACGGGTATATTTATTATCCATCATTTCTTCGGGATTTGCTCCTGCAACATACAACATTGATTCAAAAGGAATTTTAGTTCCGTAACCAAATTGAGCAAACACACGTGTGAAAATTCCGATTTTACCGAAATAATTTTTATTTACGCTGTTAAGTGTAATGGCCGTGAAATCATACGCGCCAAAAAACGGTGCGCGAAAATTCAAATTAATTGCGCCTGTACCTCTTTTGTAACTGTAGTTGTGATCCATTCCAAAAGCGGCGTAGCTGTTAACTACTCCTGTAATCCATTCATTTTTATAAATAAGATAATTTTTGTCGTACCCTACATCGCGCATCATGGCTTTGTATTGTACATAAAAACGTGTTTTTTCATTACTGCTTTTTCTGTCGAATCCAATAAGACCCGAACTCAATCCATCCAGTTCTTTCAGCGTAGTATAGAAGCTTGATTTTTTCATAAATTTATCGGTAGGAGTTTTGTAATTAAACAAAAACGAAACCGGGTCATGGCTATTTATAGAAACGCCTGAATCTAAAAAGTTTTGTCCGGCACCGGTATTTAACCAAACACTCAATTCAAAAACACCTTTTCGGTTCATGTAATTTCCACTCAGGTTAACTCCTACTTTAACGCCATCATACCCATTATACCAAAGCGAGGGTCGGAAAAAAGTCTGGTATTTATTTCTATCAGGTGGATTGGAAATTTTAGAATCTAAATTAAACCAGGAAATATTTTTTGGTGTAGCGTTATCAATTGGCCACACATCCGGCATTACATGCAGCGTATCCATTACAACACTGCTTATTTTCTTTTCTTTTGGAATAGTTACAGTTGCTGTATAAACAGGTTTTACTTTATCCCAACCAATCCATCTCGGTAAAATGGTGGCACTTGTCTTTTTTTCGAACCAGGTATTTGGTATGTAAAAATTATATTGAGATTTATCTGTTGTATAAACAGAAAAATCAATGGGCATTTGCATAGCGCTCTTACGTTTGAAAGTAATTCTATATTGGTCAACCTCTCCTCTTATTTTTTTTACCCTTTTAATTCCATAATCAATCGTTTTAGAAGTTTCGAGCCATTGATCGAAAAACCAATTTAAGTTGGCATGTGTAAACTGATTAACCGAATTACGAAAATCCTCAGGGTATGGGTGACACATTTTCCATTGTGTAAAATAATTCTGAATGGTTGATTTAAATAAACTATCTCCCAATACATAACGTAAATTATATAACATAGTAGCCGTTTTACTATACTCCTGCCAGTAATTACTGGGTTGCAATCGAGTTACTAAAAAATAATCGCTATGCGTATTTAGCGTGTATTCTTCACCGTTTAGTACGCCGTTAAAATATCCTGCATAGGCTGCACTTTCTCTGTACTTAACAGTGTCGGTATGGTTGCGCACATAAGCTGATTTAATGTTTGGATATTTCGCATTCATTCCTTCTATATTTTCCCATGTGTCGCAGGTAAAAAATTCCGTGAATCCTTCATCCATAAAAGCGCGGTATGTTTCGTTTGTGCCAAGCATTCCGAAAAACCAGTTGTGCGATATTTCATGAATAAACAATCCTCTGTAACCCGGATCAGAACCGCCATCCAGTGTTAGCATAGGGTATTCCATTCCGTCCTTCGCATCAGCAGCAATCATTTTAGGATATGCATAGGGGCCAATATTTTTTGAATTTGTTTCTATGATTTTTGAAACATACTCCGCAGCATTTTGCCAAAAGGCACAGTGTTGTTCTTGTGCCAGTGCAATACAATGCACATTAGTAGAAGTAACTACTTCGCCAATACGATAGGTAGGATCAAAAGTATATGCGGCATCATGCACATTAATAGCGCTGAATTTCCAGGTCTTAAAAGTACCATCAGGTTTCACCATTTCTTCCGGAGCAGAATTCCAAGGTTTTTTAGCAAAATTTTTAATGTCTAATTTCTGCCGTAAATCGCCGGGAAACATTTCTTCCGGATTTTTAAGTACTCCGGTTCCATCGCATATATATTGATTAGGAAGAGAAAGTTCTATGTGAAACGAACCAAAGTCTCCATAAAATTCTCTGTCCATGTGCTGATCAGTATCCCAACCTTGTTTTGCATCATATACCGAAATACGTGGATACCAATGCACCAAATCAAAATGTTTGTAGCCCGAAACGCCAAATAATTTCATGCGGTTACGGATAGTTTCGAAATCAAAATAAGTTTTAAATTTTATTTTTAAGATTGTTGATCCTCCCGATTTTATGGGTGTTGCTAACCACACTTTTAAAACCGTATTGTCAAGTTCTGTTTTTAGAGTTTGTCCGTCGGAAGTAATATTTTCTACTGTTGTTCCCAAACCTGCTTCGCGGTATGGGCCAAAACTTAATGGTATTTTATTGTTTCGGTATTGATCTGCCAAATAAGAATCTTTTGTATTGGCATTACTGTATAAATGAAAATACACAAAGGTTAGTTCGTCGGGAGAATTATTGAAATAGGTAAGTTCTTCATATCCCTCAATGATATTAGCAGGGTCATTCAAGATTGCTTTGATATTATAATGCACATCCTGTTGCCAATAAGCAGCATGTGGTTTTCTGTTTTTCCAATAGTACTGATTGTTTGCAGAGCGGTATTCTTCCGATTCAGATTGTGCGCTCAGTAAAACAGGTAAAAAGAATAACCAAAAATATTTTTTCATTGAACTATTTATTTATGTTATAAAAATAAACTATTTTTTTACATTTCAATATTTTCATATCGATTCGCAACACTATCAATTGTTTCGAGTAATAAGGCAAGATTATCAGAAGTGACTAAAACCATACGTGTTTCTTTAAAATTTACTAATCCTCTGAAATAATTGGTGTAATGCCTGCGCATTTCTACAATACCAAGTCTTTCGCCTTTCCACTCTACCGATTTTAATAAATGTGTTTTGCAAACTTCAACACGTTGCTTAATGGTTGGCGCAGCAAGATGTTCGCCTGTTTTTAAAAAATGTTTTATCTCGTTAAATATCCAAGGGTAACCAATGCTCGCGCGGCCAATCATAACACCATCTACACCATATTTATCTTTTACTTCTTTAACACGTTCCGGTGTTTCCACGTCGCCATTACCAAAAATGGGAATTTTAATTCGTTGATTATTTTTTACCTGACCAATTAAATCCCAGTCGGCACTGCCCTTATACATTTGTGCACGGGTGCGGCCATGTATGCTCAAAGCCTGTACACCTACATCCTGTAAACGTTCTGCCACTTCCATAATATTTATAGATTTCTCATCCCAACCCAAACGGGTTTTTACGGTAACCGGTTTGGTAGTTGATTTAATGACAGCTTTAGTAAGGCGAATCATTAACTCGATATCTTTTAAAACTCCGGCTCCGGCTCCTTTGCAAACCACTTTTTTAACCGGACAACCAAAATTTATATCTACAATATCAGGATTAGTGGCATCAACTATTTTTGCAGACATAGCCATTGCTTCCTCATCTCCGCCAAAAATCTGTATACCAACAGGTCGTTCATAATCAAAAATATCAAGTTTTTTTTTGCTTTTAATTGCGTCGCGGATAAGGCCTTCGCTGGAAATAAATTCGGTAAACATTAAATCGGCGCCATACTGCTTGCACACATAGCGAAAAGGGGGATCGCTCACATCCTCCATGGGTGCGAGTAACAGGGGAAATTCCCCTAACTCAATATTTGCAATTTTTACCAAAAGCCCTGCTTTTATTTTAACTTTGTCCCAAAGGAATCCCTTCGGGGCAAAGGTACAAAACGAATAGTATATGGTTTCTTATAAAGACAGAGTAGGGTTGTTTGTGGTGTTGGGCTATTTATTGCTCTGCTTTGTTATGATTATTGCAGAGAACAATCAACCTGTTACAATGCCCGTTGGTAAAGAAATTAATTTTCTGAAAGCTGCACAAGTCATTATGTCAACCCTGTTATTTATTGTCCCGGCAGCTTTATTTTGCAGGTATTTGCGCCCGGAGAGAAGCGCGTTTTTAAATTTAAACACCCCGCCCCACATTTATTATTTAATTACAGCAGCGGCTTGTATATTTTTTGCTCTTCCTGCTGTTGCCGGTTTTGAAGAGTGGAATCAGGCTATTCATTTACCCCAAAGTTTTTCATCGCTTGAAAATTGGATGCGACAAAAAGAAAACGATGCAGGGAAATTAACGATGGTGTTTTTTCAGGACAAATCTACCATTGGTCTCATACTAAATCTTTTAGTAATGGGCTTGGTAGCCGCACTTAGTGAGGAGTTTTTTTTCAGGGGATTGTTGCAGCAAATTTTTATAAAAAATAAATTTAACGCACATCTGGCAATTATTTTGACCGCCATTTTGTTTAGCGCTTTTCATTTACAGTTTTTTGGTTTTTTACCGCGTTTATTTCTTGGTATTGTTTTAGGTTATCTATACTATATCACACAAAATTTATGGGTATCAATTACTGCGCATTTTTTTAATAATGCTTTTGCTATTGTAGCCGCACATTTTTTTGATGAGGATTTAGTGGCTTCGCCCGCTTCCGGTGCAGGAAATGAGCAAAGTATTGGCATTGCATTTATTTTATTAAGCGTTGTTATGGTTGCAGGACAATTGATTTTTTTGCAGCGTTTTGTAAATCGCATCAAAACATTTCCGCCGGTAAAATAATGAGATTGACTTTTATCATAAATAAGTTTTACTAAATTAGTGTCATTTGCATATGAGTAAAAATGTAACAATAGTTGGAGCGGGTCTCGTGGGTTCTTTGTTGTCTATTTATTTAGCCAAGCGTGGTTATAAAATTAATATGTACGAGCGCAGACCCGATATGCGCAAAGCAAAAATAAGTGCAGGTAAATCAATTAACCTTGCCTTGAGCGATAGGGGTTGGCGCGGATTAGAAGGTGTTGGTATTGCCGATGAAATTAGAAAGATTGCGATACCTATGTATGGTCGATGTATTCATAACAGAGATGGTTCAACCGCATTTCAGCCATACGGAAAAAAAGAACAGGCAATTTACTCGGTTTCTCGTGCCGAAATAAATATGAAACTGATGGATTTAGCAGAGCAGCAAAAAGATGTAAAAATTTATTTTGATGAACGCTGCACACATGTTGACAGAAAAAACCTGAGTGCGCATTTTGAAAACGGGACTACTAAAAAATACAGCTCCGCACAAAGTGATTTGTTGTTTGGTTCTGACGGAGCTTTTTCTGCCGCGCGGTTAGATATGCAACTAAGCAGCGATCGTTTTGAATACAACCAACATTATATTGAGGCGGGCTATAAGGAATTAATTATCCCTCCCGGAAAAAACGGCGAATTTCTATTGGAGAAAAACGCTTTACACATTTGGCCGCGTGGAAGTTTTATGATGATTGCTTTGCCAAACACAGATGGCAATTTTACCTGCACGTTGTTTTTACCCTTTGAGGGAGAAAAATCTTTTGCCAAATTAAAAACGCACGAGGATGTTAAAAAATTCTTTGACGATGAATTTTCTACAGCAGTCCCACTGATGCCAACTTTATTAGATGATTTTTTTGCAAACCCAACCGCATCGCTGGTTACTGTAAAATGTTATCCCTGGACATTCGACAATAAAATTGCTTTAATTGGAGATGCAGCTCATGCCATTGTTCCTTTTTTTGGACAAGGAATGAATTGCGGGTTTGAAGATTGTGTTGTGCTAAACGATTTAATAAGCAAACACAAAGAAAACTGGGAAGAAATTTTACAGGAATATCAAAAACTGCGCAAACCTGATGGTGATGCTATTGCCGATTTAGCTATTGCCAATTTTGTTGAGATGCGCGATAAAACCGCCGATGCAAAGTTTTTATTGCAGAAAAAAATAGAAGCGTGCTTTTCCGAAAAACATCCCGATAAATGGCTACCTCTTTATTCTATGGTTACTTATAGCCCACGTATACGATACAGCACGGCTTTAAAAGAAGGAAAAAGGCAGCAGGCAATTATGGATAAAATAATGGCGCTGCCGGGTATTGAAAACAAATGGGACAGCGAAGAAGTAGACAAACTAATTTTAGCCGAAATAAAAAAACAATGAAAGTATTGGAAGTAATACTTTCTCACCCTTGGGGGAGATTAAGAGGGAGGTTGCTTTTTCTTACCTCCTGCTTCTTGTCTTTCGCTTCTTTTTCTCAAGCTAAGTTCAAGGTAATGATTATTCCGTTTGAACCAAAAATGTATATGAGTCAGATTGACCATAAAATTAATGCAGAAACAAAACTTACGCAGAAACAAATAAAAGAAGTTTTTCGTAAAGGGGTAAATAATGAATTAAGCGGAGTGCTAAAAAAAAACTTTGAGGTACTTGATTTGCTGAAAGATACCACTAAGTACAAAAAAGATTTATTTGCCATTTACAAAAGTCTTACTTACAGTTACGATAAAGTGCCCGATCAAAACAATTACAAGGCTCCGCTAACAGAGAAAGATAAAAAAAATCAAACTATAAAAAACGGGCAATTAATTGTTGAGACAGATCCTAACGCGCGTTTTATGAATGCGAAAATTAAAAGTCCGGCACTTATCCCCGGTTTGTATGCAAAGTACAAAACCAATCTATTCTTATTCGTTAATCAGATAGATATTGGTTCTAACGCTGTTATTTCTAATGAAACCGGAACTGTATCTGAACGTGTTTTAATTCTGCATTACACCGTATATGCCGTAGATGCAAAAGAAATTAATTCGGGTACTTGCAGTTTAAAATTTCCGGGGGATATAAACAATCCTTCTAAAATTATTTCATCGTATATAAACAAAATGGCTGCTGAAATAAACAGACGAATAAATTTAGCTTTAGCAAAAGAGAAAGAAGCCGAAAACCTGCCTGCCGGCAAGACAGGAAAAAAGTAATGTTACTCAGACGCAACGGTTGAAGTAAGCCAGAATAAAGAAGCATCTTCAGAAATTTTATCGAAGCCGTATTTTAATTTATTTCCTGATTTCATGGCGATGGTAATAAATCCTAAGCCCGCTCCGCCTTTAGCCGACAGTTGATTGTTTTCAAGATGTTCCATGTAATATTGCTTTAGTCCCGTAGGTTCTTCAAACGCATTGATTTTGGTGATCTGATTTTCTAATCCTCCAATATTTTTGTTCTGCACTAAATTAGCTGAAGTAATGTGAGTTTTTACTCCGTTTTTTGTAAGGATAAAAAAGTTGTATTGTTTGCCGGCTTCATCGCGGTTACCGTGAATAAGCATATTTTGCAGTGTTTCGACACTTATAAAAAATATTTTCTTAAGCGGTCCTTTCGGGATGCCTTCTTCGTTAATTTTTGTTTCTACTTCGCTTTCTAACTTGGCCACCTGTTCTTGCGACAATACGCCGTTGAACGAAACCAATACTTTTTCGTTAGAAGTAGCGGAGTTAACCAGGGCTCCGAATTTACCTGCAAAAAACGTTTCTATGTTTTCTGTGTGGCTCACTATTTTTTAAACAAACCGTGTATTTCTGCGTCAATTTGCCTGATTATTTTTCCTAAATCTTCAGGGTTTTCATTCACATTTAAATCATCTACATCAACCACTACAAAATTTCCGGCATCGTAAGTAGATATCCAGGCTTCGTAGCGTTCATTCAATCTTTTTAAATAATCCAACCGTATGGCGGCTTCGTATTCGCGTCCTCTTTTTTGAATATTTTTTACCAGTGTTGGAACAGAGGCGCGTAAATAAATTAATAAATCGGGTGGTTTAACAAGGCTTTCCATCAATTTAAAAAGCGAGAAATAATTTTCGAAATCGCGTGTGGTCATAAGCCCCATAGCATGTAAGTTCGGGGCAAAGATGTACGCGTCTTCGTAAATAGTTCTGTCTTGTATAACCGTTTTATTTCCTTTTCGTATTTGCGATACCTGAGCAAAGCGGTTATTCAAAAAGTAAATTTGCAGGTTAAACGACCAGCGCTGCATATCTTCATAAAAATCGTTCAGATAGGGATTATCATCTGCATCTTCAAAATGTGGAACCCACTTAAAATGTTTTGCTAACTGAGAAGTTAAAGTAGTTTTACCCGACCCAATGTTTCCGGCAACAGCTATATGCATAAAGTTTTACTTTACGGTTTAAATAATAAAATACTAAAGTAGTAAGATTTTTAAAATCTAAAAAATTATTTACATAAAAGGCCTTTTTAGACAGAAAATCAAATAAAAAGGACGGCTCTAAAAAACCACCCTTTTTAATGATAAAATGCTGTTTTAGTTATTGTAGAGTTTCTTTGTAACCTGCGTGTTTTTATCCAGATTAGCAATAGAAACAAAAACAAGTTGGTCTTTTGCATTATCTAAATTCAGGTAAATTTTATCGTTAGCAACATTTACACCGGTATTTGTAAGGATTGTTTGTCCTAATGCATTATAAACGTTAATATTTACCTTTGTTTGTCCGCCATAATTAAACTTAATAAAGGTGCCATTTTGATCTTTAGAAAGTATGATATCTCCATTTGCAACACCGCCTGCAATACCCATAGTATTTAAAACATCTATAGATTGTGTTGAAATTGCGGTATCTCCGCAAACAGTATTAATTGCATAGAAGGTAATATCAAACGTTCCTATAGTATTATAAGCATAAACAGGGCTCTGGAGGCTTGAATTATTTCCATCACCAAAATCCCACCAATAGCTGTTTGCGTTGGTAGAATTGTCTGTAAAGGTCATGTTATTATTTACAAAAACTGTATTTGATGTAACAGAAAAAGCAGCGCTTACTGTTGCAGGAAGTGTTAATGTAAAAGATTGAGTAGCGTTATCGCAAGTACCAACTGTATTAACATCTACGCTGTAAACGCCGCTGTTTAATCCGTTTAATATATCGGCAGTGGCCAAATTAGTTGTCGTTCTTACAATTGCATTGTTTGCATCTTTCCAAGTATAATTCCAAGGACCGGCATTATTTCCTACTGCTGTAATGTATCCATCATGAGAAGCAGGACAAGTAGCCTGAGTTGAATTTGCAGTGATAGCAAGACTTGTAATACTTATATTTAAAACAAAACGGGCTCCAACATCTGTGCTGTTAAGCGTTATTGAATGAGCGCCCTGACGCAAATCATAATTTGAATTATCTGAATTATCATGTAAAATCAAACAAGCGCCCGTAGGCATCTTTTGTAAGTTAAGCGCGCTGATTTGATAAGAACCTGTAGTTTTAACAACCATTTTTACAGGGATACTGTAATTCTGATTTAAATCAGGCAAACCATTAATAGAAAAATCTTTCCCACTAATCTGGCTAGTAACTCTTATTGGTTCTGACCCTACTAAATACGGAGCATCAAGCGTGTGGTCAATACCAATGCTAGCCCTGCTGTCAAATGCAAACAAGGTTCGAGATTGCATATTAGTGCCCAATGCTTGAATTGAAAAACGAGGTATTTGAGCTGATTGTGTTTTAATATTATGAGATGATTGTCTTTGTAAATCCTGTGTGCTTCCAACAGATTTTACACTTTCGTCAAATACAAGAGATCCCGAAGCCGTTGCCTGCACATAAAATGCCATTCCGGTAGGTATAACATCATCACTAAGTCCGTAACTGCCGCTTGCCAATCCTGCGGCATCAAGCGTGCCATAACTTCCATCTTGGGCATTGTATATATAACAAACACCATCAATAGTTGCTGCCGGATTATTTGCCATTACTGTACTCCAAGAAATTGGAGAAGGAAAGGGGTTGGCTAACAAATTAGAGCCATTAGAGGCATCGGTAAATGTAAAATTAAGTGGAATCGATCCTTGCTGAGGAGTTCCGGAAACTGTAATTACTTCCGCACCGGTTCCGGTACCCGGCGAAGTGTTGCCCATATAAACCCAATAACCTTGCCCGTTATTTATTGTATTGGCATCACTTGGTAAATCTATATAATGAGCAGCGTTGCTAAAATCTCCACCGCCTGTTTGGGTTTCGTCATAAGAAGTAATGGAAGTAAAGGCAACCCCGCTAACTGTACTTCCATCTATGCAACTGGCGCATGTAATTGGAAATCCACTGCGCCATGCTTGAAAGTTTGCATTTGTTACTCCTGCAACACCCATAGTGGTCCAGTTGGTAGAGTTTCCATTGGGGTTATGGTAAGCCTGAGAGTTAATACTTGCACCTAACAAGATGCCTCCAATAGAGCCAATAGCTCCGGTTTGTCCTTGGGCTGCCAATAAAGTTAAATTGCCCGAACCCACATCAATGGTACCTGAAACGGGGGTAATATCACCGCCGGCAGCGATGCATAAAGCATTACCTAAGGTTATAGTTCCGGAACCTGTATTTTGTATCTCTATCATAGCGTTTGTTGTTCCGGCAGTAGCTTGATTCATATTAAGAGTAACTGAAGCCGCGCCGCCATTTATAAGATAACCCGTGCCATCTCCGCTAATAGTACCTAAACTGGCAACCGCTCCGTTTATAGTTAAATTACTTGAACTGATTAGTGAGATGGTTCCTGTGTTATTTATATTTGTACTTATAATAAGACTGACACCCACAGCACCCATACTAATGGTTCCTGAATTTATTAAATTGATAAATGTTACGCTGGGGCTTGAAATTATCGCGCTGGCAGAATTAGTGAAGTTATTATTTATTGAAAAAGTAATATTTAAAGTATTATTAGCCGTAAAGCTTAAATTATCGTAGGTTACATTGGCAATAGCTGCCGCCGATGCAGAATAAATTACCGTACTGCCAACAGTTGCCGCGTTCAAGGTAACCTTATTATTATTGGCAATAAATTGGCTACCTGTTGCAACATTCAAAGTAGAGGCTCCGAAAACTTTTAAAGTTACGTTGGTAACCCCTACTGTTTTTATAACGAATCCATTGGTTGACAGGCTAACTACCTGCCCACCGGGGCCAAGATTAACTTTGGCATTGCTTCCTAAAGTCCAGTTAGCAGCTAGTGAATACGATCCCGCAGTAGTAAAGTTCCATATATCGCCAACACCTAAAAAATTTCCAGCGGCCGCACCCCCACAGACTGCATTATGCCAATTGCTTGCGGTTGTAACAGCACCAATACCGCAATAAACCCAAGTAGTAACAGCCTTTGCAGTATTCACAAAAGCAAAAAAAGTTAAAATAAATGCAAAAATTATTGAACGTAATTTTTTAGTTTTCATAAGTCAAAATTTGATAGTCTAAAGATACATAAAATTTTTATTTGGGCAAAATAAACAAAGTCATTTTAGCGGTTTTTCGATGAGAACAAGATAAAATTCGCCCAAATAGCAGTTTAACGTTTAACTAAAAATAAAGCGGCGAAAATTTTATAGAAGAATTGCTGAATTCCAGAGCAGGAAAAGGAATTTTAAAACAATTTACCACACTGAAAACTCCTTTTAAAAACTGTGATTTGGTTTTTATTTTGGTAAAATCAACATCCAAAGAAAGAAAACATTTTCTGTACCGATTATTACCAACAATACTACCATCCGAATTAACCACAACATAATTATTGCTTCCGCTAATCATGCCGGCTGCCCCATAACCAAAAGCTACATTTATCCATTTTGGGAATTTATTTTCTTTCTTTAAAAACGAAGCAATATTTACAGATAGCCAATAGGTTTGTCCGTTATAATCTTTCACAATTTGTTCCGATAAATTACTGCCTAACAAATTGGGGCGATAACCGGGGTATGCTGTTTGATGAAAAGAATATTTTAAACTGATGCGCTGCTCATTCCAGAAATATTGCTGTGAAATTGCAAGCGTGCTTCCTCCAAAATTTGCAGCCATGTCTCCCCAGGAAAAACCCCATCCCGAAGAAAAACCATCCATCACTTCAATGGCTGTCATATAAACAAATCCACTCCCTCCTCCAATGAAAATGCTTTGCTTTTTTGTAAAACCAGCCCACTTCATTGCCTGCATCATTAGGCGCGCACTGTTATAAGTTGTAAATGAGTGTCCCACTTTATCCATCTGCAACCACTCATCGTTATCATTAAAAAAATGAAAATTACCTGATGAATAAGGTTGATACCAAAGCCGGTTTAAATAAATTAATGACGTGGCAGCAACTGCTCCGGTTGTTGTGCCGACAATTATTTTTTTGGTTCTGATTTTTTTGGTAGAATCTTGCGGAAAATTAATTGCATTTACATTTATTATTTGAAGCGAAAAAAAAAGAAACATACATATCGCCACGTTCTTTTTTTGCCACAGATTACGCGGATTTTCGCGGATTTTCAGCACAAATTTATTTAAAAAAAATGTTTCTTTCACTTTAATCAATAACATAAAAATTTTAATCTGTGAATACAATCTGTGTAAATCTGCGGAATCTGTGGCTATATATTTTGTTGTTTTATTTTCCTTTTTTATTGGAGATTACAGGGGTTTCATTTTTTTTCAGATATTCGTCCCACTTCATTTTGGTATATTCATTATCGCCAAAATAATGCGCTACTTTAATTAACCATTGAGGGGTTTGATAAAAATTAATTACATCTAAAATTTCCGATTTTTCATCTAAAATAATTACAGCCGGAATCACAAAATTCTTCCTCGTTAATTCTAACGCCAGCGAATGAAAAGGAAAGCCTCCCTCACCGTTATTCAAATATTTTTTTCCTTTAAAATCTATTTCTGTTTTTTGCTCGGCAGCAAAATCAACCAAATAAAAATTCTTGTTTAAATATTTTACCAAGACAGAATCGGTAAAGGTTGCTTTTGTCATTACCCTACAGGTATTACAAAAGCCTGCGCCCAGATTTATAATGATTTTTTTTGGTTTCTTTTTCTGCAACTCTAATGCCTCGGTAAAACCTTGCCATCGAGGTTTTATTTTTGGCTGAACCGTATCGTAAAATGCTTTTTGAAATCCTTTATTAAAATCATCAAAAGTTGAGGTACGAAAAGCTCCCTCTACCGTAAAAACCAGCAAGGGCTCTATTTTTTTTGTCTCCAGATACCCTTGTGTGAGCAAGTTGAACTGAAAATTATTTGCCACAAAAACAGTTGAGGGATAACTAATGCTTTGCCCTAAAAATTTAAAAGCCAAATCGTGGGTGGATTTTTTTGCCGGACTTTGGTTTACATATTTTACGCCCTGATATTCAATAGTATCATGGGTTTCGGCATTAAATTTTACCGGGTAAAAATAGGTGTTTATATAATTGGCAATATTGGGATCGGAATAAGTTGTTTTTATCATATGCTTGCACCAACCGCACCAATCGGTGTAAAAATCTACAAGTAAGGGTCTTGGCACAGTTTTACATGCCTCTTGTGCCTGCTTAAAATTCATCCATTTAACGAGGCCATTTTCCTCTTGTGCCTGCAAACTTACGGCGACTAAAATCAGCCCATAAACCCTCAAAACCTTAAACATAGCGTAAAAGTAAAAAAAAAGCACAAGCAAATTTCTTAAATACCGATTTATCCCTAAATTTGCACCCGATTTAAAAAAGCGTTAAAAAAAGTTAATTGAAAATGTTCGGTTCCACAAAGAAAAACTCTCGCAAACCTTTATCAATACTATTATTTTCAAGCATTTTATCGCTTTTATCTTTCACCGCCTTTGCTTACGATCCCGATCACAAAGCATCTCAAGAAACTACAGTTTCAAATAACGAACATGAAAAGAAAGGTTTTGATGCCGGTAAATTAATTATGGAACACATTGGCGACAGCTACGGCTGGCACTTGTGGGGCGAAGGACACAACTCTGTTGCTATTCCGTTACCTGTAATTTTATATACTGATAAAGGAATTGAAATGTTTATGTCATCTTCTTTCCATCACGGAACTGAAGATGTTATTGGAAAATACACTTATCGTTTAGAAGAAAATAAAATCAAAATTATTAATGAAGCCGGCGCGATTGACGAAGAAGCTTCCGCAAAAATTATGGATTTTTCTATCACAAAAAATGTTTGCTCTCTTTTAATCAGCGCATTTTTAATGTTATGGATATTTTTAAGTGTAGCAAAATCATACAAACAACGTGTGGGCAAAGCACCAAAAGGGTTACAATCTTTTATGGAACCGCTTATTGTTTTTGTACGCGATGATGTAGCTAAAGCTTCAATTGGGCCGAAGTACGAAAAATTTATGCCGTATTTATTAACGGTTTTCTTTTTCATCTTCATCAGCAATTTAATGGGCTTGCTTCCAATTTTTCCGGGTGGTGCAAACTTAACAGGAAACATTGCAGTTACGGTTGTACTTGCTGCACTGACTTTAATTATTACTCTTTTAAGCAGTAACGGGCATTACTGGCGTCACATTTTCGCTATGCCCGGCGTGCCAATTGGCATTCTTATTATTTTAACTCCCATAGAAATATTTGGCGTTATGCTTCGCCCTTTTGTATTGATGATACGTTTGTTTGCTAACATGACTGCGGGACATATTATTGCATTAGCATTTTTTAGTTTGATATTTATTTTCGGAGAAACAAACACAGGCGCAGGTTTAGGCACTGCCGTTGTTTCGGTTTTATTCACTGTATTTATGGGTATGCTTGAATTGCTAGTTGCATTTTTACAAGCTTACGTTTTCACATTACTATCAGCTATTTACTTTGGTGCGGCAATGGAAGAAGGTCATCATGCAGATGATCATCATCATGAAGCAGCGCAACCCGAAGCACAAATAGATTTGGTATAAAAGTTTTTGCCTGTTTCGTAAAACAGGTTATTGTTTAACTAAAAAATAAAATAAAATGATGTCAACAGTTCTATTAGCAGCAAGTGAAGCTGTAACAGCGCACGGTTTAGCCGCTGCGGGTGCAGGTTTAGCTGCTATCGGTGCCGGTATCGGTATTGGTCGTATTGGTGGTTCGGCGCTAGAGTCGATCGCTCGTCAGCCTGAAGGTTTGAACGACATTCGCGCAAACATGATCCTTGCTGCGGCCCTTGTAGAAGGTGCTGCGTTTTTCGCAATGGTTGTTGCGCTATTGGTTGTGTTCAAGTAACAAATTTTTGCGTCGACGGTTGGTCGGCGCAATTTTTTTTAGTCAGACAATTATTAAACAGAAAAATAAAACAACATGAATACAGTATTATTAGAAATGCCTTCTTTAGTAACTCCTGCCATTGGTTTACTATTCTGGATGATCGTTACATTTTTAATTATCCTTTTCATTCTTAAAAAATTCGCCTGGAAACCTATTCTTAAGATGATTCAAGAAAGGGAGCAAGGAATTGAAAAAGCACTTAAGTCGGCTGATGATGCAATGGATACCATGCGCGAATTAAAATCATCTAACGAAAAAATTCTTGCTGAAGCACGGGTCGAAAAAGAGGCTATGCTGAAAGATGCACGCGACACAAAAGACGCAATCATCAACGAAGCAAAAGTAAAAGCAAAACAAGAAGCCGATAAATTAGTTGCTCAAGCACGCGAAACTATTAACACAGAAAAATTAGCTGCCATTGCCGAATTAAAAGCGCAAGTTGCTACTTTATCAATTGATATCGCAGAGAAAATTTTAAAAGAGCATTTATCTTCTGACGAGAAACAAAAAACTTTGGTAAATAACTTAGTAAAAGAAGTTACGCTAAACTAATATGATTGTAGCCACACGATACGCAAAATCATTATTACAACTTGCCGTTGAAAAAGGACAACTTGAAAAAGTATATGCAGATATGCTTTTTGTACATGGCGTTTGTGAAAAACACAAAGACTTTATTAATTTCTTGAAAAGTCCTATTATTAATACAGACAAAAAACTTTCTGTGTTAAAAGAAATTTTTAAGGGGCACATCGGCGAAATGTCATTGAACTTCTTCGTTATCCTTGCTAACAAACGCCGCGAAATGTACATGGGCGAAATCGCAAAATCATTCGTAATACAATACAAAGAACATAAAAATATTTTAACGGCCGTTATCACTTCTGCAAGAGGAATTGATGCAACCGTAAAAGCAAAAGTTTTAGAATTAGTAAAACAAACCACCAAAGGAGAAGTTGAGTTAGTAGAGAAAGTTGACAAAGACCTTATTGGCGGTTTTGTGTTGCGCATTGGCGATAAACAAGTTGATGCCAGCGTATCGCGCAAATTAAACGATTTAAGAAAAGCATTTACAGAAAACCCTTTTACATCTTAATTAGAAAATAAAAAAACAAATGGCAGAAGTTAAACCCGCAGAAGTATCTGCAATTTTACGTCAGCAATTAGCAGGCTTTAAATCAGAAGCTGAATTGGAAGAAGTTGGTACCGTACTACAAGTTGGTGACGGTATTGCGCGTATATACGGATTATCAAAAGTACAATCGGGTGAACTGATTGAATTTGAAACCGGCTTACAAGCTATCGTTCTGAACCTTGAAGAAGATAACGTAGGTGCCGTAATGCTTGGTACCAGTGTTGGAATTAAAGAAGGTTCAACTTGTAAACGCACAGGTCGTATCGCATCTTTAAAAGTTGGTGAAGGAATGTTAGGCCGTGTTGTAAACACACTGGGCGAACCTATCGATGGTAAAGGCCCGATTACAGGAACTACTTACGAAATGCCATTAGAGCGTAAAGCTCCGGGTGTAATTTATCGTCAACCGGTAAACGAACCTTTGCAAACCGGTATCAAAGCGATTGACGCGATGATTCCTATCGGACGCGGACAACGTGAATTAATCATCGGTGATCGTCAGACAGGAAAAACAACTGTTGCAATTGACACTATCATTAATCAAAAAGAATTTTACGAAGCAGGTAAGCCTGTATTTTGTATATATGTTGCAATCGGACAAAAAGGTTCAACTGTTGCTAATATCCTCAGAACGTTAGAAGATAACGGAGCAATGGCTTATACAGTTATTGTTTGTTCTGCTGCTGCTGATCCGGCTCCACTTCAGTTCTATGCACCATTTGCCGGTGCTGCTATCGGAGAATTTTTCCGCGATACCGGTCGCCCTGCTTTAATTGTTTACGATGATCTTTCTAAACAAGCAGTTGCTTACCGCGAGGTTTCATTATTATTACGTCGCCCTCCCGGACGTGAAGCATATCCCGGTGACGTGTTTTATTTGCACAGTCGTTTACTAGAGCGTGCTGCAAAAATTAATGCGAACGATGAGATTGCAAAAAACATGAACGACCTTCCCGATTCTATTAAAGGAATTGTAAAAGGCGGCGGTTCATTAACAGCCTTACCGATTATTGAAACACAAGCAGGTGACGTATCTGCTTATATTCCAACAAACGTAATTTCTATTACAGACGGACAAATATTTTTAGAAGGTAACTTATTTAACGCGGGTGTTCGTCCTGCAATTAACGTAGGTATCTCTGTATCTCGTGTAGGTGGAAACGCGCAAATTAAATCAATGAAAAAAGTTGCGGGCACTTTAAAACTTGATCAGGCACAATACCGCGAGTTAGAAGCGTTTGCAAAATTTGGTTCTGATTTAGATGCCGCTACAAAATCAGTACTTGATAAAGGTTCTCGTAACGTTGAGATCTTAAAACAAAATGCGTTTTCTCCACTGCGTGTTGAACAACAGATTGCAATTATTTATTGCGGTACACGTAATTTATTGCGTGAAGTTCCGGTAAATAAAGTACGCGAGTTTGAAAAAGACTTCTTAGATGTATTGGAAAGAAAACACACTAACGTATTAAACGGATTAAAAGCCGGTCAGTACACGGATGAAATCACTAATACTTTAGAAGAAGTTGCGAAAGAAGTAAGTAAAAAATTCAGAGTGTAGAATTAAGAATGCAGAATTGGTGTTAGGTGAACAAAAAAGATAATATAATTGTTACAAAGACTTTCAATTTTGCTTGTGATGTTTTAGATATAGAAGAGAAATTAATAGAAAAAAGAAAATTCGTTCTTTCAAAACAAGTAGGCAGTAGTGGGACTTCAATTGGGGCTAACGTAAGAGAATCTCAAAGGGCAGTAAGTAAACCTGATTTCATTAATAAATTAGGAATTGCTTTAAAAGAAGCGGAAGAAACCCAATACTGGTTTGAACTAATAGAGAAAAAGGTTTTTGCTATTGATGAAAAAGTAAAAACTGAATTAGAAGAGATAATTAAAATTTTGGTGTCAATTATTAATTCAAGTAAAAAGTAAAAATTTTGAATTCAACATTCTGAATTCTAAATTAATTGAAATGGCTAATTTAAAGGAAGTAAGAAATAGAATAACATCGGTTGGTTCAACTATGCAGATTACAAGTGCCATGAAAATGGTGAGTGCTGCAAAATTGAAACGCGCACAGGATGCTATTACACAAATGCGTCCGTATGCCGAAAAGCTTACAGCTATTTTACAAAACCTAAGTGCCAGTCTTACCGGCGCAGAAAATAAATACGCACGCGATACACACGGAAAAAATATATTATTAATTGTTATCTCTTCTAACCGTGGTTTAGCGGGTGCTTTTAACAGCAATATCATCAAAAAAACCTGGAGTTTAATTAAAAACGAATACAAAGATTCTAAAGTTTCTGTTTTGTGTGTTGGGAAAAAAGCGAATGATGCTTTCAAAAAAACCGATCATCATATTGTGGGGACAGATATGCCACACCATTTAAATGAACTTTTTGATCATTTAAATTTTGATACTGTTGCTCCTGTTGCCGAAAAAATAATGGAAGCTTTTGCCACCAATCAGTTTGACAGAATGTATTTAGTGTATAACCAATTTAAAAATGCGGCCGTGCAATTTACTGTAGCAGAACGTTTTTTGCCAATTGATACAACAGCATCTGCTCCGGCAAAAGGCAAAGCAAGTATTGATTATATTTTTGAGCCTAACCAAGAATATATTGTAAACGAATTAATACCAAAATCTTTAAAAACGCAGTTCTATAAAGCCTTATTAGATTCTGTTGCTTCTGAGCACGGTGCGCGGATGACTGCCATGCATAAAGCAACCGATAACGCTAAAGAAATGTTGCGCGATTTAAAAATCAGCTACAACAAAGCCCGCCAGGCCGCCATTACCAATGAAATATTAGAAATTGTGGGTGGAGCTGAGGCTCTAAACGGATAACCTCTTAATTACATTTCGGAACGCCTTTGGCGTTTAATACAATAGAACGCGAATGACGCGGATTTGTATGATTTTAATGATAAAATTTTAAGTGTGGTGTAGGTGTTTTTGATGCCTCCGCCTGTTCTTTTTTACGTTTTACAAAAAAAATCACGCCTTATCATAAGCAATCTGCGTTATCTGCGTTCCATTTAAAGAAAAAACATTAAATTCGCAGCCCAAATTGTCCGATGGTGTAACTGGCAACACGATTGATTTTGGTTCAATAGAGTCCAGGTTCGAGCCCTGGTCGGACAACAACCTCACAAAGTAACCCTCTGATTATCACATAGATTTCAGAGGGTTTTTTATTTCCGGTACAGTATATGGTAAAAGGTTCTCCGAAATCCCCACTATCAGTGGGCTGCAGAGCATCGGTTCGCTCGAAAAACAGCAAATCGAGGCATGAACCTGTTTACTTTAATGATTCAATCTACCTTTCTCTTCTTCGTTACTTTTGGTTTCCCTCTTCTGCATTTTTATTTTGCCAAAACTGTAGTTTAAAGAAAATTTAAACCGTTGCGTATCAGTTGTAACGCGGATTCGCGCATCTTGGTTTTGGTAATCTATGCGGTTACGTATTATCATAGTATAAAAAATATCGTTCATGCCTATAACCAAATTCAGTTTATTATTTAAAAATCCTTTTCGCAAAGCAAAATTCATCGCCCACCTGTATGAGTTATAACTAACGCCGTATAACATTGGGCCAATATATTGTGCATTCAGTTCAATTTTAAAATTCTTAGGCAATACAAACATGTTGGTAAGAAAAGCGTTGTATGAAAGTGCTGAAGCTTTATAGCTCAACCCGTTTACATCACCTGCATAATAAAACTCTGCCACGGAACCAACAAGGGTTAGGTTCCACCATTTTTTAATGTCCTGCTGTATATATAAAGAATAAGCAAAGTTGCTGCTGCTCTTTAAATTCTTTACCAACGAAATTGTTTCTTTTGTACTATCATTCTGAAAATTATAACCCAAAATGTAATTATTTACCAATGAATATGAAAAGGAGTTAGATATTTTTCCCTTGTACGTGTGCGTTATTTCAAATGAGTTACTGTATTCTGGCCTTAAATACGGGTTTCCCTGCCCTGTTTGAAGGATGCTTGTAAAAAAAGTTTTATACGGATTAAATAAATTATAATCGGGTCGGTTTATTCTTCTGTTATACGAAAATTGAAAATTATGATTTTCCCCTTGTGTATGGTCTACACTAAAAGTTGGAAACAAATTAAAATATTCCCGTGTGTATTTTACGCCACTTGTTTTACTCTCGGCTTGCACATTAGTATTTTCTCCGCGCAAACCCAATTGTAAATTAGTTTTTTTAAACGCTTTTCCTAAATTAATATAGCCCGCATTTATTTGTTCTTTATAAGAAAATACATTGGTAAATACAGTATCTACCGAGTATAACCCCGTTTGGCCATTTCTTCTCTCCAATACAAAATCACTAAGTATGTTCTGAAAGGTTTGTTTAAGTCCAGCTTCAAGTGTAAAATTTTTAGCGAACTTTTTTTCAAAATCAAGTCTGCCCGAAGCAATATAATATTGAAATCTATTTGTACTTTTAAAAATAACTGCATCAAGTTTATCCTGCCCATCATTATTCTGTAAATGGTTTTCAAAATTTCCATCGTTGGTTTCATGATTAGGACTGTAGTCGGCAGAGAATCTAAGCTTTGTACCAAGCGTATCAAACAAATGTTCTGCATTTACATTGTAATTACTATAATTAAAGGGGTTAATCACCTTTGCATAAAAAGCAATACGACTATAGCCAATAATAGAATCATTTAAATTAGTATTTCCATATCTGTCTTGGAGTCCACTGCCGGCAACTCCGTCTACTCTTATGCCAACAGTATTATTTTTATTTACGAACCAATCTGCTCCTGCTTCATAACTTCCATAAGTATTGGCAATTTTGGTAACTGTATGTTGAATAAATTCCGCCCGGTGATTGCTGTAAGTATAAAAACGATTTGCCTGTATTATGTGTAACAAGGCATCATCACCTACATTAAAATTACTGAACACCGCAACGTGCTCACCCTTGTAATTTAAAGAAAAACCGGCGCCTTTATTTGCATAGAAGCCTTGAGTATAAGAACTGCTAACGTTTCCACTGAACCCGCGCATTTTAACTTTTTTAGTTTTAATATTAATGATGCCGCCCGTACCGGAAGCATCGTATTTTACAGGAGGGTTTTTAAGTATTTCAATTTTCTCGATAGATGAAGCGTTCATACTTTTTAAAAGATTTATTAATTGAGCGCCTGCCATTTGCTGAAATCTATCATCAATATAAATTCTAACACCCTGCCTTCCCTGAATAGTAATCATATCATTATCTACCGCAACACCGGGCAAGCGCGATAATAAATCATACACACTATTACCAATAGCCAGCGGACTGTTTTCTATGTTCACGGTTATATTTCCGTTTTTAAATTCAACAGGTCTTTTAATTGCCGTAATGGCAACTTCATTTAATATTATGCCGCTAGATTGTAATTGTATTGGGGGCAATTCAATTTTAGAAAGACTGTCTATTTTATGAACCGAACTATATTTATCCTTAAAGCCAATGGCTGTTATTTTAACAAAATAATTTCCGGTTTTTATTTCATTGAAAAAGAAAACTCCTTGCTCATCAGTGGTTATACCTTTTACAATAAGGCTATCCCCTTCATTTAACAATGCTGCGGTAATAAAAGGTAAAGGCGCGCCAACAGAATCTGTAACAGTTCCTTTCAAATAATTTTGCGAATAGCTCTTTAAAGCCATTATCACAAACAGAAGAATATAACTACATCTTAGCAGAAGAATACTTATTAATATATTGATTTAACTTACTCATACTTCTATACAAGTTTAATGTTTTAAGTCAGTTATTTCCGCAATGCTATCCAAATATAATTATTTTTGGAAATCAGTCGTGTGATAAAGTAAAAACTATAATTACCTGTCGCGAAAGTTTTAGATTACCTAATTACTTTTTTGGCTTCAAGTATTTATCAAGAAATTGAAGTGTACGTTTTGAAGTGGTGATCTGATTTACCTTTTTATTAAAACCGTGTCCCTCATCAGGATAAACTACATACTCTACAACTACATTATTTTTCTTAACTCCTTTTACTATTTCATCGCTTTCTATAGGTAAAACACGTACATCATTTGATCCCTGAAAAACAAGCAGTGGCTTTGTTATTTTTTGGTAATTAAATAAAGGAGAAATACTTTTTAAGCGAACACTGTCTTTTGTATAGGGATCTCCCATTTCGTCATACAAAGCTTTTCGGAATGCTTCCCAATAAGGAGGAATACTGCGTAAGGTACGTAGCCAATTAGCTACTCCAAAAAGATCAACACCAACTTTAAATTCATCAGGATGAAATGCCAGCGCACCTAAAACCATACAGCCACCATAACTACCCCCGTAAATACCAATCGCATTAGTGTCAATATAATCTTGTTGAGCAAGCCATTTTTTTCCGTAAATGCAATCTTTTAAATCACCATTACTATGATCCCTGTTATCCAATTTATAAAATGTCTTTCCATAACCACTGCTGCCTCTGTTATTTACTGCAAGCACCGCGTATCCATGATTAACCAAATATTGAATAGAATTACTGAAACCAACACGACTCTGACCGCCCGGACCGCCATGCACCCAAACTAACGCTCCAACTTTATTGTCTTTATTAGCTTGCAAGGGCTTATAATAAATTGCCGGAATTTCTTTTCCATCAAAAGATTTAAAGCGAACAACTTCTGCTTTGACTAATTCGTTTCGGTCAATTTCTTTATTCAAGGTATTGGTTAGCTGCTTCAGAATTTTGCTATCCATATTATATAAATACAAATTCTGAGGGCTTGTACTACTACCAACTGTAAGCAATAAATTCTTCTCTGTTGGCGAAATGATTAAACCTAAAACATCACCATCTTGAATCTCCGGAAATGAAATAAGTTGATTGCTTGCGTGATCAAATAGAAGAACTTTGTTTTTTCCATCTTCATCTATAAAAATAGTGTGGTATTTTTCGTGTTCACTAAGACTCATGTCTTTCACATCCCATTTATCTTCATACACCTTTTCTGCTTTACCGGAATTTATATTGTACTTAACCAAATAACTAAATTCAGATCCGTCAGAAGTGGTGTAGTACAAAATACTATCATTCCTTTCAAAAGTACTTGCATTCCAGGTAGCCTCATTATCATTACTGAGGCGCTTCATTTTTTTTGAGTTGCGATCGAAGAGATACAACTCATTCTTATCAGTGGTGATGGTTTTAGTAAAAGCCATATAACGTTCGCTCTTGCTGATAGCTGAAAGATTCAATCCCGAATCATTCTGAAAAAGCATCGACCCCTTCCATGAGGTAGTATCTAATTTCCAAAGATCAAAGTACTTTGGATTACGTTTATTACTTATAATATACATTGCTGTCTTATCGTCATTCCATCCGTAAAAGCTGTTGGAGCTATTAGGCCATGGGGTTATATCTTTTGCATCAGCAATTCCTTTAGTCTTTATGTATAGATGAGAGTTTTCGTTACCTCCGGAATCAGCGGAATAAACGAACTTACTGCTACCCGGTAAATAATCAACAGCGAAAAAGGACTCTTTTTCAGATGAAGTTAAAGGGATTGAAGTAGTATCCGTAATGTTTAACTCGAAAATATTAAAGATCCCCGTGGTATTGTTTTGAATTAATATTTTGGATTCATCACTATTGAATCCGGCAGCGCCCACGGCTTGATTTTTGTACAATTGTTCTATAGTATATTGCTTTGGGGCAATCGCTTTTTCCTTTTGATTGTTACACGATGATAAGATAATAACTGCTAAAGAAATTTGAAATAGATTTCTTAATTGATTCATAATTTTAGGTTTTTATTATTTCGAATATAAATTTAGTTTTCATTTCACTATTTATTCCATTGACAAATTTTTAAAATTAACTTTTCCCACTCTCTGACTCCTCAATTATTTTCTTCGCCTTTTCTAAACGAATTTTTTTGTTTTTCTCAACCAGTTTAGATGTTATCCATTTTTCGAGATTATGGTGTAGCGGAACCAGAAGTGCAGCTATAGCCGCTAAGGCCAACAACATTAAAACTTGCGAGTGGTGTGTGATTCTCTCTAACAATGGATGCAATAGCAGATTCACAAACTCAAAAGTTATTAATAGACCGATGATTCCAAAAATCTTTACAAGCCTTGGGGTTACGATAATACTGCGGCTTAATAATAAAGTGAGGATTAATAAAGATATAATGCCAATACCAATTCCAACAAATTGAAGATTGGCGCTTCTTTCTTGTTCTGATTTCATTTTTTCTGAAAGCAATTTTTCTTTTTCAATTTTAAGTTCTTGCTGCATCCTTTCCATATTTTGAGCAACCTGATAATTCATTTGAGCTGATTTAATTGAGTCGTACAGTAGCGTATAATTTAAAGCGATTTGATAATTCTTTGATTGCCTATAAGCACTTGCAAGCGTGGAATATAAATTCTGTATCTGAAATTTCATGTTATTTTTAATTGCAATTTCGAGTCCCTCTTTCATGTTTTTAAACCCATTTGCAGTATCGTTTTTCAGCATATACATTATGCCAATCTTCCTTCTCAAGCCAGCTATAAAACGTGGATAATGATTGTTTTCAGCGTTAATTAGTCCCAACTTGTAATAGAACAAAGCACTATCAAGATTATTCATTCTTTCATAGGCCTCTCCAAAATAGAAATAAATCCCAGGTAACCCTTTTTGGGTTTTGGTTTTTTTTTCGTACTCTAGAGCCTTTTCTAAATTATCTAAAGCTAAACCATAATTTTTTCTTTGAACATAAATGATTGAGATGCCCCTTTCCGCAGAAGCCATCAAAGAAAAATCCTTTATTTCTATTGCGTAGTTAAATGCCTTTTGACGATATAACATTGACAGGCTATCATTTGTGTTTTGGTAACATGAGGAAACCAAATTATTTGCCTTTGATAGAATCGTTTTATCATTCAATTCCTCTGCTAATTTTAATGCTTTTATACCATAATTTAATGCCGAATCGATTTTATATTGAAAGAGACAGAACTCCCATCCTAAAAATAAATAGGAGTTTGCTACGCCTTTTTTATAATTCAAATGTTTAGCAAGCTTGTATGATTCCCGTGCTGTTTGATATGCTTGGTCATGGTCTTGGTCCATAGCCTCAAAGGCAAATTCATTTAATAAATTAACTCTCGCAGTATCTTGAACTTTGTGGTTTTTTATTAAATTCAGTAGACTATCGGCTAGATTGTTCTGCGCAAAATATTTACTTGAAAATGAAATGAGCAGGGCAATTATTAAGAAGCGGGTTAATTTCATGGGGGAATAAATATACTAAATTCCCCGAACGAACCTAAGTCTGGTAAAAGGTTTTACGAAACCTTTATTATCAGTGGGCTTCAGATCTTTGCTTCGCGCAAAAGATGATTTTCACTTGCCTATGGAAATAAAATCTACCGCAGCCGATTAGAATAATACTTTTTGTGTTCAGTCAAAGTTTCTTAGGAAAACCGCATCAATAGCGCGCAGAACCTCTAATCTTGACTCCACTGAACCAAAATCACTAGTGAGATGAAGAGAACTAATTTTTCATCAACCTGTTTAATTGATTGGCAATATATTTTTCTGATGTAATTAATGCATTCTGAATCCTTCTTGCATAATGAATGCTATCCATTACTTCTTTATTTTTTTCATGCAAGCTTTCATAAGCATTATCAACTAACACCTTCTGTTTTTCTATAATATTTTTTTGCCTTTGCGTAATTCGGAACCGATTAAACAAAAACAAGGAGAATACAGCCAGTAATACTAAAACTCCTGCAACGGCGTAAATTATTACTTGTTGTTTTTTCTTTTCCTCAGCGGCAACGGCCTTTAATTTTTCCTGTTCTGCTTCTGATTTTATTTTTAATTCCGCCTCTTTTTTTTCAACCTCGAACTTGGTTTTCATGTCGCCCAGTTGTTTGCTATTCTCGGCATTAAAAATACTATCGGTTAGTTGTTTAAATTTTACATGATTTTCGTAAGCTTCTTTATATTTACCAATTTTGCTAAATGCCGTAGCTAACCCTGCATATACATATCGTTCTTGATTTATTTCTCCCGTTACGCTGATTATTTTCATTGCAGAATCGCTACATTCTATGGCTTTTTTATAGTCATGCATTTTGTCATATAGCCCAGCTAAATTTATATAACATTCTGCTACTCCATGCTGATGACCAATTTCTTTTCTGATTTGCAAAGATTTTAAACCATATTTAAGTGCGTTAGAATAATCTGCTTGTTCCGTATAAAGAATTCCTATATTACCATAGCACTCGCCCATACCATTTTTGTCACCTATTTTTTCTCTTAATTGTAAAGATTTTAAATAAAATTCCGACGACTTTGGATAATTTGATAAATCTGCATAAATATTTCCTAAATTATTGTAGCAACTTGCTATATCATTTTTATCGTCAATTTCTTGTCTCACCTGTAATGCTTTTAAATAATTTTCAAGTGCTTTGGAGTAATTTAATTGCTCATAGTAAACAACACCAATATTATTATAGCAGTTTCCAATATCTTTTTTAGCTCCAAGTTCCTCGCTTATTTTTAAAGATTTTAAATAAAATTCTAGTGCTTGGGTGTAATTAGATTGATTATAATAAACGATACCAATATTAGTATAACAATTAGCAATATTAATTTTATCCCCAATTTCGTTGTAAATGTTTAAGGCTATTGAATAGTTTTCTAAAGCCTTTAAATAATTGGATTGCTCTTTATAATTCATTCCTATAAATTTATAGCAACCTCCAATTCCTTTTTTATCCGCAATTTCTTCCCTTATTTTTAAAGCTTTCAAATAAAATTCAGATGCCTTTAGATAATCTCCTTTGTTCATGGATGAAAAACCTATTGTTACAAGTGCCTTTGCTTCGTAAATTTTTTGTTTCGTCCTTATCGCCAATTTTATTATTTCTTCAGACAAAATAATGGCTGTGTCTGGGTTATTATAACGTAACTCCCATGCAATACTATTTATAGCTTTTAAGCGATTTGTATCGGCCTGACTTTTGTTGTTGTAAACTTTCCAGAGGGAATCTGTATTTTGAGAAAAGGAGTATCGAGGTATTAGAATCGAAAAGAAAGAAAGAAAAATTAGGTATAGATTTTTTTTAATAAAACCTTCATACAACAAACGTACTAAAAAAATCCCTTTTGGATAGATAGATTTTGAAAAATGGAATTTAGTAATCAAAGGTTGTAATTAATTTTTGTGATGGAAATTTATTACCTAACAATAACTAATTTTTTATTTATAACGCTGTTAGCGGTTTTAATTGTCAGCATATAAATTCCTCCATTCAAATTTGTTGCGTCGATATTTGTTGTACCGTTTATATTTTGATTTAAAACGAGTCTGCCATTTATATCAAATAATTGTACAGTCTGTTTATCTTTTGTGTTTGTTTCTATAACAAAAATCGTAGCAGCAGGATTTGGATAAATATTAATTTGAGAATTAAAAGCATGCTCGTTAACTCCGGTTGTAAGAGATTGCAAATAAAATCCTTTCTTTGGAAGACTCTGTTGAACTTGTATTTCTGCAACAAGAAATTTTTGATTGTTTGAGTACCAAAAATAAAAAGTATCTATCTTAGTGGTAGGTGCATTGTACAATGCCCATACTCCTGAGGTATGAAGAAAAGTGCTATCTACATGGTGTCTAATAGCAATATCGCGCAGGCAGGGGAATGTTCCTGCAGGAGTTGTTACATTGCCCCATCCGTCCATTGTTTCTGTATAATGCATATGCGATACACTTTTCATGGAATCAGCACCACCAACGGGATAAGCAAATGATGCAGTACCGATGCAGGAGTCAATTATAGACATTCCATATGTAGCCGGAAATGTTATAAATTTGTAAGGAGGAGTATTTTTACCAATATAAGGGCCTGCAAAGAATGGGAAAGCAAGTCCTAATGTATAAGCCCCACTGGCATCAGTATAAACATATTCATAAATACTTAGTGATCCGCCACTCGTCCCTTTTATCAAGGTAGTATTATTGGCAGTAGGATACGTACTTGCATAGGGTGAACTGCCCGGTGTAACATAAGTAATGGTGTCTGCACCGGTGTTTTTTAGTGTTGTCAAATTCCATGTTTGATTTGCACCTGCACTGCCCGGAGATGTTGTAACAATAGAGTCATTTATATCTATTGCAACTGCCCCTAACGCAGGAATGTCGCTTGCGGTGATTGTAATTTGCGCATTTGAAAGGGTACAAACTGTAGCTGATAAAATAAGTAGAATTTTTTTCATGTTTGTAATTTTAAGTTATGTAAATACAATTAATTGTAGCAATATAAAGTTGCTACTTCTGTTTTTTTACGCCTTCGGGTATCTCAAACATTTTTTCATCAATAGGAGCGATAGAAACTTTTGCTATTTCAGTTGTATATGACATTCCTGCTCCACCTCCTTGCATGTTTATTGTTTTTTTCAAAACCATTCCTTTTAATGCATTTATTTTGATTCCAAAATCACTTATGGTATTTGCCAACATAAGACATGCATTCACACCTTGCGATGTAGCATCTGGGGACATTCCATTTTTTTCCTGGTAATCATTATTGAATTTCAAGATTTGTTTTTTTGCATCATCCAGATCTTCAGCAGTCCAAATATCCGCTTTTAGCATTTCGTATTTTGTTGAACCGGATACCGAAAAAGCAGTAACAAGATATTTTTTGCATTCATGGCCGGCAACAACTTCGGTTTTTCCAAGATCCTGTACTTCAACAACAAAAGGCATTGCAGCCGCAGCAGTTTTAGGCATTTTGTTTTCCATTTTCTTTTCCTGATATGTCATTTGTTTAGGATTAACACTCCAAATGATTCCTTTATCAAGACGAATAATATCTGCCATAGCTGTTGCATCCTGCGATTCTTTTGTAACAGCTTTCGTATCCATCTGGTCATAAACTTTATCTGTTTTTTCTTTACCGCTTTCCTGCTGTTCTTTAATGTTAGCGTTAATACTTGGTTGTTTTGCTTTCATCTCGTCAATTTGTTTTTGCTTTTGGGCAATAGCAGCCTTATCTTGTTTTTTGGCTTGCTTTAATTGCTCCAAGTCGGCTTCTGCTTTTGCAATTAGATCGGTTAGACTATTGTTTATTGCATTTGCTCCTGCGTTTTGAGCTTGAGTACTTGCAGATTTACTTGCAGCAATTTGATTGTTTACGTTTTCCTGTGAAGCACCTTCAGTGGAACGCGACATAATCCTTCCTTTATCTCCGAAGATCCAAACTTTTCTTTCTTTGTCAAACTGTTGTCCTGTCCCTCCACTTCCATTTTTTTCTATAAAAGTTACTTGAGCAAATGAAGTAATTGCTGAGGAGATAATTATTACTCCGGTTAAAAGTATTTTGATTTTCATGACTTTTTTGTTTTATTTAATGCTTATTATTTATCGCTGTCCCAATCTAATCCGCTTTTTGTACGTTGTTCGTCTTTCTTTTTTTCTACAGTTTTAGCATCAAGCTCAGTTTTCTTTACTCCCCAAATATGATTTATGTGCGGAATAACATTTGTCCCCACTTCTTTTTTTAGTTTTTCTACTTTTTCCAATGCCAACCCATAATACAACGCCATAGCTTTATGTAGCAAATTAAAATTAGCATAATCCAAATAGTTTAACCAAACCTCCAATGCTTGTGCTTTATTTCCGGAAACTTCCTGATAATATGCAGCGTTTAGAAATAATTCATCTTTGCTAAGAGAATATACCTGAATAGAATTTACTATTTTGGGAAGATGCAAGTCAGCTTTTATTTCACTGACATGCCCGAGATATTGCAATTCTCCTTCGTGCTCAAGTGCATAAATAAAATCAGTGTACACTTTCAAATCTCCGCTGGCAATTTCGCATTTGCTTATTCCTTCAATGAGTACAGGGAGTCTTGAAAGTCTAATTGCTTCATTACCTAAGTAAATATAAAAAGTATCAAAAAACCATTTAGAATAATTTGACCTGCTTGATTCGGGGAGATTATTTAACATCACAGGGTACCAACTTATAATTTCATCCAGTAGATTTGATTTCTGAAATGGAGAAAGAGTAGTTTCTTTTATAGACGCAAGGGCATTTGTATAAGCAGTGAAATTCCATTCATATGGACTTTGTTTCATGTTCAGAGTTTGCTTTTTTTCAATAGCTCTTTTACCTGCTCTTGCCAATAGGCACCAGTCAGAAGGCGTAATAGATGCATTGACATAAGCACCTCTCACAAATTTAAATGCACTTTGATAGTTTGAAATGCAGTCAGTCCATTGACCCAACATATAATTATTTCGTGCAGTTTCAATTTTTTTGTTTATAGCTTCTGCTCTTGCCTTATTCTCAGCCTCCTGCATAGCTTTTATTTGTTGCATTGAAGTATTAAACCCATCAGCTATGTTTTGATGAAATTGTTGGTTATATTCAGCATTGGCTTTTGCGGATTCTGCATTGTATCTATCTTTTGCTGCTTGGTTGTATTTATCTTCTCCCCCTGCTTTGTTTCCATATTGCATCATACGCGAATCAGCATCCTTTATCCCCCTATCCGCATTTTCAATATCAGATTTGTCTTGGCTTTCTGAAAATTTATATTTCTGAGAGCTTGTTGATTTAGGGGCGGATGTTATTGCTCCTTTGGAATCAAGAAGTGCCACATCAATGTCGTCAAGCCATGTTAACGAAGTGTCTTTTTTCTGCGCAAATAAAGTGACACAACTAAAAATTAAAATAGTACTAAGAAAAATATTTTTCATTTTCGGTTCTTTGTTTATCACCTTAGTCCCTGCCCTTAATTATTTTTCTGGTTGCAAGCACAACTCCGTCTTTAATAATGCTGTAGAAAAATATGCCTTTAGGTAATGTAGCTAAATCTGCATCGAATTTTGTTTGTCCGTTTTCTAATGGAAATGAAGCAATTTTTTCTCCCATATAATTGTAAATTAAAATCAGATCGGCATGGGAAGTTTCAATAGTTATTTTTTCTGAAAATGGATTTGGATAAGCAGATGGAAGATTGCTCAGCGCATTGTTTTGTTGCACTCCGGTAGCATTTGTAACTACTATGTATGCGTCTTCTCCATGAGGAGTAGCAGGGTGGCAAACATAATGATAGTTGCCGGCAACTGTTACTACATACTTAAAAGAAAGATGACTGCCATCAATGGGTCCATTAAACATGGCAGCCCCGGCCGGTATATCTGCAGCACTTATTGGGCCTACTACATGAACTCCTGCTACCCAAGTCCAATGAATAGTATCTCCTACAACAGCATTAGTTGTAACGGGCAAATAATGCGGCGAAGGGGTGTTCTGACAAGTAACAGTATGAACCGTGGCATTTGCCGTAGAAACGATTACCGCAAATGAAACGAGTGTAAAAAATAGTTTCATGGTTTTTGGTTTTAATTTTCTAAAATAATAATGATTGTATTAGTTACCTAACAAAGGTATCCAATAAACTTAATGCTCCAAAATATTTTGAGAATTTTTGGTTTCAATAAAAGAAATTTACAGTGTTTATTATCGTGTGAAGCTGCGTACTAATTATATGGTAGGATATACGGTCAAGGGGTTTCAGAATTGCATGATTTTTCCTATACAGGATAGATAGAATTAATGCTCTATCTTAACCAAGATTGCCTTTTCAAAGTGTAAATTGTATTTACAATTATAAAACCAAATCTCTTTTGCTCCTGCCGAAGTTTTTGAGTTAAAAGTATCCCAAGGCGTTCCCCAGGCAAACCGACACATTTCGCTTGTCATGCCAAGTTCTATTTTATTTTGCGCAATTAATTCTCCGCTATGTTTTCCAAATTTGCTTATACATTCTGATTTATGTTTTTCACGCGCATCATTTATTTCCTTTATTAATTGCTCTTTTTGATTTTTATTTGCGTGATCTAATCTGATATATTCTTTCTCCGTAATAAAACTGAGACCAAGTTTATCTGAAGGTGGCATGAGTTGAATTTGTTGGCCCTTGTCATTTTTTAACAAACAAAATATATCATACGTACTGTCTTGACCGCCATTATTTTTGTTTTTTAACAAAGTAACTTCTTTGCACAGCCACTTACTTTTATCGTTGAGTTTTATTACATCTTGTTTTTGATATAATTGCTTTTGCTTTTCAAAATAAGGAACTGAAATAAAAGAATTAAAATAACTAGTGCTGTACGGAGCCACTTTACTCTCGCACACTATCCAATACAACGGAGCATTATTTAGAGAATCTTTTTTATCATTATCCTTAAGTACAAAAACTACATGAATAATCATTTCTTTCCACAGAGAAGAAGTAAGGTCTTTATATCGATAACCGCACAGATTACTATTGTTTTTTTGTTTTAACTGTTCCTTAAAATCTCCCTTTAAAATATCAATAATTGTATAATTTCTATTTCCCTTTTCAAAACCATTTCCCTTTTTTGAAAACACAACCGGTCCCGCCTCGGGATTGATAACAGGCGGAAGGAATAATTGCAATCCAATAAATTGATATTGGTTTTCTAACTTATATTGTTCTTCAAGAGTTTTAGTGCTGTCGCAGGAAGGAGGTTTTGATACAACTTTTTCTTCTTGTTTTTTTCCGGAATCTTTTTTACTGTTTGTAACTTGCGAGTAAAGAAAATTTGGTGCCGTAAACAATACCGAAAAACAAACTAACAATTTTATTTTCATAACATAAATTTATAGTGAAAACCCGATTTTATTCCTTCACAAACTTTCTAACTTCAATTCCCCTTTCGGTTTTCACATTTACAAAATACATGCCCCCTGTAAAGTCAGAAATATTAATTTCTGTTTTTTGGTTTTGAACGGGTTGTTGCAAAATTAATTGTCCTTGCATATTATAAATTGAAATCATTTCGATTTGATTACCATTTAAAGAATTATTTTCAATAGTAATTTTGTCATTGGCCGGATTAGGATATAATATAAAATTACCGGTTGAAATTTTTTCTGAAATACCGCTAGTGCTGCATCCTATTAAATTATTAAATGCTGTCATATTCCCGTTGAAAACATTCAAATCTACCTGACTACTGATTCCTGAAACAGTTCCTGTAAAAGAATATTGCTTGAAAGCCCAAGTAGTCCATACCCCAATATTGGTAGGTGGCCCGGTTGAGCCGTTAGGGTTTGCAATCCAAAGCCCATACGTATTTAACGAACTGTTAAGATAAGTTGCAATAGATCCGTTGGTATATAGAATAGGGGCAATTCCGGTTGCGGTTTGCACTGCGCTCATCCATTGTTGAACCCACGCCGTTAATTGAGAACTGGTGAGTGAAGATGTTAGTGACGGACCACCCGATGGGTCTTCTAAATCTAAAACAGGGGGCAAGTTACACGCTTTAATATAGGAACCTGCCACACTCACAAAGTAGTTTGCTTCAGTGGTTGCATTGTTAGTAATAGGATGACCAAAATGATATTCGCCCATTACTACTCCTGCACCGGCACCATTCGTCATGTTTGTTACAAAAGTTGGGTCGGTATAATTTGTACCTTCTGTTGCTTTACACCATGAAAATACTTTAGGGTCTGCTTTAACCATCGACCAAGTGATAGCTCCATCATAGTGAGAAACATCAATACCAAGTATAGTAGTGCTTACCGTTCCACTGGCATCCCTCCAAACTAAAGTATTATACGGCGACCCTGTATTGTTTAGGCAATTAGACTGACTTGTTAATAATTGAACAACCCCGGTGAAGGTGGCCGTCCAACTTATGTAAGGAGCATTACCACTAGTGCCACAGGTATTATCACTAAAACAAAGATTTGCACTCGTACTGTAATTCGATAATGTTAATTGCGCATCCCATCCTGTTGATACTCCTCCGTTAGCCTCACAATAACTCCACTCATAAACATCTCCTGCAGTAACATTAAAGAGCGTAAAATTATCTGCGTTCATAAAGGCGCTAACTGTTGTCCATGTAGATGATGTACTGGACAACGTTGTAGCGGGGTATTGGTGTTGATTAGTAATGTTAGTACAAAATCCCGAACTAAGACATTGCTGTGCATTTGCATTTAAGCCAAAAATTGCAAGTGCTGAGATTAGCTGTAATTGTTTTTTCATCCTGTTTTTTTAATGGTGATTAGTATGTTACATTAAAATATTTATTTATCGCATTCACGTTCCAATATAAGTGCGCCTTATTGCTAACCAAATGTATGAAATAATCTTAATGCCACCAAAGATGGAAAACCGCATGATTAATCCGGGTAAACTGACCTAATCACAGCAGCCAAAAAGGCATCGTCATTAAAGTTTCTGTACTGCGTTAGACCTAAACGCACTATTACTAATTTTTTTGAGGGTATTATATACACGCGTTGTCCTTCATAACCGTCTAAATAAAATAAATCTGTTGGAACGCTTGGATTTGTTCTGTCAGCCGCATTATTTTTTGCTCCTGCATTTAACCAAAAATGTAAGCCATACTCTCCTCGCATAACTGTTGGAGCAGGTGCAATGCTTTGTTGTATCCAATCTTCAGTTAAAATACATTGCTTGTTATATATTCCCTTATTAAAATAAAGTAAACCAAACCGCGCCCAATCTCTGGCGGTAGCATACATGTAAGATGAACCAACAAATGTACCCGAACCATCCGGTTCCCAAACTACATTATACATACCTAATTTGTAAAACAGACTATCGTACGGAAAAGTGTGATAGGCTTTTTCACCAAGTGTTTGTCTAACTATGCGCGATAAAACATTGGTGTTTCCGCTGGTATAATAAAATGCCGTGCCGGGTTTATTTTTTAATGGGCGAGAAGCTGTGTATGCTCCCATGTCTGCTTTTTTAAACAACATATCTGTTCCATCACTGCTTTTAGAATAATCTTCTAAAAAATCTAATCCACTGCTTTGTTGTAATAAATTTCTGATGGTAATAACATGACGCGGATCTTTTTCGTTTTTCCATTCAGGCACAGGTGCGGGTTCATCAATATTTAATTTGCCTTGTTTTACCAATAGACCAATTAACGCACTTGTTACACTTTTGCTCATACTCCATCCCAACAACTTGGTGTCTTTTGTAAAACCGGACGCATATTGTTCAGCAATTAATTTGCCGGCATATAATACAACTACTGCTCTCGTGCGAATAGGTTTGACAGTATCTTTTTCTTTAAAAATACTTTGTATGGCTTGCTGTAAAAGTTTTTTATTTACTTCATTTGGAAAACTGTCGCTAATTTTATTTCCCATAGGCCAGTCAACCGTATCCTGATTAATAAGAGGTGCACGCGCCAATACAAAATGCTGATCCCGCATTTCTTGTTCTGTTAATTCATTTACTAAGGTTGCACCTAAGCCTCTTCTGTAAATGGCTTTACAGGTTGCAAAACCAAATACAGACCCTGTTACTGAAGAATCTTTATAATCAACCGTAAAAGAACCCAGGCTAATAGGAAATTTACTCAACTCTTGTTCTCGCACTTGCTGTTCAGCACGATGCGTTGTAAATACAGCCGAGCACATATTTTTTGCTCCGTACCCACTTATTAGAGGAAAAGAAACACTGCAATAATAAATGCCATATACTAACCCGGCTAATACAATCAGTAATCCTAAACGCTTTATGGTTTTTTTCACTTGCATTTTCTATTGCTTAAAAATAAATAAAATTATACGATAATTCACGCAAAAGTAAAAAGCCCTTGTCTGTCGTTTGCTTATTCGTACTTTTGTAGGACTATTATTTTTTACTAAACTATTTCTTACACCATGCTTTTAAAAAACACATACTTTTTAGTGAAAAAGATGGTTGTTTTTCTAACGTCATTATTTCTTCTGTCTTCTTGTTTAGCGCCAGTACGTCGTTTTCATAATACCAAAACCCCCGCCGCACCCAATTATGCAAATGATATATGTTGGTCTGCCCTGCCAACTAAAAAAGACAGTGCAGATGTTTGTATTTATGCAGCAGATATAAAAGATAAACAATTAACCACAGCAGTAGATGTGTTTTATGTTCACCCAACTACTTATTTGTATGGTGGCAAATGGAATGCCAATCTTACTTATAAAAAAGTAAATCAAAAAACCGATCAACTGGCTGTTCGCAATCAAGCAAGTGTGTTTAACGAAATGTGTAAAGTTTACGCCCCCAGATACAGGCAGGCTGTTTTATTTTCTTACGCGCGCTATGCCCAAAAAAAAGGCGATGCTCCCCAAGCATTTGATTTAGCATACACAGATGTAAAAGCAGCTTTTACTTATTATTTAAAAAATTTCAATGAGGGTCGTCCGTTTATCATTGCGTCGCACAGTCAGGGTACCGACCACACAATAAGATTGCTTCACGATTTTTTTGAAAATGATACCCTGCTTAAAAAACAATTGGTAGCAGCTTATATTATTGGGAGACCTATTAAAAAAGGAGACATAAAAGCAATACCTCCCTGCGATTCTGCAAATCAAACCGGATGTTATATTACCTGGAACACGGTGCTTTGGAACGAAACTACTTTTTACGGAATGAAAGTAAATAATTTAGAATGTGTAAATCCTTTAACCTGGAGAAGAGATACGCTCTATGCTCCCGCTTCGCTCAACAAAGGTGGGTTGCCTCAGTCGTTTGACAGAGTAGATACGCGTTTAACGGATGCAAAAATTTCGCCATCGGGTTTGTTGTGGGCACACAAACCCAATGTCACCACAAAAAATTATCCTTCTACAAACTCTACAAGATTTCATATAATTGATTACAATTTATTTTATATGAACATTCGCGAAAACATAAAACTAAGAACAGAACAATATTTTCGTTTAACCGGAAAACGATAAATCTTTAGTCTTTTTTATTTTAAAATCTTTTCGAAAAATATTATTATTTTTAGTGCACTTTTAAAAGCGTGAAAATTAATTTCACTATGAAAACATTTTTATATATAATTTTCGGAGTGTTATTATTTACATCTCCCGTTTTTTCTCAGAGCACCGGATATATTGGTTTATCTATTGGCGGCGGCATACCGGTTAATCATTACGGGAATAACGATATAAATGATAGTGCCGCGGGATTTGCCAAAGCGGGTCTTAATTTTGAAATAACTTTTGCCGAGAAGATTTCGAAAAAAATTGGTATTTGTGCGTTAATCCGTAATCAAACAAATGCCATGGATGCACAGGCGGCCGAAAAACAATTTGCAAAAAAATATCCAAACATAAAATGGACTATGCAGGCAGATAATTGGAATATAAAATTATTTATGGCGGGGGCTTACGGTTCATTTCCGACTGGAGGAGATTCAGGCACTTCCATCGATTTAAAATTTATGGTGGGCATAGCCTCTTCTACATTGCCGGGATATATATTAACCGGAACACAAAGTGGACTCTCTGTAACTGCCAAACAAAACAGTGCAACTTCAAGCGCTTTTTGTTACGCATTAGGTATTGGCCTTAAAAAAAATATAACGAGAGATTTATGTTTGCTTATTGGCGTTGATTATATGAGCACAAACCCCAAGTTTGAAAATGTTTCAATTAATTTTAGTAACGGAACTCAACAAACAATTAGCGGAAGTCAGGGGATAACTATTTTTACTGCAAATGTTGGTCTTGGTTTTAGGCTTTGATGCGCATCGGCATTAAATAATTCCGTCGGCTTTTAATTTATCTATTACCTGCTTTGCCAGATCGGTACTTTCTGCATCACTTGAATAATATTCGTTTATTGTTTCAACAATGGCTTTCCAATAAGGCTTTTTATCTCCCATGGCTGTTATTGTAATTGTGTAAATTCCTCCGTTATATCCTGTACCGTATTTACCGCTTAGTAATAATGATTGTTCTCGTTTTACATTCATTACAGCATCCGGTTCATAATTTTTTATCTTCAAGCTAATATCATCATCATTCTCTAATGTGTAAATTTCAGAATGAACCTTTAACCTGTTTTTAATCCCGTTTTGCGTAAGACAAATGGATATGTTTTTAGAAAGATTTACCATAAAATCATTCTGAGAACCCGAGGTGTTTATTCCATAACGTTCTGAAGGAATAGAATCTGTTACGAGGATGTATAATTTGTTTGGCTTGGGTTTGATTTCTGCGCTTTTTACATAAGATAAATTGTAAGAAGCGCAACTGTATAAAGGAATACAAAGACTTGCAATAAACAGGTATGTGAGTAAAGTTTTCATGGCGCTTGTATTATATCTGTTAGTAGCCAACAAACATGCCAAAGCCCCGAATAAAATATATGTCCTTGTTAAAAAATCAAAAAACTAAAGCTCATTTAAAAATTCGCCATCCTTTTCGTGACCTTTGAAAAATAATTTATTATTCGTATCTTGCTTCTCTAAACTAAATCTATGAAGAAGATTTTACTTTCTCTTTTACTGTTTTCATTTGCTTTTACTGCCATGGTTTCCGCACAAGTACAAACACGCAAACAATTTAGTGCTCCGTCTTATAATAAAAAAGGCACTCCTGCCTTACAACGCCATGGTACGCCAAACACACAAAGTGTTTCGGGTGTTTTAAGAGAGGGTTTTGAAAACACACAGTTCCCTCCTTCCGGCTGGCAAGCAATAAACGTATTTGGACCTGAAATTTTTTTACGCAGCACTATGATTCCACACAGCGGACTGGCCTCTGCTTTTTGCCTGTATGAACAAGGTGCTGCTTATGGAGAAGACTGGTTAATTATGCCAAAATTTAATGTCGCCGCAACAGATTCATTACATTTTTGGTTGGGCATTACAGACCCGGGTTATCCGGATAGTTTATATGTGCTTATTTCTACAACAGATTCTGCCCTAACAAGTTTTACTACCAAAGCTTTAATTTTAAGCGATGGCAACGGATACCCAAGTGTGCATTATGGTTTTGTACAAAAAGGAATTTCTCTTGCTGCTTATGCCGGACAAAGTATTTATGTTGCTTTCAGAAACTGGAACATTAATGGCGATGGCGTTTCTATTGACGATGTAGAATTAGGAACTCCACCCGCAGCAGACGCAGCTTCTGTCTCTTGGGATAAACAACACATTCTTGGAGACACTGCCCAACTACCAATTGCCACCGTAAAAAATGTGGGTACAAGTGCGCAGACCTTTAATGTTACTATGACAATTACCGGAGGTTATACTTCCACACAAACTGTTATTGTATTGGCGCCAAACGTTAGTAAACAAATTTCTTTTGCATCGTGGACACCAACCGTGATGGGGACTAACATTGTAAAAATGTACACACAACTTGCCGGAGATGGATATAGGCAAAACGATACGCTGATAGATACTTTGAAAATTTCTCATATTTATAACGATGATATTAAATCAGTAAGTATAGATATGCCTTTAAAAACAGGAAATATCGCGCAAACCCCAAAAGCAACTATACGCAATAATGGTTTCAACACAGAATCATTTAACGTAACGATGACTATTACCGGAGGATATTCTTCTACCGTTCCGGTTACCAATCTCGCACCATTTACTTATCAGCAAATTTCTTTTGCGTCATGGACTCCAACTAGTATAGGAAACAACACCGTAAAAATTTATTCTCAATTAGCAACTGACGGAAATAAAACAAACGATACAATACAAAATACAATACAGGTGTTTCAGGAATTTTTAAATTACGGATGGTCGAGCAAACTGGTTATGCCAACTAAATATTACGGAAACGCCAGCGCATTTTATCACACAGGAATTTATCCTAACGATACGAGCGTAGTTTTTTCATTAAGCGGAGTAGATTCAAACAATATTTTTTCCAATGAAAATACCGCTTATTCTTCGCTTACAAATAATTGGGGGGCAGTATTGCCAGTTCCCGCATCACGCTACCAGAGCTCAGCACAAACTGTTAACGGAAAAATTTATTTGATGGGGGGATTTGATGCAAGTTATACGCCCGTAAAAAGAAATGATATTTATAATATAGCAACAAACACCTGGACTGTGGGAACAAATATGCCGGAAGCTATAGCAGATTTTGCAAGCGCTGTTTATAAAGACTCTTTAATTTATGTTATTGGCGGATGGGATTCTTTAGGTGCTGCTACAAACGCTGTAAGAATTTACGATACGTACACAAACTCATGGACATCAGGAACTACAAAAATCGGAACAGCAACTTACGGTGTTAGATGTGGTATTTATCAAAATAAAATTGTTGCCGTTGGGGGTTCAGATGGCATTAGTCCGAAAAACCAGGCGGCACTTGGTGTAATAAATCCGGCTGCAGCAAATACAATTGCATGGTCGGCTCTGCCAAACTATCCCGGTTTTCCAATATTGCGTCACAGCGGAAGTTCTGTTTATAAAAATCAATTACCCTTAATTATTTTCACAGCCGGAGACACGGCAGGATATTCAAATCTTGGCGTTACGTATTTTACCAATGAAACTTGGGGCTATGATTTAGCTTCTAATTCTTGGAAAATCGGACCTGCAAAAATTACCGGCACTAACGATAATTGTAATTTATTGGGCGCTGTGTTTAACGATAGTTTATATATGATTTCGGTTGGAGGACACGGGTCAACACTTCCGCTTAAGGTTAATGAGTGGTTAAATTTAGGTCCCGATACTACGCATGCTTTGGGGATTAATCAAACAAAATCAGCAACAGCGGGTATTGGTGTTTATCCAAACCCTTTCAATGATAAAACAACTATTGCTTTAAATCTTACTAAAGAACAAAAAGTAATTGTAAGCGTGTTTGATATTCATGGAAGAATTGTTGCAGAGCTTTGCAATAAAAACCTCAGCGAAGGAAATCATAACATTGTTTGGAATTCTATTAACGCAGCAAGCGGAATTTATATGCTGCGCGTTGTTGTTGGCACAAACGTAATCAACAAAAAATTAATTAAGAATTAATCTTGTCAGTTCGATTAATGAAATGGAGTGTATTAAGAACTGATTATTTGTTCACTTCTCGATACGTTCTGCAGAAAAAGCGAAACGACTCGAAGTGACTTGCGGTTTTACAATTGTATTAAATCCTTACCTGCAATTATTTCTTCAAGAGCGGTATACAGGAAATCTAAATCTTGTTGTATGTTATATCCTTGTATGGAGTAACGTATAAAAACATAATCTGCATGTTTCATCACCGGAATTTCTATTTTGTATTTTTCAAATAACAATCGTTGCAGTTTTTCCGGTTGAGCTGTTTTAATTGATATGCTGCACATTTGTCCGAGAAATTCATCTGTAACCGGACACAAAGGTTTTGATCCAAGCAAATCACAAAACCGTACATAATTTTTTCTTGCCAGCTCTCGGCATTCGGCTGCTACTTTTATCCAATTGTTTTCTTTTAAAAATTCTATTGCTTTGGGCACCGTTAAAAAAGCAGAAAAATCTCTGGTGCCTTGTGCCTGATGATAATCTAAAAATTGTGAATGAGAAGGATACGCGCTTTCATATCCCCAACTTACAACTAGTGGATCGAACAAATTTTGGAATTCTTTTTTTACATATAAGAATGAACATCCTTTCGTGTCACGTCCTGAAATAGGTTGACCAAAAATCAACCATCATGAAGACAAAAAAGCTCGACAAGACTGTCGAAAGAAAGACCGGCGTGAAACCCTCCTTTGCGCTAAAAAAGAAAATCACCGACCTAATAGTTAATGGACGGATATCTAAAAATTATGCTTCTGCCAAATACGGTGTTTCCAGAAGCACTATTGGTTATTGGTTTAAAAAAATCACTACTTTAGATGAAAAGAAAAAATTCATGACTAAGGATGATGAACTAAAAAAACTCAGGCGGCGAATAGCAGAACTCGAGGACATCAAAGACTTTCAGCAGGATTTGATTGTGGAGTTTGAACTTGCTACAGGAAAGGAACTCGCAAAAAAGTTCTTACCCGAGCAACTGGCCAAAGAAATAGAAAGGAAAAAAAGAAGCTCAAAGTGAAACAACTTTGTGAGGTACTCGGGATCTCAAAGCAGGCTCTTTATAAAAGAAAACAAAAAGAATTCTTTACTGAACAACAAGACAGCGTTATAATTAATCTGGTTAACCAGCAGCGTAGAATAATGCCGCGTATCGGTACACGAAAATTATATCACATGCTTAAACCGCAATTTGATAATCTCACTATAAAAATCGGACGTGATACTTTTTTTCATGTGCTTAGAAAAAACGGTATGCTGGTAAAAAGACGCAAGAGTTTTCACCGGACTACAAACTCAAATCATTATTTCACTAAACATCCTAATCGTATTAAAGGCATTCCTATTACTAAACCGGAACAAGTTTGGGTAAGCGACATCACTTACATTAAATGTGTAGAAGGCCATTATTTTTTATCGCTCGTTACAGATTTATATTCTAAACGTATCATGGGTTATAATCTCAGCGACAATATGAAAGCTGAAAATGCAATTGATGCTTTGAAAATGGCAATTCGTAATCGTAGTTTCCCGGATAGAGAACTGATTCATCATTCTGACAGAGGTTTTCAGTATTGTTGCCATGACTACATAAACACATCAGTAAAACACAAAATAAAAACCAGCATGACGCAATCTTATGACCCGTATGAAAATGCTGTTGCTGAAAGAGTAAATGGAATTCTTAAAGATGAGTTTTCTATTGGCGATGGTTTTATTACTTTCTCTCAGGCACAAAGAGAAATTAAATATGCTATTGAAACTTACAATTCCAAACGTCCTCATTTATCGTGTAACTTCCTTACTCCAATCAGTGCGCACAAGTTTGGCAACTACAAACTCAAAACTTGGTCTAGGTTATCAACAAATAAACACATATTAACAAAAGAAAAAAGAAGCAAAAAAGAAAATCTCATCACAAATAATGTTACCTTTAATTAATAATAAAAACAGTCAACCATTTCTAGGACGATACATACTCGTCCTGTGGACAAGTCGCGGTCGACAAAAAGCATCGACGGACAATACAGCAGACAGTTGACCTTTTTTGTAGCGTGGGACAAATTAAACAAATAAAAAAATGACTATAAAAACTATCGCTGAAGGTGTGGTACATAAAGTGCCTGTAGACTTAAGGAAAGTTTTAGTTTCAAATCAAGATGTACTCGAGAAATGGAATAATCTCACCGCGCTCGCTCGCAACGAATGGATTTGTTGGGCTACTATTGTCAAGAAACCGGAAACAAGAAAAGAGCATATAAAGCGATTATGTGAAGAACTCCTCGAAGGAAAACGCAGACCGTGTTGTTGGCCTGGTTGCCCTCATCGCAGACCAAATGCTAAAAAATGGTTTAAGTAACCGGACAGAGCTTCGTTTGAGAAATACATCTGTGTACTGGTTACGACAATCAGTTTAAATTGTGACGAAAATCATATTGCATCGACTTGCATATCACTTTCTTTACATAAAATAAATTAACATGAAACTAAACATGAGCCCTTTGCATAGAATTATGCATCTTGTTTTTTCAGCAGTAATTGTTGTGTTATATTTCACACATGTTCTTAAGGGCGCATGGGGCATTGCGTTAATGATACTTGCAGGAATTGCAGTTCTGACAAGTTTTATTAGTTTTTACCAATCTAGAAAGTCCAAAGAAAATAATTAATCATAACTAACAACGGTAGATCTCTAATCGTTTTTGTAGGCTTCGTGTGACAAATACATCTGTGGACACGTAGTCGTTGTTTAATGTTAGTAGAATTTGCATCAGCTAACAGTGGCCTAAAATTATTACATCTTCCTCGCAATAACTTTCATTACAGCATCAACAATATTGTTTGCTTCTAAACCATATTTTTTCATCAACTCATCGGGTGTAGCACTTTCACCGAAGCTATCGTTAACCGCAACAAATTCTTGTGGCGCCGGAGTATGACGTGAAAGTAATTGTGCGATGCTGTCTCCAAGCCCGCCATTCATTTGATGTTCTTCTGCACTTACTACACATTTTGTTTTTGCAACCGATTTTAAAATAGCTTGCTCATCTAATGGTTTAATGGTATGAATATTTATCAGCTCGGCAGAAATTCCTTTTTGCTCTAATATTTCTATTGCCTCAATGGCTTTCCAGACTAAATGTCCGGTTGCGAAAATCGAAACATCTTTTCCTTCCTGCAATAAAACGGCTTTACCGATTTCAAATTTTTGATCAGCAGGAGTAAATACCGGAACGCTTGGTCGGCCAAAACGCAAATATACCGGCCCTTTATAATCTGCAATTGCAATCGTTGCGGCTTTTGTTTGATTATAATCGCAAGGATTAATAACACACATACCCGGTAACATTTTCATTAAACCAATATCTTCTAAAATTTGATGTGTTGCTCCGTCTTCTCCTAAAGTTAAACCTGCGTGCGACGCACAAATTTTTACATTTTTTCCACTGTATGCAACCGATTGACGAATTTGATCATATACACGTCCGGTAGAAAAATTTGCAAATGTTCCTGTAAAAGGAATTTTTCCTCCGATGGTTAAACCCGCAGCAATACCAATCATATTAGCTTCTGCAATTCCTATTTGAAAAAATCTTTCCGGAAATTCTTTTTGGAAAGCATCCATTTTCAGAGAGCCGGTTAAGTCTGCACACAGGGCTACTACATTTTGATTTTTCTTTCCTAGCTCTAATAAGCCCGCTCCAAATCCTGAGCGCGTATCTTTCTTTTCTGTGTACGTAAATTTTTTTGTCATCGTTTCTGTCATGATATAATTTTTTTTCTTTATAATAAATTAACCGCTTTTGTTTTGTTTGATTCTATCGTAAATTTTCTTTCTATTGTTTTTTCTGATTCAAGCTGCGTTTTTAATCTGAACTCAACGCGATAATTTCCGGGTTGAAGATAAAAAACTTCTGTTTGTTGGTTCTCATTTAAATTACAAATCCAGTCGATTTTTTTTCCATTCTCTAAATAAATACTTCCATTACCAAAACCGCCCTTATTAAGAGAAAGTACTCCTGCCGAAGGAATTTTTACTGTATTAGTATGACTTTGTTTTATTTCAATTCCCGGTAGTTTAACGCGCGGTAGTGTAAGAATTTCTAAATCATATTTTCCTACAATAAGTTTTTCTGTGTTACCGAATTCTTGAACAACCAAGGTATTCATCTCTCCGCTTTTTCTAACTATGCAAGAAAGTGACTTGTAAATATTTACCCCTTCTGTTTGCAATTTTAAATATCCCTGCGGTGCATCAAGTGAAATAATATTGTGCTTGCCCTTTTGTAAAACAATGTTTTCTTTTGTTTGCGGAGGAATGGTGTGCACAACCATTTTGTAAGTGAGATTAGGGTCCAAAACAATTGTGTCAGGATTTCCGCGATGATTAAGTGTGTGCAAATAATTATATACAACCTCTCCTGTTTGTTGATTATAAAAAGTCATCGTAACATCTGTCTCTACGGGTTTTTTATATGAATCCAATAAATTTACCTGAGCAGTTGTTTGAGAAACGGCCTCAATCAAAACTAAATTCAAAACCGCTTTAAAATTGGCCTCATTGCTCACATCATAAAACTTGCCCATGCAACCAAATACATCGGCAAACTTTACATCGAGGCCTACACCTATTACAAACGGACGAAGGAACACTCCTTTTTTCTGCAAGGCTAAAGAAACTGCGCAAGGGTCTCCGCTACACTCTTCTATTCCGTCGGTAATTAAAATAACTACGTTGCGGCAATTATCGCAGGGCGTAAAATCATTTGCGCATTCTCCCAATGAATAAGCAATAGGCGTTGTTCCTGTTGGTGTAAGTTTATTTATTCTGTCTTTAATTAATTTGCTGTTTGTAAGCGCTTTTGCAAAGGGGACTTCCAACTTACTGTCTTTACAATTACGATTGGGTTTAAAAGGGGTTTGGTGTCCGTAACAACGCAAAGCAATTTCTAATTTGGGTGTGTTTTGCAGAGAATCTAAAAATTCTCCCATTAATTTTTTAGCGATGTCGATTTTATTTCCGCTGCCCCACATACCGTACATGCTAAACGAATCATCAAAAATAAAAAGTATGCGAGTAGTTGTGTTCTCATCCTGTTTTTTTGAAGTGGAAAAATCTTTCGTCCCTTTTTCAGAAACCTGCGCAAAGTTTTGTTGTGCAAAAAATGCAAAGCAAAAAATTAATATCCGGCAGATAATTTTCAAGCATTGCAAAAATACTGAGTGAAAAAAGGATTACTGAAAGGAGTTATGAAATTATATTAAAAGAATTTATTTTGTGCGATTTTTTACCTCATCAAAAGCTTCATTGTAATCGGGACGAATAGTTCCGAAAAGTCTGTCCCACCACAAAAAGTACAAGCCATAATTTCCTTTAAAATAATGGTGATGTTGGTTATGATTAATGGACGTATTAATCCATTTACCAAACCAGTTTTTACTGAAGCCTTTTGGATACAATTCCCAACCCAAGTGGCCGTAAACATTATACAGCATCTGAAATAAAAAGAAAGCGGCCAAATGCCATTTACATAGCGGCATAATGATAAGAAGTATGGCAAAAATACCCGCCTCTACAATGGCTTCGGCAGGATGAAATGCAAATGCCGCAAAAGGCGAAGGGTTTGTTGATTTATGATGTAATACAGTAAGTAGCTGACTTTTGTGAGTTTTAAAAATTTTTCCTGACAATCTCTTTTAGTACAGTAAATTAATAATAGTATATCGGAAATACCTAAGTAAACTGAATAAATCCGAATGTATATAGTATTTCTTATATTTGCCGTAACATATTAGCGTTAGCTTTCTTGTAGACGAAAACTGAGAAATTTCAACTATACAAGGATAAGTAAACGCTCACCCGAAAGGCGTGGGCTTTATCTTGTCTGTATAGTGGGTATCTCAGTACCTCGTCTACGATAGGTTAAATGTCCCACGCTGATTTTTTATATACACCCTGTTTGGGATTGACAGGAGATAAAAAATAATCATGAAAAAAACATTTATCAATTTTATTTTCATAGTTACATTACTTGAGACTTCATGTACTACACCGATACAAATCGGAACATTAAACATTGTTTCAACTCGAAATATTGACATAAACGTAAGATATAAACTTATTAGTAACTATTCGGGCGGTAGTAGAAAGGAATTAAAAAGTTCAAGAGCAATTACACTTCAGGATGCTATTGACCAAACAGTAAGAAAAATCCCGGGCGGTGAATATATGACAAATGCAAAAATTTATTTAATTATTCATAGATTGGGAAAAGACAAAATGTATTATGCGGTTGAAGGAGATGTTTGGGGTAGTGCCGGGGAAGCAACATATCGCGGATTCAAAGTTGGAGATAAAGTTACTTGGAAAAATAAAAAAAATATTGTGAGCAAAATTAAAGGAGATAAAAAAAGTTATTTAACCGGTATAATTTCTCATTTAAAAGATGATAAGAAATGTTTAATTAAAACGGATGGAACTGGAGAAATAATTGAAATGGAATATGACGAAATAACTAAATAACCACTAAAAAAATTATCATGAAAAAAACAATTATGATTTTATTTCTGTTTTTAAACGGAATAATTAACGCACAAAATATTGATTCCACACAGCAATTAAAAAATGATTTTATTACCGATTCATGTGGTACGCTTGGAATGAGATATAAATATGTTAATTCCATTGAAAAAATTACTACAACGAAAACAAAGAACGAAGTAATTGAATTACTCGGAAAACCGAATTATGAAAATAAGAATAGCATACATTACATAATAAAAGCCAAAAAATGTAATGGCATAAGAAAAACTATATTCACATTGGATTTTAACAAAGAGGGTAAATGCGATAGATATGGATTTAAGGAAATTTGAAATGGTAAATAAAATTTATTTTTTTATTCAGTACAGCAAGAAAGCGCGTCTCAAAGGGGCGTGTTTCTTGTCTGTTATAATTCTCTTAGGGTGTTGCACACACCTGTCTTGGGTTATACTATGATAGAGTTCGCGCCCCGATTTTTTTGTCCCAACGTAGCGTATCAAATCAGAAAAAATATACAACATGTTAATTATTAATTAAAGTATTTTATGAAAACAATAAAACTTGCCATTGTAGATGACCACCCTTTAATAAGAAAAGGGTTAAAGTCTTTGTTTGAAGAATTTGAGGATTTAAAAGTTATTACAGAAGCAGATAACGGTAAAACATTTATTGATTCTTTACTGGAAAACATACCCGACATAGTAATTTTAGATTTAGACATGCCAGAAATGGATGGCATAGAAGTAACAGATTATTTGCATAAAAATCATCCTGAAATAAAAATTCTTATTTTGACTATGTATGATGATGATGCGTTTATAACTCATTTAATTGAAAAGGGAGCAAATGGATTTTTAACAAAAGATAATAAAGATGAAATTGTTTTAAGCGCAATTTTTTCTATAATGGAAATGGGGTATTATTTTGATGAACGAGTGAATAGGGTTTTGGTTCAAGAGTTTATTGAGGGCGAAAAAATTAAACCGAAATTTAAACAAGTTAACTTGAGTAAAAGGGAAATAGAAATAATTAAACTAATTTGCAAAGAATATACTTGTAAAGAAATTTCAGAAAAACTTTTTTTGAGTGTAAGGACGATTGAAGATTATAAGGATAACATGATGAAAAAAGTTGGCGCACGGAATACAATAGGATTGGTAATGTTTGCCGTTAATAATAATTTGCATGGTAAATCTGTAAGAAGTTCTATTAATGGTATAAAGAGGAAATAACTCTTGATTTTACCTATTGACAATTAATTTACGGGTTGTGATTTGCGTACCTAATATAATTGAAACAAAATAAATTCCCGCTTTGTCAATTTCTAAGTTTAGTTTTTGCTCGTTGGATTTATTCTGAAAAATAATATTTCCTAACACATCGGTAATTTTTACTTCAGCAGCAATTTTGGAAATTAAAACAGTAATATTTCCGTTGCTTGGATTGGGATAAACAGAGATTGCTTGCTCATTATTAAAATTAACAATACCTACGCCGATACAATTTAATAATACCGATACATTGCCTGAAATGGAATTATTTGCGGTCGCTAAATCGGCTTTACCATCTCCATTAAAATCCGCACTTGTAATTGAAAAAGGAAGAGCGCTTGCCGCAAAGTTAAAAGCAGCGCCAAAACTACCTGTGCCTACACCTAATAATATTGATACATCGTTTGAACCATAATTAGCCGTTGCCAAATCGACTTTAGTGTCCCCGTTAAAATCTGCGCTTGTAACTGAATAAGGAGTAGTGCCTACCGTAAAACTTGTGGCAGTTGCAAAGTTGCCCGTGCCTGTACCCAATAATATTGATAAATCATTTGAAGCATTATTCGCCGTCGCCAAATCTGCTTTTCCATCTCCGTTAAAATCTGCACTGATAACAGAAACAGGAGTAGTACCTACTGTAAAGTTTGTTGCAGTTCCAAAGCTACCTGTGCCAGTCCCAAATAATACCGATACATCGTTTGAAGTATAATTAGCCACCGCCAAATCTGCTTTACTATCCCCGTTAAAATCTCCACTCATAACTGAACTGGGCTGAGTACCTGCCGCAAAACTTGTAGCAACACCAAAGCTGCCCGTACCCGTACCTAATAATATCTCTACATTGTTTGAACTATGAGCAGCAACTGCCAAATCTTTATTTCCATCTCCATTAAAATCTGCACTGATTACTGACCAAGGATCATTACTTATTGCAAAGGTTGTAGCAGAGCCAAAACTACCAGTGCCTATTCCTAATAATATTGATATATTGTGAGAACTATTATTAGCTGTTATCAAATCGGCTATGCCATCTCCATTAAAATCCGCACTTGTAATTGAAATAGGTTGAGGATTACCACTACATACCGTAAAGTTAGAAGCAGCACCAAAGCTGCCTGTACCGGTACCCAATAAGACCGATACATCATTTGAATTATAATTAGCCACCGCCAAATCGGTTTTTCCATCCCCATTAAAATCAGCACTTGTAACTGAATGAGGGCCTACACCCACGTTAAAGTTTGTCGCTGGACTAAAACATAGTTGTGCGTTTGCTTGTTTAATCCAAGCAAGTAAAATAATAAGTAAAAAAAATTTCATATTATCTGTGTTTGTTTAAATATACAAAAATTAAAAGTAAAGAGGTAATGACTTTGTAACTGGTCGGTCTTAACAAATAACTAGTAATTTTTTTGTTTATCGAGCTAAAGTCAAAAATCCTTTTAATTTTATTTCCTTAGTTTCTGATTTTGTATTTACAGCTTTGCAATTTATAATGTAGTAATAAGTTCCATCACTACATTCCGTTCCGCTTGTTGTGTACCCATCCCAACCTTGTTTACTGCCGACTGCCGACTGAAATACCTGTAATCCCCATCTGTCAAAAATAGTTAAACTAAAATCATTTATTCCAAATCCTGAATTATAAATGAGAGGTTGCCATACATCGTTAATCCCATCTGCATTAGGTGTAAAAATATTTGGCGCTGTTATAGTGATGCTATCAGGCGGACATTCTTTTACTATGAGTGAATGCGTAATTGTATCGCTGCATTGACTCAGATTATTCCAAGCAATGAGCGTAATAACATAATTTCCGGTATCGGTAAAAACATAGTTGGCGTTTTGCGTATTACTGCTATCGTTGCTGCCGAAACCCCAGTATTGCAGATTAGTTCCTCCGCTTGTATTAGTAAAATAAATAACGTCATTAACACAGGCTGGATTAGGAGTAAAACTAAAGGCTGCATTAACGGGATTGATTTGAGTAATTACAAATGCCTGCTTGTAGATGCAGCCTACACTATCGGTTATAGTTAAGCTGTAAGTAGCAGAATTAAGATTATTAAATGCGTTGCTGCTTTGATTACCGCTTCCAATATTATACAGGTAAGGCTTTGTTCCATTGTGTGCGGGCGTAACCGTTGCCATGCCTAAACTACCACCGCATACAGCGTTTACAATATGAATACTATCAGTTTTTGGCAAAGCATAAACATTAATTTTATGTTGTTCTGTATGATGACACCCGTTATTATCTGTAATTGTTACAATATAATTTGTAGTAACGGTTGGATTTGCAATTGGGTTTGCAATGGCAACGTTATTTAAAGCCGTATTGGGAAACCAACTATAAGTACTGCCGCTACTGCCAACGGCCAACTGTACATTACCATTGCTGCACATTTTATAAGTTTGTAAAGGGACATTTTGTATAGGGGGACAAGGAGTAGAATAGGCAAGAATATACGAATCTCTAAAATCCAAACAACCGGAAGTTGCTTGGCTCGTTGAAGTTAAGCTAAAAGTAGTTGCACCATTAGCAATATAGTTTTTAATATTGGCAAGTGCATCGGTTTTGTTTATCAAACTATCAGGTGTGTCGTCTACCAAGCCAAATAATGTATTGTTTTCATAATAAAAACTACCCGGTAATGTTTTTGCATAAACACCGGTATTAATCTTTTGGTCTAATACACCAAGCGTATAATTACCAAGCGAAGAGTTTAAACTAAAATCTAAAGTGTAGGAAGAAACTGTGTTGCCCGCCCATACATTCTCTGTTTCTATTGATAAACCTACGTCTTTGCTATTATCAATTGGGTTAAGCCCACCTAATGTTTGTATCATAGTTGAATTATAAGTGTCGTTATTTAAAAAAATAACTGAGTTTATTGGTGGCATACTTAAATCATTATACATTACTATTAATAAGAACCCATCATATACATATTTTCTACTTGTATCGTTAATCATTAAAACAGTCTGATTAGACGTTATTAATTTATTGCTTACGTTTTGCACTAAGGGTGTAACATCTTGTGCTGATATCCACACACGCCCATCCGTATTAAAATAATTGCAATGAAATAAATTACTTATGACGGAAGAACTATCAAACGCAATTATGTTATTATTGAAATTTACTTGCAGAGGACTATCTTTCTGTGGTGTTGCATTTGCCATCAAAATTCCGCGTAGAGAAAGTAAATACGCTTTTCTTATAGTAGAAGATGATGGAATGTGTAACTGAAAATTTATAGTATCAGCTTGTAAATAATAAGTGCCATAATAAGCGTAACCATCGCTCGTAATACCACCCTTATAAGTATCTTGGTAAAATAATACCTGCGCCTTTACATTTGTAAAAATCAATAATGATAAAATTATTTTCAAAAAGGCTCTCACACAAATACGTTTTATTTTAAAGTTAAGAAAAAAACTACAACAAAAGTAAAAATAAAAAAACCGATGTTTGGATTTAATCTCATTTTGTAAAAAACAGGCAATTTTGAGCTTCCGAAAACAAATAGTTCACACCGTATAAATACGGGTTTTTTAAATTCTAAAATCTGAATTTTTTTATGTTTTCATTTTTTTGAATGCCCTGTATGCCTTTACTATAGGTCGTTTCAAAGCTTTTAATTTTTAGTCGACAAATTTTGTAAAAAATAGACCTATTACAAATTTTAAAGAACGCATTGTTTTTTAAATTATATTAGCTGCCTATACAAAAAACCAATCACTAAAACATACAATAATGAATTTACGGAAAAACTTTAAAAAACTTTTTACGGTACTTTGCATACTAAGTTCTGTTTTTGCTATGGCGCAGGGAAATCCTCAGATGATTTTTCCACCCAATTATTGGAATCCGGTTGGCACTTCTTTTAGTACCTCCCTTCCTACCAACACAGTAAGCACAAGCTACGGCACAACTATATTGAAAGACCGGTACAGCCTTAACATAGAAGGCCCCAGTAACATGTATGCAGATGCGAGCGGCAAACCCTTGTTTTTTGTTGTAGGTGGTTTTGTGTTTAATCCACGTGGGTACTTGATAGATACACTAATTGATACCTTATATTCGTCTTTTGGCTCTGATGTTAAAAGACGTTTAATAGCAGGTGGTTGGGCAGATGTTTGTATTGTGCCTAATCCTGCCAATTGCACACAGTATTATATTTTTACTGCTGTTGATTATGGTTCATCAGCTATTTCTGGATTTAAAAGCTGTTACCAGTCTAATAATACTAGTTATATGGAAGTAGCCTATAAACCTTGCTACGCTTTAATTGATGTTTCAGTACAAACCCCAACAGCAAATGGTGCTCCCATAGGAGAATTAGGAAAAAACGTAACCCCCGGTGCCTCGCATGCAGGCCGAACAATAAAAGACCTATATACTGCGACAACCCCTACCACAAGCACAGGTGATGGTTATCCCGATGGTTGTTCACCTTATCCCGGGCCGATACATTATGCGTGTACGCAGCTAATCGGCGGAACTAAACGATTTTTATATGTGTCTGGTTACGATGAATTAAAAGTATATCAAATTGATGCAAGCGGCATTTCATTCGTTCACAATTATGATTTGTCAAGTTGGACTGGTGATTTTATTGGAGATATATACAAGCCTGCTGTTTTATCAGAATTAGAAGTGAACGAAGATATTACGAATAGTAAAATACACCTTGCTTTAGTAGGGGTAAAGCAATCTTCCGGTACACAACTTATATTTGCTGATTTTAGTCGCAGTACCGGATTAATAGATACGAGTACTTATAAAATTAAAAAAGTTTGTTTTAGTGGCTGTGCAAACAGTACAGAAAATATTACTGGCGTTGAATTTTCTCCGAATGGCAGCTATGTTTATATATCGCGTGCCGCAACATCGGGTTATTCTTCAACGGTAATGGCTATAAGTTATTCGACACCTACTTCGACAACTTCAATTTCTACTGATGCAGGTTATAGTTATAGTCAAATTGAAGCGGGAACGGATGGTAACTTATATCTTGTTAATAATGGTAGTGGAATAGATCAAATAACCAACCCTAATAGTCCGGGTTATATTACAACTGGTATTATTGGATTAGGAGGCCCCACTACTGTTCCACAATACTCTAACAGATTTAATACTGGTAACGTAACGCCGATTGCTTACATGCCAGACCAAATAGACGGCGAAACTTACGGTAGCCAGTTTAATAATACACTTGCTTGTTGTACGAGGTACAACTCTTATGATAAATATGTTTATTCTGCGGGTACTGCCGTTTCTACTTGGACAAATACGGCTACCACCCAAGTTTGGAAACCAAATACGTCAACTGTAACACCAAAAAATCCTTTAGCAATTTCATCAAACTTAACGAGTACCGTAACCATAGGGCAAGAGTTACGCATACCCGCAGGTTATACCGTTACCATACAAAACATGACAATTAAATTCACTCCACAAGCAACGCTAATTGTGGAAGGGCAAAACGGTGCGACAAATGGAGGCCGATTGATATTAAAAAAATGCACCTTAGATGTAGATACACGTTGCCAAACAAAAATGTGGCCAGGCGTACGCGTTTGGGGAGATTCAATAAATGCAAGAAGCTACATATCTAAAGGTTATATTACAATTGATAGTATGAGTGTAATTCAAAATGCCTTTGTGGGCGTAGAGTTAGGCTATAATACGCAATATGCCGCTACTTATGGTTACAAACCTGCGGACACCCTTCATAGCGGAGGTGGAAATATTGTATGTTTCTCCAGTAGTTTTATTAATAACCAACGTGATATTGTTTTTGACAGGTATCAAAACTCAACAGGTGGCGTTAGTAATGTATACGCGAACACCTTTGTTACTAATGCTTATTTGTTGGGGGGTACTGCAACACCTATTTGTCACATACAGTTGTCAGATTATAAACCTAACGCAAATATAAAAGGAAATAATTTTAGCTGTTCATCTTCTTTAACTGCTACGGGTTACGTCCTTGCCTACAAAGGGATAATTAGTATTAATTCTAATTACACTATTGATGATAATGCTTCTCCTGCGGGTCTTAGTGTCTTTCGTAATTTTTCCTATGGAATTTATGCAACAAATACAGGAAGTAACATTGCCACTATAACCGCAATTAACAGCAGCTTTTTAGATAATACGGTAGGAATATATACAGGTTATATAAATAATTCTACTATTGAATCTGATACATTTAAAATATATCAATATGGAATTTATAACGCTTCAGGAATATATCTCGATAACTGCACGGGTTATTGGGTGCAAGATAATTACCTGACAGTAGGAAGTCTTTGTATTGGAAGCTGTCGCGGAAGTAGTTCACGTTATGGTATTGTAGCAAGCAATTCAGGGGCGCACGCAAATGGCATTTTTAGAAATACTTTTAAAAGCTTATATAAAGGTAGCCAAGCGCAGTATGTGAATTACTATAATTCGGGAGGCGGTTTATTAAATGGCACTGGACTTTTATATTTATGTAATATTTTTTCAAATAACTCTATTTCAGGTGCGGATATTTATGTGCCTGCATATAATTCCTCAGCTAATGTAGGAGGTTCTTGTTCATCTTGCACAGTAACTGCGGGAATACAATATGCTCAGGGCGCAGCGGGTTCAGCAACAGGAGCAAATAGACCGACTGCCGATAACCAGTTTAGCCATACCACAAGTGCAAATGATTTTTACATAGAAGCCCCAAGCACTAATACACTTACAGCGACTTCCAATTATGTATTTTATTGTCCTGCGGGAACAGGAACAACAACCTGTATTGGTAGTGGTTATACTTCGATATATAAACCAAGTAATACAAGTACAGGAAGCAACATTACACTTTCTACATGGACACTTTCCGCAACACCTAATTGCTCAACAGGTGGCAACGGACATAGAGAAAGCCTCACCCCTCTTCAAAGTGCTTTAAAAGAAGCAGCGTTAGACAAACAATTATATGATAGTTTAAAGGTTGTATTTGATGCAGGTATCGCAGAAGATTTATTTGCAGTAAATCTTCAAATGTCAGATGCGTTTACGAACCGACACCTTGCTTTAGACAGGGCAATTCGTATTCTTATAAATAACCATGATGATACTTCAGAAGTACAAGCAAAAGCCATTATGAAAGAAGAAGCATACGAACTGCCTGCGCGTGTTCAAGTAGAAACAGGTATTGCAACACACGATTTGGCAATGGCAACACAGGCACTTAGCAAGGTTGCTAATGCGGAAGGTCAAAGTAATTATGTAAAACTGCATACAATTTTGCTGCAAAATTTTAATAAAACTGCACAGCAAATCATGTCAAACCCTTCTATCCTAAGTCAAGTGCAAGCAATGGATAATGATAGTAGTGATAGAACAACTTATCTAAAGGCAAATATTTTATTGCATTCTGTTGGTTTATCGGATTATCAACCTTATTATCAGCCAAGCGCGCCTGACAGTTCAACAACGCCAATGCGAGTGGCTAAAAAACAACAAAACCTTCTTACCGATAATAGCTTATATAGTAAACCAAATCCATTTAAGGAAAGCACAATAATAAAAGCAACAATAGCGGAGAAAACACAAAATGCTTTTGTTGTTGTAACTGATATGTTAGGTAAAGAAGTTAACCGTTACCAATTACAACAAGGTGATAACGAAATTACTTTTGATGGAAGCGAATTGAACCAACAGGTTTTATTTTGCTCCTTAATTATTGATGGAGTAAAAATTAAAACCAATAAAATGGTTTTAATTAAATAAATTATTTTCCTATTCTTCGTAAAAACAAAATCCACTATTAAATTTTAGTGGATTTTGTTTTTATACCAATTTTAAAAATTTATTTTATCCCCTTCAAGAACAAAAAACAGCAAAGTTCTACGCAATAAAACAAAATAGATTTTTTGTTACCTTTGAGCGTAATTTTAGCGAGTGAAAGTAGTATTTTTGTTGTTGGTATGTGTTCTAAATACCGCAACTCATTGCTATCATTGAAAACTACAGATTACACGGATTTTTTGTTTTTATTTATGCTTTGCTTTTATATTTGATTCAAACACAGATTAATGTAGGTTTTAAGTATATTTGGCTCACAAATTTGCGAAATCTGTGCAATCTGTGGCTTTATTTTTATGTTAACCAAATCATAATAGTATTTTTGCACAATGATTAAGCGAACGATTAAAGATGCCGATACGGCCGTGGCCGATATAAAAGACGGAATGACCCTGATGGTAGGTGGTTTCGGACTATGCGGTATTCCTGAAAATTGTATTAAGGCTTTGATTCGTAAAGGCGTTAAGAATCTTACCTGCATTAGTAATAACGCCGGGGTTGATGATTTTGGTCTCGGACTATTACTTCAAACCAAGCAAATAAAAAAAATGATTTCTTCTTATGTTGGAGAGAATGCTGAGTTTGAAAGACAAATGCTTAGCGGAGAATTGGAAGTTGATTTAGTCCCTCAAGGAACTTTAGCCACACGTTGTTTAGCGGCAGGTTACGGCATGCCTGTAATTTTTACCCCCGCCGGTGTGGGAACAGAAATTGCTATTGGAAAAGAAGTGCGTAAATTTTCTTTTCACGGAGTGGAAAAAGAATATTTAATGGAAAAAGCTTTTGAGGCCGATTTTGCTATTGTAAAAGCGTGGAAAGGAGATACTGCCGGGAATTTAATTTATCGTTCAACCGCAAGAAATTTTAATCCCATGATGGCAATGGCGGGAAAAATTACCATTGCAGAGGTAGAAGAATTAGTTCCTGCCGGAGAATTAGATCCCGATCAAATTCACACGCCCGGAATTTATGTGCACAGAATTTTTCAGGGAAGTAATTATGAGAAACGAATTGAGCAAAGAACAGTAAGGAAAAAATAAAGCCTCACCCCGGCCCTCTCCAAAGGAGAGGGAGAAATACAAAAAAAATAAATAAAAATCACAAAAAACAAAATATGGAATTATACTTAGACTCAGCCAACCTCAAAGAAATTGAAGAAGGTTTTAAACTTGGTTTTTTAGATGGATTAACCACCACACCTACCTTCATGCAACGCGAGGGCATTACGGATATTGACGGAACTATCGTTAAGCTAAGTAAAATTGTGCCCGTACTCCAGATAGAAGCATTGGGAGATACCGCAGAAGATATTTTAAAAGAAGCAAAGCGCCAGTTAGCTTTAGGCTTAGATAAAAACAAAACGGTTTTTAAAATTCCGGTTTCTTTAGAAGGTGTGCGTGCTTGTAAAATGTTGCGCAACGAAGGACTTTTAGTAAACGTGCATTTAGTTTACACTTTGCAACAAGCTTATATGGCTATGCAAGCCGGTGCAACGTATGTTTGTCCGCTTGTAGGTCGTTTGCAAGATCAGGGTCATGATGCATTGACTTTAGTTGAGCAATGTGTTGATGCGGTAGAATATTACGGTTACGATACAAAAATTATGTTCTCGTCCGTAAGAACGGTTGAGCACGTGCGCAACGCTATTACTATTGGTGTTCACACCATCACGGTTCCGTTAAAAATAATGAAACAGTTAACTGAAAATAATTTTACAACAGTTGGCACAGACCAGTTTATTGCAGATACGCGTTTAATGACTGTGCGTGTTAAAGAAGCTATTAATAATGTAAATCCGTTAGTTTCTTCAGACACAAACATTACAGACGCTATTATAAAAATGACGGAGTATACTTTTGGCGCCATCACCGTGGTTAACAAAGACGGCTCTGTGCTTGGTGTGTTTACAGACGGAGCGCTTCGCAGATTGATTTCTGAAAAAGGGAGAGATATTTTACAAAAAAAATTAAGTGATTTAACATTTAATCCTCCTATAAGCATCGATGCAAACGCATTACTAAACGAGGCGGCCGGACTATTTAAAAAAACCAACGTAGATACTCTTTTGGTAACAAATGGCGGAAAACCCATTGGAATGCTTGATATTCAGGATATGAAGGGATAAGCCTTTTTGGCATTATTATTGGTTTTACAGTCATAATTATTATATTTGCCCACATAAAAGACGAAAAAAATGAACAAACTTTTTAAAGCCGCTTCAATTGTAATGCTTGTGTTTAGTTTACAGCAAACGCAGGCGCAGAAAATTGCACACGTACAAATGGATTCGCTAATACAGCTTATGCCCGAAACAAAACAAGCAATGGATATTGCACAAGGTTATTTAAAAGACCTTGAAAAACAAGTAACAACCATGAAAGCTGAGTTTGACAGCAAGTATCAGGACTATTTAGCTAATAAAGATACTTACAGCGATTTAGTAAGAAAAACTAAAGAGGAAGAATTGCAAACACTTAACCAGCGTATTGAAGATTTCCGTCAGCAAGCGCAGGCAGATTATCAGAAAAAATATACTGAGCTTTCTAAGCCCATACAAGAAAAGGCTAAAAAAGCTATTGATATGGTTGCAAAAGAAGGCGGTTACAAATATGTACTTGATACAAGCACTGGTGTTGTATTATTTCATGAGCAAGGAGATGATATTTTATCTCTTGTAAAAAAGAAAATGGATACTATGCCTGCAGCGGTATTACCCGGCAGCGGAGGTTCTACTCCAAATAAAGTTACTCCAAAACCTCAGCCTAAACCTGCTGGCGGCGGCGGAAAATAGTCCCGTTATTGCGAGCGTAGCAATCTCAACAAGTTTAACTAAAACCCTTGCAGAAATGCGAGGGTTTTTTGTTTGACTCGCAGGGGCGCAACGCACACAAAGAAAAAAATGCTATGTCATTGCGAGAGGGCTGAGCGTTAATAAAGCACATAGCATAAATTAAAATAATGTAAGCGTTCTTCTTCACGCTCTGCAAGAAATATAAAACAGTTTGCACATTCTTTATACAATGGTTTCCCGGAGTTCTTTCCTTTATTCAGGATATAGAAGTGTGGTTTGTTGTACTGCGTACCAAACTTGTGGCACTTAATTTTTTCCCGTACCATAGCTTTTGATTTTTGCTATGCTCAGGGGTGAGGATAATTTATGCGTTTAGGTTAAATGTGTTATTTTTGAGGACATGAAAGAAACCACAATGAGAAAAATATTTTTTCTTGCTTTGTTTGCTCCACTTTTAGGTTGGTGTCAACTTACTATTAAAATAAATTATGCATTTCAATTAACCCCGCTAACAGATACTTTATACCTATCAGGCAATTTTAATGGATGGGTGGCTAATGATGCTAACTATAAGTTTCAGCGAACAGGGTTTAATGTTTTTGAAATTACGATTAATCCAAGCGCGGGCAATTTGCAATATAAAGTAACCAGAGGTTCTTGGGCTACCGTAGAAACAGATGGCAATGGAGCATCTATAGCTAACAGAACCTATACTTACAGCGGAACAAGTGCTACCGTATATATTCAGGTTAATGGATGGAACGATCTTGGAGGCGTTAATGTAACTACAGCTACTCAGAATGTGCACATTTTGGATAATAGTTTATACATGCCTCAACTAAATAGGTATAGGCGCATTTGGGTTTATCTGCCACCTGATTACCAAACCTCCGGCAAAAATTACCCGGTACTTTATATGCACGATGGTCAGAATTTGTTTGATGCTAATTTTTCCGCCTTTGGTGAATGGAGAGTTGATGAATCTTTAGACTCCCTCTTTATTACGGGAGATTACGGCATAATTGTAGTGGGAATTGAGAATGGGGGTTCAAGTAGAATTAATGAATATTCACCCTGGATAAATACTGCTTACGGTGGCGGGCAAGGTGATGCATACATGAAATTTTTAGTCAACACACTTAAACCAACTATTGACGGTACTTTTAGAACCAATACACTGCCGCAATACACCGGTATTATGGGAAGTTCCATGGGAGGATTAATATCGCAATATGGTGCCATTGCTTATCAGAACACTTTCAAAAAAGCAGGGTTGCTCTCTCCCTCGTTTTGGTTTTCTGATTCGGTTTTTACACAGGTGCGCAACACCGGTGTTCAAAATGATATGAAATTTTATTTTGTTGCAGGCACAAACGAAAGCACCACTATGGTTCCATTAATGCAAGACATGCGAGATAGTGTAATTACTTACGGACTGGATTCTTCCCGCACAAAGTTACTTACCTATATTGGTGGGCAACACAGTGAAGCGTATTGGGCACTTGAATTTCCGGCTGCTTACAAGTGGTTGTTTTCTGATGTAAATAATACTACTTCAAGCGCAACGCTAACAAAAGAAAAAAAGGAGTTTAGTTTATTTCCAAATCCTAACAGCGGTAGTTTTATTATAGAGCCAATTAACGCAGCAAAACAAACTATACAGATTTACGATGTAACAGGTAAACTGGTTTTAAAACAAACCATCAACGGAAAAACAAGTATAGATGCAAGCAGCTTAAATGAGGGGGTGTATAATGTCCTTATTCAAAATTCAGAATCAAGAATTAATAAGAGATTGGTTATTGTGAAGTAGCAGTTTTGAACAACCGTCATGCAAATGTAGCCTACGCGTAACAAGAAAGTTGTAATAGGATAATAACTTCTTAATTAAGTGTTACTCTCCACAAGAGAGGAGAATATGGACTAATTTATATTAGCGAATGGTATAAGACCGAAGCAATCGCAATTATACGAACGGAAAGTGTGATGGAGATTGCTTCGCTTCGCTCGCAATGACAGAACACAGAAACAAAAAGCCCTCGTATTTCTGCAAGGGCTTTCGTTTTAAAAATATCTCTATTCTTACTTATATAACAATTTCATTTCTACACGGCGGTTTTTCTTGCGGCCTGTTTCTTTATCATTACTTTCAATGGGTTGTGTTTGTCCAAACCACTCGGTAAGTATTTTGTCTTCTTGTACACCTTTGCTTACCAAATATTTTTTTACTGCCTTAGCTCGCTTTTCAGATAAAAGCATATTTGCTTCGGGCTGACCTTGGTTATCTGTGTGTCCCGATAATTTAAGTGTCCAATCACTGGCATGTTGTTTTATTAACACAGCTAATTGATTTAAGGATGGATAAGATATTGGTTTAATAACATCGTTTCCGGTAGCAAACTGCAAACTTGAAAAAGCTTTCTCTAAAATTTTTTGTTCGGCCGCTTTAATTACAACAGGCGGGCAACCTTTAAATTCTTTTAACCCCGCAACGTTAGGGCAATCATCTTCTTTATCAAGCACGCCGTCGCCATCCGTATCCGGCCATGGGCAACCTTTGTTTTCTACCGGTCCTGCAATATTTGGACAAGCATCATCTTTATCCAAAACTTTATCTCCGTCTTTATCGGGACAACCTTTATTTTCTTTTGACCCCGGTTCATCAGGACACACATCATACGCATCGGGTGTTCCATCGGCATCTTTATCGGGGCAACCCATAAATTCGGCTAAGCCCGGTTGATCGGGGCACTCATCATCTTTATCAATTATTTTATCGCCGTCTCTATCAGGGCAACCTTTAAACTCAATCGTGCCTTTATCATCTGGGCAAGCATCTTCTGCATCGGTAATACCATCTCCATCTTTATCGGGACAACCTTTAAGTGTTTTAAAGCCGGCAACATCAGGGCAAGCATCTTCTTTATCTGGCGTGCCATCACCATCTCTATCGGGGCAACCGTTAAGTTCGGTAAGTCCTGCTACATCGGGGCAAGCATCTACTTTATCAGGAACGCCGTCTTTGTCTTTATCTTTCGGTATTTTACCAATGGTAATATTAATACCAAAGCGTAAATTAATATTTTTGCTGTACGCAGGAATCATGTAAGAACTTTTATCTGTTTTGTATTGATCAAAAACTAAAGCGCTTAAAATATTATCGCTTACAATATAAAACTGCACGGGCCCGGTAAATGCAAGACCAACACCCACGTTATTATAACTTCTGTTTAAGATAGAATAACTTAACGACGCACTAAACCAACGCCCCACTTTATTATTAAACGATAAGGCAACGGCAGGATGCAATTGTTTATTGGCATACTGTCCGTTTAGTACAAGCCCAACATTATTTTTTTCATTCAACCAGTAGTTAGCTCCTAAATAAAACTGTGTGGTTAACATGGTTCGGTAAGTGGCATTGTTTTGTTTAATAGCAAAAGATTTTTGCAGCGAGTCGCCAAGATTTTGTACTGATTGTCCGAAGTTTGCCGAATCATTAATTGCCTGATTTACATTAACGCCATTATAATGTACGCTTGCACTTGGATTGGTGCTTGCATAATTGGTGGTATACTCTTTCCAGGTGATAAAACCTAAATCAATAATGCTTGCAGAAAAAGTAACTTTCTTATTCAATTTATAAGTCGCGCCTAAATCTATTCCGTAACCGCGGTTTTTTCGGGAAGGATTAAATCCTAAAATAGTTGCGGTGTGTTGTTGCGAAGCGCTATCAATACCCGAAGTATTTGCCTGTACGTTGGCGTTTGCCGTTATTGCATAATATTGGCTGTTCGTATTCATAGAAACGCTTGACCTTTCGGTATTGACGTTTTCCATTCCGCTTAAAATTTTAAAGCGGCCGCCAATGGTTAGTTTATCTTTAATAACCTCGCGCGTATAGGCAAAGCCCCATTCTCTGTAATGTGTTGCGTCTAAGCCCATACTTAAGTTCATATCGCGATTAAGATTAACCGCCGCGCCGTTTCCATTCACTAAAAACGAAAAGAAATCTTTTGTGTAAGCCAAACGCACATCAACTCTTTCGGTTACATTAAAACTAAAATAATTTCGCTTTTTAACTTTAAAACCAAAGCTTAGTAAATCGGTATGTACATTTATATTTATATTATTTGTAGTTTTTAGTTTTCCCAAAAAACTATTTGCATCAACCAAAACGCCTCCGTTTGCATCTTTCTTAATTAAATCGTGTGCCGTAAATCCATTGTTGCTAAAATTTAAATAGTTTGATGACATGCCCGGCAACCCAATATTAATATTGGTTAATGGCATCGCCCCCGGATTAACATACATTGACTGCGGTATGGCCTGCATATTATACAACGTAAGCCCTTGTTGCGCTTTGATTTCAGTTAGGCAAACTAAAAATAACAGAAGAGATAAAAGTTTTTTCACAGGTGGGTTGAGGTTTAGCATTGCGTTTCTTTAAAACTTTAAAAAGGTTTTAACATTAACACCAAGCTTAACATCTAAGTTATAAAAATCGTAAATTTTTACATTGAGCGCCCCGGCGTTGGTAGTATTAACCGCGGCACCAATCAAAATATATTTTACTTTATTTAATTGAGGTATTACACTACTCGGAATTGTAAAATCAGAAGTGTTTGGCGTAGGTGATGTAACAATACCATTGATGCCTACACTCGCTGATGGAATAATTAATTTAAAAGCTGGGTTTATTAATTCGTCAATAACATTATAAGCCGAATCAACAAAAGCAACGCGCATACCCACATCTATTGGAAACCCATTATTAAAATAGGCGCGGACAGTTATAGATTCTATATTGTTTGTGTTGAAGTCAAAACTATACTTAACGGTATCTTGAAACATAAAATTTGTAACGGTGCCGTACAAGGGTAAATCAAGTTCCATGTCTACGTTAAACTGACTTGTGTCTGTTATAAAGTTGGTGTAAACAGGCCCTAAAGGATTTGACTGCGAGATTACATTGTAAATAATGTTTTTGGGGAAATTATTTATCAGCGTATTTATATTACTGTTACTGTTATCTAATCTGAAACTATCTATTGCGCTTTGTCCTATCAATGTAGGCAAAGGAATTACCAGGGGATTAGGCGCGCCGGTAATTGGCACGAGTGCTTGTCCGGGAGAATATCCTTCAAACGTATTAAAGTGTGCGCTAATAGGTAATCCATACGAATTGGTTAAAAACACTTTTATTAATGGGTTTACTAATTTGAAAGTAGCACCGGCACCCAATATGTTGTTTTGAAAAATGGTAACCGGAACCGTATCTGTATTTGGCGATAAAAATTGTTGCCCTAAATAACCTACAATACTGTTGTATGATACATTATTAAACGTTTCGGTAAAAGAAACCGCATCACCAACATTTGTGGGGTTAGCTGATTTGGTAATTACTATGTCGTATTTTATTTTTATTGTGTTGTGTGTTGTCCCGCCGTCCGTCATATTAATAGTATATCCGTTTAAAGAATAGTTTTGAGAAATATTAACCGGACTACCACTATAAGTTACAGGAATAGTTTGTGTGAAAGGAATACCACTAAGCGTTGCCGAAGGAATACTAATTTTTATAACCGCATTGTGTTCTATGCCGTAATTAAGATTAATGGCAAGTGTTGCTGTTTTGCAATTAAGTATGTCTATTTGAGTTGAACCGCCTGCCTGAAAATTAATTAACGAAGAATCTGAAATGGGTATAGTGCCGCCAATCGGTGCTGCGTTTATAGCAACAACATTAGTAGCGGTTAAGGTGTAATTATCGTTTGTGGGGGGTTGAACCGGAATGGTAACGACATCTGCTGCTTTTAATGAGAATAAATTTCCTTTATAAACTAAGGTAATAAAACCGGTAGAGTCGGTGGTTAGTTGTCCGTTTTTATTGGCTTTTTTCATAATGTCGCCTAAATTAAGTGTAGAATAAACTAATGCACCGGCAAACTGTGGGCCAATAGAATTATTTCCTGATTTGTTCAAATCAATTTTTTCTTTTACGCAAGATTGAAATATAATACTGCCTATTATTAATAAAACATAAAAGAAAGTGGTTTTATAGAAATGCTTTTTGCTCATGCTTTTATTTTTTTCTTTTATGTATTTGCGTCTCTTCAGTTTCGTGGCAGACAATATGAATAGTAAATGTATATTAAAAATTCTTTATAAAAAAAGCCCACACATTTCTGCGAGGGCTTTTTCGTTTTCAAAATCTTTTATGCTTAGTTAGTCAATGCTTTAAAATCTGCATTTTCTCTCCATTTTAAAAATTCGCAATCGTCTTTTGCCGCTGCTTTTAAAGAGGCGTCTTTTTCGATAGCTGTTTTTAAAGAGCCCAAACCTGCCGCATCACCTTTGCGAGCAGATGCAATAGCTTTTAAGTAAAAACTAAGTGCCATATCTTTTTCGTCGCTTGCATCAATAGTTGCTGCTGCACTTTCAGCGTTTCCGTTTAATACTTGAGCTAAAGCTAAGTTAAACCCCTTGTAACTTCCAAAGTTACCAACTGCATCAGCATATTTACCATCACGTACGTTAACGATACCTTTGTTGTAATTAACCTCAGTACCGGCACCACTTGCTTTGTTATAGTAATCCATTGCTTGACGACGGTCACCTGCTTTTGCAAAAATGATACCTGTGTTGTTCATTACAATTGGGTTGCCGTTAGCGTTTTTAGCAGCGCGTTCAAAAGCAGCTTTCGCATCATCGGTTTTGTTAGTCATAATGTAAGCAACACCTAAGTTGTTAGAAGCTCTCCAATCGGCAGGATATTGTTTTTCTGCTGCTTTGTAGATGTTTAGTTTAGTGTTTACATCAGTAGTTAATGTTGCGCCATATAATAATTCTTCGATGCTTAAAGAATCAGGATTGCTGCTTGCAAGACGTGTAATCATTTCATCTGTGCGAGATTTTTTATCAACCATTACGGTAATTTCTGCACGACGTAATTTTGGAAGAACCTGATCTTTTAACTCTTTATAGGTTTCAGATAAGTTCTTAATTTCTTTACGGCGTTGCTCCGGATCTTGATACATAGTAAGAACGCGTAAAATAAGGTCTTTGTCTTTCATTGTAGATGCTTCCATCATACTTTTAAAACCTTCCCAGTCTTCACGTGTAGTAATTGTTTTAAATTGATCTTTTGTTTTTCCGAAAGTGATGTCTTTTCTCTCGTGCTTTTTAAATGTTCCAACCATTGCATCGGTACCGGTTTTAGCGCGGTCTTGAGCTAACTTTTCGTTTTTATCGGTTTCTCCATCCGGTGAAGCATAGGCAGATACATCAATACCTTTAAATTCATACCACATTGTATTATGAAGGTTTGCCATAATAAACGCAGAAATATTTTTCATTTCTTCGCTTTTCATTTCTGCAGGACGAACTGTTGACTGAGCTAATGCATAGTAGATATGCGTTACTTGGTTCATCGGAGAAACTTTTACAAAAGCATCTTTTGCAAAAATTCCTTTTTCGTCATTACGAACTAAAAGTGGGGTAACGATGGTTCCGTCAGCTAACTTAACACCCTTAAATTCTTTTTTCTTCTTTTTAACGGCTCCTTCAGCTCTCATTTCAAGAATGGAGTTTTTCATTCCGGCTTCGTATGTGGTGCGGAAAGTTTTAGAGTAGGTTCCTCCTACAGCGTAAGGAATCTTTTGTCCGTTTCCTACTGCTTTTTCGCCTAATAGAGTTACAGGTTCCAGCGCTTTTTCTCCACCGCCGTTATATTTTATTACAGGGGTTAAAGTTACAATTGCCTTTTTTGCAAACAATTTTGCAGGATATTTACCGGAAATGGTAAATGCTACTGAATCGCCGTGCATTTCAAGGGGTTTCGGAGTAACCTCGTGTGTTATAAGGTTCTGTTTTTTAACCATTTTCCCTAGTCCGTCGCATGCAGTAAGTAATATTACCGACCCGGCAACAGCGGTTAACAATTTAATGGTATTCTTTTGCATATTTTTGATTTTTAAAATGATGTATTTTCGAACCGCAAGTATAGGCATAGTTTGTTAAATAGCAAAATTTAAAGAAAGATGAACAGAAAATTAAAGAATGAAGAACTGGGTCGTATTAGCCCTGAAGAGTTTAAGCATACAAAAAAAATACCGGTTGTTATTTTGCTGGATAATGTACGAAGCCTTAATAACGTAGGTTCGGTTTTCCGCACCTGCGATGCCTTTTTGGCCGAAACCCTTTATTTATGCGGCTATACAGGCACGCCACCCAACAAAGAAATTAACAAAACAGCCCTCGGCTCTACCGAAAACGTAAGCTGGAAACATGAAAAAGACGTTGTTTCTTTGGTAAAAAACTTACAAAAAGAGGGTTATAAAGTCTTTTCTGTTGAACAAGCCGAAAAATCGATGTTTTTGCATGATTTTAAACCTAAGAAGGATGAAAAATACGCTTTGGTGTTCGGAAACGAGGTAAACGGGGTTTCACAAGAGGTGATTGACGCTAGTGACGGCGTAATAGAAATAAGTCAGGGCGGGACCAAACATTCTTTAAATATAGCGGTAAGCGCGGGTGTTGTTTTGTGGGAATTTTATAGGGCTTCTAAATATTAATGGCAGAAATTTCGCGGATTTCTGTGATTAGTTAAAATAACGCCATTGATTAGCGCGAATTGTTTTTTTGATAAACGTTTAACCATAAGGTTGTAATATTTAATCTTACATATTTCACGGGTATCTGACTTTTGTTTTCTTTTTCCTGCACAAAAAACTTTGTTGTATCACTTACCAATAGGCTATTGTTGTTTTCTTTGTTGAAGTATGAATGCAGACTAAATGTATTCCACATAGATTGGTCTATGCCAATAATTTCTCCTTCGGGAATAATTTTTTTTAGCAGGGCAACATCTTTTATCATTCCTTCATCGCGTTTGTAATCATTTTTAAATTGGAAGAAAAATAAAATTCCTCCCAACATAAAAACTCCGGCTACAACGAGTGTAAATTTTTTTCTCGCGAAAATCTTCAAGAACAAAATGAAAAAATATTTTTTGTAAAGCAGCGCCAACCCTAAAACAACAAACGGGAAAGAAGGCGTTAAATAAAATCCGCGCTGCTCAAGCGTAAGAGTCATTGGTAAACTTGCCGAAAGACCGATAAAAATTAACCACCAGGCCGGTTTATTTGCTTTCATGTTTTTCCACTGAAGAGAAAAAGAATACTGTTGTTTTACTTTAAAATAAATAGAGATTAAAAACAGCAAAACAAAAATTGGAATCAGCTCACTAAAATATCTTACAATTATTTCTGCGTGATAAGATGCAGTTGCGCCAACATGATTAAACGTTGCAACCAATCTTTTATGAAAATAATTTTCCATCCAAAAATTTGCTTTTTCATTGGATAAAAACACTAAGGCACAAATCCCGGAAAACCAAATTACAACAAACATATTTTGTAAAAAACGTTCTTTTCTGATTTTCTTTTCTGAAGTTATTCCGGATAAAAACAATGCGCCTACTAAAAAAACCGACTGTGCTCCTTTGGTAAGCAACAATAAAAACAAGAGTGTCACAATTCCAAAAAAAGAAATAACTTTTTTGGCTTTGTTTTTTGATTGAATAAAAACCAAATGCAAATAAAAAACCAAAAGAGATAATGGCACAACCATCGTTTCTATTACCTGATTGGCGAACGTCCAGGAGAAAACCGGAACCAACAATAATAACATTGAGGGCAGCCAGGAAAATTGGCTGAATTTTTTATCAGTTAATTTATTCCAAATAGCAGAAATAAGTAAAACCGTAAAACACAATAAAATGAGTGTAAATATTTTGTCACTAATTTCATTTCCACAAAAAAATTTGTAAAACCAACTCAACGATTCGAAATAAAAAGGTGGTTGCTCGCAAAAAAACGACATAGATGTTTCGCTATACCGCTGTTCCCAAAAAGAACCATAGCCTTTAAAACGATTGAAGGCAACCGTTAAATACATTAGCCCGTCGCCAAAAACACCCTTCTGAAATAAAGGCGTAATTATAAAAACCGTAAGAAACGAGAAGAGAAATAAATAGCCGCTGTTAATTTTTTTCAAGCTTGTTTGTATTTGGCTGTTCAAGTCCCTCTCCCGTGGGAGAGGGATTTAGGGTGAGGTCGCGAAATTACTTCATGCTCCCAACCATATCCTCCGGTCTTACCCATTGGTCAAATTGTTCATTGGTAACATAGCCAAGTTCAAGAGCGGCTTCGCGCAATGTTTTATTTTCCTTGTGCGCTTTCTTCGCAATCTTTGCACATTTTTCATAGCCAATATGTGTATTCAACGAAGTAACCAACATCAAAGAATTTTCCATGTGCTTTTTAATAATGTCAAGATTAGGAATAATGCCAATTGCGCATTTATCATTAAACGAAATGCAAGCATCACCAATTAATCTGGCGCTTTGTAAAACATTTGCAGCAATTAAAGGTTTAAAAACATTCAATTCAAAATGACCCATACTTCCTCCCATAGAAACTGCAACATCATTTCCAATTACCTGTGCGCAAACCATTGTCATTGCTTCGGGCTGAGTGGGATTTACTTTTCCGGGCATGATAGATGAACCGGGTTCGTTATCGGGAATAACAATTTCTCCAATGCCGGAGCGCGGACCCGAACTTAGCATGCGTATATCATTCGCAATTTTAAATAAGGCAACCGCCGAACGTTTTAATGCGCCCGATAATTCTACCATCGCATCGTGCGCAGCAAGCGCTTCAAATTTATTTGGCGCAGTTACAAATGGAAATCCTGTTAACTCAGCTATTTTTTTCGCAACCAAAACATCGTAACCCTTCGGTGTATTTAATCCCGTGCCAACCGCGGTGCCGCCCAAAGCCAATTCACTAACGGCCGCCAAAGCATTTTTAATTGCTCTCAGACTATTAGTAATTTGCTGCGCGTATCCGCTAAATTCTTGTCCGAGTGTAAGCGGAGTAGCGTCCATAAAATGTGTTCGTCCTGTTTTTACAACGCTTTTATAATCTTCTGCTTTTTTCTTTAAAGTATCCCGCAATTTTTCCATTCCCGGAATGGTAATTTCCATTACCTCTTTATATGCCGCAATGTGCATGGCGGTAGGATAAGTATCGTTACTGCTTTGCGATTTATTTACATCATCATTAGGATGAAGTACTTTTTCTGCATCGGTTAATTTTCCGCCTTTTAATACGTGCGCGCGATAAGCAATTACTTCGTTGGCGTTCATATTACTTTGCGTACCCGAACCCGTTTGCCAGATTACTAAAGGAAACTGATCGTCTAATTTATGTGCGATTATCTCATCGCAAACTTTTCCAATCAAATCGCTTTTTTCTTTGCTTAAAACTCCCAACTCGCAATTAGCCATTGCTGCGGCTTTTTTCAAATAACCAAATGCATAAATAATTTCTTTAGGCATGCTGGCCTCGGGGCCAATTTTAAAATTATTGCGACTACGCTCCGTTTGTGCGCCCCAATATTTATCGGCAGGCACCTGTACCTCACCCATTGTGTCGTGTTCAATTCTGTATTCCATGCAACGAAAGTAAAAAGATTTTGTGTTATTTATACGTTTATTTTTTTGTAGAAAACGACTGTCGTCACCCTGAATGACGTCGAGGGGTGGGCGTTCCCCCGCCATGTAAATTTCTTTAATTTCAGGCATAATTCTGCGGGGTCGCGCTTTTCGCTGCAAGTCCTCGCTGCGCTGTGGGCTTTCCGCTACAATCGCTAACGCAAATACAACTTTTTCAATTAACTTTGCTTCCTCAAATTAAACCGCATGCAAACACAGCTCGATATAGAAAAATTAAAATACCCAATGGGAAAGTTTACACCGCCGGCTTCTTTTAGCATTGATACAGTTAAAACTCTAATCAACCAATTAGAAATTTTGCCGGCTTATTTAGAAGAAACCGTAAAAGGACTTTCATCCGGCGAGTTACTTTTTTGTTATCGCCCCGATGGTTGGAACATCAAACAAATTGTACATCATGTGGCCGATAGCCATTTAAACTTTCACATTCGTTTACGTTTAACGCTGACCGAAGAATTACCAACCATAAAACCTTACGACGAAAACACTTGGGCAAAACTGACTGATGGAAACAACGATGACCTTGCTCCTTCTCTGCATATTTTAAAAGGAGTTCATAAACGCGCAGTAGAATTGCTGACTACTTTAAACGAAAAAGATTTCCAGCGAGAATATTTTCATCCTGAGTACAATAAAAAATTCAATTTATTTTGGCTCTTAGCTTTATACGCGTGGCACGGCAAGCATCACACCGAACAAATAAAAGTTGCATTAGAACATAAATTTCAAATAAAATAAAAACTTGGAATCAAAATTTAAAACAGGATTTAGAACTCATAACTGCGACGAATTAAGAATTACTAACGTTGGAGAAACAGTTACTCTCTGTGGCTGGGTAAAACGCGCGCGCAGTATGGGTGGACTTACTTTTATTGATCTACGAGATAGGTATGGCGTTACTCAATTAACGTATTCAATATACACTAAGCCACATTTACGACTTTATGATAGAGAAACCGTTCTACAAGTAACCGGAAAAGTTGTTGACCGAAACGGTGTAAACAATAATCTTTCCTCAAGCGATTCGGCACGCAAATTAATTTTAACAGAGCAAGACAACAAAAACAAAAATCTTCCAACGGGAGATATTGAAATTGAAGTCGAAAACATTACTGAGCTAAATAAATCCATCACCCCCCCATTCACAATCGAAGATGAAACAGATGGCGGTGATGAATTACGAATGAAATATCGTTACCTCGACTTACGTCGTAGCGTTATAAGAAAAAATTTAGAGTTGCGTCACCGTTTAGCAATAGAAACACGCAGTTTCCTCGATAAACAAAATTTTATCGAAGTAGAAACTCCTGTTTTAATTAAATCAACGCCGGAGGGTGCACGGGATTATGTTGTGCCTTCCCGTGTTCACGAAGGACAATTTTATGCGCTTCCTCAATCTCCGCAAACATTCAAACAATTATTAATGGTAAGCGGTTTCGACCGTTACTATCAAATTGTAAAATGTTTTCGCGACGAAGATTTACGTGCCGATCGTCAACCCGAGTTCACACAAATAGATTGTGAAATGAGTTTTGTAGAACAAGAAGATATTTTAAATACGTTCGAGGGTATGGTAAGGCATTTATTCAAAACAGTAAAAGGAATTGATATTCCTACGCTGCCGCGAATGACTTACGCCGATGCCATGAAATATTACGGCAACGATAAACCCGATACTCGTTTCGAAATGAAATTCGTTGAGTTGAAATCCCTCTCTGGAGGGGGTGTCGCGCGAGCGACGGGGGAGGTTTCCCCCTTTGAAGGGGGACAGTCCGCAGGGCAGGGGGATGTCGACTTAGTAAGCGGCAAAAACTTTAAAGTATTTGATGAAGCCGAAACTGTCATCGCAATCTGTGCAAAAGGCGCAGCAGAATACACCCGCAAACAATTAGATGAGTTAACCGAATTTGTAAAGCGTCCGCAAATTGGCGCTACCGGATTAATTTATGCGCGCGTTAATGCAGATGGTACAATTAAATCATCAGTAGATAAATTTTACAACGAAGAAGAATTAAAAAAATGGGCGGCTGCGTGTAATGCACAAAGCGGAGATTTAATTTTAGTCCTTGCCGGCAAAGAAGAAAAAACTCAAAAAGCATTATCCGAACTGCGTTTAGAAATGGGAACGCGTTTAGGTCTGCGCGATAAAAATAAATTTTCTTGTCTATGGGTAATTGATTTTCCATTGCTGGAATGGAACGAAGGCGATCCAAATCTTTTAGCATCACTTGCAGGAAGATGGCACGCAAAACATCATCCGTTCACTTCTCCAAAACCGGAGGATATTCATTTACTGGAAAAAGATCCGGGGAAAGTTCGAGCAAACGCATACGACGTTATTATAAACGGAGTTGAAATTGGCGGCGGCTCTATTCGTATTCACAACAAAGAATTGCAAGCTAAAATATTTGAGGTTTTAGGTTTCACAAAAGAAGACGCACAAAATCAATTCGGTTTTTTAATGAATGCCTTTGAATACGGCGCACCTCCACATGGTGGTATCGCACTTGGTTTTGATAGACTGTGCTCTATGTTTGGCGGCAGCGATTCTATTCGTGATTTTATTGCGTTTCCAAAAAATAATGCAGGCCGAGATGTAATGATTGATAGCCCGAGTGAAATCAGCAACGAACAATTAAATGAATTACATATCTTAGTAAAACATGGTTGAGTTTTCTGTCATAATACCAATTTATAACGAAGAGCTAAACATTCCAAATTTAGTTACACGCTTACGCCCCGTGGTTGAAAAAACCGGAATGGCCTACGAATTATTATTTGTAAACGATGGCAGCAGAGATAATTCTTTGCAAATGATAAAAGCATTGGCACAAGCCGATACGCATGTTAGGTATATTGATTTCAGTCGCAATTTCGGGCATCAGGTTGCTGTTACAGCGGGTATTGATAATTGCAAGGGAAACATCATTGCCATTATTGATGCCGATTTGCAGGATCCGCCAGAATTAATTGAAGAAATGATTGCTTTAATTAAACAAGGTAATGAGGTAGTGTATGCAAAACGTCGTTCTAGAAAAGATAAAAATATTTTCAAAAAATTTGCTTACAAAAGTTTTTACCGTTTGCTTGCAAGAATTTCAAACGTTGATGTTCCATTAGATACCGGCGATTTTAGAGTGATGACGCGTAAGGTGGCAGAAGTTTTAAAAAACATGCCGGAGCAACATAAATTTTTACGCGGACAAATTGCTTGGCTTGGCTTTAAACAAACTTTTGTAGAATACGACAGAGATGTGCGTGCCGCAGGAGAACCCGGTTACACTTACAAAAAATTATTCCGCCTTGCATTTGATGGCATTACCGGATTTTCAAATGTGCCATTGCGTATTGCAACTATTATGGGTTTTGTAGTGTCGGGAATTTCTTTGCTCTTAATTATTTACGCCCTCTGTTCTTATTTCTTTTTTGCGGGAGAAGTTCCTAAAGGTTGGGCTTCCTTAATGATTGCCATTTCTTTTATTGGTGGGGTACAATTAATTTGCATCGGAATTATTGGAGAATACATTAGTCGTTTGCAAACCGATATCAGGAATCGTCCGCTTTACATTGTTAACGAAACAAATTGCTAAGCATGCATTTGTTGCATCCATCCATATTGTTTATTACTTTTCGCTGGATAGACGCTATCGATATTTTTCTTGTTGCCATTTTACTTTACAATTTATATCACATCGTTAAGGGTACGCCCGCTGTTAGCGTTTTCATTGGTATTACCGTCATATATGTGGTGTGGATTTTTGTGCGCGCATTCGACATGAAGTTGTTTGGTTCCATACTCGGAAAATTTATTGATGTCGGCGTAATTGCCATCATTGTTGTATTTCAACAAGAGTTGCGTAGATTTTTATTGTTTATTGGCAGTAGTGAATTTTTAAGTAGGAATAAATTTTTGGCGCGCGTGTTTCATCCTTCTAAAAGTGGTTACGTAGAAACGTATGCTAAAGTTGATTTTATGCCTTTAATAAAAGCCTGTTTTAAAATGAGTGATAGCAAAACGGGTGCGCTTATAGTTTTAGCGCGTAACAGCGATTTGAATTTTTACATCAATAGCGGTGAGCCTATTGATTCGTCTGCTACAGAAAGAATGCTTGAAAATATTTTCTTTAAAAATTCTCCGTTACATGATGGCGCTGTAATTATTCGCGGAAACAGAATTGTTGCGGCGCGTTGCATTTTACCGGTTACCGAAAAAGAACAATTCCCTGCACATTACGGTATGCGTCACCGTGCCGCGGTTGGTATTACAGAAAGCACAGATGCCGTCGCGTTAATTGTTTCTGAACAGACGGGCGGAGTTTCTATGTCGGTTAACGGCACCATTCGTTCTAATTTAAATTTGGAAAAATTAAAAATATATTTGGAGAAGGAAATGGGGAAGTAAAGATTCCTCCTTCGTCGGAATGACACACGTTTGTTGTCATGCTGAGTCGCGTTAGCGAGTTGTTCACGAAGTATCTTTACTAAGCGCGTTGATAATCTTTCTCGCCAGCACTTCTGCAATTTTTACGTTTGATTCTTTTGTCCAACCAGCGATGTGTGGTGTTAAAATTACTTTATCTGATCTTAGTAGGTACTGCATAGGCAATGGAAGGTTGAAAAAATCCACGCTTTCAAATGAAATCGCCTCGTATTCTAAAACATCGAGACAAGCGCCCAACACCTTTTTGTTTTCTATGTTCTTCGCAAGGTCATTTGTATTTAAACATTTCCCGCGAGCTGTATTGATTATATAAATGTTTTTTGCAAACCTTTTGATGAAAGCCTCGTTCACTAAATAATTAGTTTCATCTGTCAGCGGAATATGCAGGCTCAGCACATCTGTTTTTTTAAAAATTTCTTCTATCGTACTTTCTTTTACAAATTCATTCCCGAAATTCTTTTTGTATTTATCGTATACCAAAATAGTTACACCAAAGCCTTGCAATTTTTTTGCAAAAGCACTTCCTGTATTTCCGTAACCAACAATGCCAATTGTTTTTCCGCCTAATTCAACACCACGATTTTCTTCGCGCAACCACTTCCCTGTTCTCACCTCTGCATCTGCTTTTTTCAACTTGTTAAAAAGCATCAGCAACATACCAAGTGCGTGTTCTGCAACCGCATCTCTGTTTCCTTCCGGAGAATTTACACAGATAATGTTTTTTTCTTTCGCCGCTATCAAATCAATATTTTCCATTCCGGCTCCGGCACGGGCAATACATTTCAATTTTGGCGAGCTGTTTATAATTTCTTTGGTGATTTTAAATTTACTGCGAATAACTATTCCATCATAATCAGGAATAAGTTTTTTTAATTCTTCAGTGGATCTATCATAAAACAAATCGCAGACAAAACCTTTTTCCAAAAGCATTTCGTGCAGACGTGTATGATTAGAATCTATGAAGAGGATTTTGGGCATCGGGTTTTTTCTTCAGGGCTAAAGCCCTTGTTTTTATTTATTCTTTAACACCGACCTTAAGGTCGGTGTTACAATGATTGTTCTTCGCAAGGGACTTTAGTCCCCGCTAGAGTAAAACACCTTTTAAAATAACAGCCGCAATTGAAAAATAAATTATTAGTCCGGTTACGTCAACTAAAGTAGCAACAAAGGGGGCCGAACAAACAGCGGGATCTAATTTAGCTCGCTTTAAAAATATTGGAAATAAAGAGCCCGCTAAATTTCCCCATAGCACAACGCCCACTAAAGTTAAGCCAACGGTAAATCCAACCGGCATCCAATGTCCGCCGTAAACATCAACAAAAGAAGACCAGATAGCCACGCGTAAAAAACCCACAATTCCCAAAATAATTCCCAGCGTTAAACCAACTGCTAATTCTTTTTTAAATATACGCCACCAATCTCTGAAAGTAATTTCTCCTAATGCTAACGCGCGCACAATAAGCGTGCTTGCCTGCGAACCTGTATTGCCACCGCTGGAAATAATAAGTGGAACAAAAAGCGCCAACACAACCGCCTTTGCTAAATTATCTTCAAAATAACTCATGGCTGTTGCGGTTAAACTTTCTCCCAAAAACAAAACAACTAACCAGCCCGCACGTTTTTTTATTAAACCAAAATACGATGTGCCCATGTACGATTCGTCCAGTTTTTCTATGCCGGCCATTTTATGCGCCTCGTCGGTTTGTTCTTCGCGCATAACATCCACCACATCGTCAATGGTAATTCTTCCCACCAATCTTCCCATATTATCTACTACGGGCAATACAACTAAATCATATTTCTGAATAATTTCTGCAACTTCTTCGGTAGAGGTAGAAACGTTAACCGAAAAAACATCTTTATCATAAATTTCCTCAATGCGCGCCAGGGGGTGTGCGATAAGTAATTTTTTAAGAGACAGCATTCCTATTAGTTTGTTCTTCTCGTCAACAACATAAACAGCATACATCACACTTACATCTTCTGCCTGTTTGCGTATTTCATCAATACAGGCATTAACGGTTTCGTAATAATAAACGCTCACCAATTCTTTTGCCATCAGAGAGCCCGCTGTTCCTTCTGCATAATTTAAAAGGTCGGCAATATCGTCTGCTTGCTCGGCATCTTCTATCTGAGAAAGAACTTCCACTTGTATTTCTTCCGGAAGTTCATTGATTACGTCGGCCGCATCATCCGAATCGAGATTATCAATTTGTTCTGCAATTTCTTTGGTAGAGAATGTGGCGAGTATGTCTTCGCGAAGTTCTTCTTTTAATTCTATGAGAACCGCAGAAGCCGTTTCCTCGTCTAATAATTCATATATGTATTTAGCTTCTTCAAACGCTAGGCTGTTGAGCGTTTCAGCAATATCGGGAGGAAAAAAATTATGCAATGCAATTTTTATCCGCTCATTGTCGCGATTTTCTATTGCTACTTTCAGCTCATCTAACAGCTTTGTACTTAATTCAAATTGCATGGCGGCGCAAATATAAATAATAACCTTCTTTTTATTGCTTTATATTTTATTAAAAAGAAAGGCCGTCGCGAGGTCAATTGTGCAGAGTAAAGAAATTTTTTCTATCTTTACTCTATCATGAAAAGATTTTTAAACTATTCTGTTGTTACCTTGTTATTATTTGGGTTCGCAACCTCGGTTATTTCTTGTCGTGCTCGCGATTGTAAGGGGCGTAAAAAAACCACAAAGACCGCTATGGGCGGTTGGCTTTAGATTTTTTATATGCAAGCTTTTAAATTAATAAACACTCCCGATAAAAAATCTGCTTTTCAAGTTGGAACCATTCCCGAATTTGACCATATTGGTGCCACGCATTTTTTTGCACAAACTACAACCGACATACAGTTGTCTATGCATCCCGCACCGCGCTATCAGTTTGTGGTTACTTTAAAAGGTAAACTTAAATTTACGGTTAGCAACGGAGACTCTTTCATTATAGAGCCGGGCATTATTTTGGTTGCGAAAGACATAGAGGGCGAGGGTCATAAATGGGAAATTATGGATGGAAACGAGTGGCATAGAATTTACATTGTCCCTCATTCCGACGCTGATGATCATTTTAAAGTCGGTTAGCCTCTTGTGTTTTATCTACCTAAAACAATTTTTGTATCTTCCCCGATATAAAACTTGCCGATGACAAAATATTTTTTTTCTGTAAACTATTTAGGAAAATTTTTGTGTTCCTTTTTTTCGACGACAGCTTTTCTTTGTGCAAATTGTTTTGCGCAAGGAACGTGGACGCCCGTAACAACCGTTGCTCCGGATTATAACGGCGGCGTAATGCTTTTGCTTTCAGACGGAACTGTAATTGCAAAAACCTATACAGGCGGAACCGATGGAATAGGAAATGTGTGGGATAAACTTAAACCCGATACAACCGGTAGTTATATAAACGGAACATGGACTACCATTGCGCCAATGAACGATACACGACTTTATTTTTCCTCGCAGGTTTTAAAAGATGGTCGGGTTTTTGTTGCCGGCGGGGAGTACGGCACAGGAGGTTCTCTTGGAGAAACATACGATCCAATCACAGATATCTGGACGCCCGCACAAAATCAGGGTTTGTATTTTGGTGACGCAAATTCTAAAATTCTTCCTGACGGAACGGTTCTTGTTGGTTTGTTAGTAGGAAATTATGATCAAACAACTATTTTCGATCCCATTGCAAATACCTTGGTAAGCGGACCAACTTGTATTGGCGGACACGACGAAGCTTCCTGGACAAAATTAGCTGACGGCAGTATTTTATTTGTTGATATTGGCAGCAGTAATTCAGAACGATATATTCCTTCGTTAAATCAATGGGTTGTTGATGCTGTTGTTCCCGATTCACTTTACGATCAATACGATTACGAAACAGGTGCCGGTTTTTTGTTGCCTGACGGACGTGTATTTTTTCTTGGTTCAACAGGGCACACGGCGTTTTATACTCCTTCCGGAAACACAACGCCGGGTAGTTGGGCAGCGGGTCCCGACATTCCAAGCGGGTACGGAACAACGGATGCGGCAGGAGCGATGATGGTTGATGGAAAAATTCTTTTAGCCGCCTCACCTACTCCAAAATTCCTGAGTGATTATCCATCACCAACAGCTTATTTTGAATTTAATTATTTAAACAATACTTATTTACAAATACCTGCGCCCGGTGGCGGTGGACTTGATACACTTAGCGAACCTTGTTATTACACCAACATGTTAGATTTACCCGATGGTACCGTTCTTTATTCAGATCAAGGTTCAAATCAATATTATATTTATGCGCCAAGTGGTGCGCCGTTAGTTGCCGGCATGCCAACCATTGGAAATATTACACAAATTACGTGTGATACATTTAGAATTACAGGAACTTTGTTTAACGGAATTTCTGAAGGCGCTGCTTATGGAGATGATTGGCAAATGGCAACCAATTATCCAATTGTGAGACTTACTTTTGGGTCTTATGTTTATTACGCACGCACTTTTAACTGGAACAGAACAGATGTACAAACAGGAAATTTAGCCGACACTTCATTCTTTACAGTACCCGTTGGGTTGCAAGTGGGAACCTATTCATTAGTTGTAACCGCCAATGGCATTAGTTCAAATTCTGTTTTGTTTGTAAACACATCTTGCACAGCAGGCATGGTTGAAAACAACGCAGCCCAAAACACAAACCTATCTGTTTATCCAAACCCAACGGATGAAATTACAACACTTGCGTTTAAAACAACATCGGCCGAAAAATACAGTATAAAAGTTTTAGATGTTTTTGGAAGAATAATTAAGGAAGAGTTTGGTAACGCAATTGCGGGAGAAAATTCTCATTCCCTAAACTTTAGCGGAATTGCCAAAGGGGTTTATACTGTTGTTCTTCAAAAAGGGGAAACTGTTTATAAAACAAAATTAATTCTTAGATAAAAATTAAACATGAGAAACGATTTACAAGTATCTGAATCGATTGAAATAAATGTTGCGGTTGCAAAAGTCTGGCATGCGCTTACTACTCCCGAGATAATAAAAGAATTTTTGTTTGGAACAGAAACAGTAACCAATTGGAAAATTGGCAGTGAAATTATTTTTCAGGGAGAATATGATGGGCACAAATACCGAGACCACGGTGTTATTTTGGAAAACGTTTTGCATAAAAAAATGAGTTATAGTTATTGGAGCGGTTTTTCGGGATTAGAGGATAAGCCCGAAAATTATTCCACAGTAATTTATACTTTAGAAAATATTGGGGCCGACAAAACAAATTTTACCTGGGCACAAAAAGGTTTTGCCAACGAACAGGCGCAACAACATTCTCGAAACGGAATGGACGTCTTGCTTAAAAAGATTAAAGAAGTAGTTGAAAAATAAACTGCGAAGAAAAATTAATTTCCTGATTTTATTTTCCTGATTTTTTGTTGTAACCTAAAAACTGAAGTATCTCGTCGCTTTTATCGTATTTAGGATTAGCATAGAGCATCATCATATCGCTTGCTTTATCAAAAATAATTGCGATACCCCCTTTTTCGGCAACAGCCTTAACGGCGTTATAAACTTTGTCTTGCACGGGTTTTACAAGCTCCATTCGTTTTTTAAACAAATCTCCGTCCACACCAAAACGTTGTTTTTGTAAATCTTTTGCTTCTTTCTCTCTATTGATAATTTCGTTTTCGCGTTTCTTTTTTAAATCGTCTGTCAACAAAATTTGTTCTGCCTGATACGCTTTGTATAATTTATCTATCTCTGAATATTTGACTTCGATTTCTTTTTGCCAATCGCCCGATGTTTTATCAAGCTCTGCTTTGGCGGCTTTGTATTCGGGTATTTGGTTTAAAATATATTCGGTATCAACGTACCCGATTTTTTGTGCAAACGTTACAACGGTTGTCGACAAAAATACTGCTAAAAAAATTTTACGCATTTGTTTTTATTTTGGTTAAAGATAATTTATTTTTTTGTTTTTATAGCTCACCTAAACTTGCTCCGATGGTAAAGTGAAACTGTCCTTTTCCGTTGCCGGTGCTTGGGTTGTAAGGTATCGCATCAAAACCCCAGCCATAATCAAGTCCTAATAAACCAAACATGGGTAAGAAAATTCTTACGCCCACGCCCGCACTACGTTTAACGCTAAAGGGATTAAAATCCTTATAGACTTGTTCGGCATTTCCTGCCTCTGCAAAAGCCAATGCAAAAATAGTTGCCTGTGGGTTAAGCGAAATAGGATAACGTAATTCCATTGTGTATTTTGAAATAATACAATTTCCTCTTCCGTCTGCGCCCGATATGGAGTTATCTGCATATCCGCGGAGCGCAATAATTTCACGACCGTCTAATGAATAACCCGTTAATCCGCTTCCTCCTAAATAAAAACGTTCAAAGGGTGCTACACCAACCTTGGGATTATACATTCCTAAAATACCGAACCCGTAACTGGCGCGTAAAACAAGATTGTGCGCATCTTTTCCTTCGGCCGCTTTTTTATTGGTAAGTTGCATATACCAATGTGTGGTGAATTTATATTTTTGATACTCGAGTAAATTATATTTTTGTCCGGGCGTTAATGCCGTGTAATCTTTTCCGTTTATTAATGACCACGGCGGCGTGAGAACAGATGTACAGCTAATAGTAGAACCCCCTGTTGGGAAAATAGGATTGCCCTGCAAAGAATTGCGACTCATATTAAAGGTGGTCTTTAAGTTATTTGCAAAACCATTTTGAAATAAAAACACAGATGCTTTCTGTAAGGTGTAATAAGAATAAGTTTGTTCGCAGTAAATTTGAAAATAATCATCCGGCCATTTTAATCTTTTACTGAAACCTACCGTTGCTGTACTTGAAGTCATAAATGAAGACAGGGGGTTTGTAATTTTTATTCCGTCTTGTTTAATAAAACGCGGTGTAACTCCATTAAAGTTTTGTACGTTGTGGTAAGCCGCGATTGTTAGCGATTGTGGTTTTTTTCCGCCCAGCCAGGGTTCTGTAAAAGAAATATTATACCCCTGGTAATACACTCCGTTACTTTGCGCGCTTACTGCCAATCGCTGCCCGTCACCTGCCGGTAAGGGGCTCCATGATTCTTTCTTGAAAAAATTTCTGGCCGAAAAATTATTGAAAGTTACGCCAAGCGTTCCAATAATTCGTCCGCCACCCCAACCACCTGAAAGCGAAACCTGGTCGTTTGGTTTTTCATCTACGTTGTATTCAATATCAACCGTTCCGTCTGCGGGGTTTGGTTTAGGGTTTACGCCTATTGTTTCCGCATTAAAAAAACCCATTTGTTGTAGCTGTTGTATACTACGCTGCACATCAGTTCGTCTGAATAATTGTCCGGGATGCGTACGTATCTCGCGTATAATTACGTGGTCGTTTGTTTTTGTATTTCCGTTAACGGTAACGCGATTTATTATGGCTTGCTTACCTTCATACATTCTTATTTCTAAGTCAATCGAATCGTTTTCTACGTTTACTTCTGCCGGACTAATTTGAAAAAACAAATAACCATCATCCATGTACAGCGAGCTAATATCATAACCACTTGGATTCATAAATAATTTTTGCTCGAGAATACCTTGATTAAAAATATCTCCTTTTTTAATATTTAAAATTGTATCAAGTTGTCCGCTGCGGTATTTTGCGTTGCCCATCCACGTTATATTGCGGAAATAATATTTGTGTCCCTCGTCAATGGTAATATCAATTTTTACGCGGTCGGGTTTTACAAAATAAACGCTGTCTTTTACAATGTGTGCATCGCGGTAGCCCAGCGTAAAATATTTATCCAGCATTTTAGGTTTGTCTTTTTCAAGGTTGTCTTCTAAATATTTTCCGCTGCGAAAAAGATACCAGCAATAGGCTTTTGTGTCTTTTAATTTTCGCCTTAATTTACCATCAGACACGATTGTGTTACCAATAATTTCAACTTTTTCTATGCGTACTTTTTTTCCTTTTGTTACATATACAAACAGGTCCATCTTGCCTCTAAGTTTTTTTGAGGCTTCGGTTTTTACAATTACTTTAGCGTTGGTATATCCTTCGTTAACGTAAAAATCTTTTACGGTGTTGTGTACGTTTGCTAAAAGCTGATCGGTAAGAATGCGGTTGACAGATAAACGCAATTTATTTTTAAAATCTTCTGCCTCTTTTTTCTTTACATCGCCGCGAAAGCCAAGTCCGCCCATTCTTGCTTTTTCAATTAAAACAATTCGCAGCCAGATGTCGTCGCCAATTATTTTATCTACATTAATTTGTATGTCATCAAAAAAACCTTGTTTCCATAAAAGTTTTATGGCGTCTGAAAATTTTTCGCCTGGCACTTTTAGTTTTACCCCTTCTATTAATCCGGATACCAATTTTAATACGCGCACATCGAGCGTGGTAACGCCTTCTATTTCTGTTTTAGCAATGGTATATTCTTTTGGAGCGCTGTAATCAATTTTATCTTCGCCTAAAATTACGGGTTCGGTTTGCGTATACGCGCGGGCGGCCAGAAAAAATAAAACAAGTATGAAAATTATTTTTTTCAAAAAATTATGCCGGTTTTTTAATCTGTTCGCCTGTTTTACCGAAGCGTCGTTCGCGTTGTTGGTAGCTTATAATGGCTTTGTAAAAATCTTCTCGGCGGAAATCGGGCCAGAGCGTTTCAGTAAAATAAAATTCGGCATAAGCCAACTGCCACAATAAAAAATTACTTACACGACATTCTCCACTAGTGCGTATCATTAGTTCGGGATGCGGTATGCCGGCCGTTGAAAGATGCGATTCGAAAACAGATTCATTAATAGCTGATGAAGTAATTTTTCCGGCCTTTACTTCTTCTGCAATTTGTTTTACGGCGTTTATTATTTCCCACTTAGCGGAGTAGCTTAATGCCAACACTAAATTTAGTCTTGTGTTTTTTTCGGTTTCTTTCATGGCGCCGGCAAGTTGCTGTTGGCATTTAGCCGGCAAACTTTTTATGTCTCCGATTGCGAGTAAACGAATATTATTTTTGTTTAGTGTAGGGGTTTCGTCGTAAATAGTTTTTACCAAAAGCTCCATAAGGGCGTTAACTTCTTCGGCAGGCCGATTCCAGTTTTCGGTGCTGAAAGCGTAGAGCGTGATGTACTGTACTCCCAATTCTGTTGCTGCCTCGATAGTGTCTTTAACAGATTTAACACCGTTTTGGTGCCCAAAAATTCTTGAAGCTCCTTGATTTTTCGCCCAACGACCGTTACCATCCATAATAACAGCTATGTGTTTGGGCAGTTTTTGAAGGTCTATTTGATCTTTTACGCTTTTCATTTTTTCGGTTTGCGAAGTTACTAAAAATAAGCGTATATCATTGGTGTTAACTCTTATTGGGAAATGGTTTTTTAGACAATTATTATTTGAAAGGATTAGCGCGAGGGATTGTAGCGGAAAACCCGCAGCGCAGCGAGGATTTGAAGCGTAAAGCCCGGCTCACAGGGCGCGCCAAAAAAAACTCACATCTTCATCTTACTCAAAAAAGTAAACTTTAAAACTTCGGCGCGTTGTTTGGCAAGAGTGGCTTTTTCTCCTTCAAAAAAATCGTGTATGGTTGAGGTGAAATGTAAAATCCAGTGTTCGAAATGTGTTTCGTTTATTTTTAAAGCGGCATGCTTATCAAAAACATTACCCGTATAGCCGGGTTTATCGAGCAAAATAAAACTCCAAAAAGCTATCATGCGCGGAAAATGATGTTCAAAATCTATGTCCTTAAAATGGGGCGCCATCAACTCATCTTGCAACATGCGGGCGTAAAAAGTCTTAACCAAAAACTCCACGTCTTGCTCGGTACTTATATCCGGAAGTTTTTTATCCATACTGCAGTATTAATAATTAAGCGAAAAGCAGGGCAAATTTGCTTAAAAATCGGCTATATTGCGCATCAATTAAGCAATGCGGACAGTTTTATTTATAGCAATTATTGGTATAGTTTGGTGTTTTGCCTCCTTTACGGGGCCGGGCGCGAACGTTACTGTTAAAACTATTACCCATGTAAAGAAGAACAAGATTGCCAACCCGGTAGTGCCCTTCATGTGTGCCGACCTAAAAGAAAAATACCGCGTTTTAGATTCTATTTTTACCACCGCACATCGGTTGGGTTATTTTAATGGCTCTGTGGCTATTTCTTATCGTGATACTTTGTTGTATCAAAAATCATTTGGTACAGAAAATATTTCCACCAAAAAAGACCTTTGTAACGAATCTGTTTTTCAGTTGGCGTCGGTAAGTAAAATGTTTACGGCTATTGCGATTTTAAAATTGGCTGAGCAAAAAAAACTTTCAGTTACAGAACCACTGCAAAAATATTTTCCTGATTTTCCCTATACAGGAACAACTATCGAACATTTATTAACGCACAAAAGCGGACTGCCAAATTATTTGTATTTTTATTATCAATACGCTAAAACAGATACGGTGCCGCTTACAAACCGCAGGGTTTTAGAATTAATGCAAGCTTACAAACCCCTGCCCTATTTTAAACCCGGACGAAGGTTTATGTATAGCAACACCAATTATGTTTTACTTGCATTATTGGTAGAACAAATTTCGGGGCAGCCGTTTCAAGATTTTGTGAAGCAAGAAATTTTTGACAAAAGTGGCATGAAGAACACCTCGTTTTTTCATCCGCTTGATACGCTTCCGCATCAAACATTTGCTTTTAATTACCGCAAAATACAAGTGGGCACCGATGTGTTTGACGGTATTTTTGGAGACAAAGGCATTTATTCAACCGGCAACGACATGCTCTTGTTTTCTAAAGCATTTTTTTCGGGCAAACTTATTTCTTCTGTCAGCTATGCCACAAAACCAAAAGTTTACACCAAATATGGGCAGTTTTACGGATATGGCTTTCGAATAAATCCTAATATGGGCGACACCATTGTATTTCATAACGGTTGGTGGCATGGGTTTAGAACTGCGTTTCATTATCGTAAAAACGATAAAACCACCATTGTAGTTTTAAGCAATCGTTTAGATAAAACCGCATACCAAATTTGGAAAATTTTTGATGTATTAGACAAAAAACAAAGAACCGAAGCTGAGATTTTAGCCGTAAAAGAAAGCGAATAGCCCCTATGATTCCTCTATATATTAGTGGCTTTTATCTGCCAAAAAAATTACCCCGAAGCGAAAAAACCCTTAAACGGCTAATAAATGATTGTCGCTTAAAAAATTTCAGTAATTTAAACCTCTATTTTTTATTGTGGTAAAATTTATTTTTAAAAAAATAGGCTACGGTTGTTTGGTGATGCTGGGAGTTGTCACTTCTATTTTCTTTTTATTTAATGTACTGCCCGGCGACCCCGCCACGGTGCTGTTAGGACAAAGAGCAAACAAAGAAGCCGTAGAAGCCATTAACAGAGATTTAGGAAGAGACAAACCTATTGTTACCCAGTACTTCATGTATTTAAATGATTTGTCGCCCATCTCTTTGCACAATACAGAAGACAAGCACAGCGCGTTTTACCTCGACAAAGAAAAATATTCATTTACACATTTACTTAATTTAGGAGAACACGTTTGTATTGTAATTAAGGCGCCCTACTTCCGGCGATCGTATATTACCAAGCGAAAAGTATCGGAAATAATTTTAGAAACATTGCCCGAGACAACTGTTCTTGCCGTAAGCTCTATCATTGTTGCAACCATACTCGGCGTTTTTTTGGGCATAGTAGCGGCCATAAAAAAAGATACTTTTTTCGACCGACTTGCGTTGGTGCTTTCGGCTCTTGGTATGTCTGCGCCCTCATTTTTTTTCGGAGTAATTATTGCCTGGCTTTTTGGTTATGTGCTTACCGATATAACAGGACTCTCGCCCGTCGGTAGTCTCTACACCATTGATGTGTGGGACGGAGAAAAACTCGATTTAAAAAATTTAATTCTTCCAACCATAACACTTGGTATGAGGCCTCTTGCTATTATTGTGCAGCTAACACGAAGCTCTCTGTTAGATGTGCTCTCTCAAGATTACATACGTACGGCGCGCGCCAAGGGTCTAACTTTTTACAAAATCATAATAAAACACGCTTTAAAAAATGCACTAAACCCTGTTGTTACGGCGGTTTCGGGTTGGTTTGCGGGTTTGATGGCAGGGGCTGTTTTTGTTGAAATTATTTTTAGCTGGAAAGGTATTGGCTACGAAGTTTTTGAGGCATTAACTAAAAATGATTTGCCCGTAGTAATGGGTGCTACATTGGTATTTGCTACATTTTTTGTGGTCATAAATATTATGGTTGATGTCATTTACGGCATACTTGATCCGCGTATACGGGTTAAATAAAACTTTGTCATCCTGAGCTTGTCGAAGGGTGGGCGTTCCCCCGCATTAACACTCTCTTTCAATTTTAATTATATCGCGGGGTCGGGCTTGGAGTTTATCCCGATGCATATCGGGAATCCAAGTCCTCGCCGCATCATCACTCAGCATAAAGCAAAACATCAACAACGGCCGTGGGCTTTCCGCTTCAATCCCTAACGCATTAAAATAAAATCCGTATTTTTGAAACTATATGCCTCGTAAAAAAATTGTTGCCGGCAACTGGAAAATGAATAAGACTTTGCAAGAGGCCGAAACGCTTGTAAAATCAATTGTGTTGGGTTGTGCGGATGATGAGGTTACAAAAATTTTATTTCCACCGTTTGTTTTTATACAAGAATTAGTTTCTCTGACAAAAGAAAAAAAGAATTTTTCAGTGGGCGCACAAAACTGTCATCATATGGAAAGTGGGTCTTATACCGGAGAAGTGAGCGCACACGCCATTGCTTCTGTTGGCGCCTCACATGTAATTATTGGGCATTCTGAACGCAGAATATATTTCAACGAATCGCACGAAGAGTTACGGCAAAAAATTGAGGTGGCTCTAAAAAACAATCTTACGCCGATTTATTGTGTGGGAGAAAAACTGAACGAAAGAAAAAGCAATAATTATTTTCATGCCGTAAAAAAACAAATTGAAGAAGTTATTTTTCATTTGTCAGAACCGCAGATAAAAAAATGTGTATTGGCTTACGAACCCGTTTGGGCCATTGGCACAGGAGAAACGGCCACGCCCGACCAAGCACAAGAAATGCATGCATTTATTCGTTTAGCCGTGGCAGAAAAATTCGGACAAACCATAGCCTCAGAAATTTCTGTTTTATATGGCGGCAGTTGCAATGCAGAAAACGCAAAGCAATTATTTGCCTGCCCCGACGTTGACGGAGGATTAGTTGGGGGCGCCTCTTTAAAAGCAGAAGAATTTTTAGCAATTATAAAGTCGTTTTAGCATGGGGTATTTGTGTTTTAAATTTAGTGTAACTCCGCCGGAACCCGGCAGCGAAATTTTGGCTGCGGCACTATCTGAGGGAAATTTTGAAAGTTTTGTTTTTAACGAAAATGGCTTTGAGGCTTATGTGCAAAAAAAAGTTTTTAATGATGAGGTTATTGAAAATTTAAAAACTCAGTTTCCCGATATTGCTTTTTCTTATTCGTCTGAAGAAATAAAAAAACAAAACTGGAACAAAGATTGGGAGAAAAATTTTGCGCCCGTAATGATTGAAAAATTTTGTTGCATACGCGCTTCCTTTCACGCTGCTGCCGCCCCACCACTTATGGACGTTATTATTGAGCCCAAAATGTCATTTGGCACGGGCCATCACCAAACAACCTGGCTTATGGCTAAGGCTTTATTTGGACTAAACCTTTCAAACAAATCTGTTTTAGATGTGGGCTGCGGAACAGGTGTTCTTGCAATAATTGCCAAGAAGCTTGATTCTCAACACGTTATGGGTGTTGATATAGACGAGTGGAGTATAGAAAATTCGCGAGAAAACAGAAAAGCAAACGGTTACAGAAAAGAGGCTATAGATTTTTATCAAGGAACCATTAATAGCGTTGAAGGCGATACGTTTGATGTTGTTTTAGCCAACATAAACAAAAATATTTTACTGAGAGAAATGAGCAAATACGCGTCGCACCTTAATGTGGGCGGAAAACTTTTAATAAGTGGTTTTTTTGAAACAGATTGCGCCGACCTAATTTCTGAAGCTAAAAATGCCGGGCTGAAAAATATTGGAAAAGAACTAAAAAACGAATGGGCAGTCCTAACCTTCGTAAAATAAGAATTATGCCGGTTCGCGCGAAATCAAAAACTTTTTTGGCAATCCTCCTTTCGCTCTTTTTTGTTGAAGGATTTTCTCAGCCTTTTGTAGATGTTTTAAACACAAGTTTTCAGTCGCTCAACACCACCTACAAAGATTCTTCAAAAATAAAAAACACAAGCAACAACTACTTTCTAAACATTACGCTGCCTATTAAACTCGATTCGCAGAATACAGTTATTGTTAGATTTTATGGAGAGAATTTGTATAGCACCGCGAAAATCGACACGACAATCTTTTCTTTCAACTTAACCTCTGCCCTACTCCCTATCGGTTTACAACACGAAACCAAAAGTAAAAAATGGCGGTATCTGGGTTTGGTTATGCCAAAACTTAGCGGACACCTTAGAGAAGAAAAAAGTATTCAGGATTTTCAATTAGGGGGGTATGGACTTGCAACCTATAACAAAAGCCCTAAACTTAAAATTAAGTTCGGTTTGTTTTATAATCGCGAGTTTTTTGGGAACTTTTTTGTGCCGTTGTTTGGCATAGACTGGCGTGTAAGCGATCGTTTCCAGATGTACGGGGTTCTGCCAACCAGCTATCGTTTAGAGTATGCTCTTTTGAAAAAGAAACTTTATGCGGGATTGGCATTTAAATCTTATACGAGGAGTTATCATATAAACTTAAACAACGGCTCAAAAGATTCAGCGAGCGTTTATGTACGAAACCAAGAGTTGCAGGTAAAAGCCTTTGTAGATTTTTATATTGCTAAACGTTTTGTTTTGTTTGGTGAGTTTGGAAGAACAATTAACTATAGCCCAAAACTTTATTGGTCAGGAACCAAGGATCTAGTTTCCGGCTTTAACCTTTACTCTCCTATAAAAGATAATTTCTTTTTTAACATGGGCCTTGCCTACCGTATTCGTTTCGATTTTAACTAGCCCACTCGAATATTATCTATAGCGAGGTGAGGCAATCTTTCCTTTTGAAAACATAAACTAGGTTCTCGACTTCGCTCGCACCAACATCGTTTAAAAACAAAAAAGTCCCGCCGTTTGGCAGGACTTTATCTTTTGTTCCACGTGAAACATTTCCCCTCCATGGAGGGGCAAGGGGTGGGTTAAGTTTTGCGAAAGATATATATCTGACTTGAGAATTCCTTGCCGGTTCTGTTAGCCTTGATGTTTGAAATCAATCCCCTCCAGAACGCTTTTACGAGCCCGCTGTGTCCGGTTTTGTATTGTTCGCTTAGCATCGACACGTAATACGAGTCGAATGTCATGGGGCGTGTTTGTATTAGTTTAAAACCGCAATCAGAAACAAGCCTTGTAATATCGGCGGGTGCAAAGTGCCATAGGTGTCGGGGCACATCATAGGCTGCCCAACTTTCTTTATAGTGCTTGGCATCATGAGAACTTAGGTTGGGTACGGCCACAATTAATATAGCTTTGTCTTTTAAGATAATTCTTAATGATTTGATTGTTTCTTTCAAATCAGGAACATGCTCTAACACGTGCCAGGCGGTTATTACATCAAATTCGGAAAATGAATTATTGTTCTTTGTTTCCTCTAAAGAAACATAACTTGATATACTAAACTTTTCCTGCATTATCTTTCTTGCTGTTTCATCAGGTTCTATTCCATAAGCTTCCCATTTATTCTTTTTACAAGTTTCGAGGAATGCTCCTGTGCCAGCTCCATAGTCCAATATCTTTCCTTGTTTAAGCTTTGTATACTGCATTACAAGTTGTAACTTCTTAATTAGTGTGTAAGACCTCACCCAGTGATATAAAGTGTTTACAAGGCCTTTCTTTGTGTCGGAGTGCGAAACATAGCTTTCTGCCTTGTAGTATTCGCCAAGGTCTTTATCGTCTGGTCGGGGAGAGGTGAATCTAAATCCACAGTCGCTGCATCGTTTAATTTCAAACATTTTTTGCGAAACGGTGTAATCCTTGCAAGACAGAAAGGGCTCTATTTTAGTTGAACCACAGATTAAGCATTCGTTTATTTCTTTCATATAATTTCGGTTTTATTCAATACACAAATTGCACCGCTAAATTGGGCGGGCGACAAAAGTAATTTAAAATGTTTCACGTGGAACTATCTCCCCATATAAACCATAAGGATGGAAATATCTGATGGGTTTATGCCCGAAATGCGGGAAGCTTGTCCCAATGTTTCCGGTCTAATTTTCTTTAACTTTTCTCTGGCTTCGGTAGAAATGCTGTTGACTTTATCGTAGTTAAAATCATTCCATATTTTTAGTTCTTCCAGGCGTTTTAATTTCTGAGCGTTCTCTTCTTCACGAACAATGTAGCCCTCGTATTTCATTAAGATTTCTGCTTGCTCTACTGTTTCTGCGTCGTAGGCTGAAGTCAATTCCTGCACATCTTTGCAGTAGCGAGCAATGTCTGGAATGGAAATATTTGGACGAGAAAGTATGTTGGCATACCTCAACTTTTGGTTAACCGGAGAAGAGCTGATAGTTTCTAAAAACGGATTTATATCAGATGGCTCCGCACTATTGTTTTTTAAATAATGCGTAATGTGTTGGTAGTTTTTAATTTTTGCCTGAACTTTTTCAAGACGCGCTTCTGAGGCTAAACCAATTTCGTGCGACATAGGGGTGAGCCTAACATCCGCATTATCCTGGCGCAAAAGCAAACGATATTCCGATCTGCTTGTAAACATACGATAAGGCTCGTCGGTTCCCTTATTCACAAGATCATCAATTAAAACTCCAATATAACCATCATAACGATTCAAGATCAAATGAGGCTTTTCGTTGATTTTTAAGTGGGCGTTAATTCCGGCCATAAGTCCTTGACAAGCAGCCTCTTCGTAGCCGGTAGTGCCATTGATTTGTCCCGCAAAATACAGGTTATCAACCAGTTGTGTTTCTAAAGTGAGTTTTAGTTGAGTGGGGGGGAAGTAATCGTATTCGATGGCGTAGCCGGGACGAAACATTTTTACGTTTTCTAATCCCGGAATTAAACGCAAAGCTTTTTGTTGAACATCCTCAGGAAGCGAAGTAGAAAAGCCGTTCAAATAAATTTCTACCGTATCCCAACCTTCGGGCTCAATAAATAATTGATGCCTTTCTCTTTCCGAAAAACGATTTATTTTATCTTCAATTGATGGGCAATATCTTGGTCCAAGCCCCTGAATTCTTCCCGCAAACATGGGTGATTTTTCAAACCCTGTTTTTAAAATATCATGAACTTGTTGGTTGGTGTATGTAATGTAACAAGGAACTTGCTTCTTCGCATTAACTCCTAAAAAAGGGGATGTGTTTTCTAAATAAGAAAATTTGTCAATGTGTTGGTCGCCCTCCTGCAATTCTGTTTTAGAATAATCTATGCTGCGACCATCGAGGCGGGGAGGAGTGCCGGTTTTCATTCTTCCGGTTTCAAAACCGAGTTTCGCTAATTGTTCGGTAATTCCAAAAGCTGCTTTCTCTCCTGTTCTTCCGCCCGAAAAATTCTTTTCTCCAATATGAATTAGTCCGTTCAAAAAAGTCCCATTGGTAAGAACAACTGCTTTTGCCTTAAACTCAATTCCCATTCCGGTAACAACGCCTTCAACGCGTTTGCCGTCTTTGCTTATCAATAATTCGTTAACGGTGTCTTGCCAGAAATCAACATTTGGCGTATTCTCCAGCATTTTTCTCCACTCAAACGCAAACATATTTCTATCGTTTTGCGTGCGCGGACTCCACATAGCGGGACCCTTACTGCGATTAAGCATTCGAAATTGTATAGCAGATTTATCAGAAACAATTCCTGAATATCCCCCAAGCGCATCAATCTCTCTCACAATTTGACCCTTTGCAATTCCGCCCATAGCAGGATTACAACTCATCTGCGCAATGGTCTGCATGTTCATTGTAAGCAATAAAACCTTAGAGCCCATATTGGCAGCAGAGGCAGCGGCCTCGCAACCGGCATGACCTGCTCCAACAACAATTATATCGTATTCTGCTTGCATTTCGGCCTCACCTTTAATTCCTCTCCTGTGCGGAGAGGGAAATAGGGCGACAAAGTTAATCTAAAAAGGTGTCGTTTTAATCTTTATGTTTAATCAGATTATATTTGCTTTATGATAAATTTTAAAACCGAAAAACTCTTTTCTGTCATTTCCGTTTTTTGCGCAATTGTTTTTCTAACCGCTTGCAGTAACGCAATAAAAGAAAACAGCAACTCAGAAAAAAAAGACAGTCTTGTTATTAATGACAAGCAATTAGAAAAGTCGGTTGGTTTATTCAAAGAAACTACCTTGCCTTTTACGGTTGATACAGCTTTGTTATTTCGTATAGAAAAATGCGATTCGTTGGGTGGCTTCGAAATAAAAACGTTGGCAGCAAATTGTTTTAAACATGATTTGATTGGAGGATTAGAATATGATTTGAAAACTTTTTACCAAATAGATTCTATCAAGGCCGCAGGTAAATACAAACAATATTGCGATTCGCTCGATATTGGCATGACAAAAATTTCTACGGCACGCGCCATTAATGAAATTCAATTAGACCCAAACACACTTATTCTTGTTTGGGGGCTGCGCACATCTTCCTATGAGGCCTGTCCGTATTCATCAACATGGTCTGTTTATTTTACAGTTATTTACAAAGGAAATGTTGCCGAAACATTTTTATTGGGAGAATATATTTCTGCCGGAGACGCGCCTGTTGCTATGCAAAGAACGGTTACCGGAAAACTTTTGGCGGGTAGATTATACCCAACTTTTGCAATTGATGTAACCCAAATAAACGATCAGGACATGGATTTACCCGAGGTTGTCATTCACAAAGAACAATATGTGTTTGCTATAAAAGACGGTGCCATAAAATTAGTAAGCGAAAAAAAGAATCCCGAAACGAAAGTGGCAAGAAAAACAGTAGGGTTTTAAAATTTTCTAATTTCAATAATCCATTTATCTTTGAAAAACAATTTAACCCTTTAAAAAATAAAAATATGACATTTACGTGGTACATTCCGTTTTTAGCAGCCATTATCCCAATGATAATTGGCTTTATTTGGTACAACCCTAAAGTTTTTGGCGCAGCTTGGATGAAAGCGGCGGGCATGGATGAAGAAAAAATGAAAGGCGCAAACATGGGTCTTGTTTTCGGTCTTGCTTATGTATTAAGCCTTATGTTGGCCATGGCCCTTATCCCTTTAACAATACACCAATCTCATTTGTTTTCTATTTTCGCGGGCGATCCAACCGCAAACACGCCGGGTTCTGAAACAAACGCTGTGATGATGGGCTTGCTTGAAAAATACGGAAGTAATTTCCGCACATTTAAACACGGCGCGTTTCACGGAACGCTTGCGGCGCTTTTTGTTTCTTTACCAATTTTAGGAACGAATGCATTGTTTGAGCGCAAAAGTTTTAAATACGTTGCCATTAATGTTGGTTACTGGATGTTAACAATGGCTTTAATGGGCGGGGTAGTCTGCGCATTTTTGTAGTTGATAAACGTCATTCTGTAATGCCTTGAAATAAACTTTTCATCAATGGCTAGAATTGTTTTTTATTTCTGTTTTTTATTTCTCATTGTTCCTAAAATTTATTCGCAAGGCGAAATTGGAATTGATGTTGGTCAACCAATTAATCCAACAACAGGCGCAATAAACCAAGGAACGGATACCGCTATTGCGGGCGCAACCTGTACGCCCTGGGTGCGCATAAATTTTATTTTAGGCCCTTGGTCATCACCAACCGACAATACTTTACACAACGGAAAAACCTGGCAACAAACCTATGATGAAATTATAAATGGTTTTGTTGCCAAAGGAATTCAGGTGTATGCTTTGATAGGAGCAGAGGCTTATTCTTATCCGGGCGGAACGCTTGAACAATATCCGGGATCCGACTCGGCCGCATCAGTTGCGTGGATACAAGGTTACACCGCAAATTTTGTTTCAATAGTTGGTTTGTTTAAAGACCGCGTGCGTGTTTTTGAATCTTTTAACGAGCCCAATAATTGGACAAACAGCAGCACGCCCATTGTGCATTCGGCGTGGTTTGCATTGTTGTTACAGGAAATTTACTTAAACGTAAAATATTTTAATGCGCACAATGTTGACCCTGCCTGGCAAGTTACTTTAGTAAGCGGCGCGCTTTTTACATTTGATTTAAATACGGGCGGACAATACATTAACGACACCTATTGGTACGGAAAAAATGTTTTTGCTTGGGATTGGACACATCAAAACGCGGGCGCTTACCCGCTGGATGGTTTTGGCCAACATATTTATGTAGCGCAAGGCGATTCTGTTGTTGCCACCGTTACAACAGCAATAAACACCAACTTAAATGATTTCTGGAATAATATTTATGTGTACGAAACAGATCCCAATAAACAAATCTGGATATCCGAATTTGGTTGGGAAACCAATCAGTACGGCGAGTCTTTTCAGGCAACAAACCTAACAACGGGTTTTAATGTGCTGCAAGCTGATGCGCGCGTAAAACTTTCTTTATGGTTTACATTATCTGATTTTCCGGGAGGAGATTGGGGCATTTACTATATGGGAAATTATTTGCCTGCAGATCGAAAACTTTCCTATTCTGCTTTTAAAAATCGCAACAACTGCCCGGCAAACACAACAGAAATTGCACCTAATTCTGTTTCACAAAATATTTTCCTTACGCATGATAACGAAAATTATTTTTTGTGTTGCGGTGCGGAAAAAGAAAGTGCGCTCGGTTTTTCAATTTCTACAATAGCGGGGCAAGAATTAAAAAAACAAAAATTTAATTTACAGGAAGGAAAAAATAAAATTGGGATTGATGTTTTCGGTTTACCTGCCGGGCTTTATTTATTAAACACAATAATCGACAACAAACATAAAACCTTTAAGCTAACGGTTTATTAAACCATGTTCAATCGTTGCAGCAACTCGTCTTTGTAAGAACCCCCAATAGGAATTGGTTTTTTTTCTTTTTCTAAAATAAGGTTATGATTTTCTATAGCCACAATTTTATCTACGCGCGCAATGAACGAGCGGTGCACACGAAGAAATTCATTGGGAGCTAATTTCTTTTCAATATCCTTCATGGTAGAGTGTATGGTAAAGCGCGTAAGCTCTGTGTTTATCACCACATAATCTTTCAATGCTTCAATAAAAAAAACATCTTTCATGTTTATTTTTACCAGACGACTGTTTGTTTTTACAAACAATACATCTTTACTCCCTTCTTTGTTTTCTACTAACGAGTAAAGAAAGTCTCTTTCTTTTTTTAGTTCGCTGTGTTTTTTGTGTCGGTGTATAGCCATTTCAATAGAAATATGAAGGTCTTTCTCCTTGAAGGGCTTTAAAATATATCCGTATGGTTCTGTAATTTTTGCTTTTGCCAAAGTACTTTCGTCGGCATAAGCCGTAAGAAAAATTACAGGAATATTCATTTGTTTTATTTGCTCCGCGGCATCAATTCCTGTTTGTGGCCCCTTAAGCATTATGTCCATTAACACAACGTCCGGGTGATGCTCTCTAGCAAGTTCCACCGCTTCATTCGCGTTGTTACATGCGCCCACCACGTTGTAACCAATTTTTTTCAAACTGTTTTGTATGTCTTTTGAAACGATGCTTTCGTCTTCAACAACAAGTATGTTTATTCCTGCCATGTTTAAAATATAATTTCAAAGATAGTTCCTTTATTTCGCTTCATGCTAATAGTTCCGTTAATTTGTTCGGTTAGGGTGTTAACCAGCTGCAGCCCCAGGGTTTCGGTGTTTTTGTAATTAACGCTATCCGGCATCCCTTTACCGTTATCGGCTATAACCATTTTTGTTTTGCCGTTTACTTTTTTAAGTTCTACAAATATTGCTCCCTCTTCCTTCTCACTAAATGCATATTTAAGGGCGTTTGATACCAGTTCGTTTATAATCAGCCCACAGGGAATTGAAGTGTCTAAACTAAGGAGTATTGGCTCCACATCAAAATTTGGTCTTATTTTTTGTTGATCGGCTTCAAATGAATAAAAAAGGTTTTTTACCAGCGTGACGATGTATTCGCTAAAATTTATCTGCGAAAAGTCTTTATTTTGATAAAGCGATTCGTGTATAAATGCCATCGTTTTTATTCTGTTCTGGCATTCTTTTAAAATATTTATGGTGGCCCTGTCCTTTAAATAAGCTGTTTGCAGGTTAAGTATGCTGGAGATTACCTGAAGATTATTTTTTACGCGATGATGAACTTCTTTCAATAAAACATCTTTTTCTTTTAGCGATTTTAATGTTTCCTCTTCAGATTGTTTTTGATGGGTAATGTTGCGGGTAAAAATTGCTATCCCCGTAATTTCTCCTTCAGCTATAATCGGATTGTAATGCGTTTCATAATATATTTTATTTTCTTCTGGCCCAAAAAGTTCAACCGCATTAACGCTTTCTCCTTTAAAAACACGTTTATAAATATCTTTTATTCCTGCGTGGTGTTTGGGGTGCATTGTGTCAAAAACACTTGCGCCCGCCTTCAACTCCTTCTTGTAACCCAGTTTATATAGCCTTGCCAGCTCGTTATTAAATTCAACGATGTTGTGCTTTTTGTCTATAGAAAGAATGATGTCATCCGTATTATTAATGATTGCCGAAAGCCGCGATTGTTTGTTTAAAATTTCTTCTTCGGCTTTTTTCTGTTCGCTTATATCGTAACCCAATCCGGAAACTTCAACCACTTCATTTTTCTCATTATAGATGGGGTGTAAAAAAATATATCGATGCGTTTTTTTTCCTGATACAGTCGTTCTTTCTGTATAAAACTCCACGCTTTTTCCTTTAAACGCTTCTTCGTATTTACCGTCCCAATACTTGTGATATTCTTCCGAGTCTATTTTGTTTTCAAATTTACCGGGCGTTGTATTTATCTTCGGGTAAATGCCATACAGTTCAAAAATTGCATTTGTATAATTTTTGTTAAACGAGGTAAGGCAAATTTTACGATTAACTGCCCACATAAGTTGAGAGCCGCTTTCAAATATTGCCTTTAGCCTCGCCGATTGTTCTGTAATTAGTTTTTCGTAGTTTCTTCGTTCGGTTGTATCTTGTGCAACGGCCGCTATTTCGTTTGTTTTTCCATTAATAGTTATTGGATGAAAATGCATTTCGCGATAGTAGGTTTTGCCATCAATTGCGTTGAGCGGAATTTCAATTTTTGTGCTGCGTCCTTTAAACGCTTCTTCGTGGGCATTACGTAAAACTTTGTAGTCTTTCTCTGAAAACGCCCACTTAAATCGCGTTGTTTTAGTGCCAACCCTTAGTTTTGTTCCACACAAATTCTTTACCGCTTCAGCATATTGTTTGTTATAGGAAATTATTTCGCTGTTTTTGTTTACTGTCCATATAAGATGTGAGGTGCTTTCAAAAATAGCGTTTAGTTTCTGCTCTGTTTCTGCACGCAAACTAATTTCGTTTTGCAGGCCTTTGTTAATTTGCGCCGCACTTTTTGTTTTAACTCTTTCTTCTTCGAGTTTTTTCTCGTGGGTTATATCCTGTATTATTATTTGTACTGCCCTCGTGTCGTTATAAACTATCGGACTTGATTTTGTTCGTATAACCTTATGAGTTCCCTTTCTTGTAACTATATTATACTCAACAAAAGGTGTGTCTTTACCGGACATGGCCTGTCTAACGCGCCCTATACCTTTCGGTTTGTCTTCCGGAAGAAGAAAATCTACCAGCGAAAAATTGGCAAGGTTTTCTTTTTTTCCTATTTCGGCGATTTTATACGCTTCTTTATTGCCAAAAATAATTTTTGCATTAATATGAATAAAAATTCCAGTTGGTAACGACTCAATTAAATTTCTGTAATTTAACCAGCGCTGATTAAGCTCTTCTTCTTTTTGTTTTTCACTATCAATATTTCTCGATACGCCAAAATAACCAATGAGTTTTTTCCTTTTATCAAGTTGAGGATAGATGGTTTCTTCAATCCAAATATATTTTTTCTTTTTCGGATTTAAAAAGCGATAACGAAAGGTACTTTTAATTTTCTTCTTTAAGCTCTGAGCAGTCTTCGATGTAATTTCAGCAATGTCTTCCGGATGGCAACAATCCAGTATTTTTTTTCCGAGACTCGCATATTTATCTTTGCTTAAACCAAGGGTGTCGTTTATTTTACCTGATAAAAACGCGATTTCCTTTTTCCCTTTAGCGTCAAGTGTTACATAATAAATAACTTCATCAATATTTTTTAATATTAAATCGCTGTGTGAACCTGAATCGAGATTGTTATTTTTTATTTTCTTCTCCCTCATCCGGCTTTTTATCGTTTGGCTTTGGCGCTTGATTTTTCTTGGTGTCTTCAAATACTTTTAAGCCTTCTTCGTAAGTGGCTGATACTTTTTGTCCGTCCCATTTTGTTTCTTCACCGTTTTCATAAGTAACCGTTACAATTAAAAACCCGTCTTCCTCAAAATAGCGCCAGTCTCCGTCTTTTTGTCCGGCCACATACCTTCCGTTTGATTGCACTTTTCCGTTGTCATAATAATAAACATGTTTTCCGTTGGGGTCTCCGTTAAGAAAACCTCCTTCAAAGCGTAATTTATTTTCTTTTACATAATACGCCTTCCAAACACTGTCGGGTAACCCATTATGATAAACACCATACTCTTTGTAGTTTGCCATTTCATAAAACCAATCGCCTTCTTTTTGGTCGTCTAAATATTCTCCTTTTGTTATGAGCTTTCCGTCTTCCGTAAATTCTTCCAGCATCCCTTCGCGTTTATCGTTTTGATAATTTTCTTTTCGCAAAATATTTCCGTTATCATAAAACAAAACCCATTCGCCTTGAGCTCTTCCTTTTTTATCGTATTTACCTTTTTGTTCTGTTTTACCGTTTGGATAAAAGAATTCCCAATTTCCAATACGTTTATCGTCTACATACGGACCTTTAGACCGAAACTCTCCGGTAATATTATATTCCATCCATATTTTTTGGCGGCGCCGTAACGAGTCAACCGGGCCACGCTCAATTAAATATCCTTCCTGGTAAATAAACGAAGAGTCGGCAACAGAAATATTAAAACATTTATATTGATTAGTGTATGTTTCGTTACTGTCATTATAAACCCGTACCGAATCACAGCGCTTTGATAAATGAAATTTATAGTGCGTTCCAATTGGCATTCCGTTAAGATAAAGTCCTTCATAGCGCACGTTGCCATCATCAAAATAGGCTTTAAAAATATCCGGCTTTGCAAGCTCCGGTGCATTTTGTACTTCTTTACCGAAACTATATTTTTTCATTTCGGTTAAGTCACCTTTTTTATCATACTCTTTTGCGTAGCCGTCAATTGTTCCGTCTTTATAGCGAATATCTTTTTTTACAGTTCCGTCTGCATAAAATTCTTTCCAAATGCCTTGTTTATTTCCTTTCTCGTCGGTCTGATTAATTTTTTCGAGTTTTTCTATAAAGCCCATTTTATACTTTATGATGGTGGTAATGATAGAATCTTCGCTATAGATATACGACAACCCATCGGCGCGGCCATTTTTAAACGGAATAGTTTGTTTTGTTTTTCCTGATTTAAAAAAATTATAGGTGGTGCCTTGTTTAATATCGCTTACATAATTTTCTTTAGAAATAATAAATCCGGCTGTATCATAGGTGGTAATAAATCCATTCTTTTTTCCTTCGCCGTAGTAAAATGTTTTTAAAATTTTTCCTTTTTCATTATAGAATTTCCAAGTGCTGTCAAGTTGAAAATTTTTACGATTGCCCTCATTTTTTAAAATTCCTGTTTGATAATAACTTTTCCAATAACCATCCGGTTTTCCGTTAACCATATTTCCTTCCGAAGATTTATAGCCATTATCATAATAAAAAGTATTCTTACCGTTTGGATTTGTGGGGGCGGTTTGAGAATTCAGATTTAAGAATACACAAGTAAGAAGTAGAAATATTGCGGAAATTTTATACATATTCTATAATCCGAATTTCGCTGATAATTCGAGCATGCGCAAGATAGGCTTTTTTGCGCTCTTTAATAATGATGCAGGTAAGTTTAATTCGGGTTGTTCGTATTTTAAGGTTAGATATATTTTTTCTAGGGTGTTTAGTTTCATATGCGGACAATCATTACAAGCACAAGAGTTGTTTGGTGGGGCAGGGATGAATGTTTTATCGGGTGATTGTTTTATCATCTGATGTAAAATACCTGTCTCAGTTGCTATTATAAATTCTTTACAGTTTGATTTTTTTGTATAATTTAATAATGCGGTTGTGCTTCCTATAAAATCTGATTTTTCTAAAATAACAGCTTCGCATTCGGGGTGAGAAATTAACTGTGCATTTGGATGTTGAATTTTTAATTTTACTATTTTCTCTAAAGAAAAAATTTCATGTACCATACAAGCACCATCCCATAACAACATTTTTCTATCGGTAATTTTATTTATATACGCACCTAAATTTTTATCCGGTGCAAATATTATTTCTTGTTCTTTTGGCAGACTATTTACAATTTGTACTGCGTTACTTGAAGTACAAATTATATCTGATAAAGCTTTTATTTCTGCACTGCAATTGATGTAAGAAATTACAATGTGATTTGGGTTTTGTTTTTTAAAAGTTGAAAATTTTTCAGGTGGACAGGAATCTGCCAGTGAGCAACCGGCATTTAAATCTGGAATTAAAACTTTTTTCGAAGGATTAAGAATTTTTGCGGTCTCTGCCATGAAATGCACGCCGGCAAACAAAATAATATCGGCATTTGTTTTTTGCGCCTGCTGAGCCAATCCCAAACTGTCTCCAATAAAATCGGCAACATCCTGTATATCGGCGTCCTGGTAGTAATGGGCGAGTATGACTGCATTTTTTTCACGTTTGAGTTTTTTGATCTCCGCAAACATATCGATTTTTACATCAATCTCTTCTTCAACATATCCTTTACTAATACTAATCATTTTTAAATTTTAAAAGATATATATGTTATATTATAGGTGTTAGCTTGGTTAATAAAATAAATCTCTTTTTCTTTTTTAGTAAGTTGTTAAACATGAACAAACAAGTTATTAAAGGTAAATATTTATCTATTTAACTGAACCTTAGTTATTAATCTATTTTATTAAATAGTGTTAATTAAATCGTAGTCTGATAACTAATACAAATTTACGCATTAAAAACCGTGTTGTAATTGTGTAAATGATGTAAGATATTTAATAAGTTAAATGCGGTTTTAACAAAAACAAGACTCCTATAAAAAGTAATTAAAAATTAAGGTTTTATTTTCCGCAAGTTATAAGTCCTAAATTTTGTTTTCAACACAAGACTAACTAATAAGTAAAGTTGTAAGTATAGATTATAAACATCTTTTAATTGGGTTTTTAACATGGTTTATTAACTTTGTCTCATAAATAATTAGCATGGATTTATTTGAAAAGATAAAAAAGAATATGGGTGAGATAGGCCGCTATTCTAAAGAAAGTCACGGGTATTTTACGTTTCCAAAACTTGAAGGGGATATAAGTCCCCGAATGAATTTCAGGGGTAAGGAACGCCTTAATTGGAGCCTTAATAATTATTTGGGCCTCGCTAATCATCCGGAAGTACGGAAAGCAGACGCAGAAGCGGGCGCAAAATATGGTTTTGCAATGCCAATGGGCGCGCGTATGATGAGCGGAAATTCAAACTTACACGAGCAGTTTGAAAGTGAATTAGCTGTGTTTGTACGTAAGCAAGACGCTATTCTTGTAAACTTTGGATATCAGGCCATGGCGAGCGCTATTGATTGTCTTGTTGACCGACACGATGTAATAGTTTATGATGCCGAATCACACGCCTGTATATTAGATGGAGTTCGACTTCACATGGGCAAGCGTTTTGTTTATACACACAATGATATGACGAGTTGTGAAAAACAATTGCAACGCGCAACAAAATTAGCCGAACAAACCGGGGGATCTATATTACTTATTACTGAAGGAGTTTTTGGAATGAGCGGTAATCAGGGAAAACTAAAAGAGATTGTTGAATTAAAAAAGAAATATAATTTTCGTTTATTTGTTGATGACGCACACGGGATAGGAACCATGGGAAAAACAGGCGCCGGAACAGGCGAGGAGCAAGGTTGTCAGGACGGAATTGATATTTACTTTGGAACTTTTGCAAAAAGTTTTGCAATGATAGGAGGCTTTATCGCTTCTAACGAAGAGGTTGTTACTTATCTTCGTTATAATATGCGCTCACAGATTTTCGCTAAGTCATTACCATTACCATTGGTAGAAGGAGGGCTAAAACGACTCGAATTAATTCGCAATCATCCCGAACTAAAAGAAAAACTTTGGGAAATAACCCGAGCGCTGCAAAGCGGATTAAGGGCTGCGGGCTTTAATATTGGAACCACAACAACACCGGTTACGCCCGTATATTTAAACGGAACGGTGGATGAAGCAACAAACCTCACTTTCGATCTGCGCGAAAAACACAATATTTTTTGTTCTATTGTTGTTTATCCGGTAATACCAAAAGGACAAATTATTTTACGATTAATTCCTACCGCAGTACACACTTTAGCGGATGTAAAATATACGGTCGAAGCATTTTCAGCAATTAAAAACAAACTTAGCAGCGGCGAATACGCCAAAGGAGGTTTTGCAAAAGTGCAGGGATAAGAAACAGTTTGTTTTCTGCAATTAATAGTAAGGCTGTAATTTTTGTTTGGTCTGTCATAACAGAAACCCATGTCTTGTTTTAAAAAGTCCATAATAGCTTTAGAATAGACTGTCTGTCGCCTTGTAATAAAGTGTCGGTTTACGCACAAACCGTTTTTGCAGATAACCACCTTTATCTGTCATATCTGCAATACCAAATATAAGCCATTTTCATAAAATTTCCATTAAATTCGCTTCTTCAAATAATATAATTATGAAAAAATTTCTGAAATACACCGGCATCAGTTTACTGGTATTGATTACGCTTTTAATTGCGTTGCCCTTTGTTTTTAAAGACAAACTTATAAAGCTGGCAAAAGATGAAGCCAATAATAGTCTTAACGCAAAAGTAGATTTTGGCGAATTTGATTTGTCTATCATTTCTTCTTTTCCCGATTTCAGATTTACTATTAATAATGTAAGCATTGTAGGCGTTGGTGATTTTGAAAAAGATACACTTGCATATTTAAAAAAATTACAGCTCGATGTTAACCTAATGAGTGTAATTAAAAGAGAACAAATAAAAATAAAAGAAATTATTTTAACTGAGCCAAAAGTAAACGCCATTGTTTTACACGACGGAAAAGCGAACTGGGATATAACAAAACCTTCGGCAGACACAAACAAGGTCGTTCCCGACACCGCAAAAACAAAATTCAAACTAAGTTTAAAAAAGTTCGAAATAATAAAAGCGCAAATTTCTTATAATGACATGAAAGGAAACACGAAAGCCTCTCTTGCCGATTGGGATTTTAATTTGAAAGGAGATTTTACACAGGATAATTTCTTGTTGGGAATTGTATCGGAAATTCAGAAGATGAATTATTCAATGGGAGGAATCGCGTATGCAAAAGACATGCACGTAAAACTGAAAATAGATTTAGACGCCAACATGCCCGAAATGAAATTTACTTTTAAAGAAAACGAAATTAACTTAAACGAACTTGGCTTAGGCATTGATGGTTTTGTTGCTATGCCCGATTCTAATATTGGCATGGATATAAAATTCCTGTGTAAGCAAACCGAGTTTAAAAACATTCTTTCTTTAATTCCTGCCGTGTACTCAAAAGATTTTGCATCTGTAAAAACAGAGGGAAAATTAGCGCTTAACGGTTACGCGAAAGGAACCTACAACACAACTTCTCTTCCCGCATTCGGTGCGCACCTTGAAATTTCTAACGCCATGTTCAAATATCCTTCACTTCCTAAATCAGTCAACAACATAAATATAAAAGTTTACGTAGAAAATCCAAGTGGCAAACCCGATGCAACCGCCATCGACGTAGAAAAATTTCATGTAGAAATGGCGGGCAACCCAGTTGATATGGTCATGCACGTACGCACGCCCGTGTCTGACCCCAATTTACACGGAGAAATAAAAGGCAAAGTAGATCTAAGCAGTGTAAAAGATTTTGTCCCAATGGAAAAAGGCGACGACCTGAGTGGATTAGTTACGGCCGACGTAAAAATAAAAGGAAAAATGAGCAGCATCACCAATAAAAAATACGAGGAGTTTGACGCGCAGGGAACCATTGAAGTAGATAAGATTCAATACAAAACAACATCACTTCCGTATGACGTTATGATAAATGTAATGAAACTGAAGTTTACTCCGCAGTATGTTGAGCTTACTTCGTTCGATAGCAAAATGGGAAAATCTGACATTAAAGCAAACGGAAAAATTGAAAACTTTATGCAATACATTTTTCAGGACAGCTTAATTAAAGGCGTGTTTGCAATGAACGCAAGCCTTATCGATTTAAATCAATTAATGAGCAGTTCAACAACCACCGCAATTCCTGCGGTCACAGATACCGCGAAAGCAGCACCAATGACAGTTGTTGAAGTTCCGAAAAATATCGATTTCGTTTTAAGCACCAACATTGGTAAATTACTTTATGATAAATTAGATATTGATAATGTTGTAGGCGCAATTGTTGTGCGAAACGCGCGCGCAACCATGACAAATTTAAAAATGAATTTATTAGAAGGATCAATGGTAGTGAATGGTTTTTACGACACAAAAGATAAACGCAACCCAAACATTAATTTTAATTTAAACGTTTCTGATTTTGATATTCAAAAAACCAATGCTGCATTTAATACAGTACAAAAATTAGCGCCTATTGCCAGTTCTGCCAAAGGAAAATTTAGTACTACGCTCGATAATTTTACCGCCACATTAAAACAAGATATGACACCCGACATGAACACGCTTGCGGGACACGGAACATTAAAAACAAAATCGGTTACCGTAGAAGATTTTCCGCCATTTGTAAAATTAGATGATGCACTGCATTTAAATAAATTAAAAAAAGTTTCTATTAGCGATTTAGCCATTGAATATGAATTTAAAAACGGTAGAGTTTACACAAAGCCATTCAACACAAAAATTAACGACATCCCCGCAGAAATAAGCGGTTCTACCGGCTTTGATCAAACCATAGATTACAAGTGGCACATGGAGGTGCCCACAAAACTAATGGGCACACAAGGACAACAAATGGCGCAAGATTGGTTAAACAAAGCGAGCGGCGTGGGAGCAAACACGGCGCTGCCCGAAAAAATTGATGTTACCGCTTTGATTGGCGGAACCGTTACAAAACCGGAAATTAAAACCGGACTGAAGAGCGCCATGAAAGACGTGAAGAATGATTTAATAGGAAAGGGAAAAGAAATTATTGAACAAAAGAAAGAAGAGGTTGTTAAAGACGCAAAAGCAGAGGCCTCTAAACAAGCAGAGAAAATTTTAGCCGACGCACAAAAAACAGCAGATGATATTAAGGCACAGGGAGCGAAATTAGCCGACGATATTCGTAAGCAAGGAAACGTTGCGGCAGATTCTGTTGTAAGTTCGGCAAGCGGACCGATACAAAAAATTGCAGCGAAAAAAGTTGCCGAGGGAATGCGCAAGCAATCAGAAAACAAGGCACAAAAAGTTACTGATGAATCGAACACAAAAGCAGATAAAGTTATGGCCGACGCACAGGCGCAAGCGGATAAGCTGAAGTAATTAATTCTTTTGTCATTGCGAGCGATAGCGAAGCAATCTCTTTGGGTTAGAGGATTGCTTCGCTATCGCTCGCAATGACAATACTCGAGTTGTTTAATTCTTGTCCTAGAAAATAACCCATACTAAAACAAGCTTGTAATAAATAGCCACCCGTGGGTGCGTCCCAATCTAACATTTCTCCTATAGCGAAATGATTTGGTGCTTTTTTTAGTTGAAATATTTCATCTACTTCTTCTAATGAAATTCCGCCCACCGTGGAAATAGCTTCGTCTATTGGCGCGGCAGAGGTAATTTGTAATGGAACGCGTTTTATTTTTTTTGTTAGCAAATCAGTATCGGTAAATTCTTCTTTTGTCAACACAGATTTTAATAAAGCAATTTGAATCGGAGACAAATTTAATGAATCAGTCAAAAGCTTTGTCTGAGATTTATTTCCCCTAACACTCAACTTGTTTTTTATTTCTTCTTCGTTGAGAGTAGGCTTTAAGTCAATAAAAATTTGCGCGAATTTATTTTCGGCAAACTGTTTTCGTATTTGCGGACTCAGACCATAAACAGCGCCGCCCTCCATTCCGAATTTAGTAATGACAACTTCTCCTTTTTTTGTTTGATTGGCACACGAGACAGAAATATTCTTTAATGATTTTCCTTCGGCGAGTTCAATAAATTTTTCATCCCATTTAATTTCGTACCCGCAATTAGAGGACAAAAAGGGAACAACGCGCATGTTTTTTTCCTCAAATAATTTTGTCCAACCCCCGTCAGAACCTGTTTTTTTCCAGCTTGCTCCGCCCAGCGCAAAAACAACAATATCTGCACGTATAATTATTTCTTCATTGTTACTCGCAAAAAGCAATTCTTTTTTTTCATTCCAACCCTTCCATTCCATTTGAGTTTTTATCGCTACGCTTTTGTTTTTCAGTTCGTTTAAAATAGCATTCAAAACATCAATAGGTTTTATTCCTTTAACCGGAAAAATTCTTTTACTGGTCCCTACGTAAGTGTCAATACCAATTTTCTTTAACCAATTTCTTAAATCATCGTTGGTAAAAGCGCGAATACAGCTTTCTAAAAATTCTTTGGGAGAGTAGCGGGAAATAAAATTTTCAATGTCTTCAGAATGCGTCAAATTAAATCCACCGTCGCCCGCCACTAAAAATTTTCTTGCAGGAGCAAAGTTGCGCTCATAAATAGCCACATCAAACAGTTGTTCGTTTAATATTGCTGCTAACATCAAAGCTGCCGGACCACCACCTATTATCGCCACGGATTTTTTCATCGAAACTTAATCAAAATTTTCAATAGTATATTTTATTCCCATAATTTCTGTCGCGTCGTTTACTTTTAATCCCAGTAACTTTAATCCTAAAGGAGATTGTGATGAAATGACAATAACGGGTTTTTCATCAACCACAATTTTACCGAGGGCAACGCCGATAAACAAAAAACCTTTATTGGTTATAACCAGACTTCCGTTTGTTATTTGTGATGGACTTCCGCCCGCGTTTATTTTTTCAAGTACGACTTTTTGTTCTAATGCCTCGTTTAATTGTTTACTTAGTTTTCCCTGTTCTATCTGCATCATGGCGCGGGCTGTTTCATGTTTGTCTCCGGCAGAACTTTTTGAATCATTCTCAGAGCCCTCTTCTAATTCCAGTAGTGAATTTTTTAGAGAAAGAATTTTTTCATTTAACAATTCGCAACAGCGTGCGTATATTTTTTGTTTAAAATTCATGTAACAACAATTTCTCTCATAAGTTTTCGCACCAATACGTCCGCCTCAATATTATAATTAATCTCGGAGGCTTTCTTTTGATGTGCCTTTATTTTCACAAAGCGCACATTGTCTCCAAGCAATAGAAATTCTTTTACTAAATCGGCATTTCTTATTTCCGCCCCCGCCTTTGTATTGAAGTTTTGTTTAACTAATTTTTCTTTACGCGAATATAATCCAACCACATATTGACTGTCAGACACAACTGTAATGGAAGTAATATTTATATAGTTCGCGCGCACATATTCTAAAGCTTTAATAACGGCTTTAAGCTCCATGCGATTGTGAGTTGTATCTGTTTCCTTTCCGGAAAGCACAATTTTTTTATTTTCCGATAAAAGTATTGCAACCCAGGCACCAACGCATTGCTGTGTGTGGCAAGACCCGTCGGTATAAATTTCTACCGACATTAAAAAAATTCTTGCAGAGAACCAAAATAAGCGCTATCCCACCCTTCAACAATATCTTCATATGCTTCGTCCGGAATGTTACTGTGCCGTAACTCCACCGAAGTACCCTCGGCGTGTGCGTGCAATTTAATTGTGACAACAGAGGGCGCGTCTTGTTCTCCGAAATACCATTGCTGCACAATTTTTTTATTCTCTACAAACTCTAAATTTTTTCCTTCAATGCTTCCGCCCATAATAGAAAATTCAGTTTCGGGCTCTGTGCTCATCACGGCTTCCTCATTTGTCCAAAGCTGAATTGTAGTTGGATTTGTAAGAGCCAGGTAAACTTCTTCCGGCGGAGCATCAAGGATATAATATTTTTTATAGTCTTTCATAATTACTTCATTTTTTTAATTGGTTCGAGCAAATGCTCTAATCCGTTACTTTTTATTTCAAACATAGTTTGTAAAAGCGCGCCCAGTTTTCCTTCGGGAAAACCTTTTCTGTTAAACCATTCCAGATACGAAACGGGTAAATCACACAATAGCCGCCCTTTAAATTTACCAAAAGGCATTTGCATTTTCACGAGCGTTAAAAGAAATTGCGGGTCGGGCTGCACTAAAATTTTATCTTAAAACCAAAAGTTTTGTAATTACTCATATAGGTGGGAGAAAAACTATTATTCTGCATTTCTACATATTTTAAAGTTTTTAGTCCTTTTATTTGTAGCGGAACTTCGGTGAGCTTATTATCGTTAAGGTATAATCTTTCTAAATGTGTAAGCATAGTAAAATTAGGGGGCAGCACAGTAATGCCATCGTTTTCTAAATGTAATATATGAAGTTTTGGTAGCGTACTTAAAACGTTTACGCTTTGCGTTAAATCCATTTTTTTATTTACATTCAAATAAATTTCTTCCAGATTTTTTAATTGGGAAAACTCAGTGGGCAGCGTTTTAAAATCATCACCGCTTAATTGCAACACGCGTAAATTTTGTAAATCGGCAATTTCGCGCGGAATAAATTCAAGGTGATCATAATTAAGATACAGGCACTGCAGGTTTTTAAATTTAGACAAGTTGATAGGGAAACTATCAATGGGTAAATTACTGAGATTAAGCCGATACACTTTTAGCGGCTCTTTGTATGCTTCCGCAATGCTGGTATAAACTTTTTTAAGCTGAACAGAATCTGCGCTTTGTGCGAGGAGGGGTTTGTGCCCCACCGACAAAAAGAAGAGTAAGAATATGCCGAAAATATTTTTCATTTGATAAAATTAAAAGCGGAGCCAAAAACAAAAGTAGAAAAATATATGCCGCGAATGTGTTTTTATTTTAAAACACGAGTAAAAAATGCAATCAGCCGAGGAAAAATAGTATTTTTGCGACCATGAACCAGCCCGAAGACTTATTTAAAAATATTATTTCCCACACAAAAGAGTACGGATTTATTTTTCAGAGCAGTGAAATCTACGATGGATTAAGCGCCGTGTATGACTACGGGCAAAACGGCGTTTTGTTAAAAAACAATATTCGTCAGTATTGGTGGCAAAGTATGGTGCAGATGAACGATAACATTGTGGGCATTGATGCGGCCATTTTTATGCACCCAACGGTTTGGAAGGCAAGCGGGCACGTGGATGCGTTTAGCGATCCGCTAATTGACAATAAAGACAGTAAAAAAAGATACCGCGCCGATGTGTTGATTGAAGAACACGTTGCAAAAACTGAAAATAAGATTGAAAAAGAAGTTGAGAAAGCGGCGAAACGATTTGAAAATTTTGATGCAGAAATGTTTCGTACGACAAATGCACGCGTTTTAGAATACCAATCAAAAATTGACGAAATAAATTCCCGTTTTAAAAATGCATTGAACGAAAATAATTTAATCGAGGTAAAACAAATTATTGTTGACTGCGAAATTGTTTGTCCGGTTAGCGGAACGAAAAATTGGACTGATGTTCGGCAATTCAATTTAATGTTTTCTACGCAATTGGGCTCGGTTAGCGAAGAGGCAAGTACGATTTATTTGCGTCCGGAAACAGCACAGGGAATTTTTGTAAATTTTTTAAATGTGCAAAAAAGCGGGAGAATGAAAATTCCGTTTGGTATTGCGCAAACAGGAAAAGCTTTCAGAAATGAAATTGTGGCGCGACAATTTATTTTTCGAATGAGAGAATTCGAACAAATGGAAATGCAATTTTTCATCCGTCCGGGCACACAAAAAGAATGGTACGATAAATGGAAAGAGACGCGTTTAAACTGGCACAAGAATTTAGGAATTTCAGAAAAAAAATATCGTTTTCACGATCATATAAAATTAGCGCATTACGCTGATGCGGCTTGCGACATTGAATTTGAATTTCCTTTTGGATTTAAAGAATTGGAGGGAATTCACAGCAGAACAGATTTTGATTTGAAACAACATGAACGGTTTTCGGGAAAAAAATTACAGTATTTTGATTCGGAAATCAATGAAGGTTACGTTCCGTATGTTGTAGAAACATCGGTGGGGTTGGACAGATTATTTTTAGCAATTCTTTCTTCTTCATACAAAGAAGAAAAACTGGAAGATGGTTCTGAGCGTGTTGTTTTAGCATTACCACCACAGCTTGCTCCAATAAAAGTCGCGGTGTTTCCATTAATGGCAAAAGACGGCATGCCCGAAAAAGCAACAGAAATTATGAACACACTCAGACTCGACCACGTTTGCATGTATGAAGAAAAAGATAATATCGGAAAACGTTATCGCAGACAGGACGCTATCGGAACGCCGTATTGCATTACGGTTGACCAACAATCGGTAACAGACAACACGGTTACAATCCGCGACCGTGATACCATGAAACAAGAACGCGTTGCAATTGATAAATTACCTGAAATTATCAGCGAAAAAGTAAGTTTAAAAACCCTTCTTAAAAGAAATCGCTAGGTATAAACACGTAATAAGACGTTAAAAACATCTTTCGCTTGGAGAGATGCTTTATTTTTTATTAATTTAGTCGTCCGATAAATTTATTTAAACAAACAAAATGAAAAAAATACTATTCACAACTTTACTTTTTGCGGCAACAGTTTTAAACGCACAACAACTTCAAACTTTTTGTCAGTGTAACTCCGGAAGTTACGTAAGAGCAATGGCTCACGATAAAACAAACGGTATTGTTTACCTGGGCGGGAACTTTACTTCTATGTGTAGCACTTCAAGAATACGATTAGCCGCTGTAAGCGCATCAACGGGATCATTGGTATCAACATTTACGCCACCTTTTGTTAACGGAGATATTTACGCAATGGCGTATTCAAAAAACCACTTATATATAGCAGGAAACTTTACAACGGTTGGCGGTCAACCAAGAAACTATCTTGCCTGTATTAACACGATTACAAATGCTGTTACTGCGTGGAATCCAAGTTCTGATTTTACGGTTTTGAGCCTTGCGGCTTATAAAAACAAAGTAATTATTGGCGGAATGTTTAGTTCTGTTGGCGGCGCCGCGAGAAAATCTTTAGCAGAGGTTGATACCGTTACGGGTATTGCAACCGCCTGGCAGCCCGATGCACAAGGAGGTTCTAATCCAAGGGTAGAGGCGCTTTGCGTTAGTGGAGACACACTTTATGCCGGCGGATCGTTTACTATTATAGGTTCAGGTGGAAGAAATAATGCGGCGGCATTTGATATGACAACAGGAAATATGTTAGGGTGGGATCCAAGCGTAAACGGAGAAGTTTATTGGATGGACAATTCCGCAGGGAGTGTTTTTATTGGCGGTTCAATTACGGGCGCAGGTTCTGTTACAAACGACGGTATTGTAAAAGTTGATAGAGATCTGGGTACCGCAGACGGAAGTTGGTTACCAACTCTTACTTATTTCGGGTCTGCCGGTGCTGTGACGGCTATTCATGTGAATGGAAGCAGGGTTTATATTGGAGGAGCTTTTGATAAGGTTGGCGGAACAACAACAAACAGACTTGTTGCTCTTGATACAATAACGGGCGCATTAGAGAACTTTGTGCCAAACGTAGTTTGTAATAACGGAACAGGTTTGCAGGTTTCCGCAATTACATCTACACCTAACAAATTAATTTTTACAGGAGATTTAGTCAGTGTGCTTGGTACAACGAAAGCCGGCTCCGCCGCAGTTTGTATAAATCCTATTGATGTTTTGTCTTCTATTGATGCAAGCGCTACAACGGTTTGTAACGGAATTACGGGAGTTAGTTATTCTGTTGCCCCTGTTGCGGGAGCCACTTCTTACACCTGGACATATTCCGGCGCAGGCGCAACAATTCACGGAACAACTAATACTATCACAATAGATTTTTCAAACTCAGCTACAGGCGGAACGCTTACGGTAAGCGGAACAAACGGTTGTGAATTTTCAAACACACAAACCGTTTCCATAGACACGTATTCATTTACAACAAGCGTTAATGCAAATTCAAATAGTATTACCTGCGGAGATTCGGTTGATATTAATTCATCTGATAATTATAATGGCAGCGGAACAATTACTTTTTCGTGGGCACCGTCAACAGGATTAAACGCAACAAATGTTTACAAAGTAACTTCAGGAACAAAAGCTACAAGAACCTATACGCTTACCGAAACTTCTAGCGAAGGATGCGTTGCGAAAGATTTTACAACGATAACCGTTGCACCATTTAATCTTAACACAAGCGATTATTATACTTCTGGCATATTGTGTAGCACAAAAGATACTTTGTATGTTACTAACGATTATCCAGGATTTGGCACAGTAACTTACACTTGGTCGCCAAGCGCTTCTTTAAATTTACCACATGCTGCAAAAGCAACCGCCAGTCCCGTTGTAAGTACAGGTTATACAATTACTGCATCAGCATCAGATGGTTGTACGGCAACCACGCAATCAGTTTTTGTTACAGTTGATCCTATTTCTTTAAACACAGGAAGTACTTTGAACTCTATTACTTGCGGAGATGCAACACAATTAAGTGCCACAAATAATTATCCGGGCTTAGGAGTATTAACTTATACTTGGGCGCCTTCAACTGCTTTAAGCAATACGCATATTACAAATCCAACAGCAAATCCAATAGCATCAACAGACTATACACTTACTCTACATTCACCCGAAGGTTGTGTAAGCACAAACGATGCTTTCATTAACGTAGACGCCTTACAGATAAATCTTTCAAGTTCTGTTACTGCAAATTGTCATGCGCCTACAACACTTAGCGCAAACGCAAACTCAACTAACGCGGGGTTAACTTATACATGGACTCCCGCAACCGGATTAAATAATTCACACGTAGCAAGTCCTGTTGCTGTAGTTGGTCAGAATACATCCTACAATGTTACCATGGCATTACCAAGTACGGGCTGTGCATCTGCAAACAACGCTATTACTATTAATATTGCAAATCCAAATGGATTACAATTATGTATGGTGACGGTTGATAGCGCAAGTACACATAACATTGTGTATTGGGATAAAACAGGATTAGCGGGCGCAGCAATAGACAGCTTTAGAATTTACAGAGAGATCACCACAAATGTTTATGGAATAGTAGGAACAGTTCATTACAACGCATTAAGTGAGTTTCATGACTTTGCCGCTAATCCAAACGTTACAACATACAGATATAAAATATCTGCACTTGATTCTTGCGGATTAGAAAGTCCGCTGAGTCTTTATCATAATACGGTTTATATTATTAATGTAGGAAACGGACAATACACCTGGAACCCCGGATATACTATTGAGTCAACAACAAATCCGGTAAACAATTATTTATTGATGCGCGACAACATTAATAACGGTACCTGGATTCAGGTTGCAAGTACATCGGGTTCGCAAAATACAATTGCTGATCCGGCGTGGGCATCTTTCCCATTGGCAAACTGGCAGGTTGTAACAGCGTGGAGTATTAGTTGTTCTCCAACAGCGAGACAGTCTAATGGAACACAATCTGCAATCGTAAAATCTAAATCAAATATCAGTAATAACCGTCCGACGGGAATAAAAACCCCGGAAAGTAATTTTTCTGTTTATCCAAATCCAACTAATGGAAACCTGACAATAAATTTTACAAACATCGCACAAGGAAAAGTAAACGTAAAAGTTTTGTCGGCAATAGGACAAGAAGTTTATAACGAAACGTTTATTCAAACAACCGAAAAACATAACGTTGATTTAAGTAAATACGAAAATGGAATTTATTTGGTGCAAATAACTACAAATAACACAACCGTTATCAAACGTATTGTAAAGAATTAAATTAATTTGTAAAGTTTAAGTTTAAATCCCCCGCTTTATTGTGGGGGATTTTTTTTTAAACCCCATTTAATACGTGAAAACACGTATAGCCGTAATAAGTCGCTTCTTTCATTTGTAAATCGAATTTTTTTTATACATTTACTATTCAAAATAAAACCAAATACCATGAAAAAACAAATACTACTTATTATTGCGGTTACATTAACAACACTTGGCGAAATGAAATCGCAAGCGGTTGGTCAGTTGTGTCTAAGCTCGGCCACAAATTATGGTACAAGCTCAAACCCGTATACAATTTGTTATGCCGATTTTAACAATGACGGCAAGATTGATTTAGCAACTGCAAATTCTTTTGGAAAAGATGTTTCTGTATTGCTTGGAACTGGAATAGGTACCTTCGGAGCCGCAACAAGTTTTAGTGTTAGCGCTGTGAATTATCCAAACGGAGTTTGTTCGGCTGACTTTAATAACGATGGTAATGCAGACATAGCTGTTACGATTGCGTTTGGCGGCCAAAACAAAGTGGCTGTTATATTAGGAACCGGAACCTTTGGCCCGGCAACATCTTTTTCGGTAGGGGCAGGGCCAATCGACATTTGTTCTGGAGATTTTAATGTGGACGGAAAAATGGATTTAGCTACGGCAAATACTTCGGCAAATAATGTATCGGTTGTATTTGGAAATGGAAACGGAACCTTTGGACCCGTTACCAACATTATAACACAGACTATACTTTAACCTCATCTAACGGCGCGTGTACTACAACAACCGTTGCAACCGTTACAGTAACACCTACACCAACACTAAGCATTACCGGAAACCTAAATATATGTTCAGGAAACAATACGATTTTAACTGTAGGAACAGCAACGTCTTATTCGTGGGATGCTAATGCAGGAAACTCAACAGCTAATACTGTTACGGTAAGTCCAACTTCTAATACAACTTATTCTGTTGTGGGGATGAACGGAACTTGCCCTGCCAGTGCTTCTGTAACCGTAAACGTAACAGCAACACCAACAGTTATTATTATAGGGAATACCCCAAGTATTCTTGCAATTTGTTCCGGTCAAAGCACCCAAATGCGACCGGTCTCAGGTGCTACGTCTTATACTTGGAGTTCGGGAGGATCAGGTTTTACAGAAACCGTAAACCCAACCACAACCACAACTTATACCTTAACCGAAGCTAACGGGGTTTGTGTGGCAAGCGGAGTAGGAACAGTAACCGTAACACCTACACCTACGGTAAGCATTACTGGTGCACCAAATATATGTTTTGGAAAAAATACTGTTTTAAGTGGTAGCGGCGCAACAACATATACATGGAGTGCAAATGCGAGCAGCGCCATAACAAGTACTGTAAATGTAAATCCATCAACAAGCACCGATTATACTTTAACAGGAGAAAGCCCAATGTTAGGGGGCGGTGGTCGACAGTGCACCGCTACTCAAACAACAACCGTTAATGTTGTTGTCCCTTCTGCACCAAATATTTGTATGGTAACAGCTGACAGCCTTTCGCAGAACAATCTTATCATTTGGGATAAAACCTCACATCCAACAGCAGATACATTTTATGTTTATCGCGATACAGCCAACAACAATTTCTGTCGTATTGCCCGAGTGCCACGCAGCGCGTTAAGTGAATATGCTGATACCGCAAGACATATTGGAGCAGTTAACGGAGACCCCAACATAACAACATACCGATATAAACTTGGGTATAAAGATTCTTGTGGAAATGTTAGTCCTATGAGTCCGTACCACAACACAATTTACCAATACAACAATGGAAGTTTATTCTTATGGAACGCATATCAAATAGAAGGACAGCCTATTCCGGTTCCGGGATTATCGAACTATGTTTTAAAGCGTGATAATTTGGGCGGAACAGGAAACTATGTTGTTGCCGCTACGGCAGGAGCCGCATCAACGAGCATCAACGATCCGCAGTACAGCACATATCTAACCACTGCCGACTGGCGCGTGGAAACAGTTTGGAGTATCAGCTGTCAGCCAAGCTATCTAATGGGTAATAACGGAACGCAATCAGCGATTATAAAATCAAAATCAAACATCAGTAACAATCGCACAACCTCTATCAAAAAAACAGAAGCAGCGTTTAATGTTTATCCAAACCCCACCAACGGAAATCTTACCATAAATTTTACTAATTCTACTACAGAAAAAGTAAATGTAAAAGTTATTTCTGTTTTAGGCGAAGAAGTGTACAACGAAACATTTACTCAAACAAACGATAATCACAACATTGATTTAAGCAAATACGAAAGCGGAATTTACCTGATGCAGATAACTACAAATAACACAACCATAATTAAACGTATAGTGAAAAATTAATCAATCGATCTTATTTTCGGCTAAAGCCGGACTGAGTTGTTTGATGATAGCCACGGTCTTAAGGTCGTGGCTATTTAGTTTGCGAAATTTAGGAGGCCTTTTGTTTTGTAAAAAAACTGTATATTTGAGCGATAAATTGCTAACGGTGTGCAGCTAAACAAAAATCAAACAGCCGCCCAGTTGCGAAAAATTAAAACAACAAATAATAACAAACGGGTATGATAAAATTTTATTCAAGCGAGAAGTGGAAAGAAATTAAGGTTCACAAATCATTACAACGCCGTTATGCCATTTCAAATCACGGCAGACTTTTGAGTTATGAAAAAAAATTTGCAGACGGCCGATTGCTGAATGGTGGATTTATTGAAGGATACAAAGTATTTCCACACAGAATTGTAACAAAAAAGGGAGTAAAGCACAGAACCCTTTTTATTCATCGCATTGTGGCAGAGTATTTCTTAAAAAGAAAATCTGATAATCACACGTATGTTTTGCATTTAGATTTTAATCGCGGAAATAATTTTCTGGAGAATTTAAAATGGGCAACAAAATCAGAAATGGTTGAACACAATAAAAAAAGTCCGGCAGTTATTAAAGGCAGAAAAAAAACAATAAAACACAACATAAACTCCGACGGGCGAAAACTAACAGTAAAAAGAGCAACCGAAATTAAAAAAAGAATACTTAATCCCAATCGTAAAACACCAATGAAAGAGATTGCCAAACAATTTGGCATTAGCGAAATGCATTTATACAGAATAAAATCGGGAGAGAATTGGGGGCATATTAAAGTGTAAATTAAGCGGTAAAACATGCAATCAAAAGCTAAAACAGTAAAGGAATATGTTGATGCGCTTCCCGAAGACAGAAAAAAAGCTATAAGCGAATTAAGAAAAGTAATTCTTAAAAACATACCAAAAGGTTTTAAAGAAGAAATGAGTTATGGAATGATTGGATACGTAATTCCACATTCTTTATATCCAAAAGGGTATCACTGCGACCCAACACTTCCTTTGCCATACATGAATGTTGCATCACAAAAGAATTTTATTGCGGTATACGCCATGGGTGTATATGGAAGCAAAAAATTATTAGACTGGTTTACGAAAGAATACGCGAAGCAATGCAAAACAAAATTGGATATGGGTAAGGCTTGTATACGATTCAAAAAACTCGATGATATACCCTATAAACTCATTGGTGAATTAAGTTCGAAAATTACGGCAGAAGATTGGATGGCTATTTGCGATAAATACGCCAAAAAATAACAGCGTTGCTGTTAAATACAGGAACACTGATAACGCAGATTTTTATGATGCCGCATATAAAATGTGTTTTTGTATTTTAATACACGCAACCCAAACAAAAAATCATTTTAATCATAAGCAATCAGTGTTATCTGCGTTCTATTTGTCGCTAGCCACAAGACATTTAGGAATATTCCACTGCTTATAAATTCTTCCTCGCGAAATAATGTTGTCGGCACAATCAAGATAAAGACCTTCTTTGTTTCGCTTTATAATAAAGGCTTTGCCGGACTGTATTTGCTCAAACACTTTTTGTTTTATTTCTTCCACCGATAATTTTTTTACTTCTTCGGCGATAGAAAACCCAACCTCATTATTTTTTAAATCCATTGCCGAAGAAAGTGAGTCGGGCAATTCTCCGCCCTCATCATTTGTGTTTCCCAGAAATTGTAAATAATTTCCTTTTTCATGCGCCTTACCAAGTTTGCGTAATTTTCTTATTGAAACATATTTACTAAAATAAGCCATAGCAAATGCGTGACGAAACGCATCCAGTTTTCCTCCGTTTTCAAATACATCCAGTAAGTTTTGTTTTTTAACCTCGTTGTAAACATCAAACATTTCTGATTGATGTTTTTTTATTTTCAAAGCAGCGCAAGGATGAAAAAATGTCCAACGCTTTTCATATTTACTAAGCGATGAGAAATTTTTTGTTTGGGAAAAGGAAATGGAGGAGAATAAACAAAGAGTTATTGTCATTGCGAATCTCGCTGATAGTTTGATGCTGTCACGTCGAGCGGAGTCGAGACGCGGGATAAAGCCCCCAAAAAGAAAGAGATTGCTTCGCTTCGCTCGCAATGACATATAGAGATGTTTTTTCATTTAACTATAGGTACACCAACAAAAAATCATATTTCATCATAACTCCCGATAGCTATCGGGATCGCGTCATCTGCGTTCTGTTTACAGACGTTGCCCTAATTTAGGAACCATTTCATTTTTCCAGGAAACAAAAGTTCCTTCAATAATTTTTTTGCGCGCTTCGCCAACTAACCACAAATAAAAATGCAGGTTATGCAAACTCGCAATCTGAGCGCCAAGAATTTCTTCGCTGTGTATCAGGTGACGCAAATAAGCTTTTGTATAGTGTGTGTCGGCAAAACAAGCGCTTTCTTCATCCAATAATGAAAAATCTGATTTCCATTTCTCGTTTTTAATATTGATAATACCGTTGCGGGTAAATAACAAACCGTGCCGCGCATTGCGTGTTGGCATTACACAATCAAACATATCAATTCCTAAAGCAATACATTCTAAAATATTTATCGGAGTACCAACACCCATTAAGTAACGCGGTTTATCTGCGGGAAGAATGCCACAAACTAGCTCGGTCATTTCATACATCATCTCGGCGGGCTCTCCAACTGATAACCCCCCAATGGCATTTCCGTCTAAATTTTTTGATGCAATATATTCAGCCGATTGTTTTCGTAAATCTTTATACACACTTCCTTGCACGATTGGAAAAAGCGTTTGCTTGTATCCGTATTTATCCGGTGTGTTATTGAAATGTGTAATACATCTATCTAACCAACGATGCGTCATGTGCATAGATTTGCGTGCATACTCTTCTTCGCAAGGATAGGGTGTGCACTCATCAAAAGCCATCATAATATCTGCACCCATGCTTCGTTCAATCTCCATCACTCTTTCGGGAGAAAATAAATGCGACGAGCCATCAATATGCGATCTAAAAACAGCGCCTTCTTCCGTAATTTTTCTTTGATTTGACAATGAAAAAACCTGATAACCTCCGCTGTCGGTAAGAATGGGTTTATCCCATCCATTAAACTTATGGAGGCCCCCCGCTTTTTCTATCACATCAATTCCCGGACGCAAATACAGGTGATACGTATTTCCTAAAATGATTTGCGCTTTAATATCTTCTTTCAGTTCGCGTTGGTGTACAGCCTTAACAGTACCTGCCGTACCAACAGGCATAAAAATGGGCGTTTCAATTTTTCCGTGCGCGGTTTCAATTATACCGGCGCGCGCGTTTGACGAAGGGTCTTTATGTTGTAATGTGAATTTCATTTTTTAGCTACAGGTTGCGCAGATTATTGGTTTAAATTATTTATAAATATACCTGTAAAAATTAATCTGTGAAATCTGTGGCAAGTTTTTTTAAAGTTTAATTTTCTTAATAGTTTCTAAATTAAATTCTTCTAATGACTTTAAAATTAAATCAGCTACAGCAAATTTCGGATTGTTCCAATTTTTTTCTTCGGGCACCGCAATAACTTTCATACCCGATGCTTTGGCTGATATAATTCCATTAAGGGAATCTTCTATAGCTACACAATCTGCCGGATGATGATTACTTGCGTGTGCACAAAGTAAAAAAACTTCGGGATGTGGTTTTCCATACGGCAATTTTTCGGCCGACTGCACGTGCGAGAAATAATTTTTAAGCGATAAAGTATTCAGCACACACTCAACTAATCTTTCGGAAGAAGAAGTGGCCAACGCAATTTTTTTATCCTGACTTTTTATCAGTTCAACAGCTTGCAAAAAGCCCGGCATTGCTTTTCCTTGGTTAATAATGAGGTTACACAATTCTTCTTCAATATCTGTTTGCACCTGTACTTCATTATCGGTAAATGGATTTTTTTTATTCCAATGTTTAATTACTTCGTCAATGCGCATACCTGTAGTTTGGGCGCAGGTTTCTTCGTCAACAGGCAACCCGTTAGAGTTAAAAACTTTAACCATGGCTATTCTCCAGAGCGGCTCAGAGTCAATAATGACTCCATCCATATCAAAAACAAATACTTGGGGCATTGTTAATTACTTTGTGTATTTTTTACAAAGTTAACACAATTAGCCTAGCTATGCCCGAGTAACTTTGCGGTACATGCCCGCGATAGATTTTCATAGTATTGGTTTTTGGATAGTGGCCTTTTTTGGGCTTGTTTCAATTTACCAGATTTGCATGTATTTGTTTTTGTACGGCAAACTTGCTTTTTATAAAGAAGCCGCGCAACCAACAAATGAATTACCGCCAATATCGATTGTTATATGCGCAAAGAACGAAGCGGATAATCTGATGGAGTATTTACCAAAAATTTTATCGCAGGATTATCCTGTTTTTGAAGTGGTAGTTGTAAACGATTGCAGTTGGGATAACACCGAAGATGTTTTGCGCGAGTACACAAAAATTTTCCCAAACCTAAAAACAATTTTAATTAAAGAAGACGAATACTATAAGCACGGTAAAAAATTCGCATTGATGGTGGGAATTAAAGGAACCAAGTACGAACACATTTTATTTACGGATGGAGATTGTTGTCCGAAAAGTAATCAATGGATAAAAGAAATGGCACATGGATATACTGTGGGGAAAGAAATTATAATTGGCTACGGACCGTATAACAAAGAAAAAACATTTTTAAATAAATTGATTCGTTTCGATACGTTTATTATTGGATTACAATACCTCTCTCTCGGGCTGGCAAACAAGGCTTATATGGGAGTAGGAAGAAATTTATCGTATAAGAAAGATTTATTTTTTAAGAACAAAGGCTTTGCAACGCATTATCACATTAATTCCGGCGACGATGATTTGTTTGTCAACCAGGCGGCAAACTCAACTAATACGGCTGTTATTTTAAGCAAAAACAGTTTTACCTATTCTATTCCAGCAAAATCATTTACCGATTGGACCCGTCAAAAAGCCCGCCATTTAAGCACCGCGGGGCTTTACACAAGCGCTTCTAAAAACAGATTGATGATGATGTACGGTGGAAATTATCTTTTCTGGCTAATGGCAATTACGGCATTTTGCATACCGGAATGGATTATTGTTACCGCCTCTATTTTCCTGCTGAAAAATATTTTCCAGCTCATTACGCTCTATAAAGCAGGGCAAAAGCTCGACGAAAAAGATTTAATGCCCGGTTTTTTGCTTTTTGAATTTTTATTGCTATTCTTATATCCTGTATGGCACTTTAATAAAGTGTTTTTTAAGGCAACTAAATGGAAGAATTAGAAGACGATAAGTTTTTTTCGGTCAAAGCTTTATACGATATAAAGTTGGTGGAACGTGCTTTGGGGCAAGGCGACCAAAAGGCTTTTGCGGAATTAATGAAACGATATTGGGAACCCGTTTTCTTTATGCTTAACCGCATGGTTAATAATAAAGATGATGCAGAGGATTTAACCATTGAAGCTTTTGGTAAAGCATTTAAAAACTTGCATCAGTATTCTCCGCAGTTTGCTTTCAGCACATGGTTATTTAAAATAGCTTCTAATAACGCTATTGATTATCTGAGAAAGAAAAAAATGGAAAACCTTACTTCGCTTGATAAACCATTGGGCAGAGACGGAGGAGAAGACCTTTCGCAACAAATAAAAGGGAGCGGTTTAACGCCCGAAGAAAATTATATTAAAAAACAAGGGGCTGACAGAGTACATGAAATTATTGACAAACTAAAACCGCGCTACAAAGAAATTGTGGAGATGTTTTATTTAGAAGAACTAAGCGTGGAAGAAATTTCTAAACGATTGGACTTGCCCATTGCTACCATAAAAACCCGACTTTTTAGAGCGCGCGACCTACTTGCACAAGTGGTAAAAAGAAATAAAGATTTTTAATCATATAATGTTTGTCAGCCTGAGCCTGTCGAAGGCCCTCGTTTCGACAAACTCAACGTGACACATAAAGTCAACCTGAGCCGGTCGAGGGTATGCTAAAATAAAAAGTAATCTCAATGCAATCAGCTGAAATCATTTTCTCTTACTTCCCAAACCTAACAGAGCAACAGAAAAAACAATTTCAGCAGCTGGAAGGATTGTATAAGGAGTGGAATGAAAAAATAAATGTTATTTCAAGAAAAGATATTGATGCGCTTTATATACATCACGTTCTTCACTCATTAGGAATTGCGAAAGTAATTTCTTTTAAACCCGGCACGCGAATTTTAGATGTAGGTACGGGCGGTGGTTTCCCCGGCATACCACTGGCAATTTTGTTTCCCGAAAGTAATTTTCATTTGATTGACTCAACCGGAAAAAAAATCACTGTAGTCAGGGAAGTCGTCAAAGCCTTGGGATTAAAAAATGTAAGAGCAGAACAAATACGCGCGGAAGAATTGGTTGATAAATATGATTTTGTTGTGAGCCGTGCGGTAACCGATTTAAGTGTTTTTATAAAATGGGTTAAGAAAAATATTATTAGAAAAGGAAATAACGGATTACCCAATGGTTTTTTGTTTTTAAAAGGAGGTGATTTAACAGAAGAACTTGAGCCCTTTAAAAAGGAAGTCGTAATAGACGAACTAAAAACTTTTTTTAAAGAAGAATTTTTCGAGACGAAGAAAGTGGTTTATCTGGCGGCGTAACGATTTTAGCCGATGTTACAAGCTGCCATCCCACGCCACTACGTAAATACAACGAAACACCTGTCTGCCGTGATAATTTGTCAGAGAAGCATTAACTATTTTTCATTAGTCTACGGAGTTGTGTCGCAATATATTTGTCTGAAGTAATTAATGCTCTTTGAATTCTACTTGCGTAATTAATAGAGTCCATTACTTCCTTGTTTTTTTCGTGCAATGTTTCGTATGCTTTGTCGACTAATACTTTTTGGTTTTCAATTACTGATTTTTGTCGCTGTGTAATACGGAAGCGATTGAACAGGAATATTGAAAACACAATTACCAGTAACAAAACTCCGGCAACGGCGTAAATAACTATTTGTTGTTTTTGTTTTTCTTCTTTTGCAAGAGCGGCTTGTTTATCACTCTCGGCTTTTGCTAAAGCCCCCTTCTTCTCAAACTCAAAGTTCATTTCTTTTTTAATCATTTGTTTTTTGTTTTCGGCGCTAAACAAAGTATCTTTTAACACCATGGCGTTTTTATAATGCAGCAGCGCCTCTTTATGTCGTTCTGTTTGCTCATAAAACTCGCTAAGTGCTTCTTCAACCTTTCTTTCTTCATCCTGCGCACCTATTCCTTTATCCATCTTCGAGGCATCTAACAAATACTTTTCGGCCTCTATATATTTTCTTGTTTTAGTATAAAGGACTCCGATGTTGCTGAGGTCAGATGCAACACCTCTTTTATTTCCTAATTCTTCTTGCATCTTCAATGCCTTTAAATAATAAGTTAATGCTTTGGTATAATCCTTTTGTTCACCATAGACAGCTCCAATGTTACCGAGGTTTGTTGCAACACCTCCTTTATTTCCTAATTCTTCTTGCATCTTCAATGCCTTTAAATAATAAGTTAATGCTTTGGGATAATCAACTTGATACATATAGACAAGCCCTATGTTGCCGAGATGTCTTGCAATTCCATTTTTATTTTCCAGTTTCTCATCCGCCTTCAATGCCTTTAAATAATAAGTTAATGCTTTGGAATAATCGGCTAGATACATATATATAAGTCCAATGTTGCCTAGACGAGATGCTATACCTTTTTTATTATTCAGTCCTTCATCAATTCTTAATGCTTTAAAATAATAATCGAGCGCTTTGAGATAGTTGCCCTGATTAAAATATATGTTACCTGCATTATTATATGCCTGTGCCGTTCCTTTTTTGAAATTAAGTTTGGTAGAGAGTTCAATGGCTTGTTTCGCATAGGTTAAGCCTTTTTCATAATCGCCAATCAATTGACATTCGCGGGTTAGTTGATAGAGGTGGCTTACCATATTGGTATCTTCTTTATCGGCTTTATGGAGAGTAAGAAGCGAATCAATTTTATGGTTTTGCCCGAAAACAAAGGAGTAAACAACAAGAAATAGAATAAGTAAACTCTTTTTCATCGGTCACAAGTAATTAATAAAATGGTCAAAGAATATTTGTCGGTTGTGTATTTGTCTACCGAGATTTGTCCATTGTCTGTATCGTCCTAGAAATGGTTGACTGTTTTTATTATTAATTAAAGGTAACATTATTTGTGATGAGATTTTCTTTTTTGTTTCTTTTTTCTTTTGCTAATATGTGTTTATTTGTTGATAACCTAGACCAAGTTTTGAGTTTGTAGTTGCCAAACTTGTGCGCACTGTTAGCGGCTGGCATTTTTCATAGTTTCCGTAATAATTTCCCACTCCTCTATTTCTCCTTCTACTAATTTAAAAATTGGATGATTATCAAATGTCGATATTAATTTGAGTTCT